>JACXTT010011416.1_pt1 | contig 11891 bp, 8 predicted proteins | sample 9270951 | NCBI WGS metagenome assembly JACXTT01 (sample SAMN15532306, study PRJNA645909) | rock metagenome | isolation source: weathered quartz diorite | place: Puerto Rico | collected 2017-06-21 | reverse complement strand
CTGGCGCGCCACGATCTCGCTCACGTGCGTGACTATCTCGGCGACCGCGGGCGGACGCTCGCCACGCGGCTCGCCAGCGATTCGACGCGTTCGCTCGCCAGCGGCGACCTCGACACGCTTGAGCGGCTCGCGGAGCAGACCAGGACGGCAAGCGGTGTAGTCTACGTCCGCATCCTCGACCGCCAGGGTCTGCTTCTCGCCGCGGCTGGCCAACGTCCTCTAACGACCGCCGCCGCGGGTGCGTCTGCCGGTGGTCCCGCCGGAACCGACGTGTGGAATTTCGACGCCTCGATCGCCCCCGACGAGCCGCGGGCGTCTCGGGCGGCCCTCGGGTCCGTGAGCGTCGGCCTTTCACTCGAACCGCTGTACGCCCTGCAGCGGCGCCAGCTGGCGAGCGGGCTGGCATTCACGGTCCTGTCGACCCTGATCGGAATCCTCGGCGCGACGCTCATCGCCCGCGCCTTGACCGGTCCGCTGCGAGCCCTCTCCGTTGCCGTCGACCGCATCAGCCGCGGCGACTTCGAGGCGCGCGTCACTGTGGGCAGGAACGACGAGATCGGTCGTCTCGGCGCCTCCTTCAACGCCATGGCCGCGAGCCTGGCGCGAACCCGGGCAACGCTCGACGAGCAGCTGCGCGAGCTCGAGCGCGCGAACCACCTGAAGTCGGAGTTCCTCGCCACCGTCTCGCACGAGCTGCGCACGCCGCTCAACGTGATCATCGGCTACACGGAGATGCTCGCCGCGGGTGATCCGAGCCCTGTGACGAAGGAGCAGGCGGAGATACTCGACTCCATCCAGCGCTACGCACGCGAACAGCTCGACCTCATCACCAGCGTGCTCGATTTCACACGTCTTGGCTCGGGCAAGGTCTCGCTCAAGGTCGAGCGCTTCGCGCTCGAGCCAATGCTTTTGGAGCTCCAGGCGGTTCACTCGGCGCGCCTGCGCGATTCGGACGTGGTTCTGACGGTGACCGTGGACCCGGCGGCCGCCGAGCTCGAGACCGATCGCGTCAAACTTCAGGAGATACTGCGGAACCTGGTCGACAATGCAGTCAAGTTCACCGAGAAGGGCTGGATCGAGGTACGCGCTCGGTCGGCCGAACCGGGCTCGGTGGCGATCGAGGTGACGGACTCCGGATCGGGCATCGCTCCCGACGAGCTGGAAGCGATCTTCGATGCGTTCCACCAGGTGGGTGCGAGCAGCACCCGGTGCACGGGCGGCGTCGGGCTCGGGCTCAGCATCGTGCGTCAGCTGGCCGACGCCCTGGGCGGGCGCGTCTCGGTGACCAGCCGGCTCGGCGAGGGTTCGTGCTTCCGCGTCGAGATTCCGGGCGGCGTGGGTCATGCGGGTACCGAGCCTCGGCCAGACGCGACCACGGCGCTCGATGCGGCGGCGCGGAACACCGCGCGCCTCGCCGGAAAAGCGCACCCACCGCGGTCGGTTTCAGGAGCAGCGCCTCCAACGCATCTACTGCGTGGAACGCGAGCCCCATCGACGCGTCGCTGACCTCGATAGGACCGCGATGCGCTGGGCACCCCGCACTTCGGCATCAAACCCACCTCGATAGTCGGCATCGGACGTCTCCGCACGTCCTTGGTTCACGAGGTGTGTCGTCGCGCGGAACCTAGCGGTTCCGTTCTCCGTCGTGATGGTTCCCGCCACACGATGTGCTGCGGATAGCGGAACCGCAACGACGATGCCGGCGCAGCGACGGAGAGCACTGCTAGGAGCGTGATGAGCCTCATGCGGTCTTCATCGGGGTACTACGTTGCTCCAACGGGACGAAGGCGCGCACGCGCCTCCGCTACGCTGGGGCGGGCGGCGTGGTAAGCCGGCACGCGCGGCACCCGCGGGATGGGTTCGCCGACTACGGCCGGTCCGGGTTCGCGCGGCGTCGCGGCGCCAGGAACGCCGCTTGAAGTTCCGCCCGCGTCCGCGCGATGTCGGCCCGGGTGGGCCGCGGCACGCCAGCACGGCGGCCAGGAGCGGCGTCTACGAGTATCTCCGTGAGCTGCGTCCGTGCCCGCGCCACCTCGTCGGCGCGAAGGACGAGGCGCCACATGTTCCGGAGGTCCTGGCGCCGCGCGTGCTCAGGCTCGCGGGACGTGGTGTCGTCGGCGGTCCGAGTCCGCCACCAGCGTCGCATCATGCATCCGGCCAACAGGATCGCTGCGACGAACAACGCCTTCCCCACGCCGACCTCCCACCGGAATATCGGCGGGTCGCTGTCCCGGCTTGAAACGTGTCGCAGACGTCGGCCGTGCCGGCCGGGGACTCAGCGTCGTCCGTTCGCGGCCATGAGCGCTTCGCGACCGGCGCGTGTCAGCCGGACCGTCTGCTTCTCCACGCCGCGGCCGTTCCCGACGACCTCGACGAGGCCGTCGCCCGTCGCGTCTTCCCAGGTGGGCATCTGTGGGCACGATGTCCGCCACGCCGCCATCGTCTCGCTGTAGGTGCGCGGTCGTGCGGCAACCCAGGCGAGGAGTTCCAGGACCTGCGGCGTCATCGCGGGCGAGATTCGAGACGACCCGCAACGATGACGCACCGGAACCCGGAGCACGCGGCTCCGCCGCGGCGGCGTCGTTAGACGCGGGCTCCTCGGGGCTTCGATGCGCCGGGTCGCCACTCCCCCTCGAACGACCACACGAGGGCGAGGAAATAACGGGACGAGCGGTCGAGCACGCCGCACGCGTCGAGCCACGGCGTCCTGTTGCCGAGAAGCGTCCGCGGGCGCTCGTACCCCTCGTGCCTCGCCGCGTCGTGTCGCGCGTTGCGGAATCGGTTCCGGCAGTCGTCGACCCCGACGCAGAACCGGTGGCCTCCGTTTGCGCGGCGGTTCCGGCCGGCCTTGAACCGCTCGCAGTTGTCGCAGCGGCAGACGTCCGACCGGAGGCTTCGACGTCATCGGCGACCGGCGCGGGCACGCGAAGAACGGCCAGATGACGTCACGACGCGCGACTTGCGGGCACTTCCTTCGCCGCCGGTTCTCGGCCCGCACGATGCGCCCCGAGCGCACGTCGATCCGGGTGATCTTGCCGTAGGAGGACGGCATCGTCCCGTTCGTCTCGTTGTCGTTGACGAACACGTTGTTCGAGACGTTCACGCCGTTGACGGTCGTGTTTGGCGGAGCGACCGCGAGCCCGTCGCCCTGATTGGATCTATTACCCGCGGTCGCGAATGCCCCTTCAAGGCCTAACGAGCAGTAGGGCCACGTAACGCGGGGCCGCCGCAAATTGCCGAATCGCCGCCTCAATCACGCGCGCGAGACGAAGCGTCCCCGACCGGATTCGAACCGGTGTTACCGGCGTGAAAGGCCGGTGTCCTAGGCCAGACTAGACGACGGGGACTTGCGAGGACGGGGCCTTTTAGCCGCCCGCGAGACCCCCGGCAACCGGATTGTCCGCGGATTGTACGCGAACCTTCGGCGACGGGGGCTCAGGGCCCGCGCCTTTCGCTTGTCGGCTAGCCTGACAACCTTCGCCTGCTCGCGGGCGGCCGCTATGCGCGCCCGGAGCGCCTCCCGGTTGCCGAGGTCGTAGCGGCGCGCGATGTCGGCCGTCTTCCAGCCGCCGACCTTCATCACGTCGTCAATCGAGCACCCACCCGCCACGAGGTCGGTCGCGGCCGTGTTCCGCGTGCAGTGCCCACTCGTCCGTCGGCGCGACCCTCCGCGCCATGGGGTTGGGGTTCGACCAGAACTACCTCCATTCGCTGCGCCTCCTCGAACCTGGCGCAAGGACCGTCTAATCAAGCGGAGGTCGATACCCTGTACCGGGATTGTTTGAAGGCGCTTGAATCTCGCCTCCTATGAGCGATCGGGGAGTGAACCGCGAGCGCAGACTTCTGAAGACCCAAATGACCGACCAGCAACGCGACCTCGGCGAGGCGAAGATCGAGATGCTCCACCGGGCAGGCTATGTCTGGCAGGGACCGCCGCCCGGCGTCTTCTCGCATCCTGAGATCCGCGACGCGATCGACTACTTCGCCGTGCTGCCGTCGCGGCGGAGTTGAAGGCACGACCCGCGGCGGAGCAGGAACTCGCGAGGGCCGTGCGACGCTTCGGCGGTTCCTGAGTCGTCTGCGGGGATAAGCCCCCGAACACGCCCGAGCCCCGCGGCGCGATTCGCCCACGAGAAGCCTGCGCTGACCGGCTTTGACGATAATTTCACCGTTGCCCCTCTGCCTCGACACGCCCGGGCGTGGTACACGTGCCCCCGAGAGCCCGTGGAGTCGACTGTCGGAGAAGAAAGGACGTCGATGACAATGACACGCCATGGATTCTGGGGAACCGCCACCGCTATGCTTGCGGCTCTGGTGCTGATGCTGGCGACGGCTCCGAAGGGCCGCGCTGCTTCCGCCGACGGCGATGAAGAATCGAGGATTCAGCGAGGGTTCGCGATCACACCCGTGAAGCTCAATCTGACCGGCAAGAACCGCGCGCTGGTAGGACTGGGCAGCTATCTCGTGAACGCGGTCGGCGACTGCAACGGGTGCCATGCTGGTCCTACCGGCGGGTTCGCCGACGGCGGCAACCCCTTCCTGGGTCAGCCGAAGGTCGTCAACAAAGCGGCGTACCTGGCGGGCGGCGCGCCGTTGTTCGGACCCGTCTTGATTCCGCGCAACCTGACACCCGACAAGACCGGGAGACCCGAAGGAGGCGCGTCGTTCGAAGAGTTCCTCAGCATCATGCGCACCGGCGTCGATCCCGATCAGGCGCACCCCCAGTTCGGGCCGTTGCTGCAGGTGATGCCCTGGCCGACCTTTCAGAACATGACCGACCGTGACCTCGGGGCAATCTACGAGTACCTGAGTGCGATCCCGTGTATCGAAGGCGATCCTGGACTTCCCAATCCGCGTCCCGAAGGCACGCGCTGCAAGTAAGCTCGATCGGAGAACGAACGCTCCTCGACGCCGTGGCGGCCGAGCTGAAGGAACGACCCGCGGCGGAGCGAGAGCTGGCGAGGGCCGTGCGGCGCTTCGGCGGGTCTTGATTCCAGACCGCCGTCTCGCCGATCTGATCGCTGCGCGCGGAGGGTTCACCGAGGGCGTTGTGAGCTTCGTCGGGCCTTGGCGCCATGCCTGGGAACGTATGCGGCACGAGGAGCACGACCCAGGGCGGTGGAGGCACGGGCCGTTCCATCGGGCGCTGATCTGGTAAAGAGCGAGCATCGTTCCGGTCAAGGAGCAGCGCGGCATCGCCCCGGGGTGACCCCCGGGGCGCGATCCACGCCGTGGCCCCTATCTACCCGCGGCGACGGCGAGGACGACTAGGCCGACGACGATCGCGACCGCGACGACGGCGGCGCCGATCCCGGCCGCCTGCACGTCCGCGGGCGGCGGCGCGCTATGTACGCCCGTCTGCGTCCCGCTCCGCGACGTCCAGAAGAGGCCCGTGCCCGGGATGCCGACCGTGCGCGTGACGCCGCGCCGGCCGACCGTGACGTGCGCGCCCCGGACACCGACCGACAGGCTCGGCCCGGAGCGCGAGAGGTTTACGCTGACGCCGGGAAAGAGGCGGACGCGGCGGTAGAACCGAAAACCCATCCCGGGCGGAGGTACGCCAGCCCGGAAGGCTCGGTCAAGGTCGCTCGCTACGCGCGGCGCGGTCTCGGCGCCGCAACATCTCCTCGCGCGCCGCCGCGCTCCACACGCCGAACGCACGGAGGACGCGCTGGGCTCGATCCGCTCTCATGGTCGCATCGCGGGCGTCGTTCGTAGCACGGCGCGCGCTCTCCCGGATGACGCGCAACTCCTCCGGTGACATCGCATCTCGGTCCTGGCTCGGAGGGTCGGGCGGGGCGCGGTCTGCGCCGGTCAACGATGCGCGCGTGTGAGCCGATGCGCGGGCGTAGCGGTGAGTAAGGTGGAAGCTAGACCCCGCGGGAGGCGAGCGCAAGCCCGAGAATGCACCGGGCACGACGGCGGGCCTATCCCGCCGCCGCACCCAGCCGCCACGCGGCGCCTCGGTGCGTCGCGTGCCTTTTGCGCAGCCGCACCGTCGAGCACCGTGCAGAGGACGATCTCCGGCGGCGCCTCGGCGCGGCGGTCGAGCTCGAGCCCGTCGCGCTCGGCCAGCATGGCGATCTGCTCCTCGCGCCGCTCCGAGGCGCGTTGGCGCGACTACGCGGGAAAGCCCACTATCCACGCGGGTTTCAGCAACAGGCGGCAACAGCCGTTGCAGCGCGTCGGCACGTCTCGACGGCGTGAAAGGCCGGTGTCCGAGGCCGGACTAGACGACGGGGACGACAGTGACGGGCCGGGCACCGGCCTCGCTATTACACCGCCCCCCAACAGTCAATTCGCACATGGTCGCCGTCGCCGAAATGTTCTCATGGTGTCGAACCCGCATCGCCATCCGGACATCCTCGCGCGGACATCCTCGCTTGACGACCCACGCCCCCGGATCGACACTCCCTCGTTCGTGCGCCTTCTCTTCGTCAACACGAACCAGAGTCCCGTCTACGGCGGGATGGAGCGGTGGATGATCGCCGCGGCCGCCGGGCTCGCGACGCGGGGACACTCGACCGCGCTCCTCGGCCGGCCCGACGCCGCATGGCTCGTGGCAGCGCAGCGGGCAGGCGTACGGGTCCGGCCGGACATCCACGGCACGTGGGCGCAGCGCGCGCTCCGCGTCGGCGCCGCGATGCGCGCCGAGCGGGCCGACGTGGTCATCGCCAAGGCGAAGAAGGCGGCGCGCATGGCCGCCTTCGGGCGTGCGACCGGCGCGCGGAGCCGGGTCGTCCTCTTCCTCGGAGCGACGCACGAGATGGACGCCCGCCGCTGGCTCGACCGTTTCACCTGGCGCCACGTCGACGCCGGGATGGTCGTCGCGCACGGCGCGGCGCGCTGGTACCTGGAGGCCGGCTTCGGGCCACCGGCCAAGACCCACGTCCTCTGGAAGGGCGTCGATCTCGCCGCCTTCGACGCCGCGCGCGGTGACTCGTCGCTCGTGCGGTCCACACTCGGCATCCGGCCCGGCGAGCTCGCGATCGGGACCGTCGGACGCCTCGCGTGGCAGAAGGGAATCGACGATTTCCTCGCCGCCGTTCGTCTCGTCCGCCCCCGCGTGCCGCAGGCGCGCTTCTTCATCGTCGGCGGCGGGCGGGACGCGCCGGCGATCGCCGAGGCCGCGGCGGCGCCCGAGCTGGGCGGCGTCGTGACGCTCCTCGGGCAGCGCGACGACGTGCCGGCACTCCTCGCCGCGATGGACGTCGTCGTGCAGAGCTCGCGGCGTGAGGCGATGGCACAGACGACGCTTGAGGGCATGGCGGCTGGACGCCCCGTCGTCTCGACCGGCACGATCGGTGCGGACGAGGCGATCGAGGACGGGATCAGTGGACTCCTCGTCCCGGTCGGGGACGCCGAGGCTCTCGCAAGCCGCATCGTCGCGCTCGCGACCGACGCCGGGCGCCGTGAGGCGCTCGGCCGGGCCGCGCGCGCTCGGATCGAGGCCGAGTTCACCGGGGAACGGATGCTCGAACGCTGCGAAACGATCCTGGGGGCGATTCGCGACGGGCGGTCGATCGTATAAGTTGGGGCCCCTGGCGGTATGGCGAACGGAAATCCGTCGAGTCTCGCAGCGCGATCGACACGCTCGTACGGAGCGGCGGTCGCTGCGATCGTTGCCGCCGCGTTCGTGGTCCTGCTCGGCAACTTCGGCGGCGCAGCGAAGGTCGGGGTCCTCGTCGCCGCCGTCGTCCTTTTCCTCGCCCTCCGGGCGACGGGGCGCGTCCTCGCCGACCGCGAGGAGGAGCGCGCTCCCCGCAGCAGCGACGGACATCTGCAGCTCGCCTTCGAGGCGGCCCACATCGGCGGATGGGACTGGGACCTCGCGACCGGCCGGGTACGGGGCGAGTGGGCGGACCTCGCGGCCAGCGGCACGGGCGGGTCGACTTTCGACGGCATCTACGAGCAGATCGCGGCGCGCATCCATCCCGACGATCAGGCCCGCACCAGCGAGGCGATCGGACGGGCGATCGCGGAGCGCGGCGAGTACGACGTCGAGTTCCGCGTGCTCTGGCCGGACGGGACGCTTCGCTGGATCGCGTCGAAGGGCAGAGTGGTGTGCGACGCGCGGGGCAACCCCGTGCGCGTCATCGGCGTAGCGCTCGACGTAACGGAACGGAGGCGGACCACCCGCCGCCTCGCGGTGCAGTACGAGACGGCCCGCATCCTCGCCGATTGCGTCACCCTCGAGGAGGCGGCGCCGCGCATCCTCGAGGCGGTCTGCGAGTCGCTCGACTGGGTCCACGGCGGCCTCTGGTGCGTGGATCAGGAGGATGAGCGGCTTCACTGCGTGGAGATGTGGAACAGACCGGCCATCTCCGTGACGGAATTCGAAGCGGCGAGCCGCGGGATGACGTTCGGGCGGGGGGTCGGCCTCCCGGGGCGGGTCTGGGAGGTCGGCGAGCCCGTCTGGATCGAGGACGTCGTCGAGGACTCGAATTTCCCGCGCGCGGAGATTGCGGCGAGGGAGGGGCTACACGGTGCCTTCGGCTTCCCCATCCGGAGGGGGGACGAGACTCTCGGCGTCCTCGAGTTCTTCAGCACGAGCATCCTGCCACCCGATGCGGACCTGCTCGCGATGATCGGCACGGTGGGAGCGCAGATCGGACAGTTCATCCAGCGCCGGCGCGCCGAGCAGGAGCGTGCGCGCTTGCTGGCGGGCGTACAGGCGGCGCACGCCGAAGCGCGCGCCCGTGAGCACCGCGCCGCGCTCCTCGCCGAGGCGAGTCGCCTTCTCTCCGCGTCGCTCGACTATCCGCCGGATCTCGACCCGCTCGCCCGCCTCGTGGTCGCCAGGCTCGCCGACTGGTGCACGGTCGACGTCCTCGGGACGGACGGTGTGCTCCGGCGGGTCGGTGCCGCGCACGCGGACCCCGCGAAGACCGCGCTCCTGCGGGGGCTCTTCGACGGCCATCCGGGCCGCGTATTCCACGCCGCCGGGTCGGTGCTGGTGAGTGTCGTCGCGGAAGATAGCCTGCTCGGCGCCGCCAGCGATGCCGAGCGCGCCGCGCTCGTCCGCGAGCTCGAGATCCGTTCGTTGATGCTCGTCCCGCTGGTGGCGCGTGGTCGGACGGCGGGCGCGATCGCGTTCGCGTCGGCGACGCCCGGTCGCTTCGGCCCCGGGGACCTGGCCCTCGCCGAGGACCTGGCGTACCGCGCCGCGCTCGCGATCGACAACGCGAGACTCTATCAGGAGGCGCAGGAGGGCGCCCGGCGCAAGGACGAGTTTCTCGCCATGCTCGGACACGAGCTCCGAAACCCGCTCGGAGCCATCGATGCGTCGGTCGAGGTGCTCGACCGGGTGAGCTCGCAAGCGGACGCGGCGGTCCGCCAGCGCGCCATCATCCATCGCCAGACGCGTCACCTGGTCCGTCTCGTCGACGACCTCCTCGACGTGTCGCGCGTGATGAGCGGGAAGATCGCGCTCCAGCACGACCCGGTCGACCTGAACGACCTCGCGGCGCACTGTCTCGAGTCGCTCCGCCGCCGGATCGAGGAGCGGCGGCACGAGGCGGTGTTCACCGCCGCCGATCGGCCGGTCGTCGTGCGCGGCGATGCCGTCCGGCTCGAGCAGGTGGTGGTGAACCTGCTCGACAACGCCGTCAAGTACACGCCGCCCGGTGGCCGGATCGAGCTGGCGGTCGAGCGGGTGGGTGACGAGGCCGTGCTCCGCGTGCGTGACAGCGGGGTCGGGATGACGCCGGAGCTGGTGCCGCGTGTCTTCGACCTGTTCGCCCAGGCCGAGCGCTCCCTCGATCGCGCCGACGGAGGGCTCGGACTCGGCCTGACGCTCGTGCGGCGGCTGGTCGAGCAGCACGGGGGCACGGTCGCGGCGAGCAGCGGGGGAGCAAACCGGGGCAGCGAGTTCGTCGTGAGTGTCCCCGTCGTTGGCGAGGCTCCGGCGGCGCCCGTTCATCGGGCAGCGGTACCCGCGCCGGGGTCAGACATGGCGCGGCGGGTCCTCGTGGTGGAGGACAACGTCGACGCGCGAGAGGCCCTGCACGCACTGCTCGAGCTGTCGGGTCACTCCGTCGAGCTGGCCGGCGACGGGCCGAGCGGCATCGAGGCGGTCCGGCGCGTCCGTCCCGAGGTGGTGCTCGTCGACATCGGTCTGCCGGGGCTCGACGGCTACCAGGTGGCCGCCGCGCTGCGGGCCGAATGGGGCGCGAATCTCCGCCTGGTCGCGCTCACCGGCTACGGACAGCCCGAGGACCGCACACGCGCCCTCGCCGCCGGTTTCGACGCCCATCTCGTGAAACCGGTCGACCCCGATCGGCTGAACCGCGTCCTCGCCGGCGCTGGCGCTGCCGGCGCGGCGTGACCACTCGGCACGGCCGGGCGGCCCAGGCCGTGCCGAGTGCGCTTGCGACCCGGGTCGGGGCTGGTATTCAGTGCCGCGGCGCATGGAGATCCGGTTCAGCCCCGCGGAGGAGGCATTCCGTGCCGAGGCGCGTGCCTGGCTCGCGGCCAACGTGCCGCGGGCGGCGCGGCCGACGGAGCTCCGGGCGCGCGCCGCGTACGACCGCGCCTGGCAGCGGCGGATGTACGACGCGGGCTGGGCGGGTATCGCCTGGCCGCGCGAACACGGCGGCCGCGGGGCGAGCCTCATGGAGCAGCTCGTCTGGTTCGAGGAGTACGCACGTGCCGGAGCGCCCGACATCTCGACCCTGTTCGTGGGTCTGAACCACGCCGGTCCGACGTTAATCGCTTGCGGCACCGAGGCGCAGAAGGCGGAGCACCTGCCGCGCATCCTCCGCGGTGACGTCATCTGGTGTCAGGGGTTCTCGGAGCCGAACGCCGGCTCGGACCTGGCGAGCCTCCAGACGCGCGCGGTGATCGACGGCGACGAGCTGGTCGTCACTGGCCAGAAGATCTGGACGAGCTTCGCCCACGTCGCGGAGTTCCAGGAGCTTCTCGTCCGCACCGACCCCGAGGCGCCGCGTCACCGCGGCATCACCTGGGTGATCTGCCCGATGGGGGCCGCGGGCATGGAGGTGCGTCCGATCACCACGCTCACCGGCGAGAGCGACTTCTGCGAGGTGTTCTACGACGGCGTGCGCATCCCGCTCGCGAACGTCGTCGGGCAGCTGAACGACGGATGGCGGGTCGCGATGGCGACCCTCAGCTTCGAGCGCGGCACCGCCTTCCTCTCGGAGCAGGTCCGCCTCGCGCGCCGGGTCGACGAGCTGATCGAGACCGCGCGTGGCGCAGGGGCGCTCGGCGACGACGAGATCGCGCGCCGGCTGGCGCGGGCGCGCGCCGAGGTGGCGGCGATGCGCGCCATGAGCTACCGAAGCCTGAGTCTCGCCGCGCGCACGGGCGTGCCCGGGGCGGAGGCGTCCCTCATCCGGCTCTTCTTCTCGGAGCTCGTGCAACGGATCGATCTCCTGACCATGGACATCCTCGGGGTGGCGGCGGTCGCGGAGCCCGACTCGCGCGCGACGGTCGGCTACCTCGCCGGGCTCGCGCAGACGATCGGCGGCGGGACGAAGGACATCCAGCGGAACATCATCGGCGAGCGGGGCCTCGGGCTGCCGCGGTGAGCGGATGGACCTGACCCTCGGCCCGGAGGAGGAAGCGGTCCGGGACTCGATCCGCGCGCTGCTCGCGGACCGGCTGCCGCTCGCGCGCGTGAGACGGCTCGCCGGCACGGATCCCGGGCTCGACGAGGCGGTCTGGCGCGAGGCGGCCGGGCTCGGATGGTTCGGGCTCGGTCTTCCCGAGTCGGCGGGCGGGGCGGGGTACGGCCTCGCGGAGGAGATGGTGCTCTTCGTCGAGCTCGGTCGCGGGCTCGCGCCGGGACCGTGGCTCGGGAGCGTGCTCGCCGCGCACGCCCTCGGTGGCGGACTCCGCGACGAGGTGCTCGCCGGCAGACGGCGCGTCGC
>JACXTT010011415.1_pt1 | contig 11891 bp, 10 predicted proteins | sample 9270951 | NCBI WGS metagenome assembly JACXTT01 (sample SAMN15532306, study PRJNA645909) | rock metagenome | isolation source: weathered quartz diorite | place: Puerto Rico | collected 2017-06-21 | reverse complement strand
GTGTTGAAGTTCGTGTAGTAGAAATCGGCGACGGCGGAATCCTCGATGGTCGTCCGCAGCACGTGGGCGAACGCGGTCGAGTTCAGCTCGAGGCCCGTGTCGCCCGAAAACTGCCCGTAACAATCTATGACGTGGACTCGACCGACCCTCGCATGCTCGCCGATCTGAAAGTTGGAGGACGGGAAGCTCGCGCTGTGTCTCGCGAGCGTCGAGTGCCAGCAGCCGACGAGCCAAACGTTGTCAATGTCGATGTTGGTCGAATCGGCGCCGGCGGGGCTGTTGCCGTCGATCAGGATCCCCCAGTTGCCTCCTTCAACCCGGACGTTTTCGACGTAGATGTTGGTGATCGAGTCACGCACGGGCTCGGCGTTTCCGGCGTGAACCGACACGATGTAGATCCCGCCGCGATGCGTCACGGTCTTCGGGTCCACCGTGAGGTTGAAGGCTCGGACGTCCTTGACGACGATCCGGTCCCAGTTGACGCGCCGGAATCCGCCGACTCCGTTCTTGCCGACGTAGTTTCCGAAGATCGCGTGATCGTGGCCGCCGACGCCGCCGGCGTCGATCTCGAAACCTTCGATCCAGATCTTCGTGACGAGCTGATGGTCGGCGCTCAGATCCGGGTCGAGGAATCGAGGTGCTTCGGCGGTCAGCTTGATCGTCGCCCCGTTCCCGACGACGAACAGCCAGTCGCGGAGCGCGACCGGGAGCCTGACCTCCGTCCTCTGCACGTAGAAGCCCTTCGCAAACTCAATTCGCCCGCCGTCGGCCGGCAGAGAGGCGAACGCCGTCTCCCAGCCCGTCCACGGATGGGCCGCCGAGCCGTCGCCGCCGGAGGCGTAGCTCTCGACCCGGCGGGTGCCGTCCGGCCGACGAGTCTCCCCGGTACCCGCCATCCAGAAACCGGAATTGCAGGCATAGACGATCTGCGCCCGCTCGCTCGGCATTCGGCATCGTTCGCCGCCGGCGCAAAGCCCGTCGGGTGGATCCGACCGGCAGATCGGAAGCTCGCCCGATGCGGCGATTCGGATCGACGCGAGGAGCGTCGTCGCGGCGAGAATCGATGGGAGCCGTCGCACGAATCGTCATTGTCGATCAGATACTCTCCGCGCGCACTCGACGAACTCGAGAGGCAACGCTCGACTTGCCGGTGCCATCGAGCGTAAGAACCCTCGGGAGAGGAGGCGCGAGTGGGCGCCACAGTCGTGACGCTGGCTCTGATCATCGCGAGCGCCGCTGCGCAGGCGCCCGCGGCGGCGCCGGACCCGGTGGCAAGTCCTCGACTCCGCTCGGTTCGAGGTGGGGTCGCCGACGGCGACGACGGGGCTCTCGGGCTCTTCTGGAAGGGCATCGCGCTGGAAGGCGCCCCCCTCGTCGAGCCGTCGAGCACGCCGCGTGAGCGCCTCGTCACGTTTCTCTACCGTTCGACGGCCGACGTCCACGTCGTTCTGATGGCCGACTTCACCGATTTCGTGCCCCACATGACCTTCAAGCGACTCCCCAAGACGGACGTCTGGTACTTGAGCTTGCGGCTCCCGGCGGACGCGCAGTTCCTCTACGAGCTCTCCGTCGACGATCCGGCCTACCCCTTCGTGGACGTCGATCCGCCGGGTTACCCCGGCCGCACCCAGCCGGACGCGCTCAACCCGCGCCGCTACGAGTTCGCGAAGCCCGCGATCTTGTCGATCGTCCGGCTTCCGGAGGCGCCGTCGCAGGAATGGGTCACGCCCGATCCCGCCTCTCCGCACGGCGCGGTAGAGCGGTTCGACGGCAAGCTCGCGAGCAAGATCTTGGGAAACGAGCGGGATGTCTTCGTGTACAAGCCAACCGGGTACAGTGAGTCCGCCGAGCCCTACCCTCTGCTGATCTTCGGTGCGAGCTACATCAATCAGATCCGTCTGCCCGTGATCCTCGACAACATGATCGCCCGGCATCTCATCCCGCCCGTGGTGGCGGTCTTCGTCGGATTTCCGCCCAGCGCGCCGGGCCAGAACAACCAGGACGAAGAGGCGGGCGGGGATGCGGCATTCGGCGAATTCGTCGCGACCGAGCTGCTTCCGTGGGTGCACGCCCGCGTGCACGTTGCCACCGACCCTCGCCGCGTGATCGTCGGCGGCGCGAGCGCCGGCGGACATTCGGCGGCGTTCGTCGGCTTGCAGCACCCGGAGGCGATCGGCAACGTCATCGCGCAATCGGGAGCCTTCTGGCGAGGGGTGGGCCACACCGCGAGATACTGGGGAAATCCGGAGCTCGGGGACGAGCGCGGGCGGCGTGAAGGGTTCGCCCGCACCGTCGCCTCGCGTCCGGGCCCGCCCGCCCCGGTGAAGTTCTACCTGACCATCGGCCGCCTCGAGTGCGGGCGCGCTTTCGACTCCGATCTCATCTCGATGTTGCACGCGACGCGCCACGTGCGCGATGTGCTCCAGGCCAAGGGGTACGACGTCACGCTGGTCGAGTCGAGCGGGGGCCACGACCCGTTCAACTGGGAGGCCTCTCTCCCGGCGGCGCTGATGGCGCTGCTCGGCGCGTCGAACCGGTGAGCGACTTCGAGGCCGCGAGCAGGTCCTCGCACATCGCCGCCTGCTTGCGCCACGGCTCGTCGCCGCCGGGGCCCGAGCGGAGCGCATCGAGCTGCCAGCCGTCGCAGCCCAAGCGGTAGAGCCCGAACCGCGTCGCGCGGCTTGCGAGAGCGGCCTCTCGCGAGCGCGCCGGATCCCTGTCGATCTCGGCGCGAACATAGAGGAGGTGCGCCCGGCGTTCCGCATCGACCGCCGCACGAAGGGCGGGATCGGGGGAGGCGCCGAGCAGGAGCTCGATCGCTCCCGGCTTCCGGTCGAGAATGGTCGCGATCTCGGAGTCACCCATCGCTCGGCCGTAACGGCGGAAGAATTCGATCGAGGGGCGGTCGTCCGTGATGACATCGGCGCCGGCCGCCCAGCTCTCGACGCCGTCTCGATCGAGCAGGTAGGTTCCGAGCAGTGCCTCCGGCGTCTCGAAGTAGGCCGCGTCGAGGCTCGCTCGCGTGGCGGGCGCTCCGTAGGCGGCGCGCAGCCGCTCCGGGTCCAGGCGCAGCGGGCGGTCGGAACCGATCAGCACCGCGTCGCGAACCGAAGGGAGCCAGAGCTGCGCGTAGGGGAACGCGTCGAGAAACGTCCGCGCGGTCGCCTGTGCGGAGGCGAGGCTCTGCGCGTGGAGCGGCAACCATTGCGCGATCACGCCGCCCGGGGAAAGGTGCTGCCGGCACAGCCGGTAGAAATCGAGGGTGTAGAGATGGACGGAGCCGGCGACGATCGGCGGCGGCGGCTCGAGCGTGATCAAGCCGTAGCGCTTTCCGGAGAGCTCGAGCGCATGCCGCCCGTCCGCGTGAAGGATGCGCACCTTGGGGTCCCGGTACGCCGCGCGGTTTTCGCGATCGAACACCGGCAGCGCCGCAATCACGGACTCGCTGAGATCGATCGCATCGATCGCTTTCACCGCTTCGTGCGACGCGAGGGCCCCGAGCGTGATCCCCGTTCCCACGCACAGGACGAGGGCGTCTGCGGGAGCATGGGCGAAGAGCGCGGGCAAGTGCCCTTCGGCCGCCATGTAGCGCCAGATGGGCCTGACCGTCGCTGTCATCGCGATCCCGTTGACGATGACGCTCTTCGCCTCGCTGTCGCGGAAGCCGTACTCGCGCGGGACGACGGCGACGGTGTCGGTGGCTCCCTCGCGGTAGAAGAGGGGAGGCGCGGAGCTGGCCCGCGAGCGTCCGGCCCGGGCGTACGCCTCGACGAACGGCGCAGGGGAGAGGAAGACCGCGACGGCGCAGGCCGCCGCGACCAGGACGGATGTGCAGGCCTTCACGCGGCCCGGACGAGCCGCCAGCGCCGCGAGGAGTCCCGCCGAAGCACCGGCCGTGGCGAGGACCGCGAGCGAGCGCGAAGCGCCGATCGCCGGCAGAAGCACGAGCCCGGCTCCGAGCGCGCCCGAAATCGCGCCGATCGTGTTGGCCGCGTAGACCGTGCCCACCGCCGTTCCGGCGCCCTCGCGCCCCGACGAGAACACGCGGACGGCGAGAGGAAGCGCCATTCCCGAAAACATCGTCGGCGGGATCACCACGGGTCCCGCGCGCAGGATCCCGCTCGCGAGGAAAGCTCCGAACCCCGTGCCGCCGGACGGCGGCGCGAGGACGGCCGGCAGCCAGGGAAGATTCGCGGCGACGTAAGCGGCGGATGCGAGCTGCACGAGGGCGAGCGCCTCGAGCGGCCGTTCGATACGCGGCTCGAGGCGTCTGAGCGCTGCGGCGCCGACCACGAGCCCGAGGAGAAACAAGGAGAGCATCAGGCTGAACGAGTAGGCGTAGGAGCGGAGAGGGAGGACGAGAAGCCGCGTCCAGACCACCTCGTAGCCGAGCGCGACCGCTCCGCCGACCGCAGTGACGACGAGCGCGATCGCTTGCGTCCGATTCCGGGCAGCGGCCGCCGCTCGGACGGCGGACACCGGTTCGATCGCCGTCGTCCGCCGGTCGACCAAGAGCGCCGCGAGCCCGACCGCCATCGCCGCGCTCGCGCCGAGCCAGCCGGTTCCCGAGACCCCCAGCATCTCGAAAAGCAAGAACCCCGCGGCTGCCGCTCCCAGCGACGCGCCGAGCGTGTTGACGGCATACAGCGAGGCCAACCGGCCGAGCAGGGTTCCGCCGAGGCCGAGAGCGTGGCGGGTCAGCGCCGGCAGCGTCCCGCCCATCAGGATCGTCGAAGGAAGGAGAAGGAGCGCCGTGATGAATGCCGCCACGATGGCCCCGGCCGATCCGGCGCCCGCGAGCCGCACCGGCGCCAGGAGCGCCTCGCGGCCATACGAGAGCATCGCCACCGCCGTGCCGCCCGCGATCCCCACGCCGAGCTCCAAGGCCGCGTAGAGCCGCAGCGGGCGCGCCGTTCGGTCTGCGGCCCGCCCGAAGATCGCCGCGCCGAGCGCGAGACCGCCCAAGAACGTCGCGAGGGTCAAAGACGTCGCCGTCACGGCGCTCCCGACGTAGAGCGCGAGCTGCCGGCGGAAGACCGTCTCCAGAACGAGGGATGCCGCTCCCGAGAGAAAGAACAGGATGAAGACGATCACGAGGGGCGAGTCTAGCGGATCGCGGTCGAACCCGTTTATCCTTCCGCCCTTCCCTCGCGTCGGGGGATGCGAGGTCGCGGATAATCCTTCAATGGTGAGCGCATCATGGCAGGCTCTTACGATCTGAAGCCGATCTCCCGGGAGGCGATCCCGGCGGCGCTGGAGAAAGCGCACCGCTACCGTCTGCTCAACCAGCCGCTCCAAGCGGAGAGCATTTGCCTGGACATCCTCGCGGTCGATCCCGACCAGGCCGAAGCGCTCGTCACGCTGCTCCTCGCCCTCACCGATCAGTTTCCGAGACAGCTCCAGCCGGCCTTCGATCGGGCCCACGGGCTTCTTTCGCGCGTCCACGACCCGTATTCGCGGTACTACTATGAAGGGATCCTTTACGAGCGACGGGGAAAAGCGCACTTCCGGTCGGGGAGCCCGATGGCGGGGGAGATGGCGTTCGAGTGGCTGCGGTCGGCGATGACCTGCTACGAGCAGGCGGAGCGGATCCGGCCTGCCGGCGACGACGACGCCGTGCTTCGTTGGAACAGCTGCGCACGGATGCTGATGGCGAACGAGAGGATCCGGCCGCGGGCGGACGAGCCGCCGGAATCGATGCTCGAATGAAACCCTTGCGCATGGACCTCGCGCTTCTCGCGGCGGCGGCCTTCGGGCTCGCGGGGGCGCAGGTCGCACGCGCCGCCGATATCCCCTCGTTGACGTCGATCCCGCACCTGACGGATCGTGAGCTCGGACCCGTGCGACGGCCACCGATCATCGTCGTTCCCGGCGCGCCGGGAACCGAGCTGATCGATTCGCGCACGGGCAAGCGCGTCTGGCCGAACGCCAAGATGATGTCGGTCCGCGACGGAAACGCCGTGCTCGCTCTTCCTCTGGACGAGCCCGAAACCACCACCATCGTCGCGGGCGATCTCCTGCGCGACGTCCATGTCGCCGGACTGAAGTTCCGTGTCCACGCCTACGACGGGCTCGAGAAGAAGCTGGCCGCGCTGGGTTACCGGCAGGGTGACTGGCGCACACCCACGGGAGACGGAGAGTACTTCTACTTTCCGTACGACTGGCGGCAGAGCGTCGAGAGCAACGGCCGGCGGCTCTCGCGCGAGCTCGAGGCGTTTTACCGCCGTAGCCCTGCCGGCACACCGCCGGCGATCCTGATCGGCCACTCGCTGGGCGGCCTGCTCGCCCGGTACGCCTTGATGTACGGCGACACGGCGCTGGGTGGGAGCGGCCCGCTTCCCCCGGTCAGCTGGGCCGGGAGCGCGCACATCGGAACGCTGTTCCTCGTCGCGACCCCGAACGAGGGGACGTTCATCGCGCTCCAACGGCTGGAGAAAGGGATCTACTACCGGTTCCACCGCGGGGCGTTCTCGCCCGAGACGCTGTTCACCTACCCATCGGTGTTCGACATGATCCCCGGGACGATCGCGCCGTTCGTCGACGGAGACGGCAAGCCGCTTCCCTTCAATCTCGAGGATCCGGCGGACTGGGAGCGCGTCGGGTGGTCGATCATCGACCCGAGGTCGGACTGCGCGATTCCCTACGAGGAAAGACGCCGCCACCTCGCGAGCGAGCTGGCTCGCGGCGCTCGCTTGCGAGCCGCGCTGAATCAGCTGGCCAGCACCCCGAATCCCGTTCCGGAGACCGTCGTCGCCTGCTTGTCGCGGAGCGTCCAGCGCACCGCGCTCGTCACGCAGGGAAGCCGTGGGGTCGAGGTTCGCTTCGATCCGCCTGCGGCATCGCGAACGCACCTGGTGCCCCTGCTGTTCGAGCCCGGCGACTCGATGGTCCCGGCGCGCTCGCTGGTCGCCGGCGGCTCCACGCACGATCCCGCCAGCTCCCTGAAATTCGTGCGGGTCCTCCAGTCGAACCGGACTCATCAGGCGCTCTTGTCGAGCCCCGAGTTGCTGAGCGCACTGAACGAAGCTCTCAAGTGACGCCTGCGATCCTCGAGGGGACCGGGCTGACGCGCACCTATCGCCTCGGCGCGACCTCGGTCGCCGCGCTCTCCGGGGTCGACCTGTCGATCGGCCCGGGTGAGCTGTTGGTTCTCCAAGGCCCGTCCGGCTCCGGGAAGACGACCCTGATCAACCTCCTCGGCCTCCTCGATCGGCCGGACGGCGGCACCCTGCTCCTCGACGGCGCGCCGGTCGCGGCGCTCGACGAGAACGCGCGGGCCGATCTCCGCCGCGACCGGTTCGGCTTCGTCTTCCAGTCGTTCAACCTCGTCGCCGTCCTGACCGCATCGGAGAACGTCGAGTATCCGATGACGCTCAAGGGGATCTCGCGCGAGGCCCGTCGCCGGCGAGCGGAGGAGCTCCTCGCCGCGGTGGGCTTGTCGGACAAGGTGGAGGTCCGGCCCGATCTCCTCTCCGGAGGTCAACGCCAGCGCGTGGCGATCGCGCGCGCCCTCGCGAACGAACCGGAGGTGATCCTCGCCGACGAGCCGACCGCCAACCTCGACACGAGAACCGCGGACGAGGTCCTCGACCTGATGACCGGAATCAACGAGACGCGCAAGGTCGCGTTCGTGCTCTCCTCGCACGATCCGCGCGTCGTCGCGCGCGCGCGGCGCGTCATCACGCTGAAGGACGGCCGCGTCGCGCCGGCCCCGAGCGCGTCGTGAGCCTGTTCGCCCTCGCCATCAGAAACGTCGCCCGCAATCGCCGGCGGAGCCTGCTGACCGGCGCGGTCGTCGTGTTCGGCTTCGCGTCGATCGCGCTTTCGGGCGGGTTCATGTCGCAATCGTTCGAAGGGCTGCGCGACGGGACCATCCGCAACGGGACCGGACATCTCCAGCTCGCCGATCCCAAGTTCTTCGCCGGAAACGAAGACGCCCCCCTCGAGCACGGCCTGGCCGACAGCGAACGCGCGCGCGCGATCCTCGCCCGGGATTCCGAGGTGCTCGAGGTGCTTCCGCGCATCGATTTCGTCGGCCTCGCCACCAACGGGAGTCGCTCCGTGCCGTTCCTCGGGACCGGCCTGGACCCCGCGCCCGAGGCGCGGACGATGGACACCGCGAAGCTTCTGGTCTCCGGACGGTGGTTCAGCGGCGCCGACGAGCGCGCGGTCGTCCTCGGAAGCGGCCTGGCGAAGTCTTTGAGCGTCGCCCCGGGGGATTCGATCACGATCATGGCGACCACACCGGACGGGGTGCTGAACGCGGTCGATGCGGCGGTTGCCGGCCTCGCCGACATCCCGATCAAGGACCTGGACGACCGCTACCTCGCCACGACGCTCGGGCTCGCCTCCGAGCTGCTCGCCGCCTCGGGGCGGGTCTCGAAGCTGACGATCGTGCTGCGTGAGCCGGCCGACGCGCGGCGCGCCCTGCCGCGCCTCCTCGCGAGCCTCCGCGGGGCCGGAATCGAGCTGGCCGGAAAGACCTGGGTGGAGCTTGCCGAGTTCTACCGCCAGGTCAAGGTGCTCTACATCGGCATCTTCGGATTCATGGGCCTCGTGCTGGTCGTCGTCGTGCTGCTCGCGGCAGCCAACACCATGATGATGGCCGCCGCCGAGCGCACGCGGGAGATCGGGACGCTGCGCGCCCTCGGGACCCGTCCGTCGTCCATCACGCGGATGTTTCTCATGGAGGGGCTGGTCCTCGGCGTCGCCGGGTGCGTCGGCGGAGCGGTGATCGCGGTCGTGGTCCGCGCCGTGCTCAACCGCGCGGGGCTGACGATGCCGCCGCCGCCGGGGGTATCCCACGGCGTTCCGCTCCACGTCAACTTCTACGGCAGTGCCTACGTCGCGGGAGCGATCGCCATGACGGCGACGCTGGTCGCCGCCTCGTGGGTTCCGGCCCGGAAAGCGGCGAAGATCTCGATCATCGAGGCCCTCGCGCATGTCTAACGCCGCCCGAGCCGCCGTGCTGGGAGTCCTGCTCGCGCTCTCCGTTCGCGCCTCCGAGCTCGATCCCGAAGCTTGGCTCAAGCGGGCCGATGCGCCTCACGACGCGTTCCACGAGGGGGTCATCCATGTGCGCATCCGCGTCGCCGAGGCCGGCAAGGAAGTCGTCGAGAGCACGATGGACCTCTTCGTGAAGGGAACCTCCAGGGCGCTGTGCGTCTTCCGCGAGGGGAAGCAGCAAGGTCGGAAGATCCTGACTGCGGGCGACAAGGTGTGGCTGATCGTCCCGACCGCCACTCGGCCGGTGCCGGTGAGCAAGGGCCAGCGTCTCCTGGGAGCCGCTTCGTTCGGCGACATCGCGCGGATCCGCTTCGCCGACGAGTACGACGCCACCCTCCGCCCGGAGGAGGAGCCGGTGCGGGAGCCGGGCGGCGAGACCGCGTGCCGCGTGCTCGACCTGAAGGCGAAGCGTAAGGAGAGCGCCTATGCGGCGGGCGTCTTGTGGGTCGGGAAGGACGACGGGCTCGCCAGAAAGCTCCGCGTGTCGTTGGCGTCGGGTAAGGAAGCCAAGGAGGTCCTGTTCACCGCGTACCCCGACAAGCCGAACATCGGCACGATGGAGATCCGCGACCTGCTGGCGTCGAAGGGAGAAAGCGTCACGACGCTCGTCTTCGAATCGTACGCGCCGAAGGCGCTCGCGGACGCGATGTTCGAGGCCGAAGGCGCCCGCGCGGTCCCGTGACCTTGCGGGAATCGTCCTCTTCGCGGACCATGCCCGCCCGTGAGCGGGAACGACGACCGACCCTGTCTCCTTCTGACCAACGATGACGGCATCGACGCCCCGGGGCTCGCCGCGCTCGCGGCTGCCGTCCTCCATCTGGGGCGCGTCGTCGTGGTGGCCCCCGATCGCGAGCGCAGCGCCGCCGGGCACGCGCTGACCTTGCGCCGCCCGCTTCGCGTGGGGAGACGCGGCCCGGACCGTTTCGAGGTCGACGGCACGCCGACCGACTGCGTCCACCTCGGCGTCTTCAACCTGACGGGGGGGCGGGCCCCCGATCTCATCCTGTCGGGGATCAACCGAGGGTTCAATCTCGGGGACGACGTGACCTACTCCGGAACCGTCGCGGCGGCCCTCGAAGGCACGCTCCTCCACATTCCTTCGGTCGCCTTCTCGGCGGAGCGCGATCAGGAGGGACGCGCCGAGTTCGAGGTCGCGGCGCGGCTCGCCGCCCGAATCGCCGAGAAAGCGCTCGCCAACGGAATTCCGAAGGGCGTCCTGCTCAACGTCAACGTGCCGTCGGGCGCCCCCAAGGGGATCCGGATCACGCGGCAGGGGACGCGCACCTACCGGGCGGCCGCGGTGGAGCGCCTCGACCCTTCCGGGCGCCCCTACTTCTGGATCGCCGGGGCGGACACCACGCCCTCCCAGGAGCCCGACGGCGACCACGCGGCCATTCGCGAGGGGTATGTCTCGATCACGCCACTTCACGCGGACATGACCCACGATCCGTCGCGCGGAATCCTGGACGGCTGGGGGCTGACCCTTTCATGAGCGCCGGGGACGTGCGCCGCAGCCGGATGGTCCGTGAGCTCGAGGCGAAGGGGATCGCCCATCCGCGAGTGCTCGAGGCGATGGGCACCATCCCGCGCGAGCCGTTCGTCGAGGAAGCTCTTCGAGCCAAGGCCTACGGCGACGCCGCGCTTCCCATCGGGGAAGGGCAGACGATCTCGCAGCCCTACATCGTCGCGAGGATGTGCGAGCTGACCGAGCCGACGGCGGAGGGACGGGTCCTCGAGATCGGCTCGGGCTCGGGTTATCACGCCGCGGTGCTGAGCCTGCTGTTCGAGCAGGTCTACTCGGTCGAGCGGCTCGCATCGTTCTCGAAGCGCGCTCGCGAGGCGGTGCGCTCGCTCGGCATCGAGAACGTCCACTTCAAGATCTTCGACGGCGGCTACGGCTGGAGCGAGTTCGCTCCGTACCGCGCCATCGTCGTGACGGCGGCCGCACCGGAGGTTCCGGCTCCGCTCGTCGAACAGCTCGAGGAAGGCGGCCGCTTGGTCCTGCCCCTCTCCTCGGGCAAAGCGGGGGACGATGGGGATCAGACCCTCGTCCGGATCGTTCACGAGGGGACGGGAGCTCGCCGCGAGGAGCACGGAGCCTGCCGGTTCGTTCCCCTCGTGGGGAAGTTCGGATGGACGGTGTGACCCCCCGCTGCTATCCTCCCCCGGTTTCGCTTGGGGTCGGGGCGTAGCGCAGCCTGGTAGCGCACCTGGTTCGGGACCAGGGGGTCGGAGGTTCAAATCCTCTCGCCCCGACCAACACCGCCACCTTTGATGCTCAGCGGACGTCAGCGGGTGCCCGAATGCTCGTCTCCGATCTGAAGAAAGCGATTCGCGAGATCCCCGACTACCCGCAGCCCGGGATCACGTTCTACGATCTGACGACGCTCTTCAAGGACGGCCAGGCGTTCGGCACCGCGATCCAGAGGCTCACGGAGCGCTTCCGCGGCGAGAAGCTCGACGTCGTCGTCGGCGTCGAGGCGCGTGGGTTCATGCTCGCGGCCGCGATGGCCTACGAATTCGGGCTGGGCATCGTCCCGGTTCGCAAGCCGGGGAAGTTGCCGTGGCGGACGGTGGGGGAGGATTACACGCTCGAATACGGCGCCGGAAGGCTCGAAGTCCACGACGACGCCGTCGAGACCGGACAGCGGGTTCTGATCGTGGACGACGTGCTGGCCACCGGAGGCACGGCGGCGGCGACGGGAAAGCTGGTCGAGAGGCTGGGCGCGATCGTCTGCGGCTACGCTTTTCTCGTGGAGCTCGCCTTCCTGAAGGGGCGCGAGCGGCTCGGCTCCGAAAACGTGTTCAGCTTGATCACCTACAATTGATCGCGTACACATGAGGGGCCTGTAGCTCAGTCCGGATAGAGCAGGAGTTTCCTAAAC
>JACXTT010011414.1_pt1 | contig 11892 bp, 5 predicted proteins | sample 9270951 | NCBI WGS metagenome assembly JACXTT01 (sample SAMN15532306, study PRJNA645909) | rock metagenome | isolation source: weathered quartz diorite | place: Puerto Rico | collected 2017-06-21 | reverse complement strand
CGAGGCCGGGGTCAGTACCGCCATTCCAACACAAGCTCATCGGTAGTCTGTGGGGCCAACCCTAGCACATTCACGCTAATCTACAAACGTCCTCTTACCGCGCTACTTTTCAGGCGGGTCGCGCGACTTACTGTCGCCGGGGCGACGCCGAAGAATTTCCCAATTTCTGAAATGGTGAACGCCGTCGACCAATACGCACGTGCCATCGCCTCATCCCGGACAGGATAATTTGCCGGTACTCCGCGAGGGGCCGAGCCGACGCGCGACGCTGCGTTTTGACTACCGCCACCAAGTCCGAAGACGCGATGGCACTTCTGTGTTTTGCGACAAATTCCTCGTCACCCAAGACTAGCTGGTGTACTTCGATGAGTGGGCTCTCTTCATCGACTCCTTCGGTGACGAACTGGCGGTAGCGCTCTATCGCATAGTTTTGGACGGGCCGCGACATTCGGCGACGGTTCTGCCGCTGCGCCGCTCAGCTGTGTTGGAATGGAGGTACTGACCCCTGCTCCCAAAATTCCCACGATCCACGCACGATCGCTCCTCATTTTTGGCACTGACTCGGGCTTCACTCGAACAATGTCGTTGTAAACGAATTTAGGCATCGCTAATTGACCTCGGGTTTTATTGGTAAATGCGGATTACCATCGGGTGTCGTCACGCCGGGACGATGACCATGTGGTTTCTGCGCGCTCGGATTCGCGCCATGCTAAGATTTTTAGCTCAATAAACTTTAAGCGTATCGATCAACGGGGACACTACAGGATTGTCATCCCATCGAATAAATTCAAGTTCCAATAATCGATTATTTTGGTCGCAATAGAGCATGACATCAAGCTCTTCTCCGTCCGAATCCAATATCTTCCCGTCTAAACCGTAAGTTTTCTGACCTTCATAAAGTGGTCGAACATATCCTGCAAGAGAAAAAATGAAACATGAATTATCTTCACTTACACTTGCAATCGTCGCGCTCGTAATGTCTTGAAGCAGTTGTGTGCGGAGATCCTCAGATAATTTTTCGGCGAACGAACAAGCGATTTTTGATAATAAATCAAACGTCATTTTGGTAACACCTTGAAAATAGTCCCGATGCTGATTATTTCCGATGGAAGAAGTTTTCCAGAATATCAAATAGCTGAACCACCAACATTTATGCTACCCCCGAATCCCGCACCGGGTGCGATCAATCTGGAAAAACTAGAAACATCGCGTCGAACTAATCCCTCAACCATTTTTACCTCAAGTCCTGCCTTCTCAAGGCGCGTTGCATAGTGAGAAGTTTTAAAAACAATTCCAATCTCGGGAAGAAACTGAGGCCGGGGGTCAGTACCGCCATTCCAACACAAGCTCATCGGTAGTCTGTGGGGCCAACCCTAGCACATTCACGCTAATCTACAAACGTCCTCTTACCGCGCTACTTTTCCGTAACGGCGGGTCGCGCGGCTTACTGTCGCCGGGGCGACGCCGAAGAATTTCCCAATTTCTGAAATGGTGAACGCCGTCGACCAATACGCACGTGCCATCGCCTCATCCTGGACAGGATAATTTGCCGGTACTCCGCGAGGGGCCGAGCCGATGCGCGACGTTGCGTTTTGACTACCGCCACCAAGTCCGAAGACGCGATGGCACTTCTGTGTTTTGCGACAAATTCCTCGTCACCCAAGATTAGCTGGTGTACTTCGATGAGTGGGCTCTCTTCATCGACTCCTTCGGTGACGAACTGGCGGTAGCGCTCTATCGCATAGTTTTGGTCGGGCGCTTCCGAATCGCGTCAGGGTCGCAGGACGCAATGGTGTGCGTCCGCGATCCGGGCGGATCGCGCCAACGTTTCAGCTAGAACAACGCGACGCATATCGGCGAATTTAGAATTGAGAAAATTATTTCTTACACCGATGACTGTGGTCGTAGAAGATAACGGGAATAACAGATCTTTCCTTGCAACAATCTCACAAATCCCTTCGAAGGCGTTCGCATCGAACTGCGAAACATCGACATCCAGCGTCAAAATTATTAAACTCTGTTGCCTAATCGACTCTTTCAGACGGGATGTAACTGAATCTTCTGTCCCGACAGTATTGGCCTTAGATAGTAAAATTTTAACCAAACTCCCTGTAGACGCACATAATGCACCGGACAACTGAATTGCCTCCTGTCTTCTCTCTTTGAGTAAAATCGCCTGAAAGACTACCGTGAACAACAGCATTGCTATTAGTACCAAAATCGCCCCTCTTAGCTTTGTAAATCGCATATTTTTCTACCTACCTGTATAGGATTGTCAGCCCGTATTCACCCCACGAGTGTATTGGCTTTCCGTATATACGTTCAAACGTACTTCGTGTAATAACAGAAGGGCCGTACATTTGTAATTGCAACACCCCTTGAAACCTCGGGGGCAACTAGCAGCCTGATGAAGCCGGGTACAGAGTTTGCCATTCCGACACGGTCTCACTGATTCGGGCGAATCGGTCACCACTTGGCTCAGCTTGTGTCTGAATGGCAGACCTGACCGCGGGCCACGCCTGGCCTCGATTTAGTTCCCACTCCCGATCAACTCCGGCAATGAACACCGATGGATATCATCATATTCAATATACCCTATGCATTCGGGCAAATTCGCGCGAACTGTAACCAGGAGGAAATTAATTTTCATGTAGTAGACGGTTCTAAAAAGCGACGTTCACCCAACGCTTGCGAACTTCGGAAGCGGCAGCAGCGATCTGTCGCGTGTCCTCGTGGGATAGAATTCGCCGACCTCTGCCGTGACAATAGCGACCCTGTCCAAATGCTGCCGTCAACATTTTCGGAAACTTGCATTCGTAATTGAAATCAATTTCCTACACGCCGGAGTGCCAGGCAAAGTCGCAGTGCCAACCTCACGCGTTCTTCCCGGCGCCGTCGCGGCAACCGGACGCCCAGCAGCACCTTCAACCGCCGGGACGAACCCGGCGCAAGCCCTCGGCCTTCGGTCGCGCCGCGGACAGCACCCCGATTGAGCACTCTGAACCTCCCAAACCGCCGACTGTCGCAACAGCCCGCCCGGCGCGCCATAAATTTAATACAATGCAATTATCAAGAAGCTCGTCAGCACGGCTGGCGCGGCTTCGCACGGAATCAGGCTCAGGAGTCAACGCATGGAATTACGCATCCGCAATTTGTCCAAGACCTACGCCAACGGCGTGGTGGCACTGGACAAGGTCAGCCTCACCATCCCGGCGGGGATGTTCGGCTTGCTCGGCCCGAACGGCGCCGGCAAGTCGACCCTGATGCGGACCCTGGCCACCCTGCAGGAATGCGACTCCGGCTCCGTGTTCTTCGGCGACCTCGACGTGCTCGACGAAAAAGATGAAATCCGCCGCCTGCTCGGCTACCTGCCGCAGGACTTCGGCCTCTACCCGAAAGTGACCGCTTACGAACTGCTCGACCATTTTGCCGTCCTGAAGGGCCTGTCGAACAAGGTGCGCCGGCGCGAGGTGGTGGACGGCCTGCTGCAGCAAACCAACCTGTTCGAGGTGCGCCACCAGCGCCTCGGCGGCTTTTCCGGCGGCATGCGTCAGCGCTTCGGCATCGCCCAGGCCTTGCTGGGCGATCCGAAACTGATCATCGTCGACGAGCCGACCGCCGGCCTCGACCCGCAGGAGCGCGTGCGCTTCCACAACCTGCTGTCGGACATCGGCGAGGACAAGACCGTGCTGCTGTCGACCCACATCGTGTCCGACGTGGCCGACCTGTGCGCCAACATGGCGATCATCAACAAGGGCCACGTGCTGCTGTGCGGCGAGCCGCAGAAACTGATCGACGATATCGACGGCAAGATCTGGACCCGCTTCGTCGCCAAGCACGAGCTCGCCGCGTTCCAGCAGCAGTACGCGGTGATCTCGTCGCGCCTGCTGACCGGCCGCACCCTGATCCACGCCTACGCCGAGAGCGACCCGGGCAACGGCTTCGAGCCTGCCCGCGCCGACCTCGACGACGTGTATTTCGCCACCATCGCCGGGCGCCACGTGGCCGCCAGCAACTGCTAGGAACCCTATGCTGGCAATTGCGTTTTTCGAGGCCCGGCAGCGGCTCAAGCTGCTTTCGACCTGGGTGTATTTCGCCATGTTCCTCGGGCTGGCGATGCTGTGGATGGCCGCCGCCGGAGGCGTGTTCAAGGACGCCGTCATCAGCTTCGGCGGCAAGGTCTTCATCAATGCCCCCCGCTCGATCGACATGACCTGCGCCTTCCTCGGCAGCCTGGGCGTGATCGTGGTCGCGGCGATGATGGGCCGCTCGGTGCAGCAGGACTTCGAGTACGACATGCACCACTTCTTCTTCAGCGCGCCGATCGGCAAGCACGCCTACGTGTTCGGCCGCTTCCTCGGCGCCTACCTGACGCTGGCGGTGATCTTCGCCAGCATCGTGCTGGGCGCCTGGCTGGGCACCTTCATCCCCGGCATCGAACCGGAGCGGCTGGGGCCGGCATCGCTGTCGCTGTACCTGCGCCCCTACCTGCTGACCCTGCTGCCGAACCTGTTCATCTTCGGCGCGCTGTTCTTCGTGCTGGCCGCGCTGACCCGGCGCATGCTGCCGGTGTACGTCGCCAGCGTGGTGATGATGATCGGCTACATTGTCGCGCCCTCGCTGGCGCGCGACCTCGACTACAAGACCCTGGCCGCGCTGATCGACCCGTTCGGCACCACCTCGCTGATCCGCGTGACCGAGTACTGGACCATTGCGGAAAAAAATACGCGCGCCATCCCGTTCGACGGCGTCTACCTGATCAACCGCCTGATCTGGTCGGGCTTCGCGCTGGCCGTGCTGCTGCTGGGCTACTGGCGCTTCCACTTCGTCAGCAGCGTGGACAGCCGCGCCGCCAACCGGCCCGAGGGCGAAGCGGCGCCGCGCCTGTCCGGCGCCGCCGTCGCCACCCGCGAGCTGCCCGACTTCGCCGGCCGCAGCCTGGCCGCGTTGCTGCTGCAGTCGGCCTGGCTGAACCTGCGCGAGTCGGTCAAGAACATCTATTTCCTGGCCATCGCGCTGGCCGGCGTGCTGCTGCTGTTCGCCAGCTCGCTCGGCCTGGGCTCAGTCTACGGCACCAACACCTACCCCGTCACCTACCAGGTGCTGGAGATGATCGGCGAAGCCTACGCGCTGGTCATGCTGGTCATCACCACCTTCTTCGCCGGCGAACTGATCTGGCGCGAGCGCGAGGCGCGCATGGACCAGATGCTCGACGCGATGCCGGTGCCGAGCTGGCTGCCGCTGTTGGGCAAGACCCTGAGCCTGGTCGCGCTGCAGGCGCTGATGCTGCTGATCGCGATGGTGTGCGGCATGCTGATCCAGCTGTTCAAGGGCTACTTCGCGCTCGAGCCGGGCCTGTACCTGCAGACGCTGTTGCTGATCAGGCTGCCGCAATACGCGCTGATCGCGGTGCTGGCCATTGCGCTGCAGGTGCTGATCAATCAAAAGTACCTGGCCTACTTCGCCATGATCCTGTACTACGCCGCGACGCTGACCTTCGGCTCGTTCGGCCTGGACCATCCGATGCTGCTGTACGGCACCTCGCCCGACTTCATTTATTCCGCCATGAACGGCTGGGGCCACTACCTGGTGCGCGAGCGCTGGTTCGAGCTGTACTGGGCCGGCGCCGCGCTGGTGCTGATGGTGCTGTCGGTGGTGTTCTGGCCGCGCGGCTACAACGCCGAGATGGGCAGCCGGCTGCAGCTGGCGCGGCGCAACCTGACGGTGCCGGTGCTGGCCTCGCTGTGTGCCGGACTGGCGATTTTCGCCGGCGCCGGCGGCCTGCTGTACTACAACCTGCAGGTCGCCAACGACTTCCAGACCGCCTGGCGCCGCGATCATGCGCGCGCCGAGTACGAGCAGCGCTACAAGCAATTCGCCGCGGCGCCGCAGCCGCGCATCACCGACGTCAACCTGCAGGTCGATATCGTGCCCGAGCGGCGCACCCTGCGCGTGCGCGGCGCCTACCAGCTGGAAAACCGCAGCGGCGCGCCGATCGCCGACGTGTTCGTCCAGCAGGCACGCACCAGCAAGCTGTCGATGCGCTTCTCGCCCGGCGCGCGCCTGCTGCTGGCCGACAAGGAGCGCGGCTTCTACGCCTGGCGCCTGGCCACGCCGCTGGCGCCAGGCGCCAAAATGGCGCTCGAATTCGACCTGACCGATGCGCCGCAGGGCATCCTCGGCCTGGGCATGAATACCCCCGTGGTCGGCAACGGCACCTTCTTCAACAACGACGCGCTGCCGCGCATCGGCTACCAGCCTACGGCCGAACTGGTCGACGAGCGCGACCGCAAGCGCCACGGCCTGGCGCCGCGCGCGCCGATGCGCGCCCCGGCCGACCCGCAAGGCGCGGCCGACAGCTACCTGTCCAACGACGCCGACTGGATCAACTTCGACGCCATCGTCAGCACCAGCCCGGACCAGATCGCCATCGCGCCCGGCACCCTGGAGCGGGAATGGATGGACCAGGGCCGGCGCTATTTCCACTACAGGATGGACAAGCCGATCCTCAATTTCTACGCCTTCCAGTCGGCGCGCTACGAAGTGCGCCACGAACGCTGGCAGGACGTGACGATCGACCTGTACTACCACCCGGGCCACGACTTCAACCTCGACCGCATCATCAAGGGCGCCCGCAGCGCGCTCGATTACAACACGGCCAATTTCAGCCCGTACCAGCACAAGCTGCTGCGCATCGTCGAGTTCCCGCGCTACGCGATGTTCGCCCAGTCGTACCCGAACACCATCCCGTTTTCGGAAGGCGTGGGCTTCATCGCCAGGGTGGACGACAAGAACCCGAAGGACATCGACTATCCGCTGTACGTCACCGCGCATGAAGTGGCGCACCAGTGGTGGGGCCACCAGCTGATCGGCGCCGACACCCGCGGCAGCACGGTGCTATCCGAGACGCTGGCCGAATACTCGGCGCTGATGGTGATGAAGAAGACGGTCGGCCCGGCCAAAATGCGGCGTTTCCTGCGCTATAACCTCGACCAGTACCTGAGGGGGCGTGCCCAGGAAAACCGGCGCGAGCTGCCTCTGGCCCAGAACGAGGACCAGAAGTACATCCATTACCGCAAGGGCGGGCTGGCGATGTTCCTGCTGCAGGACCTGGTGGGCGAGGAGAAAATCAACGGCGCCCTGCACGAGTTGCTGGCGCGCCACGCTTTCCACGGGGCGCCGTATCCGAACGTCACCGCGCTGACTGCGGCGCTGCGGCGCGTGACGCCGCCCGAACTGGCCTACCTGGTCGACGACCTGTTCGATGCGATTGTGTTGTATGAAAACCGCGCCACCCGGGCCAGCGCGGTGCGCCGCGCCGACGGCAGCTACGAGGTGACGCTGACGGCCAGCGCGGCCAAGGTCAGGGCGGGCGGACTGGGCGACGAGCACGATATGCCCCTGAAGGACATGGTCGAATTCGGCGTGGACGACAAGGACGGCAATCCCTTGCTGCGCGAACGGCGCCTGGTCGACCGCAAGGAAATGACGGTCACGATGGTGGTGGGGAGCCGTCCGGGCAAGGCGGGCATCGATCCCGACAATAAATTAATCGATAAGAAGCCATCTGATAACCTGATCGATGTGGAAATGCGTTAGACTTCACAAATTGTTCAAATAATCACGCCTTGGGGGTAGCCGATATGTCCACACTTGTCGCCGAGATTGCCGGAAAACTGAAGCTGTTGACCAGCGCCGAGAAAAACGACCTGCTGCGCTTGCTGCTGCTCGACATCGAGGGTGCGGAGGATTTGGACGCGGAAGAGGCGTGGCGCAACGAGATTGTCAGCCGGGTCAAGGCGATCCGCAACGGCGAAGCGGCGATCAAGGCGCTGCAGGAACAGTGGCACGAATAAGGCCCGGCCGACTGGCGGCCTGGCGCTGAGCCGGCCTGTATCAACGAACAACCGCGTCGCCCTCGCCACGCGGTTTTTTCATGGGCGATCAGTTTTCCGACAACAGCGCCTGCATCCGGTCCACGATGGGGCCGTAATCGACGATAGCGCTGGTCGTCCTGCGATGCCCGGTGTAGTTGTTCGCCGCGCGCTCGGCCTCGCTGGGGCAAAGGGGCCGGTTCTTGCCGCCGCAGGCAGCGCTGGCGCCGGCCGGCAGGCCAAGGTAGTAGGACATGATCGCCGCCGACAATCTCAGGGAGCGGCATTCGTCCAGCAGGGTTTGCGTCAGTTCGGCGTCCGATTCATGCAGCACGGCATAGGTTTTTTGCGAGGTCCCTACTGTGGCGCCGATCCGCCGGACCGTTGACACGCGAATCTGCGCCGGCCCCAGGGAGATGTCGGGCAGGCGCCCGGTCAGCGCCGAAAACGCTCGCGCATACGCCCACTCGACGCGCCGGTGCAGCTCGCTGCGGTGGAATTTTTCGACCGCCACGGCCGCCAGCGCCAGCCGTGCCGCCGTGGCCCGCAATGCCCGGGATTTTTCCTGGGCCGCCTCATCGGAGCCCGCCGCATCGGCAGCGATCGATGCGCACGCGAGCGCGGTCCTGTCGGGCGTGAGGTGATAGATCGACCTTTGCGGCGTGCCCTCGGCGGCGTAATTGTCCACCTGGGCAATGCTGACGTATCCGGACCGGATCAGGATGTTGATCGCGACCCGGTCTTGCGTCAGCCGTGCCCGCTCGGGATCGACCGCTTCCGGCACCCTCCCGTTCGTTTCCATTCGGACGACGCGCACCGCGATATCCCGCGCCCGGGGCATCTCTTCGGCCGCCGGCGTGGCCGCCGAAGCGGTATGCGGCGCCCGCGGCTCGAACAGGGGGCGGATGTTACTGTAGGTTTGCGGCGGAACGACGAAAAACGCGAACAGCACAAGGCACCCGGCAATGAAGGGCAGCGCCAGGTAACGCGGCGCGCTGCCGTCGCCATCGCGAAATCCGCGAAGCCATCGCACGATCCTTGCCGGCGCCAACGCGGGCATGGCCTTCATTTTGTGATGATATCCATGACGGCCGAAGCAAGTCCCGAGTTGATGAGCCAGAGCGCGCCCACGCGGGAAAGTTCGGACTTCGATACCAGCCGGTTGGGATCGGCGCCGCCTTCCAGGTGCTCATTGATGAACACGGCCGACAGGAAGCCGAACAGGGACACATATCCGTAGCCCAGCATGTACAGCCCGTACAGGAGCATGAAGATGGCCTTCAGGTGCATCACCTCGGGGTTCGACAGCAGATCCCAATACACGATGATCGGCCAGGCCGAGAGGAAGGCGGCAAAGCAGCCCGCCAGGAAAATCGTCGGCATCCATTGCCGCTTGACGCGCCTCGAAAAACTCGCGATTGCGCTGCCCGGCCGTCCCGAGGAACGGGCCCGCGCGTAGATGATCCAGCCGGCCGCGAATCCTGTCAGCAGCGGACCCATCATCTTGCCGAACAGGGCCAGCACCATGCTGCGTGCGGCCCGGTCGGAAAACAGGGACTGAAAAGTGAAGTAGAACTCGGAAGGGATGATGAGCGAAAGCGCCCGGCTGACGGCGAGTATGCCGAAGATCGAGAGAATGAGTGCAGGCGCGTGGATCAATGCGCTTCGCCGTGAGGATCTCATCGCTCGTCTCCGTTGGTGCAAGCGCGCTTGCCTGTTGAAGTTGCCTTCCGTGCAAAGCAGACCCTAGCATGGCGGACGCCAAACCGCCATCGGCCGATCTGGGAGGTGCGCCGAGCGCGATTAGGTGCTAGGGGATGGCGTAGAAAAACAAAAACCCGCGTCCCTTCGCGGGAAACGCGGTTTTTTCAGTTGGGTCAGCGGCGCAGCCCAAAGGTGACGCTTATTCCTTCGGTGCAGCCTTCTTGGCCGCCGGCTTCTTTGCCGCCGCCTTCTTGGCAGCAGGCTTTTTGGCAGCCGGCTTCTTGGCCGCGGCCTTCTTCGCCGCCGGCTTGGCGACCGCCTCTTCTGCGCCTTCCGCGCCCTCGTCCGCTACCGGCTTGGCCTTGCCCTTGGCCGGCGCTTTTGCCTTGCGCTCCTCGAACTCGAAGCTGATCTTGCCGTCCTTGCCCTTTACCAGGAAGGCCTTGAACGGCCGGCGCGTGCGCTGCGACACGAAGCCCGGCAGCAGGTCGGTCTTGCCGTCGTTGAGCAGCTTGGCCATCTGCTCGGGCAGGATTTCCTGCTGCAGGATGATGCGGCCGCTGCGGAAGTCGCAGGTCTTCGGCTTGGCGACGCTGTGCTCGCACACATACGCCAGGCCCATCTCGTACACGCCGGCGTTGCATTTCGGGCAGGGTCCCAGCGCGGTCTGGCCGGTGAAATCGACGCCCTCGCCGTTTTCGCCTTCCTCGTCGTTCTGGCCGAAGTCGAACTCGAGCTTGAAGTTGTTGATGTCCTCGTCGCGCACGATGCGCAGGATCGCCGCGAACGGCCGCCCCATCTTCGAGCGGAAGCCCTGCATCGGGCCGATCGTGCGGTTCTTCAGCAACTCCTCGACTTCGGCGATCTCGAACTGCCGGCTGCCCGGCGTCTTGCTCATGTTGAAGTCGCACTTGGTGCAGGCGAAACGGCGGTAGTTTTCCTTGACCACGCCGCCGCAGTTCGGGCACGGCGTCGCCAAGGTGGCGTAATCGCCGGGAATGGTGTCGTTGTTGTATTCCTTGGCGCGCTTGACGATGATCTGGGTCATCTTCTCGATTTCGAGCATGAACTGCTCGCGCGAGATCTTGCCCTTTTCCATCTGCGACAGCTTGTACTCCCACTCGCCGGTCAGCTCGGGCGCGGTCAGCTCGTTCACGCCCAGCCCGCGCAGCAAGGTCATCAGCTGCGCCGCCTTGGCGGTCGGCATCAGCTCGCGCCCTTCGCGCAGCAGGTAGCGCTCGCCCAGCAGGCCCTCGATGATTGCCGCGCGCGTGGCCGGCGTGCCCAGGCCCTTGCCGGCCATCGCGTCGCGCAGTTCGTCGTCGTCGATCAGCTTGCCGGCGCCTTCCATGGCCGACAGCAGCGTCGCCTCGGTGTAGCGCGCGGGCGGCTTGGTGACGAGGCCGTTGGCCGTGACTTTCTCGGTGTGCACCTTCTCGCCCTTGGCCACCGGCACCAGCGTGCCGGCGTTGTCCTTGTCGTCGGCGGTGGTGGTGTCCTTGCCGTAGATCGCCATCCAGCCCGCGTTGGTCATGACCTTGCCTTCGGTCTTGAACTGGTGGCCCGACACTTCGGTGTAGCGGGTCGTGACCTGGAACTCGGCGGCCGGGAAGAACACCGCCATGAAGCGGCGCGTGACCAGGTCGTAGAGCTTCTGTTCCGGCTCGGACAGGTTCTTCGGCGCCACGCCGGTCGGGATGATCGCGAAGTGGTCCGAGATCTTGGTGTTGTCGAAGATGCGCTTGTTCGGCTTGACCCAGCCCTTGTCGGTGATCTGCTTGGCGAACTGGTGATAGTTATTGTTCTCGGCCAGCGACTCGAGCGTCGACTTGACGGTGGCGATGTAGTCTTCCGGCAGGTGGCGCGAATCGGTACGCGGGTAGGTCAGCACCTTGTGCTTCTCGTACAGCGCCTGCGCCAGGCCCAGCGTGTTCTTGGCCGAAAAGCCGAAGCGCCCGTTGGCCTCGCGCTGCAGGCTGGTCAGGTCGAACAGGCCAGGCGCCATCGACGTGGTCGGCTTCGACTCTTCCGTCACATTGCCCTGGCGGCCCTTGCACGCCATCGCGATGGTGTCGGCGGCGGCCTTGCTCCACAGGCGCTCGGGACGCTTTTCCGGATCGTTCTCGTCCTTCTTGAACGACTGGTCGAGCCAGCGGCCTTCGTACACGCCGGCCGCGCAGATGAACTCGGCGCGCACTTCCCAGTAGTCGCGCGAGACGAATTTCTTGATCTTCTCTTCGCGCTCGACCACGATCGACAGGGTCGGCGTCTGCACGCGGCCCACGGTGGTCAGGTAGAAGCCGCCCTCTTTCGA
>JACXTT010011413.1_pt1 | contig 11893 bp, 13 predicted proteins | sample 9270951 | NCBI WGS metagenome assembly JACXTT01 (sample SAMN15532306, study PRJNA645909) | rock metagenome | isolation source: weathered quartz diorite | place: Puerto Rico | collected 2017-06-21 | reverse complement strand
TAGAGCCGCACTGTATTGCGAATCGTGTTGATGATCGTCATCAGAAGCATTCCTGTCATTGCAACGACCGCCGCGACATCGCAAAGAAAATAACCTTTGCCGGCGATTTCGACAATGGGCTTCCAAAACAGGACGAATGTACCGGCGGCCAAAACGATGCGCAATTCCGTCGGGCCCCAGATACTGAAGGAGAGTCTGAAAATGCCCACGCAGTACGTTGCGAGATACAGTTCGATCGACAGGAGAAAATACGCAATGATCAGTGCCATCGCGATCGTGCCGGACATGTAGCCGGATAGACCGAGACCACCAATCAAAAAGAGAGCACCAAATGAATCGATGATGTGATCTACGTAAAAGCCGTACCGAGGACGCTGTTGATCGCGAAAGCGAGCGAGGGTGCCGTCGAGACTATCGCCGAACCAGTTGATGCCAAGGCACACAACGGCCCCGACAAAAGCTAGCGGATTCCATCTTGCGAGGTAGTAAAAAAATCCCGCCAGGATCATGCCCAGAAATCCAAGCAGCGTCAGATGGTCCGAGTTGACCCATCGGGGCATGCGTCCCGCGAGAAAAATGAGGATCTTCTTTTCAAGCGGCGCCAGCAGGCTTTCCTGCTGGCGCGCGGCAGATCTAAAGGTGCTTACCAGCGGTTATTCCGGCCGGCGCGGCTGGTGAACTCCTTTTTCACCATCGGGCGAGCTTCGTTGACAGTTAACGCGCGTCCACCGAAATCCTTGCCATTGAACGCAGCAATCGCCTTTTCAGCATCATCGTCGTTCATCGAAATGAAACCGAATCCCTTCGAGCGACCCGTGTCGCGATCCGTGATGATGCTCACAGATTCGACGGCGCCGATCTGCTCAAAAAGGCTGCTGAGTTCTTCTTCAGTCGTTCTGAACGACAAATTTCCAACGTAAATTTTTTTCGACATTTTTATCCTAATTCAATTTGTAAGGAACTTCGTGGGCTGGGTCGGCAAGGGAATCAAAAAGCAGAATCAACTCTCCGAACAGTGACAAGAGGCTCCTAAGTCCGTAAAACAACAGCGACGAACCGCTGCTGCAGTTAACCGGAAAAGCATAGCACGTCGGCAAGAGTGAATCGCTACTTTTCTTTGCTGGGGCGCAAGAAACCCTTTGCGACGGCGTCATCAACAAGGGCGCGTGCGCACTCCCAAAGCCGCTCAGAGCCATCGGCGATGCTCGCGTTCCGTTCGAGCACTCGATCTGCGGTGATGCCGTGCTCCGCCCACGATCGGCCCTGAGTGTGATAGTTGTGCAATTGCGGCATGAATCGATCGAGCGCAAGCGCGAATCGGGCGTCCGCTGTTTCAGAGGCTTCGAATTCCTCCCACAGTTGACGCAATTCCGTTCCCTGGTCCGGTGGAAGTATTCCGAAAATGCGCTCGGCTGCAACGCGCTCCCGTTCCGTTTTGTCGAGTTCCGCAGAGACATCGTAAAAGTACGTGTCGCCGGCGTCGATCTCCACGATGTCATGAATCAGCACCATCTTGATCACCCTCGCAATATCGACGGGTTCGTTTGCATGCTCAGCAAGTAGCATCGCCATGATCGCCAGGTGCCAGCTATGCTCCGCAGTGTTCTCGGCTCGATTGACATTCAACAGATAAGTGCGCCGAACGATTGTTTTGAGTTTGTCGATTTCTAAAATGAAGCGGATTTGACGTTCGAATCGTTCTATCGCCGTTTTAGCTTGGTCCTGTGACATGGCAACGATTCTATCGCACACGCTCGACAAGAAATTCCAAGCAAGATTGACACGGACTGGAAAAACACTCTAAAAACACCCATGATCGGAAACTCAGAACCGGATTTCTCTTATCTTCGGTTCCTCCCCCTTCTTTGCATAGGCCTGCTGCTCACATTCACATTCCGGCTGTATACGTTCGCGTATTTCTGGCTGGATGATTTCAACAATCTCTATTGGGTGCAACCGCAGAACTTCAGGCAGATGATCGGTCATGTGATAAATCCAACCTCCGATTTCTTTCGTCCCACCGGCATGTTGTTTTACTGGGCCGCTCTGCAATTGTTCGATCGCAATGCGCTAGCGTATCACTGCCTTCTCTGGACGCTTCATGCTGTGAACGTCGGAATGGTCTACTGGTTGTTGCGCAGGTTTACCGGTTCGCGAGCGGGTGCTGCAGTCGGCGCGATGCTCTTCTCGAGCCAGTACATGTTCAATGATCTGCTGGCAGCAGGGTATCGCGAAAGATCAGCGCGCCTTCGTGGTCGGGCTGCAGTCGCTGCCTGCGCCAGGTTCCGGCGAGACGCTCTTCTTCAAGTCGTATCCTCAGTATTTCGATACAGGCGTGCTCCTGTTTGCTACACAGATCGCATTGCGGCGCACCGATGTGGATGCCCAACTAGTCGACACATTTCCAGCTGGCGCTCGGTACCGGCTGCGATACGAAAACTCGCAGATCATCGCGGAACACTAGATTCGGAACGAGGAGAACCTACTGGTAGTTCGGCGGTGGCGAAACAAGAACATTCAGTTCATCGCAGTGCGGGCAGCGGTAGAGTCGCAAACCAAAGAACGATCGGCGCGAACCGCTCATCGATTCCACCGAATTGCCTGAACCACATTTGCGGCAAACATTGAAGTGCGACGCCATGTCTGAAATGGAAATGGGCCGGCGCGCGAAAACGAATGCCCAGCCGTATTGGCTGTAGCGAGTTCCAAAAGATTTATCGAGCAAGCGGGTCACGGTATTCAACATTAGAACAATGAAGGTAAGAAATCCGGCGGGAATTTCGCCGAGAAAATGTGCTCGCGCTGGGTAGTGCTGCAACTCGTCCGCAGTTGGTTTTCTTAGGTAGATGAAGCTGCTAAATAAATCGCAACATCGAAGCAAGTGCGTTTCCGTAGTCCGTTCGATTTCTCGAACTAGCTGGTCATGATTGAAACGATTCACATGTCCGCCACCTTCAAATATGAAGCGATATAGCGCGTCATCGAATCCGAATCCATCTGGGACCGCAATCCAAAGCCAACCTTGAGGATTCAAGACGCGGCGAACCTCCACTAACGTAGTTTTATAGTCCGGGAAATGTTCCAAGCTGTGATGGGAAACAACGACGTCTATCGACGCGTCACGGAACGGAATTGCGCTCGAATCGGCCCAGACGTACATCGCTTCAGGCCGATGGAGCGTCTTTTCAGGCAATGCCAAATCCATTGCTACGATGCGGCCGCGGCACGTTTCGTAGTGAAAACTGCCGCGGCCACATCCGAGATCAAGAACGACGCAGTCCGGTTCGACACGACCTAACAGCGTGTAGAGATCGTCCACATCCGAAGAAAATCGTTACCGCTTGCGGCGGGCTTTGGCGGCGGTCTTCTTTTTCTTCGCAGTCTTCTTCTTTGCAGGTTTCTTAGCTGTCTTTTTCGCCGCGGGTTTTCGAGCCGGTTTGGCCGCCTTTTTCTTCTTCGCCTTCGCCTTTGGTTTGGCTACGGCTTTTTTCTTTTTCTTGGCCGGGGGTTTTCGTGACGGCGCAGGACCTTGCTCTACGACTGATCCTCCGATTTCCAGAACGGCTACTTCTGGTTCACCGGCAAGAGATTCATCAACCGACTCGTCTTCCAACAGCGGTTCAGAGGTATCGTCGTGCCCCGTCACATCCGAATCCATGATGTCATCGAAATCGTCTTCTCTGCTCATCCTTTTCTCCTTGTGCAGAAGGCCGCGGCTTCCTCCGGCCTCTTTTAGTGCGACACATAATACTCCACGAGGGTATTACCCTCAGTACTACATTCGGAATTGCGATCATACGAGTTGACAAGGAATAGCCACAAAAAAGTACAAGATACTCATAAGGTTTTGCGATTTTTATGCTTTTTTGTGGCTATATCCGTGCTTATTAAAACGACGTGACCACGTCAGTACGGATTGTCCAAGAGTTTGGTGCAATCGACCACGAAGCGCAACGATGGAACCTGCTGGCCGACGAGACGAACAGCCCGATGCACCAATATGGCTGGGTGAAGGCCTGCAGCAGCGCCTTCGCAGCTTGCGGCAGACTGCAACTGATTGTAATCGGGTCGGATGCCGGCCAACCCGGCGCGCTGGGGCCCTTGATCCTGCGGGGCAAGCGGTTGAATCGCCTGGAGTGCCTCGGCGTCGACGAGCTTTACGAGCCAACCGACTTTCCCCATTCCGATGCTGCATCGCTTCGAGCGTTGGTTCGAACCTTGGTCGAGTTCCGCCGTCCACTCCTGATGCGCCGCATTTTGGCCGACTCACCTGTCTTAGCAGCCCTTCGAGACGCTTTCAAACTGCGCGGCATCCTCGTAACGCGGCCTGCGACAGGTTATCCGTGGATCGAGCTTGATGCGTCATGGTCGGAGCCTGAACGCAAAATCAGTCCCAGCCGCCGATCAAGCCTGCGAAGAGCGCAACGACGAGCGCAGGAAATTGGATCCATCGAATGTGAAATCATTTCACCCAAACCGCACGAGTTGCAGGAACTGCTGGCAGAGAGCCTGCGAATAGAAGCTGCAAATTGGAAAGGACGCAACGGTTCCGCACTGTTATCCGATCCTGATCGCCGGCGGTTCTTCGAACAGTACACCGCCATCGCCGGTGAAAGAGGCATTCTGCGTTTGTGTTTCCTGAAAGTGGGAGGACACAGGGCCGCAACTCAAATCGCCGTGGAATCGGGTGGTGGATTCTGGCTTTTGAAAGTCGGATACGACGAAGCTTTCGCGCGCTGCTCGCCCGGAAATCTCTTGATGCTCGAGACGCTGCGGTATGCCGCCAGGCGTGGTCTTCGGTCATATGAGTTTCTTGGCTCCGCAGAACCCTGGACGGAAATGTGGACGGCTCGCGTGCGGCCGTGCGTTTCCGTCCGCGTGTACCCCAACAATTTTTGCGGAGCCGCAGTCTTGGCATCGGACGCGATGAGGTTTGGATGGGATTGGCTCAATCGGCAATTCACTCCCTGATACGTCGCGCCGCCAGCGCGTACATAGCGGGGCCCGATCTCGAGGACGCGCGGGCCGTATGCGACCGGCTCGCGCGTGAAGGCATCGCCAGCATTGTCTGCTATTGGGATGTGTACACGGACCATCCAGCCTCGATCTCACAAGCCTATCTCGACCTGCTCGGCACCATGTCGAACAGTGAATCGGATTGTTATCTCTCCGTCAAAGCTCCAGCGCTGAAGTTCGATTTCGATTTGGTAAAAAAAGTCCTCGAGGAAGCGCGCCGCCTCAATGCGATAGTCCATTTCGATGCGCTGGCGCCGGAAACAGTCGACCGGACGTTTGCCTTAATCGGTCGAGCGCGCGAAATTTATCCCAAGCTCGGCTGTACCCTGCCCGGCCGCTGGCGCCGCAGTCTCGCCGATGCTGAGCGCGCTGCGGAATTGGGCCTGCGAGTGCGCGTCGTCAAAGGCGAGTGGCAAGGAATTGGTAATGATGAAACCGATGCGCGAGAAGGATTCCTCAATGTGGTTGATCGCCTTGCCGGACATGCAAGACATGTGGCAGTTGCGACGCACAATCCTTCGATCGCGCGGGTTTCCCTCCGACGCCTGAAGAACGCAAGGACTCCCTGCGAACTCGAATTGCTGTACGGTCTGCCCCAACAACACATGCTCAGAATTGCACGAGATTTTGGTGTTCGTGCCCGCATGTACGTGCCTCACGGCCACGCTGGACTACCTTACCGCCTTAAACACGCAGTACGTAACCCCCGGATTATCGGGTGGTTCATACACGATCTGCTTCGCGGCGGCAATCCGAATTTCAACTTCTCACAGCGAGAATCAACTTTTCACTGAGCGACTCGGAAAAGTAAAATCCTTCGCCTATGTTTTCAGGCAAGGTTGCAATCGTTACAGGTGGAAGCCGCGGCATCGGCCGCGCGATCGTACAAGCACTCGCACGCGAGGGCTCCACGGTTGCTTTCACGTATGTTCAAAACAAAGCCTCAGCGGATGAAGTCGCCAATGGAGAAACCATTTTCGGCTTTCAGGCGGATGTGACCAGCTTCGCCGCAGCTAAAGAACTCGTGAAGCACGTGAAAGAGCGTTTCGGCCGCATCGATATTCTCGTGAACAATGCCGGCATTACGCGGGACAAGTTACTGGCCCTGATGAGTGAAAAGGATTGGGATGATGTCCTCAGCACGAATCTGAAAGGCTCGTTCAATCTCACGAAACCCGTCGTCGGAGTGATGCTTCGGCAAAAGTCCGGTTCGATCTTGAATATCACGTCCATCAGTGGAATCGTCGGAATGCCGGGCCAGGTGAACTACTCTTCCTCCAAAGCAGGCATGATCGGATTTACCAAGGCACTTGCAAAGGAGATCGCAAAAGCCAATATCACGGTGAATGCTCTTGCGTTGGGTTTCATCGAAACCGACATGACCGGCGTGTTGAATGCGGAGTATCGCCGGAAAATTCTGGAACAAATTCCTGCCGGACGGTTTGGTAAGGCTGAAGAGATGGCGGAGATCGCATTGTTTCTGCTTTCCCCGAAGGCGAGTTATATCACCGGACAGGTCGTACAAGTGGATGGTGGTTTAGCGATCTAGTTTCACAACGTCTTGCCGAATTCGATTTTCTTTTGCGCCTGATACTTTCCCTTGCGGTCCTTGTAAGAAACTTCACACGGCTCATCGGACTGGAAAAAGAGAACCTGACAAAGCCCCTCGTTAGCAAAGATCCGGACAGGCACCGGAGTCGTGTTTGCGATGGAAACCGTCACAAAGCCTTCCCATTCCGGTTCAAATGGCGTGACGTTCACGAGTACGCCAGTCCGTGCGTACGTGGATTTCCCGACGCACAACGTCAACACATCGCGCGGAATGCGGAGGTATTCAACGGTTCGCCCTAAGACGTAACTGTTTCCCGGAATATCACAAAATGAGCCGCGATGGGCCTGGTAATACTCGGGAGGAATTGCTTTTGGATTGAGCGTCACACCGGAGGGCGGATTGAAGATTTTGAACTCATCGGCGAGACGCAGGTCGTATCCATAAGAAGACAATCCATACGAAATCATGCCCTCTGCGACCTGCGAACCGGAGAAGGGTTCGATCATGTCTCGGGTTTCGGCCATTTCGCGTATCCATCGATCTGCTTTAATTGCCATTGCCTAACCTGTCTCCTGATGTTAAAAATATGTTGTTTTAAACGAGATACGGAGGCTCCAGTGATCAAACTCGATCTTGTCAATCAGATCGTTGAGCGGACGGGAGTGAGTAAGACGAAAGCAGAACAGGCAGTCGATACCATCTTCAATTGCATGAAGGATGCGCTCAAGGCTAATGATCGGATTGAGTTGCGGGGCTTCGGCGTGTTTTCCGTCAAGCCAAGGAAGACGGGTATCGGCAGAAATCCAAGGACCGGTTCTGAAGTCAATATCCCTCCTGGAAAGGCGGTCCGTTTTAAGCCTGGCAAAGACTTGCAGTCGCTCTAGCGTTACGGGTATTAGAAGCATCACCGTTTCATGAACAGTTCGTTTGATTCGTCCGCCGAGATTTTATTCGAGGAAGCGCCTCAGCAAAAGTTTCCTTGGATGAACATTGCCCTGTTCGGACTCACCTGTTTGAGCACCCTCATCGTGGGCACCGCGCTGATGGCAAATTATACGAACTCCTTCGACGATGTCTTACCGTTTGCCCGGCAGATTGTGCGCTCGCCTTCTGTACTATTGAACGGCTTGCCTTTCAGCTTTGCGATCATGTCGATTCTGCTGGGACATGAGATGGGACATTACCTGACCTGCCGATATTACGGAATCGATGCGACGCTTCCGTATTTCATCCCGACGTGCCTGCCGCCAGTAGGAACCATGGGAGCCTTTATCAAAATTAAGTCGCCTATCCAACATCGCGCCGCGCTGCTCGAGGTCGGGATTGCTGGTCCGATTGTGGGATTTCTGCTCGCGATACCGACGTTGATGATTGCTCTCTCAAGATCCGGATTCGTCGCAGACGATCCATCCGCTGGCGGAATTGGAATTGGGGAACCGCTCATCTTCAAGGCAATGGAGATCGTGATGGGGAAGATTCCGCCCCCGGGCATGTTGATCAATCTCCATCCGATCGGTATTGCAGCATGGTTCGGTTTCTTTGCAACGGCGCTGAATCTACTTCCGGTCGGACAACTCGATGGCGGCCATGTTTCGTACGCGTTGTTCGGACGAATCCACCAGCGTATTTCTCAAATACTTCTCTTTACATTGATTCCGCTCGGACTGTTCTATTGGCAGGGTTGGTTGTTGTGGACAACAGTGTTGCTGATCATCGGCTTCCGTCATCCGGTTACTCTCAACGATTCTCTTCCTCTCAGCAAACGTCACACGTGGCTCGGTTGGATTGCTCTCGCGATGTTCGTTCTTTGCTTCACACCGATGCCGATTTATTTCAATTAGCCTCAGCGCAAAAGATCTCGGTGATATAAACCTTGTCGTCGGGAGCGATCGCCACGCCTACACCCTCGCGTGTGTAGTTTTCGTCGAGGATGCTTTGCCGATGACCTTCGCTATCCATCCAGCCTTTCACTGTGGTCGCGGCAATGGTCTCCTTGGAGTTCCAGTCGTAAGTCGTTCGCTTCTTCTCTGTGATCGCGCGGGAATACAGATTGTTTTGGTAGATGTTTTCTCCGACCAGCCTGCAGCTCGTATAGCCCGCCTCCCCCAGTCGCTTCATCGGAGTGAGTCCTTCGGGATTCACATGCTTAAAGTACCCGCGCTTCGCCATATCTTCACTGTGCGACCGTGCAAGAGTTCCGAGTTTGTCGTCCCACGTGAGCGGTTCCCGTTCATTAACCCTGCGATGCAGATTAATGGATTGATGGATGAGCTGCTCGAGATCCGGAATGCGAATCTCAGGCTTTGGATTCTGGAGAAGAAATAGCAGAACGATGAGTGACATCATCTTTTCAGTCTAGCTCACGGCCAGCCGCGTAGCGGCGAAAGAATGTAGCCGCTCCGCGGCTGCGGACCTGGCACCCCTTTCGCCGCTCCGCGGCTGGCGACCCTATTGTTTCTGGTTCTGCAAAAACTCCAGAAGCGTTTGGGCCGTCGGCGTGAGCAGCTTTTGGCGGCGGTGGATAATCCCGATTGGCCGGACAAGTTCCGGCATATCGGTGGGAATCGCAGCGAGATTTCCGGATTCGACTTCGCGGACCACACTGGGCTCAGGCAAGATGCTGACACCCGATTGAAGTGTAATCGCGTGTTTGATCGTTTCGATATTGTCGAATTCCATGGCGATATTCACATTCACGCCGCGCTGGCGCAGCGCTTTGTCGATTGCTCTGCGGATGCTCAGGCTGCGGTCGAATGCCGCGAACCGCTCTCCTTCAAGATCACGATAAGAAACCATCTTTCTTTTCGCCAAAGGATGAGAGCGATGGCATACAAACACCATCGGTTCGGAATGCCATGGCACGATCGTGAGGGAACGATGTGGCGAAGGGAATGAAAGAATTCCAAGATCCGCTTCATCGTTGATAACCGCTTCGACCACTTCGTGAGGGTGAAGGTATGCCAGCCGGATCTTTGCCTGCGGGTATCGTGTTGTGAACTGCTGAGAGTAAATACCCATATCGTGCAATCCGACCGAATAAATTACAGCCACCCGAACCGCGCCGCTAACAAGGGTCCGCTGTGACGTGATCTCCGCTCTTGCCTTTTCGAAGTTGTCCAAGAGAACCAAACACGCATCGAAAAACTTTTTTCCCTCGGGCGTCACCATAAATGGGCGTTTCGTGCGGTCGATAAGTTGGGTTCCAAGCTCCTCTTCAAGCTGGCGCACAGCTTGGCTCGCAGCCGATTGCGAAATCCGGTGCGAAGCCGCGCCGAGGGAGAAACTGCCCGAACGGATCACATCACAGTACAGACTCAAAGTATCGAGATTCATAACGGTACAGAAACGCCGGGCCCTGTCATGGGCACGCGCTCACCGAAGATAGAGCATTAGCTATCCTTATGCAAAGTACTTTTATTTTTCAGGATGACTTATCTTCGGAGATTGGACTAAAGTTATCGGCACTCGACGAGGACAAAGCGTCCGGAGAGGGGTTTATCTATATGTTCTCAGCGCTACCGCCAAAACAGGGTTTGTATGACCCCCAATTCGAACATGACGCGTGCGGTGTCGGGTTTGTGGTGGATATTGTGGGCCGCAAATCGAACGAGATCGTGCGGAGGTCGCTTCAAGTACTCGTCAATCTCCAGCATCGCGGGGCGAAAGGCTGTGAGGTTAACACAGGCGATGGAGCGGGCATCTTACTGCAGATTCCTCACGAGTTTCTGAAGGCGGAATGCACGGAGTTAGGCTTCTTACTCCCCTCCCCGGGCAATTACGGCGTTGGCATGGTGTGTCTGCCCCGCGATTCCTACACGCAGCGCTGGTGCAAAGAAATCATCGAAGCGGCAATTACGCGTGCCGGACAAAAAGTTCTCGGATGGCGGGATGTGCCCACGAACAACGAACCGATCGGCGATTCCGCTAAAGCTGTCGAGCCGGTCTTCAAGCAAGTATTCATTGGACGGGATCCCTACCTCAAGACTGTCGATGATTTCGAACGAAAGCTTTACCTGATCCGCAAGCGCATCGAAAAAACGACATCGGAGCTGTACTTCGGCAGTTTCTCTGCGCGAACGCTGATCTACAAAGGCATGCTTTCGGCGGAGCAAATCGAGATCTACTTCCCGGATCTGGTTGATCCACGCCTTGCGTCTGCGCTTGCGGTCGTTCATCAACGTTTCAGCACAAATACGTTTCCGAGCTGGTCGCTCGCGCATCCATTCCGATACATCTCGCACAATGGCGAAATCAACACGCTGCGCGGCAACATCAATTGGATGAAAGCGCGTGAAGCGCTCTTCCAATCCGAGCTTTTCGGTGAAGACGTCAAAGACTTGATTCCTGTGATCGTCGACGGCGGTAGCGACTCTGCGATGTTCGACAACGCCGTGGAAATGCTCGTCATGACAGGCCGGTCGCTGCCTCACGCGATGATGATGTTGATTCCCGAAGCGTGGGACGGCCATGAAACGATGAGCGACGAGAAAAAAGCGTTCTACGAGTACCACTCGTGTGTCATGGAACCTTGGGACGGTCCGGCTTCGATGGTCTTCACCGACGGCGTCGTCATCGGTGCCACGCTGGATCGTAACGGCCTGCGGCCGTCACGTTTCTATGTCACGAAGGACGGATTGGTCGTCATGGCTTCCGAAGTTGGAGTGATGGACATTCCGCCGGAGAACATCCTGCTGAAGGGCCGCCTTCAACCGGGCAAGATGTTCCTCATCGACACACGCGAAGGCCGCATCATCGATGACGCAGAACTAAAGCACAACATCGCAACCGCTCTACCCTATCGGCAATGGTTGAATGAAAAAATCATTCGCCTCGCGGATTTGCAGGGGCATCCGGTGCCTGAACCTGATCACGCAACCGTTCTGCTGCGTCAGCAGCTCTTCGGATATACGCACGAGGATCTTCGAATTCTGATGGCGCCAATGGCCAAGAACGGCGAAGAGGCCATCGGTTCGATGGGGACGGACACACCGCTCGCGGTTCTGTCGGATCGCCAGCCATCGCTTTTCAATTATTTCAAGCAACTGTTTGCACAGGTCACGAACCCGCCGTTGGACGCAATTCGCGAAGAGCTCGTCACATCCATGTCCACGGCGCTCGGACCCGAGCGAAATTTGTTGAAGCCCGAACCCGAAAGTTGCCGGATGATCAAGATCCTTTCGCCGATCATCGACAACGATGATCTGGCAAAGCTCAGCAATATTTCGATCGAGGGGTTCCGTGCCGTCACACTGTCAATGTCTTTCAGAACAAGCGAGGGCGGCGAAGGAATGCGCTGCGCTCTTGAAAACTTGTTCGAAACAGCAA
>JACXTT010011412.1_pt1 | contig 11894 bp, 10 predicted proteins | sample 9270951 | NCBI WGS metagenome assembly JACXTT01 (sample SAMN15532306, study PRJNA645909) | rock metagenome | isolation source: weathered quartz diorite | place: Puerto Rico | collected 2017-06-21 | reverse complement strand
GTCGACTTTTTTCTCTTTGAAAAGCTGGCGAATGCGCGGCGCCGCTTGCCAGGTGATGTAACGAAAGTTGGTTCCGAGTCCACGGCGCAAAAACGGATAGTCGCCAAACGCTAACCCTGAGTAGATTGTCAGGTTATGAAAACGATCGACCTCTTGCTGAAAGGCGTCGTACAGAGTTGTCGGTTCGACACAGCCATGCGGAAAGATAACAACACTGCCATCGGGAATGGCGCGAATTGCTTCAATCGGGGTGACAAGTTTCATAAGGATGCTCGTATTGGGTTAAGGGATGACTGCGTATTTAATTCCCTGTCCCTGCTGCAACAAGTCAAAAGCGTGCGACAGCTGGGTCAGTGGATAGGAGCCGCTAATGAGAGCCTGCGTTGGAATCTTTCCAGAGGCGAGAAGGTCTCTGGCGCGACGTACGGCTTGCGACGTGAAATGAAAGGGGCTAAAGACGCGCACTTGATCGTAATGGAGCCGATAGGTGTCAAGGGAGATCGTTGTTCCCGGGGGACATCCGCCAAAGAACACAACCTGTCCGCCAGGGCGCGCGAGCAGAAACGCCGCTTCCCATACGTGCGGCTGCGCCGTACATTCGATGGCCAAGTCGGCGCCGCGCCCCTCTGTAAGATCAAGAACCGCGGCCCGCGCGTCTTCGGCTGCACAAGGAATGATGCTCGATGCGCCAAGTTCTCGGGCAATTTGAGCGCGCTGGGGGTTGCGAGCCACCACGTGGACTTGTTCGACTCCTAATGCTTTGAGTACAACGAGATGGAGCAGGCCAAATGCTCCAGCGCCAATGATGACAGCATGATCGTCTGGGCGAATCATTGGCTGTTGCAATGCATGCACGACGCACGAAACCGGCTCTAGGAAGGCGGCTTCAGTAAATGACAAGGCGGCTGGCTTCTGGAACAAATTGGTGCGGATCACGCGCGCTGGCACCGTCAGATATTCCGCGTATCCTCCCAGCACCATGGTTTCCATGATAGATACGCACAGCGTTTCCTGTTCACGTTGACAATAGAAACATGCGCCGCACGGTGCAGTGGGCGCGAGCATGACAGCGTCGCCCTCGCGCACGCTGGCGACAAGCTTTCCTCGCGCGGCGACCGCACCAGCATATTCGTGGCCGAAGCGCGTGGGCATGAGCCACTTAGGATGCCCACGACGAAAGGCTTTCAGATCGGTCCCGCAGGTCAAAGCTGCGGCGATCTTCAGGACAACTTCTTCAGGCCCCGGTGTGGGAAGAGGAATGTCCTCGCAGGAGAGCCTCCCAGGGCCAAGCAACATTACCGCCTGCATAAACCTACTCGTCTGCAGTTCTGCTTCTTACCAGAGCAGTGGACGTACATGAAAATGATAGTGGTCAGGAATCTGTCGCATTTGGTGGTCAAAGATCCATTTAGGGAACTTGCCCGCAAATTTTTGTTCAGCAACCAGAGCGAGAGCCTTCTCCATATAGGCGACTTCTTCTGCTGACACATCAACTCGATGTTCACCGAGCACGACGATCGGCACGTCGCACGAGTCACAGTCGAGAATGGTGAACGGAAACGGGTGATGAAATTCTGCATACCATTGCGTATAACGGGCAAGTGCACACAAATCGCATGGCCGATCAGCCACAGCGCTCTCCTCCTTATCCGCCCCAATTGCACGGGATAAAACCGCGCAGCATAATCGCTGGCGGCATCTTACGGGGGAGTCTCAAGAATGGCAAGGCATAGAAGCACACGCATAACACGATGGATGCTTGGAGCAAGCTTAGGTTTTGTCTTTGTCGTGTACCTGTTGTGGGCGTTGTGGGCGGAAGAAAAAGTTCGCGTCGTCAGTAAAACACTCGAACGTACTGACGCTGGCGTGGTGGTAAGTGGCGAGGTCTACAATGCGGCTTCTGCCGCGACTTCAGCGAAGGTCGAAGTGTCCTTCTTTAACAGTAGCGGACATAAGTTGGCTGAAGAAGTCGTGGAACTCGATAACCTTCCGGTTGGCGCTTCGACAACGTTCCATACGCAACCAAAGCCGCTCTCTGATGTGCAAGACTACAGCATCTATATCAATGCTGGCAGGAATATGTACGGAAATTAGCAGGACGCTGCCTATGCAAAAACCCTCCCTCACCGCTGCTATCGCTGTTACGGATATTCCTGATGGGGCGAGCATTCTCATTGGCGGATTTGGCGTCTTGCAGGGCTGGCCGCATGAATTGCTGCTTGCGCTGCGAGAGCGTGAGGTAAAGGACCTCACGATTATCTGTAATTCTCCAGGATTTGGTCCCTATTCTCCACAAATACTTGCTGAGAACAAACAGATTAAAAAACTCATCGCCTCCTTTGGCGGCTATTCCTACCGCGTCACTCCCCTCGCTGAACAAATTGGGCGCGGGGAAGTTGAGTTCGAGTTGGTTCCTCAAGGTACGCTGGTGGAGCGGGTTCGCGCTGGTGGAGCAGGCATTCCGGCGTTTTTTACCCCAACTGGAGTGGGGACAGTCGTCGCAGAAGGAAAAGAAAAACGCATATTCAATGGTCGTGAGTATCTCCTGGAAACTGCACTACGAGCTGATTTTGCTTTGCTTCGCGCCTCCAAAGCAGATACTCATGGCAACCTTGTCTATCGTCGGACAGCGCGGAACTTTAATCCCCCGTTCGCCGCCGCCGCAACTGTATCGATTGCAGAAGTTGATGAGATTATTGCGCCCGGACAGCTCGATCCAGAAGCGGTGGCCACACCAGGCATTTTTGTGCATAGGCTGGTCCGTCGTCAAACTCCGCTGACGAAAGAGACGGGGCTCAAGCTAATGCGTACGCTGGGACGCACGATTAAAGTTGCTGACGCTGCTCTGGAGAGTGATCAGGGCCTCTCGCCTGAACTGATGGCGTTACGCGCAGCCCGGCTGCTAACGCCGGGGCACTATGTCAATTTAGGAATTGGTCTGCCAACCCTTGTGTCAGATTTTATTACTGAAGACATCACGTTGCACGCAGAAAATGGGGTTCTCGGCTATGGGGCGCTTGCTCGTGCTGAGGAGGAAGATCTAGATTTGTATAATGCTAGCTCTCAATTTGTGACACTTACGCCAGGCGCGAGTTTTTTTCATAGCGCAGACGCTTTCGTTATGGTGCGGGGCGGGCACGTTCGCACAGTCATTCTCGGCGGTTTCCAAGTCGCCGAAAATGGTGACTTGGCAAATTGGAAAACTCCGTCTATGAGCGCAGGTGCGGTTGGGGGCGCTATGGATCTTGCGGCTGGCGCTCAAAATCTGATTGTGATGATGTATCATTCTACAAAAAAAGGCGAGGCAAAGCTGCTGCGTGCTTGTACGTACCCGTTAACCGCTCGTGGCTGTGTGTCCTGGGTCGTTACGAATCTTGCTCTTATTCAAGTCGATGCAAAGGGTTTCCTCCTACGAGAACTTGCTCCTGGCGTTTCTGTGGAAGAAGTGCGAGCTGCAACTGCAGCGCCACTTCGACTCGCTGACGATCTGAAAACGATGGAGTTTTAGGAGCGAAGTTCGTGTAGTAGGGTAGAGCAACACAGAAAAGAAGCAAAAAGAAGGAAATATGGCGGACGTGCAACAACATTTGGGGCTCGCACTTCCTGTGCGGGAAACGATTGGATTCCGTGGCAGCATTGACTTAGCCCAAGAAGCAGAACGGCTGGGTTATCGATCACTATGGACTGGTGAGGTCAGCGGCCTCGATGCGCTGACCGTACTTTCGGCGTACGCGACCGCCACTTCTCGCGTCCAACTAGGGACAGCAGTCATTGCTATTCAGAGTCGCACCCCGGTCATGACTGCAATGAGTTTTGCTTCGCTCCATCAACTTTCAGAAGGCAGGGCGATCATTGGCGTGGGCGTAGGCAGCCCAATCATTGCTGAGCGCTGGCATGGTGCAGCGTATCCGCCAGCGGTGACCGCCATGCGTGAAGCCGTGACCATCATGCGGCAAGTGTTGAAGGGAGAACGCACGAATTTCGAGGGTAAGTATTATCGTTCCAAGGGGTTCCAATTTGGTGTCGCCCTCCCCAAGGATAAGCCAGTACCAATCTACTTGGCTGCGCTCAATCCCGCCATGTTACGCCTTGCAGGTGAGATAGCTGATGGCGTGCTGTTCAATTATTCTCCACCAGAGGCGATCGGGCCCATGATTGCCGAGGTGCGTAAAGGCGCCGAAGCGGTAGGGCGCGACTCGCGGGCAATTGATTATGCTATGTACGTACGCTGCTGCGTTACGAACGACCCTCAACCTGCCGTGCAAGCCTACAAACGAGAACTATCCTCCTATGGGTTTGTAGATTCGTATGTGCGCATGTTTACACGCTATGATTTCGGCGACGACATGAAGAGATTTCGTAAACTGTGGCAAGAAGGAAAGCGGGAAGACGCAATCCAGTGCATCTCCGATAAAATGGTGCACACGCTGGCAGCCATTGGACCAAAAGAAAAAGCGCAAGAATATATTCATGATTGTCGAGCCGCTGGACTCACTCATCCTATTCTCTTCCCTATTGGCTCTGCGAAGAATGCGACAGTAGATGTACCGCGAACGGTTAAGGAACTTGCTGGAGTGTAAGAACGGTTGAGAAATGTGAGCGGAAGTGGAGGCAGTGTGAGATGAGACGTATCAGCATTTTCTTATTCTGCTTTACCATATGTTGTCCTTCGGTTGTGCTGGGAAAATCGCTGTACGTACGTGAGAATACCAGTGAGGCTTTGGTGCGTACCGGACCAAGCCTTGAGAATAAGATTATTGCCATTCTGAAAACCGGACAAGAAGTAACGTTTGTCGGAGAATCTGAGGATCATTACATTGTGGCAACCCCTGGAGGTCTGCATGGGTATGTACTCAAGTATCAAATGACTGATCAGAGCCCAGTGGAAAAACGTATCCAAGAAATAGAGCAACGATCACAACAAAAAATCAAGGAACTCGAAACCCAAACACAAGCACAGGAGCAGGAACTCGTTACCTTGCGTCAGGAGCATACGCAGCTTGAAGCTGCGCGCAAACAAGCGGAGGAACGAGCCATGCAACATGCAGATACGGTGGCGCAACTGCAAGCCCAGCAGAGCGCACGAGAAAAAGAAGAAGCGATCCAATGGTTTCTCGCAGGTGCTGGAGTGTTGTTGATCGGAATGTTGTTCGGTCGACTGTGGGGAGGTGCTGCCCGAAAGGGGAAACGGACGGGATTGTCGTTGAACTAATATTGCTACTTGCTCACTGTACCAGCCAGAACAAAATCCAGGCTTTTACCACGCTTCTTTTTCTTTGAGGGAAAATTGACATACCTCTTAGGCTATGGTGATATAGCCGCTCCTTAATAAAAACGCTACGTAAACGGATGAAGCGCAATGAAAAGAACTTATCAACCAAGCAACGTCCGCAGAAAACGCACGCACGGGTTCCTCACTCGGATGAGCACGACCGCAGGGCGAGCCGTGCTCAAACGCCGTCGCGACAAAGGGCGCAAACGCCTCACCGTCTCGATTCCACCCAAACAGGCGCGTCGCTAGTTCGACAAGGTAAACTACTCGCATTTCCAAAATCTGCACGTCTGCTCGTGCGCCGAGAATTCCTCTTTCTCCAAAGTCATGGGAAGCGTCGCCACTGTCCTCATTTCGTGGTAGTATTGTCTCCTGCAAAGGGTGAAAAGTCTCGCCTCGGCGTTACTGTTACACGACGTTTTGGTAATGCTGTGGCAAGAAATCGCATGAAACGGCTTTTGCGAGAGTTTTTCCGTACGCGGAGGGCAAACACGCCAGCTTATGATATAGTGATTATTCCGAGGACGGGCGCACATACGCTACCATTAACCCGTATCGCTGAAGAATTAGAAAAGGCATTGTCTCTTGCTGAGCGTCCTTTATAAGAATGTATCTGCACGCTCTTCATTTCTATTCGTGCAGTACTCATCTCATCTAGGGGCTTTTTTGTTGAAAAGCACCCTCTTCCTGTATCGGATATGTATTTCACCCCTACTAGGCCAAAATTGCCGGTTCTATCCGAGCTGTTCGCAGTATGCTCGAGAAGCGGTGGACAAATACGGGGTATGCAAAGGAATAGGCCTCAGTATCATACGGTTGGGCAAATGCCACCCCTTTCATCCCGGCGGTGTTGACCCGGTGCGCTAGTACAAAACCGCAGAGAATCAGCCAAATTTTTATGGACAAAAAAAGCCTCCTGGCGATTATCCTTTCTATTCTTATCTTGGTTATGTATCAGGAGCTGGTTTCGTATTTGTATCCGCCTCCTCCGCCAGTCCACCAGTCAACCCAATCCCCAACGCAGCCCACTCCTGCGATGACTACCCCGCAACAAGGCGCAGAAGAAAAAACGCAAATTACTGAGACAAAGGAGGCTTCTCTCTCCCCTCCAACAACTACTGCGCTTCCTGCGCGTAAGCTCACTGTAGAGAACGACGTCTATGTCGCCGTGTTCACATCGTTAGGAGGACGTTTACAAAGTGTTCGCCTCAAGCAGTATCCAGGAGATACAGGAAAAGACAGTCCGCCGCGAGAAATGATAGTAGAAGGGACGAATGGAGAATTCCCGCTGGAATTCAGATTGGAAGGGAAAGATTCTGTTTTGAGCGACGAAGCGGTCTATTATGAATGTGAAACTAACAATGATGAAATCCACGTCCAGGGAGAGTCTCAAGCGACAATAGCGTGCAAAGGAAAAATGCCGAACGGAACGCGTATCAGCAAAACCTTCTCTTTTTCTGGACAAACGTACGGTATGACATTGACGGTCGCTCTCGAAGGAGCTCCTGAAGCTGCGAACTTTGCCTCCTTAGTTTGGACGCATGGTGCAGAGCCGCACCGCAGCTCCTCTGGTCAACATGGACCAGTCGCGCTGGTAGATCGGAAATTTATTTATGAATCCCCTGCCAATCTCAAAAAAGAAGAAAAGGACCTGGGACCAAGTCGTATCCGCTGGGGAGGCTATACCGACACCTATTTTCTAGTGGCGATGCTTCCACCAGAAGGAGATTCTAATCACTTTTTTCTCAGTGTTAACCAAGGCACAACTAATACAAGATTGACTATTCCTTGGAGACACGAACTGATTTCTTACACGATTTACGTTGGGCCAAAAGATTTTTCAGCTCTTAATGCAGTTAGTCCTACACTTGATCGCGCTATCGATTTTGGCTGGTTTCACTTTATTGCGCGGCCACTCGTCTATGTACTACGATTTTCCCATTCGCTTACGGGAAATTATGGAATTGATATCATTCTTCTCACGTTTTTAGTCAAGCTTGCTTTTTTCCCCCTCTCCAATAAAAGTTTTAAATCCATGGCGCATATGCGCGAAATGCAACCCCTTATGGAACGCCTCCGTGAGGAATATAAAGATGACCGGGAAAAGCTCAATAAAGAGATGATGGAGCTCTACCGACGCCACAAGATTAATCCGCTCGGCGGTTGTTTACCTATGATCGTGCAAATGCCGGTCTTTATTGGACTGTATCAAGCCCTCAGCAATGCTATAGAGCTACGCCAAGCGCCATTTTTTGGGTGGATTCAAGATCTTTCCCAGCCAGATCGATTAGGCTCCTGGAATCTCTTGGTTTTTGAGCCTCCTGGCCTCCCTATCCTAACCCTGCTCATGGGAGGTACAATGTTACTGCAGCAAATGATGGCTCCAGCTTCAGGAGATCCAGCCCAACAGAAAATGATGATGCTTATGCCGGTGATCTTCACGATTATGTTTGTCAATTTTCCATCTGGTTTAGTTCTCTACTGGTTGGTCAATAACGTCTTAAGCATCGCTCAGCAGTACGCCTATCAAAAAGGGTTGGTGTAAATACCGGAGGAGAAAAACACAAATGAATTCTGTCGAAGCCGAAGGCAGAACGATCGAGGAGGCGGTTGCTGCTGCGTTAGCACAGCTCCAAGTCGAACGAGAACGAGTCGAAGTTGAAATCCTCTCTCAAGCGACAAAAGGATTTCTTGGAATCGGTGGCAAAAAAGCGCGCGTGCGCGCGACATTACGAGTGCCTCTTTCTCAGCAAGTTGCGGAACATAAAACTTCCGCAACGCGGAAAAAAGAGCCGCCGAGGGTGAGTGAACCTGCGCCCCTTTCGACGGCTGAAGAACTGGACACTCCTCCTTCGCGAGAACAAGGGGAGAAAGCAGGCGAAATTTTGCAGGAGATTTTGCGGCGCATGCAGATGGAGTCCTCTGTTGCATTGACTCAGCACGGCAACGAACTTGTGCTTACACTGACTGGGAAAGATAGCGGCGCCCTCATTGGACGCAACGGCCAAACTCTGGATGCGCTGGAGTACGTCCTCAGCCGAATTATTACCCGCAGTGACGATGTGGAAACGCATATCGTTCTCGATGCTGAAGGATATCGCGAGCGGCGCCGGAAAAACTTGGAGAATCTGGCGCTACGACTTGGCGAGCGGGCGAAACGACGCAAAAAGCCGGTGGCTCTCAGTCCATTAAGTCCTCGCGATCGTCGGGTCATTCACCTTGTATTGGATAATGATCCATTGGTCAGCACCAGAAGTATAGGACGCGGCTATTTCAGACGGCTATATATTGTGCCAGAAGAAGGTACAAGACGAGAGCGAGGGCGTGGCAGTCAACATAATGGAGATGCTTAGTTTTTGTTTTGCTCGGAAGAACATTTTTCGTTTTCTGTTTCATGCGTTTTCCCCTCTTGTCTCTAATGCGCCGTGTATGAACGAGACACTATCGCAGCCATAGCGACGCCGCCGGGTTCTGGTGGTGTCGCTATCATTCGCATTAGCGGCCCTGATGCTGAAACAATCGGGCGTAGCATTTTCCTTTTTCATCGACAGATCGAGCAAATACATTCGCATTATCTCTATTTCGGGACAATTCTTGATCCACAAAGTGGACAATCCCTTGATCAAGGTCTGTTCACACTCATGCGAGCCCCGCATAGCTATACGGGAGAGAACGTTGCAGAAATTCATTGTCATGGCGGGGGACTCCTCACGCGACGTGTTCTCACTGCCATACTGCGTCAGGGTGCGCGGTTAGCACAGCCTGGAGAATTTACCAAGCGTGCGTTCTTCACCGGCCGCCTTGACCTCACCCAGGCCGAAGCCGTATTAGACCTGATTCAAGCAAAAAGTGACCAAGGGATACAACTAGCGTGGGAACAACTCTCAGGTCATCTTTCCGAGACCTATAACAGCTTGCGTCAACGGCTTATACGAACGGTCGCTTACGTTGAAGCGTTTCTGGATTTTCCAGAAGAGGATATTCCTGCCCGGGCTCAAAGCGAAATGATGCAAGAAATGAAAACGCTGATAGAAGACACTTCATCTTTAGCGGCAACCTTTGCTCAGGGAAAAGTATATAGAGACGGTGTCCACACAGCGATTGTCGGCAAACCGAATGTCGGCAAATCGAGTCTCCTCAACATGTTACTTGGAACAGAACGAGCGATTGTCACTGCAATTCCTGGCACCACACGCGACGTACTAGAAGAAACTGCTGTTGTTGGTGGTGTTCCTCTCGTCTTATGGGACACCGCTGGTCTGCGCTATACAGACGATGAAGTGGAACGGATTGGCGTTGCCCGCGCTCAAGCTGGGGTCCGAGAAGCAGAAATAGTGTTGGCCGTATTCGACGCTTCTCGTCCTTTCGATCAAGAAGACGAGGCTGTGGTCGACGTAGTAGTAGGAAAACAAGTCGTTGCGGTCATGAACAAGATAGATTTACCTATCGTTCTGTCTGAAGCTGACCTAGAAGCACATTTTCCGCAAGCATTATTGGTAAAACTCTCTAGCAAAACCGAGACCGGGAGAAGCGATCTAGAGCAACGTATTCAAGAGACTATCTTTGGCGCCGCTGTACAGCAGGAACCACAGCATAATCTTGTTGTCACCAACGTCAGACATCGAGACTCTCTCGTGAAAACAGAACAAAGCCTTAAAAATGCCCTCACTGGATTACAAATGGAACTCCCGCTCGACTTGGTTGCGGTTGATTTGCACGCGGCGCTTGCTCATATTGGCGAGATTACCGGACACGTGACGTCAGAAGATATTTTGGATCAGATTTTTCGCGAGTTTTGCATTGGCAAATAAGGGAACGCTATGACTTACGAGGTGATCGTCGTTGGGGCAGGACATGCCGGTATTGAGGCAGCATTGGCTGCTGCACGAATGGGCAGTAAAACATTGCTGCTCACGATGAATCTTGATCATATTGGGCAAATGTCTTGTAATCCTGCCATTGGCGGGATTGGCAAAAGTCACTTGGTGCGAGAAATCGATGCACTGGGCGGCGAAATGGCGAAGGCAATCGATGAGACAGGCATCCAATTCCGTGTGTTGAACACTCGCAAAGGTCCGGCTGTACGCGCCACTCGCGCGCAAGCTGATAAGGCTGCCTACCGGCGTCGGATGAAGCAGGTGGTAGAAACTACGGTGAATCTTGCTGTCCGTCAGGGATGTGTTGAACGTCTTCTCGTCGAGAACGGAAAAGTGACCGCCGTTGAAACCCAAATTGGCGAAGTCTTTCCCACTAGGAAAGTAATTATCACCACTGGCACCTTTCTGAAGGGACTCATTCACATTGGATTGAAAAACTATTCTGCCGGTCGCGCTGGAGATTTTTCTGCTGAAGGACTAAGCGGGAATCTCCTGGAATTAGGATTTCGTATTGGTCGCCTCAAGACCGGCACCTGTCCCCGGTTGGATAATCGTACTATCGATTACCATGTTCTTGCTCCTCAGTATGGGGACGAGCCGCCTCCCCCACTCTCATTTTCGACTACGCGCATTACGCAGAGCCAACTGCCCTGTTATTTGACCTATACGAACAATCATACTCACGAGGTAATTGAGGCTAACCTTAATCGCTCGCCGATGTATTCTGGCGTGATTCAGGGACGTGGTCCTCGTTACTGTCCTTCCATAGAAGACAAAGTTGTCCGTTTTCGCGACAAGAGCCGGCACCAGATTTTTCTTGAACCAGAGGGACGCGACACCGTTGAAGTGTATCCTAATGGCCTTTCCACCAGCCTTCCTTTGGATGTTCAACTGCAGATGGTGCGATCTATCAAAGGTCTAGAGCAAGCGGAGATCATGCGTCCAGGTTATGCCATTGAGTATGACTATGCTGACCCAACCCAATTGCTGCCGAGTTTAGAGACGAAGCTGGTGCGTGGACTCTATTTTGCCGGACAGATTAACGGCACCACTGGCTATGAAGAAGCGGCAGCGCAAGGACTAATGGCGAGCATCAACGCAGTGCTCAGCTTGCATGGAGAAGATCCGCTCATCTTTAGTCGTGACCAGGCTTACATTGGCGTCTTGATCGACGATCTTGTCACCAAGGGCGTTGGCGGGGAACCCTATCGGATGTTTACCTCGCGCGCAGAGCATCGTTTATTGCTGCGTGAAGATAATGCTGATCTCCGACTGGGAGCATTTGGCGCTCGTATCAGATTACTAGGAAAAGAAGATTCTCAGCGTATTGTGGAGAAAAAGAGCGTTATTGAAGAAGAGATTCGACGACAAGAGACAACCATGCTGACTCCCAGCGATGCATTGAATGAGAAACTCACCTCTCTCGGAAGCGCCCTGCTCAAGAATCCAGTTTCTGTCGCACAATTGCTGAGGAGACCAGAAATAACATTTGAAACGATACAAATGTTTAGTCCTTCTCCACAACTGCTATCTCGGGAAGCAGCTGCCGAGGTGGAAATCGCTATTAAGTATGCTGGCTATATCCAGCGCCAGGAGGATGGGGTAGCACGACTGCGCCATCTCGAAAAAGCACGTATTCCCGATTCTCTGGATTATGCATCGGTGGTAGGACTTTCACGAGAGGTGCAGGAGAAACTCAATTCCGTGCATCCCCTCTCTTTGGGACAAGCGAGTCGTATTCCGGG
>JACXTT010011411.1_pt1 | contig 11894 bp, 12 predicted proteins | sample 9270951 | NCBI WGS metagenome assembly JACXTT01 (sample SAMN15532306, study PRJNA645909) | rock metagenome | isolation source: weathered quartz diorite | place: Puerto Rico | collected 2017-06-21 | reverse complement strand
AGCGGACGTCAACCATTTCAATGCGGCCGGCGGTCCCGGTTTCATCATCCGCGAGCTGCTCGATGCGGGCCTGCTGCACGACGACGTCGCCACCATCCTGGGCCGGGGCTTGCGCAATCACTGCATGGAACCCTTCCTGGAAGGCGAGAAGGCAGTCTGGCGCGCCGCGGCGGCCGTGTCGGGCGACGACGCCGTGCTGCGTCCGGCCAGCGCGCCGTTCTCGAATGATGGCGGGTTGATCCTCGTGAAAGGCAATCTGGGCCGCGCCGTCATGAAGGTGTCGGCGGTGAAGGAAGCGCACCGCGTGGTGGAAGCGCCGGCGCTGACTTTCAATTCGCAGGAAGACTTCATGCACGCCTACCAGGCCGGCCAGCTCGATCGCGATTTCGTCGCCGTACTGCGCTTCCAGGGTCCGCGCGCCAACGGCATGCCCGAACTGCACGCGCTCACGCCCGCCCTGTCGAACCTGCAGGACGCCGGCCGCCACGTGGCGCTGGTGACGGACGGGCGCATGTCGGGCGCTTCCGGCAAGGTGCCGGCCGCGATCCACGTCTCGCCCGAGATTCTGGCGGGCGGCCCGCTCGGCCTGGTGCGCGACGGCGACATCATCCGCCTCGACGCGGCCGCCGGCACCCTGCAGGCGCTGGTCCCGGACGCCGTCTGGCATGCGCGCGCCATGGTCACGGCCGACCTGTCGTCCTCGCACATCGGCATGGGCCGCGAACTGTTCGCCATGTTCCGCAACCACGTGAGCGAGGCGGAAACGGGCGCTACCACCTTCCCCCTGCCTTCGCCCATTCCCACCACGGTGCCCCTGCACGAAGGCACCGACGTGGGCGACATCATGCCCGGCTCGGACGAGGATTTCCTGTTCAAGCCAGGCCAGGCCGTCCCCGCCAAACCATAATCAACGCCATCGAAAGAGACTCATGTCCCAGCCAGCCATCACCGCATCTTCCAGCCTGATCGACATCATGCGCGCCGCGCGCGTCATTCCCGTCATCGCCATCGACGACCCGGCGCACGCCGTGCCGCTGGCGCAAGCCCTGGTGGCGGGCGGCATCCGTGTGCTGGAGGTGACCCTGCGCACCGCCCACGGCCTGGCTGCGATCCGGGCCATGAGCGAAGTGGAAGGCGCCATCGTCGGCGTGGGCACGCTCACCCACGCCGACGAATTTGCCGCCGCCCGCGACGCCGGCGCCGTGTTCGGCGTCTCGCCCGGCCTGACGCCCTCCTTGATCGAAGGCGCCCGCAAGAGCGGCCTGCCGCTGCTGCCCGGCGTGATGACGCCGTCGGAAGTGCTGGCCGCGCGCGAGGCCGGCTTCAAACAATTAAAACTGTTTCCGGCCGTGCCGGCGGGCGGCGTCGGCATGCTCAACGCGATCGCCGGCCCCATTCCCGACATCACTTTCTGTCCCACCGGCGGCATCTCGCTGGAGACGGCGCCGGCCTTCCTGGCCTGCAAAAACGTGGCCTGCGTGGGCGGCTCCTGGCTGACCCCGAAAGATGCGCTGGCGGCCGGCGACTGGGCCCGCATCACGGAGCTGGCGCGCGCCGCGGCGAACCTGCAGGCCAAGTAACAGCTTTGGCCAGCCGGGGCTTGACGGCAGGGGAGGTGGCGCTGGCCCGCAGTGTGTTCGGCGCGGCCATCGATTATGCGAAGGTGCGCATAGTCAACCGCCGCTACCTGCCCTTTCAGCCCCGCGACTGTGCGATGGCGCCCAACGGCAGCCTGTATTTTCACCGCAGCTGCTGTCTGCCTGATTTTTCCGCCGCCGACATCGGCGGCCAGCACTGGTTCATCCACGAGATGAGCCACGTCTGGCAGCACCAGCTGGGCTATCCCGTGCGCCTGCGCGGCGCCCTGCGATTCGGCCTCGATTACCGCTACGATCTTCGGCCTGGCGCCACCCTGGCCGACTTCAATATGGAAGCCCAGGGCGATCTGCTGGCCGATTATTTTGCGCTGGTGCTGCATGGCCGTCCCGACGCCATGCGCTGGCGCGAGTACGCGGGGCAGGGCGCCCTGTTCGAGGCGGTGCTGGCGCCGTTTCGCGCCGATCCCGCGGCGCGGGCGCATTTGCCACGCTGGTTCGGGCGCCGGCGCCAGCCTTAGCCGCGCCTTTGTGCGCCGTCAAATACGTGTCGGCGGGCAACACGTACGCTAGACCTTTCCGTCTTCCTGCCTGAACCGCCCCCGATCATGCGTGCCGCCGTCTTTGCCACCTTGGCCTGTTTCCTCGTCTCCGCCGCCGCCGCGCCGGCGGGCGCATCACGCATCGGCGACGCGGACGTGCGCGCGGGCGCCGGCGGCGTGCCCTGTTTTACGATCGCCGAGCGGGAAGAGCGGCAAAGCGGGGCGCCCAGTTTTCACGCCATCAGCGTGGTGGAACTGGCCGGCAAGGCACGCCTGCCGATGTGGAGCATGGCGATGCCTGCCGAGCGCACCTTTCCCCTTTTATTCAGCATGTGCGTGCCCTACGCGGGCCGGGTGGCCTCGCTGCCCCAGCGGCGCGCGGAGGCGCTCGAGACGGGACGGGTGTACGAGGTGTCGATCGAAGTGCGGCCCGGCGGCGCGCCCGGCCAGCCACGCGCCTACGCGGCCCGGTTTTGCCTGGCCCGCCAGGGCGACGGCAGCAGCGCCGTACGCCTGCTTGGCGCGAACGGGCGCTCGAGCTGCACGCCCCGCTGATCCGCTGATCCGCTGACCTCAATCGGGCACGCGCACCTGGTAAGCCTGTTCCCATTTGGCGATGCTGTACAGCCTCCACAGGGTGTTGCGGTCGACCTGGTCCAACGCGATCTCGCGCTTGCACAAGGTGGCGATGATGGCCGACGCGCGGATCGCCGTCTCCATGGCAGGCCGCATGGCAGTGATCCAGGTGGCGACAGGCGCCTCGAACCCCAGTTTATTGGTGCGCCACAGGATCGAGGCCGGCGCCAGCCCGTGCATGGCGACTCTTAAAATGTGCTTGGTCCAGCCCTGGCGCATTTTCAGGCTGCTGTCGATCCCGAAGCAGGTCTCCACCACCCGGTAGTCGAGAAAGGGCAGGCGCGCCTCGATCGAGTGGTGCATGGAATTGCGGTCTTCGTAGCGCAGCAAGTGGGGCAGCTGGAAGGATTCGATTTCCATTTTCTGCATCAGGCGCACATCGGACGTGCCGGCCGCCAGCTTGCGGATGTTGGGGAAGTCGGCCAGGTAGCAATCCTTGATGAAGGCGAAGCGGCGCCGCAGCACGGCGATGCGCACCCAGGCAAAGGAAAAGTAGGCCAGCCGCTTGGCCAGGTCGCGCAGGCCCAGGCCCGCGTGGCGGTGGATGGCCCACAGCTCGCGCGCCGCCGCAAACGCCGCCATCGACTGCACGTGGGCCGCAAAATAACGCTCGTAGCCGAGCAGGATCTCGTCGCCGCCCTGGCCGTCCAGCATGACCTTGCAGCCGATCTCGCGGGCTTTTTTAAACACGAAAAACTGCATGAAGATGGAGGGCGCGGCGAACGGTTCTTCCTGGCACCAGGCTACCGCATCGACGGCGGCCGTGAAGTCGGCCACGGTCGGTTCGACGATCGACAGGTCGATGCCGCAGCCGTCCGCCAGTTCAGTGGCGAAGCCGCTTTCGTCGATGCCTTCCTCGCGCGCGCGCGCGTGGATGGCCTGGAAGCGCTGGCTGCTGCTGGCGTGGTAGAGGGACGCCGACAGGCTGGCAATGCTGGAGCTGTCCAACCCACCGGACAGGCAGGTGCCCACCTTGACGTCGGCGCGCAGGCGAAAGCGCACCGACTCCTTCAAATCGTGCAAGAAGCGGGTGGTGGCGGCGCGCGCGCCCATGCGGGGCAGCTCGGGCCGCGCCGTCAGCGTGTACCAGCGCGTTTCCGTCACACCGTGGTCGTCGAGCCGGTAGACGAGGTTGTGGCCCGCCTTCAGTGCGGTCACGCCGGCGAAAAACGTGGCGCTGGTGTGGTCGTGCAGGCCTTCGACGAGAAAATCGCGCACCGCCGCCAGGTTGGCGACGGCACCGCCGCCCGCGCCGTGCAGCACCTGCTTGATCTCGGAGCCGAACACGAAGCGCCTGGCATCGCCCGCATAATAAAAGGGCTTGACGCCAAAGCGGTCGCGCGAGCAGAAGATCAGGCGGCGTTCGATGTCGTGGATGGCGAAGGCCCACATGCCGTTGAAATGCTCGACGCAGGCAGCACCCCATTTGTCGTAGGCCGCCAGGATCACTTCCGTGTCCGTGTCGGAGTCGAAGCGGTAGCCGCAGCGGGCCAGCTGCGCCTTCAACTCGACGAAGTTGTAGACCTCGCCGTTGTAGGTGATGACGTAGCGGTCCTGGTAGCGCATCGGCTGGTGGCCCGCGCTTGAAACGTCGATGATGGCGAGGCGGCGGTGGCCGAAGGCGAAGCCGGGGCCGAAATAAAAGCCGTCGCCATCGGGCCCCCGGTGCGCCACCAGATCGGTGATGGCGCGGATGGCCGCGGGAGACACCGGTGTACGGTCCTTGTGAATGATGCCGCTGATGCCACACATGGGATTGCCTCGGAAGAGCCTGGCAAAGCTGCCTGCATCATGGTAGTTCGACAATAGACGGGGTCGCTTGGTGTTACTCAAACAATCATCTTGCTTGGTGAATTTTCGAAATCTGTGTTTTGTGCGCACATAATCGTCACGCCAACGGAGGTAAAAGTTTGCCCCACGGGAACATCAAGTCTATACTTGATCGCGACTGATGGTGTCAAAAAAACCCTAACATCAGCGATCTCCCGTTAAATTTCTTGCAATAGTGACGATTCCTCTTTATTGCTTTTGCCGCCGCCGCGATCATGAACCTCAAACTCAAAATTCCTCTGGCTTTTGCCGTGTTGTCCCTGCTGATGGCCGCTTTCGGACTATTCGGTATCTACCGGCTCGGCAATGCCATCGATACCTATGCGACCGCCATCAAGGTGGACATCGCCAATGAGCAGGCCGCGACTGACATCCTGGCCGAATTCCGCCTGCAGGTACAAGAGTGGAAAAACACGCTCTTGCGCGGCAAGGACCCCGCAGCCCGCGCCAAATACTGGGCCGCGTTTCAGAAGGGCGAGCAGGATGTGAGCCGCCGCGCCGCGAAACTGCGCGATGCACTGCCAGCGGGCGAAGCGCGCGAGTTGATTAGCCGGTTTATCGAGGCGCATACCCGGATGGGTGTCGACTACCGCAAGGGCTTCGAGGCGTTCGCGGCAAGCGATGGCGATTTTACGGTGGCCGATGCGGCCGTGCAGGGCAAGGATCGCGGGCCCGCCAAGCTGCTCGACGACGCCAGCAATCTGATCACCGCCCGCAGCGCCGCCGCCCTGCAAGGCGCCAGCGACGGCGCCAGCCGCGCCAGCATGCTCAGTCTCGCGCTGCTCGCTGCCGGTGCGGTCGGCGCTATCGTGGCGGGCGTGTTCATGGCCCGCTCCATCGTGCGGCCCATCGACCGCGCCGTGGAAGCAGCGCGGCTGGTGGCCTCGGGCGACCTGCGCCACGACATCGAAGTGCACACCCATGACGAGATGGGCCGCCTGCTGGGCGCCATGCAGCAGATGACGGTGGGCTTGCGGGCCCTGGTCAACCAGGTGCACACCGGCGCCGAAGGCATCGCCGGCGCGGCCAGCGAAATCGCCAGTGGTAACCTCGACCTGTCGCGCCGCACCGAGCAGCAGGCCGCCTCGCTGGAAGAGACTTCGTCATCGATGGAAGAATTGATGGCGACCGTGAAGCAGAACGCCGACAACGCCCGCCAGGCCAATCAGCTGGCCGCTTCCGCATCCGAGACGGCCGTCAACGGCGGCGTGGTAGTGGGCGACGTGGTGGCGACCATGGCCTCGATCAGCGATTCGGCCGGCAAGATCGTCGACATCATCGGCGTCATCGACGGCATCGCCTTCCAGACCAATATCCTGGCTTTGAATGCGGCCGTCGAGGCGGCCCGCGCGGGCGAGCAGGGACGGGGTTTTGCGGTCGTCGCCTCGGAAGTGCGCAATCTGGCGCAGCGCTCGGCCAGCGCAGCCAAGGACATCAAGGCCCTCATCAACGATTCGGTGGCCAAGGTCGACGCAGGCGCCGCCCTGGTCGAAAAGGCTGGCGCCAGTATGAACGACATCGTCGACAGCGTGCGCCGTGTGACGGACATCATGGCCGAAATCTCCAGCGCCAGCAGCGAGCAGGAAGCGGGCATCGCCGAAGTGAATCTGGCCGTGACGCACATGGACACCACCACCCAGCAGAACGCGGCGCTGGTGGAAGAAGCGGCTGCCGCGGCCCAGGCCATGCAGCAGCAGACGGTGGAATTGACGGCGGTGGCGAATCAGTTCACGACTGTCGAAAGCGCGGCTGCCGCGGCGCGCGCTCCCGCTTCTGCTACGGCGCCGGTTGTTAGCGCAGCTGCGCGCAGGGCGGCAACGGTGCGGCCTATGATCGCGGGGCCTGTACCGGCACGTGCGCCTGCCAGCGGCAAGGCCGCCGCCGACGAGTGGGAGCAGTTTTAAGCGGGTAAACCTGGCGCAGCGCTATCGACCGCCACGCAATTGCGGCCCAAGCGCTTGGCCAGATAGAGCGCGCGGTCGGCGGCGCCGATCAGCAGCGCCACCTCGGCCGGACCTTGCTGTGCCCAGCAGGCCACGCCGATGCTGACCGTGACCGGGCCGGCGGGGCCGGCAATCTGCAGCTGCGCCACGCGCTCGCGCAGCATCTCCGCCGTCTTCGCTGCCTGCACGGCATCCGTCGCCGGCAGGATCGCGGCAAACTCCTCGCCGCCGTAGCGGGCCACCAGCTCCATCGGGCGCTGCAGCCGTGCGGCGAGCGCGCCGGCTACCTTGACCAGGGTGTCGTCGCCTTGCTGGTGGCCGAAGCGGTCGTTGTAGGCCTTGAAGAAATCGATATCGATCATCAGCAGCGACAGGGGCGTGCCGGCGCGGCGGGCGCGCCGCATTTCGCGCTCGATGGCATGATCGAAGTGGCGGCGGTTGGCGATGCCCGTCAAACCGTCGGAGATGGATTGCTCGCGCAGGGCCAGCGCATGGCTGCGCAAGAGTTTTTCACGCAGCACAGCGGCGCTGACGTCGCTGACCTGTACCAGGCAATGGCGCCTGCCGCCGTCGGCATCGAACGGCGTCACCGCAATCGCCTGGCGCATACGGCAGCCGTTGTCGCGCGCGGCATCGTCGGCGAACAGGGGCAGCGGCGTGCGGTGCAGGGGCTGCGATAGCACGGCGGGAAAATTGTCGCGCAGCGCCTGGCGCACGGCGCCTTCGAGACGGCGTCCCGCCTGTTCGGGGAACACGGCGAAAAAATCGCAGCCCGCGACAGCGCTGGCGGCGTGGCCGCTGTGGCGGGCCATCCACCCATTCCACACCACCACGCGGCAGTGCGCGTCGAGCACCACCGCGCCCACGTCGAGCGCCTCGACCACGCAGGCGAGCAGCCGGCCGTCGTCGGACAGGGGCCGGCGCGCAGGGCCGGCGGCAACGTCGATCATGGCGCCGCCCCGCTCGCGGCCAGCGCCTGCAGCTGGGCCAGCGCATCCATTTCCAGCATGAAGGCGATGTGGCCGACGATGCAGTGCGCTTCCAGCACCAGGTCGATCTGCAGCAGCATCACCAGCTGGGCGCTGCCTTGGCCCGCCGCGGGCGCGAGCAGTTGCGCGGCGGTGGCGATCTGCACCAGCGGCAGCGAGCCGCGCAATTCCTGGCCCAGCAGATTGGCCAGGGTGCCGACGCAGGAATTGAGGACGATGTTCCCCACTTCTCCCATCGCTTCCTGCTCCATCGCCGTCAGTTCTTCCATCGGCACGGCGGCGCCCACCATCAGGCGCACCAGGTCGAGGCATTTGTCTTCGGCGAACATGACGACGGCATCGGTGCGAAAGCCGCCCTGGTAATGCTGGCGCACACCGCACAGGCGCTGCTCGCCGGCCGCCGCCAGCGCCGTCGATGCGCGCAGGCGGGGCAGGCAGCGCAGGGTGGGCGCCGACATCGTCACGGGCTCGCCGACGATTTCGCCGAGAGCGTGCGCGGCCTGCTGCAGGCCCGGTTCGAACAGGGCCAGCAGGGATGGGAGCGTGAGGTGGGGCGTCATGAAGGTGAGCGGGCGGGCGCCATCAGGGCAGAGCGTCGAGCAGGGCGGCGATGCGCGCTTCCGTCATCGGCTTGGCCAGGAAACCAATCCCCAGTTCGGCCGCGCGCCGCCGCGTGCCCATCTGCACATTGGCCGTCAACAGCGAGATGTGGGCCTGCGGGCACAGTTCGCGCAGGCGGCTGGCGGCGGCCACGCCACCCATGCCGGGCATGTTGACGTCGACCAGGATCAGGTCCGGCAGCAGGGCAGGGTGGTGACCGGGACCGTCGCCGCCCGCCTGCACGCGGGCAATCGCTTCCTCGCCGCTGGCCGCCTCTTCCACGTGCCAGAAGCAGCGGCGCGCAAGGATGAACTGGCGCGCCAGCAGGCGGGACACGCGGCTGTCGTCGACGACGAGAACGGTTTTGGATGGAGACATGAACAATTCCAGAGAGGGCGAAATGGCGAAGCAATTCTGCCACGGCGAACCGTTCAATTTTTCCCGAAAGTAACTTAGTTTGCGCTGGCGCGCCCTCGCCCTTGCCGCAGAACAAATTATCGCCAGCTTGCCGGACCGCGCCGCCACGCCGGGCCGCCGGGCGATCCGTTAAAATGGCGCCACTTTTCATTCATATGCACCTACCATGACCCAGGACGAACTCAAACAGGCCGTTGCGGCCGCCGCCATCGCTTACGTCGTCGAAGGCGAAATCATCGGCGTGGGCACCGGCTCGACCGCCAACTTCTTCATCGACGAACTGGCAAAAATCAAGCATCGCATCAAGGGCGCAGTGGCCTCTTCGGAAGCCACCGCAGCCCGCCTGCGCGGCCACGGGATCGAAGTGTTCGACCTCAACGACGTTGCCGCGATTGCCGTCTACGTGGACGGCGCCGATGAAATCACGGCCACCGGCGCCATGATCAAGGGCGGCGGCGCGGCCCTCACGCGCGAGAAAATCGTCGCCTCCGTGTCCGCCAAATTCATCTGCATCGCCGATGGCTCCAAGCTGGTCGAGACCCTGGGCCGCTTCCCGCTGCCGGTGGAAGTGCTGCCGATGGCCCGCGCCGCCGTCATGCGCCGCATGCTGGCGCTGGGCGGCCAGCCGAAACTGCGCATCAAGGCGGGCAGCGAGGCCCCCTTCATCACCGACAACGGCGGCGAGATCATCGACGTGGCCGGCCTGTCGATCACGGATCCGGTGGCGCTCGAGCGCGAGATCAACCAGATCCCCGGCGTGATCGCCGTGGGCCTGTTTGCCCAGCGTGGCGCCAACGTCTGCCTGATCGGCGCGGGCGACGGCGTCAAGACCTTGACGTTTTAAGGAGAGGGCGATGAAGGCATTGATGGTGGTGGGGTGCGCGCTGGCCCTGGCCGGCTGCGCCATGCTGCACAAACCCATGCCCGCGCCGCCGGCGCCGACGGCGGCCGTGGCGCAGCCGGGATTGCGCGACGCCGGCGGCGCCGCCATCGAGGCCGTGCCATTCCACCAGGGGGTGTCCTCGGCCACGGTGGAACGCCTGGGCCGGCAGCAGGGCTGCCCGAGCCGCGAAGGCGCCGGCCTGGTAACGCCGGCCGGGCCCGTGGAGGTCTACAAGATGGTGTGTGAAAGCGGAAAGGTGTTCATGGCGCGCTGCGAGCTGCGCCAATGTAAGGCGATGTAGTGCTTACTCGGCCGGCGGCACGTAGCCCATTGCCGCATCGGCGCCTTCGCCGAAGAAGTGCTTTTCCATCTGCGCGGCCAGGTATTTGCGGGCGCGCAGGTCCGCCAGGTTCAGGCGGTTTTCGTTGACCAGCATGGTCTGGTGCTTGAGCCAGGCCGCCCAGGCTTCTTTCGAGACGGACTCGTAGATCTTCTTGCCTAATTCACCGGGATACGGTGGAAAGTCGAGGCCTTCGGCTTCTTTGTCGAGTTTGATGCAGTGGACTGTGCGGGCCATAGTTGCTCCTTGCTTAAATTAGATAAAAGTTGAAACCCGCTGGTGTTTGGGTTTGCTTCTAAGGGTAGATTTTTTCCGTAAAAATCATCTGGCTTTGCCAGGGATTTTTACCTGGTCCCAAACAAAAGTAGGGGTGTACTTTTGTTTGATGATTATAGTGACTTAATCAGGATCTGGGATTTGCGCTGCCAGTTGTACATCTTCTGGCGGTCTTTCGGCAGGTCCTCGACAGTAGCGGGCACGAAGCCCCGCTTCTGGAACCAGTGCGAGGTGCGCGTAGTCAGCACGAACAGCTTGTTGTAGCCGGCGGCGCGGGCGCGGTTTTCCATGTGGCGCAGGATGCGCTCGCCGTCGCCCTGGGTCTGCACTTCCGGGTTCACCGTCAGGCAAGCCATCTCGGCCATTTTCGAGCCCGGGAAGGGGTACAACGCTGCGCAACCGAAGATCACGCCATCGTGCTCGATGACGGAGAAGTTGTCGATCTCCCGTTCGATCAGCTCGCGGCCCCGCTTGACCAGGGTGCCGTCGGCCTCCAGTGGTTCGATCAGCTTGATGATGCCGCCGACGTCGTCGATGTTCGCCTTGCGCAGGCTCTCGAGATTTTCGTAGGTGATCATGGTGCCCACGCCGTCGTGGGTGAACAGCTCGAGCATGGCCGAGCCGTCCATCTCGAAGGGTACGATGTGGACCCGTTCGACGCCGTTGTTGCAGGCCTTGATGGCCTCCTGCAGATAATAGGCGGCGTCGGACGGCAGGAAGCCCGCCTGCAGCACGGCTTCGGCCTGGTGGGAGGACAGCTCACGGATTTCCACGCCCGCCTCGTCGGCCATCATCGGCGTCTCGCTGATGAAAATGAGCTTGTCGGCGCGCAGGGCAATCGCCGCCGACACGGCCACGTCTTCCATGGTCAGATTGAACACTTCGCCGGTGGGCGAAAACCCCAGCGGCGAAAGCAGCACGATGCTGTCGGTGGCGAGGATGGGGTGGATGGTCTCGGCGGCCACCTTGCGGGTGATGCCCGTCAGTTCCAGGTCGACGCCATCGATCACGCCGAGCGGACGGGCGGTGACGAAATTGCCGGAGATGATGCGGATGGCCGCATTCGACATGGGCGTGTTCGGCAGGCCCTGGCTGAAAGCCGCTTCGATATCGAGGCGCAGTTCGCCCGCAGCCTCCTTGGCGCATTCCAGGGCGGCCGTATCCGTGATGCGGATGCCATTGTGAAAACGGCCTTCGACATTACGTAGGGCCAGCTGCTCGGCCACCTGGGGGCGCGAACCGTGCACGATGACGACGCGGATGCCCAGCGCCACCAGCAGCGACAGGTCCTGGGCCAGCACCGTCAGGGCGCCGGCCACCACCAGTTCGCCCGGAAAGGCGACCACGAAGGTCTTGCCCCGGAAAGCGTGGATGTAGGGCGCGACGGAGCGCAGCCAGTGGACGAATTGGTGAGAGGTTTCCATTTGCCGCATTATAATTCGCTGCGCGGCTTGCGCGCAGCGCTTGCGGTCGAAATCGTACGAAAACTGTAAAAACAATGTCAGATCAAAGTAATAAGCGTCAGCCGCGCGGCGCCGCGGGTAGTTTGTCGCTGGCCGACGCGCTGCGTGCGAGCCAGGTCAAGCAGATCGTGCGGCAGGCTGCGCCCGCACCCGCACCCGCACCCGCACCCGCACCTGCACCTGCTCCTGCTCCTACCCCTGCGCCGGCGCCACCGAAGCCGGTGAAAGTGGAAGGGGTGCGGCGTGCGCCCCAGCCGCAGGCGAAGGTGCAGGCAGTGCAGCCAGTGCGCGCACCGCAGGCGCCCCGCACGCCGCAGCCACCGCGGCCACCGCGGCCGCCCCGTGCCGAGCGCACGTCCCGTCCTGTCGCACCGGCCGCG
>JACXTT010011410.1_pt1 | contig 11895 bp, 10 predicted proteins | sample 9270951 | NCBI WGS metagenome assembly JACXTT01 (sample SAMN15532306, study PRJNA645909) | rock metagenome | isolation source: weathered quartz diorite | place: Puerto Rico | collected 2017-06-21 | reverse complement strand
AGCTCGTGGGCTGCTCGTCCGGTACGCCGTTGTTCTCGGTGTCGCTCACACGCCTATCTTGACCTACCGCCGAAGGCGGCGTTCTCGATGTCCGCGGTCAAGCCCGTGCCCGGGTCGTTGCGCGCGGACGTGGCGCCACCGATCATCGCCGGTCCGGGGCGGCCGGGGACCTCGCCGCGACCGACCGGACCCGAGGTGACGGTCATCATCGCGACCACGGCCAGGCCGACCGAGCCGGCGCCGACGAGCGCGGTCGCAGCCCGACGCCGGGCGGAGCGGCGCTCGATCTCGTCGACGATCGCCCACGCGTCCACGTCGTACAGGGCACCCAGCAGGCCGGCTGGAGCCGCCAACGGGGACGGTGCCCCCAGACCGGCGAGGCGCTGCTTGATCCAGCCCTCGCGCTCGACGAGCCGGCGGCAGCCGGGGCAGCCGAGGACGTGGCTCCACGCACGCTCCTCCTCGGCCGGGGACAGCTGCCCATCGACGAGGGCCGAGGCGCTCGATCCGATGTGGCCGTGGAGCTTGAGGATCACTAGACCCGTCCTGCGAGCTGAGGACCGGCGACGCGGACCCGCCCGGGGGTCGGCGCGCGGTGGGCGAGGGCCTTGCGGAGCATCGAGCGACCGCGGTGGATCCGGGAGCGGACGGTGCCCATCTTGAGGTCGAGGACGTCGGCGATCTCCTCATAGGTCAGACCCTCGACGTCGCAGAGCACCACGGCCGCGCGGAAGTCCGGCGGCAGGGCGGCCAGGGCGGCCTCGATGTCGGCGTCGAACATCTGGTTCAGGTACGCGGCGTCCGGCGTGGCGACCGGGCTCGGCAGCCGGTTGTCGGCGTCCTCGGGCAGCGCGTCGAAGCGGATCTTGCTCTTGCGACGGGCCTGGTCGAGGAACAGGTTCGTGGTGATCCGGTGGATCCAGCCCTCGAACGTGCCGGGCGTGTAGGTGTGCAGCGAGCGGAAGACGCGGACGAAGACTTCCTGGGTGAGGTCCTCGGCGTCGTGCGGGTTGCCGGTCAACCGGTAGGCGAGACGGTAGACGCGGGCCGAGTGGTCCTCGACGATCTGCTCCCAGCTGGGCACCCCGGCCGCGACGGCCTCGGGAGAGGGCTGGCTCATGGCAGGCTCCTTGCTGCGGTGCGTACTCGAGATACGAACCATCGGTGCTGGGACCTCCACGCTAGGAACTCAAGGTGAGAGCCTGCTGAGACCGTACTGAGGGTCAGCAAGCAATCGCGAGGCGCCCTGGGGTTCGGGCCCTCACCAGAAGAACGGCGGCCGCCCCCGAAGTGTTCCCTCGTTCGGGCACGCGCTCAGCGGTACAGTCCACCCATCGTGGCCGCCAGCCGCCGTACCGAGGAGGACGTCATCGTCACCGCACCGAAGCCCGCGAGCTGGACCTACTCCGAGGAGTACGTCGCCGAGGACACGGTCCTGGCGAACGCACGTGCTCGCGCCGAGGAGGTCGGCGTGGTGCCGATCGGTCCCGGCGGCGGTGCTGCGCTGCGCTTCCTGACCTCGGTGCTGGACGCGCGCGCGGTCGTCGAGATCGGCACCGGAACGGGTGTCTCCGGCCTCTGGATGATGCGCGGGATGCGGCCGGACGGCGTCCTGACGTCGGTCGACACCGAGGCCGAGCACCAGCGCCTCGCCAAGGAGACCTTCACCGAGGCCGGGATCCCCTCCCAGCGGGTCCGGCTGATCCCGGGCGCTGCGCTCGAGGTGCTCCCGCGCCTCACCGACGGCCACTACGACGTCGTGTTCGCCGACGGTGACAAGCAGGAGTACCCCGAGTACCTCGCCGAGGCGCTGCGGCTGCTCCGCCCCGGCGGCGTCGTCGTCTTCGACAACGCGCTGTGGCACGACCGCGTCGCCGACCCGGCGCAGCGCGACCCGGACACGATCGCCATCCGCGAGCTGTGCCGCGTCGTCGGCGAGCACGAGTCGCTCGTCCCCGTCCTGCTCCCCGTCGGCGACGGACTGCTGGTCGCCAAGAAGGTCTGGCTCCCGGAGGCCTGAGACCTCTCAGCGGGTCAGTGGGACCTGCCACTCCAGCAGCGTCCCGTGCGGGTCCTCGGGAACGATCCGGAACAGGCCACCGAGATCGGTCGCGCGCCGACGTACGTTGCGCAGTCCGCTCTCGCTGACGGACTCACCGATACCGCGGCCGTTGTCGGAGACCCGGAGCAGCAGCCGGTCGCCGATCGCCTCGACCTCGACCACGGTGGCGTCAGCCTCGGCATGCCGGGCAACGTTGGACAGGGCCTCGCGCAGCGACGCGGTCAGCTGCTGGGCGAGCTCGTCGGACACCGCCACGTCGACCGGACCACGGATCCGCACGAACGGCGTGAAGCCGAGGACCGGGACGTACTCCTTGACCAGCGCGCGGATCTCGGCCTTGAGCGACGTCCCGTCGTCGTGACGCAGCTCGAAGATCGTCGAGCGGATGTCGCGGATCGTCGTGTTCAGCTCGGCGACGGACGCGTCCAGACCGTCGCGCACCTCGTCGCGGACGACGATGCGCCGCAGGCCCTGCAGCTGCAGCCCGGTGGCGAACAGCCGCTGGATCACCGAGTCGTGCAGGTCGCGCGCGATCCGGTCGCGGTCCGCCGTGAGCATGTGCTCCTGACGCTCGGCCAGAGCCTGGGTCCGGTCCAGCGACAGCGAGGCCTGGTCCGCGAATGCCGTCAGCAGGTCGAGCGGCGGTCCGTCGACGCCCAGGGTCGCGTCGTCGAGCGCGACCAGCAGGAACTGGCCGGGCAGCAGGCGCGACGGCATCGGTACAACGACCCGGGTCACCCCGTCGCCGCGCCGCGCGAGCGTCGTCCGCTCGTGCAGCCAGGCGTCCGTGACGGAGGGACCCCAACGGTCCGCGAGGCCGGTCGCGTCGATCTCGACACCCTCGTCGCGACCGCTCGCCACGAGCTGGATCTCGGTGCCGTCGGTGTGCACGACCCCGACCTCGGAGGCGCCGGACACCTGGCGCAGGTGCGCCGCCACGACCGCCAGTGCGTCGATCGGGTCGCGCGAGTCCTCGAGCGCGTCGGACATCGCGATGCCGGCCTCGAGCCAGCGCATCCGGCGCTCGGTCTCGGCGTGCGTCCGGGCGTTGGCGATCACGTGCCCGGCCACCTGGGCGAGGAGCTCGAGCATCTCCTCGTCGGTCTCGGTGAACTGGTCGCCGGCGGCCTTCTCGGTCAGGTAGAGGTTGCCGTAGACCTTGCCCTCGACCCGGACAGGGACGCCGAGGAAGGAGGTCATCGGCGGGTGGTTCGGCGGGAAGCCCATCGCCCGCGCGTGGTCCGCGACGTTGGTGAGCCGCAGTGGCCGGGGCTCCTCGATGACGACGCCGAGCACGCCCTGGCAGGTGGGGAACGATCCGATCGCGGACGCCGCCACGTGGTCGAGACCGTGGATGACGTAGTCGGCCACGATGCCGTCGGCGTCGAGGAGGCCGAGCACTCCGTACCGGGCGCCGGTCAGTGCGCAGGAGGCCTGGACCAGGCGCTCGAGCGAGCCGCGCAGATCGAGCCCCGAGCTGATCAGCAGCACGGCGTCGAGCAGGCTGCCTGCGCCTGCGTCGACCTCGGTGTCCGTTCCCACTGCCACCGGAACACTCTAGGGCATATGTCGGTTTTAGTCCGAAATTGTGGAGTTCAGTCTCGCAAGGGCGACGGTCAGCTCGCGGATCTCGTCCGGCTCCCAGCCCGCCATCTGGGCGCCGAACTCCTCACGACGCTGGCCGACCATGGCGAGCAGACGCTCGTGGGCCAGAGGCGTCGCGGCCAGGATCGACGCCCGGCCGTCCTTCGGGTCGGGGGTGCGCTCGACCAGGCCGAGGTCGACGAGCTGGTGGACGATGCGGCTGACGCCACCCTTGTCGAGGGCGAACATGTCGGCCAGGTCCGCAGCGCGGTGCGGACCGAACTCCGCCAGCGTCGCCAGCATCGGGTACGACGTCGCACTCAGTGCCGGGTCGACCTGGTTGGCGCGCTCCGCCAGACCGCGTCGTACCCGGCGGAGCAGGCGCCCGATCTCGTGCTCGAGTCCACGGATCGCCTCGTCGCGCACTGCGTCGGCGGGCACTGCGTCGTCCACGAGCAGCATCATCCCATCAGCTCCGGCTCGACGGCCGGCTCGCTGCCGAGAGTGGTGCGCAGCGGGACCTCCTTGATGAACAGCACAGCGACGAGAGCAGCGACCGCGAAGACGGTCGAGACCAGGAACAGCTGCCCGATCGACGTACCGAACGCGTGCTCGAAGATCGGCCGGACCGTCGCGGGAAGGCTGCGCACATTGGGGATCTGGTGGCTCTGCTGACCGGTGGTCGGCAGGCCGGCGTGCACCAGGCCGCTGTGCACCGAGCTCGCCACCCGCGAGGCCAGCAGCGCGCCGAGGGCCGAGACCCCGATCGAGCCACCCATCGACCGGAAGAACGAGACCACCGCGCTCGACGTGCCCAGGTCCGCGGGGGCAGCGTTGTTCTGCACCGCCAGGATCATGTTCTGCATCGTGGCGCCGAGCCCGACACCCAGGATCGCCTGGAACAGCGCGACCTCGAGCAGCGGCGTCGACTCGTCGATGAAGCTGAGCAGGAAGATGCCGAGCACGACGAGCACCATCCCGCCGACGAGCAGGTTCTTCCAGCGACCGGTCTTCGAGATGATCCGCCCCGAGATGATGCTGGAGACCAGCAGCCCGCCGACCATCGCGATCGACATCAGGCCGGCGTGGGTCGGCGTCATGCCGCGGGCGATCTGGAAGTACTGCGAGAGGTAGACCGTCGCGCCGAAGAGGGCGACGCCGACGAAGACGCTGGCGAGCGTGGCGAGCACCGTGGTGCGGTCGCGGAACAGGTGCGGCGGGATGATCGGCTCGGCCGCGATCCGTGTCTCGACGGTCACCGCGACGGCCAGGATCGCGAGACCCAGCACGACCAGCGCGTAGCTGGTCATCGAGCCCCAGGCGAACTGGTTGCCGGCCAGCGACACCCAGATGAGCAGGGTCGAGACACCGCCCACGATCAGCGTGGCCCCGAGGTAGTCGACCTTGACGTCGCGCTTCACGACCGGCAGGTGCAGGGTCTTCTGCAGGACGGCGAAGGCGGCGACAGCCACCGGGATGCCGACGAAGAAGCAGGACCGCCAGCCGAGCCCGGGCAGGTCGACCAGGACACCACCGATGAGCGGGCCGCTGATCGTCGCGATCGCGAAGACCGCGCCGATGTAGCCCGAGTACCGACCGCGCTCGCGCGGCGGCACCATCGAGGCGATCACGACCTGGACCAGCGCCGTGACGCCACCGACGCCGAGGCCCTGGATGGCGCGCGCGCCGATCAGGACGCCCATCGACTGGGCGACCGAGGCGAGCACCGAGCCGGCGACGTAGATCCCGAGCGCCGTCTGCACCAGCGTCTTCTTGTCGAACTGGTCCGAGAGCTTGCCCCAGATCGGCGTCGAGGCGGTCATCGCCAGCAGCGTCGCCACGACGATCCAGGTGTAGCCGGACTGGGTGCCGTGCAGGTCCGAGACCATCCGCGGCAGGGCGTTGTCGACGACCGTGCTGGAGAGCATCGCGACGAACATGGCAAGAAGAAGGCCACGGAGCGCGCCGAGGATCTCCCGGTGCGACATCGGGCCGGCCTGGACGGCAGGCGGTTCAACGATCTGGGTCATGGTTGTATTCTGCAACTATTTAGTTGCAATGTACAACTTTTATGAGCGAGGTCACACCGGGGACACGCAGCGACCCGCAGGCGTAGGCCGGAAGGGCCCGGACCGGTGGACTACCGGTGCGCCTGCGGGTCGGGTGGCTGCTGTGGATTCGCCGGCAGCCGCCGGCTGACCCCCGAAGGGGTTGGGAGCTGCTAGCTAGCAGCCACCTCACTCGTCCTAGAAGAATGCATTTCTCGGACCACCTCCTTCCTGTGTGCGACCAACGTACGTCGCGACCCGGCGCCGGACAACGGGTTTCTCAACCGGCAAGTGCAGCCGCGAACTGGGCGTTGTAGAGACGTGCGTACGCGCCGTCTGCCAGGAGCAGCTCGTCGTGCGTGCCCTGCTCGACGATGGCCCCGTCCTCCATCACCAGGATCAGGTCCGCGTCCCTGATCGTGGAGAGTCGGTGCGCGATCACGAACGAGGTCCGGTCGGTACGCAACGCGGCCATCGCCTTCTGCACCAGCAGCTCGGTACGGGTGTCGACCGAGCTCGTCGCCTCGTCCAGGATCAGCAGTGCCGGGTCGGACAGGAACGCCCGCGCGATCGTGACGAGCTGCCGCTCGCCGGCCGACAGGTTGGACCCTTCCTCGTCGATGATCGTGTCGTAGCCCTCGGGCAGCGAGTGCACGAACCGGTCGACGAACGTCGCCCGCGCGGCGTCGAGGATCTGCTCGGAGGTCGCGTCCGGGTTGCCATAGGCGATGTTGTCCCGGATGGTGCCCTCGAACAGCCAGGTGTCCTGCAGCACCATGCCGGTCTGCGACCGCAGGGCCGAGCGTGGCATGTCCGCGATGTCCACGCCGTCGAGCGTGATCCGACCACCCTGCACGTCGTAGAACCGCATCACCAGGTTGACCAGGGTCGTCTTGCCGGCACCGGTCGGGCCGACGATGGCGACCGTGTGCCCCGGGTCGGCGACCAGCGAGAGATCGCGGATCAGCGGCTTGTCGGGCAGGTAGGAGAACGTCACGCCCTCGAACCGGACCTCACCGCGGCGCAGGCCCTCCGCCGCGGCGTCGGTGTGACCCTCGACCGGCTCCTCCGGTGCGTCGAGCAGCTCGAAGACACGCTCGGCCGAGGCCACCCCGGACTGGAGCAGGTTGGCCATCGACGCCACCTGCGAGAGCGGCTGGGTGAACTGCCGCGTGTACTGGATGAACGCCTGCACGTCTCCCAGCGACAGCGATCCGCTCGCCACCCGCAGGCCGCCGAGGACGGCGACCGCGACGTAGTTGATGTTCCCGATGAACATCATGATCGGCATGATCAGGCCGCTGACGAACTGCGCCGAGAACGACGCCTTGAACAGCGCCTCGTTCTCGACCTCGAAGACCTGCTCGGAGTCGTGCCGCCGACCGAACACCTTGACCAGCGAGTGACCCGAGAAGGTCTCCTCGATGTGCGCGTTCAGCCGACCGGTACGCCGCCACTGCTGGACGAACATCCCCTGCGAGCGCTTCATCACCCGACCGGTGATCAGCATCGAGACCGGCACGGTGATCACCGCGACCAGGGCCAGCAGCGGCGAGATCCAGATCATCATCGAGAGCACCGCGAACACGGTGAGCACCGACGTCAGCAGCTGGCTCATCGTCTGCTGCAGCGACTGGCTGACGTTGTCGATGTCGTTGGTCACACGGCTGAGCAGCTCGCCGCGGGGCTGGGAGTCGAAGTAGCTCAGTGGAAGCCGGTTGACCTTGTCCTCGACGTCGGACCGCATCGTGAAGATCGTGCCCTGCACGACGTCGTTGAGGATGTAGCCGGCCAGCCACGCGAGGGCCGAGCCGAGGACGTAGATCCCGAGCACCACCAGCAGGACACGACCGACCTTGTCGAACTCGACGCCCAGGCCGGGGTGCACGTCCATCGACGCCACCATCGAGGCGACCTTGCCCTGACCGGTCGCCCGGAGGTGCTCCACCGCCTGCGCCTTGGTGACGCCGGCCGGCAGCTTGTCGCCGATCAGGCCGGCGAAGATCAGGTCGGTCGCCCGACCCAGGATCCGCGGCCCGATCGCGCTCAGCACGACGCTGGCCACCGTGAGCGCCAGCACGGCGCTCGCCTTGATCCGGTAGGGCCGCATCCGTCCGAGCAATCGTTGGGCCGAGGGCTTGAAGGTCGACGCCTTCTGACCCACCATGCCGCCGCCGAACGGACCACGTCCCGGACCGGCGCCGGGACCGGCGATGACGCGTTCGGTCTCCTTGAGCTTCCCGCCCTGCGCGTCGCTCATGCCGCCTCCTCCGCGCTCATCTGGGACGCCACGATCTCCTGGTAGGTCTGGCAGCTGTCGAGCAGGTCGTAGTGCGTGCCCCGCCCGACGATCTCGCCGTCCTCGACCACGAGGATCAGGTCGGCGTCGCGGATCGTGGAGACCCGTTGCGCGACGATCACCACCGTGGCGTCGGCCGTCACGGGTTTGAGGGCGGCGCGCAGCCGGGCGTCGGTGGCCAGGTCCAGTGCCGAGAACGAGTCGTCGAACAGGTAGATCGCCGGCTTGCGGATCAGCGCCCGGGCGATCGCCAGCCGTTGCCGCTGTCCGCCGCTGACGTTCGTGCCGCCCTGGGCGATCGGGGAGTCGAGCCCGTCGGGCATCGCCGCCACGAAGTCGCGTCCCTGCGCGACCTCCAGGGCCTCCCACATCTCCTCCTCGGTCGCGTCCGGCTTGCCGTAGCGCAGGTTGCTGGCCACGGTGCCCATGAACAGGAAGCCCTTCTGCGGGACCAGTCCGAGCTGCGACCAGAGCGCTTCGGCGTCGAGGTCGCGGACGTCGACCCCGCCGACCAGCACCCGACCGGCGGTCGCGTCGAAGAGCCGGGGAACCAGGTTCACCATCGTCGACTTGCCGGCACCGGTGGAGCCGATGATCGCGACGGTCTGACCCGGCCGGGCCTCGAACGACGCGCCCCGCACGACACCGACCTCCGCGCCGGGATAGGTGAAGCCGACGTCCTCGAACCGCAGAACGCCCGGCTCGGAGAAGCTGGTGACCCCGACCTGGGGAGGGACCACCGACGAGTCGGTCTCCAGCACCTCGACGATCCGGTCGGCGCAGACGGCCGACCGCGGAATCATCATCAGCATGAAGGTCGCCATCATCACGCTCATCACGATCTGCATCAGGTAGGAGAGGTACGCCGTCAGGTCGCCGATCTGCATCTGCCCGGACTGGACCCGGTGACCGCCGAACCAGAGCACCGCGACCGAGGCCACGTTGGCGACGAGCATGACCGTCGGGAACATCCCGGCCTGCCAGCGACCGGCGCGGATCGACACGTCGGTGAGGTCGTTGTTGGCGGTCGCGAACCTCGCGGTCTCGCGCTGCTCGCGCACGAACGCGCGCACGACCCGGACGCCGGTGATCTGCTCGCGCAGCAGCCGGTTGACCTCGTCGATGCGCTCCTGCATCAACCGGAAGCTGGGCACCATCCGGGTCACGATGAACCCGATCGAGACGGCCAGAACCGGCACCACCAGGGCCACCAGCCAGGACAGCCCGGCGTTGACCCGCACCGCCATCACGATGCCGCCGACCATCATGATCGGGGCCGAGACCATCAGGGTGCCGCCGAGCAGCACCAGCATCTGAACCTGCTGCACGTCGTTGGTCTCGCGGGTGATCAGCGACGGCGCCCCGAAGTGCTGGACCTCGCGCGCCGAGAACCCCCCGACCTGGTGGAACATCCGCGCGCGGACGTCGCGGCCGAACGCCATCGCCGTACGGGCGGAGAACCAGACGGCGATGATGGAGCAGGTGATCTGCAGCAGCGAGATCGCGAGCATCAGGCCGCCGTGGCGCAGGATGTAGCCGGTGTCGCCGGTGATGACACCGTTGTCGATGATGTCGGCGTTGAGGCTCGGCAGGTAGAGCATCGCTCCGGTGCCGACGAACTGCAGGCCGACCACGATCGCCAGCGCACCCCGGTAGGGGCGCAGGTGTTCGGAGATCAAGCGGATGAGCATCAGGGCTTCTTCCTCGAGGTGGTCTGTGCGGGAGCGAGCAGACCGACGAGCACGATGTCGACGATCTCCTCGGGCGACATCAGGTCGCCGTTGGACATGTGGGTGTTGCTGCCGCCGAGGGTGAGCAGCCGCAGGACGTTGACGAGCCGGGCCGGCGGCACCCGCAGCAACGCGGCATCCGGCTCGACGAGCGCGGCGATCGCGAGGTCGACGTGCTTGCGCCAGTCCTGGTGCCGCGCGTCGGACTTCACCGCCGCCGGAGGCCCGACGGCACCCATCGCGGTGATCAGCTCGAACGACGAGATGTAGCGCTCCTGCAGCCGCTGGGTGATTGCGATCAGCCGCTCGCGCAGCGGGAGGCCCGGGTCGATCTCCTCGAGCTGCTTGACGAAGGTCCCCGAGCGGAAGGCATGGATCACGGCCTCGTCGACGAGCTCGTCCTTGGAGTTGAACGCCCGGAAGATGGTGCCCTCGGCGACACCGGCGGCCTCGGCGATCTGGCGGGTGGTGACCGCCCGCCCGTACTGGCGCAGCAGCGGCAGGGTCGCCTCGATCAGCGCCTCACGGCGCTCGACGGGCGGCAGGGACGGGGCACGGGGAGACACCAGAACAGGGTATGTGAGTGAGCGCTCACTCACAAACGCTTTTCGGAATCACGGAGCAAGCCGGTGCGTGCTCCACGTCTGGCCGGTACGCCGGTACACCAGCCGGTCGTGCATCCGCCCCCGTCTCCCCTGCCAGAACTCGATCGAGCTCGGCCGCACCCGGTAGCCGCCCCAGTGCGGCGGAGCCGGGATGTCCTGGCCCAGGTAGTAGGCCTGGATCTCGTCATACGTCGCATCGAGCGCGTCGCGGGAGGACACCTCCCGCGACTGGGCCGAGGCCCAGGCACCGACCTGCGACTCCCGCGGACGGGTGGCGAAGTAGGCCTCGGTCTCCGAGCGCCGCACGATCGCGGCCGTGCCCTCGATCCGGACCTGGCGCTGCAAGCCGTACCAGCCGAAGAGCAGCGCGCACCGCGGGTTGTCGGCCAGCGCGACGCCCTTGCGCGACTCGTGGTTGGTGAAGAACACGAAGCCGCGCTCGTCGAAACCCTTGAGCAGGACGGTGCGCGAGGACGGTGCACCGTTCGCGTCGACGGTCGAGAGCACCATGGCGTTGGGCTCGGTGATCCCCGCCTGCCGGGCGATCGCGAACCAGCGGGTGAACAGGTCCAGCGGATCGGCGGTCAGATCCGCCTCCCCGAGTCCGCCCAGCTCGTACTCCTCGCGCAGACTGGCGAGGTCGGGCGTGACCGGATCCATGGAGCCAGATTAGAACCTGTTCCGCGATACGGCAGAATGCGAATGACGCCAGGGACGAGCGCAACCCGTTCGCCCTGGCCATGGACCTGGACGAAGGAGTTCACGAGATGACTGAGGTACACCACGGGCTCGAAGGCGTCATCGCCTTCGAATCGGAGATCGCCGAGCCTGACAAGGAAGGCTCAGCCCTCCGCTACCGCGGAGTCGACATCGAGGAGATCGTCGGACGGATCCCGTTCGAGAAGGTCTGGGGCCTGCTGGTCGACGGCGCCTACGACCCCGGCCTGCCGCCGGCCGAGCCCTACCCGCTGCCGGTGCACTCCGGTGACATCCGGGTCGACGTGCAGAGCGCGATCGCGATGCTCGCACCGGCGTGGGGCATCCAGCAGACCTACGACATCGACGACGTCCAGGTCCGCGAGGACCTCGGTCGCGCCGCGGTCATGGTGCTGTCGTTCGTCGGTCAGGCCGCTCGAGGTGTCGGCCAGCCGATGGTCCCGCAGCGCGAGGTCGACAAGGCCTCGACGATCGCCGAGCGGTTCATGATCCGCTGGCAGGGCGAGCCCGACCCGCAGCACGTCAAGGCGATCGACGCCTACTGGTCCTCGGCGGCCGAGCACGGCATGAACGCCTCGACCTTCACCGCGCGGGTGATCACCTCGACCGGTGCCGACGCGTGTGCCGCCCTCTCCGGCGCCGTCGGCGCGATGAGCGGCCCGCTGCACGGCGGCGCCCCGGCTCGGGTGCTGAGCATGATCGAGGACGTCGAGAAGAGCGGCGACGCCACCGCGTACGTCAAGAAGCTGCTCGACGACGGCGACCGGCTGATGGGCTTCGGCCACCGCGTCTACCGCGCCGAGGACCCGCGCGCCCGGGTGCTGCGTCGTACGGCGCGCGAGCTGAACGC
>JACXTT010011409.1_pt1 | contig 11895 bp, 14 predicted proteins | sample 9270951 | NCBI WGS metagenome assembly JACXTT01 (sample SAMN15532306, study PRJNA645909) | rock metagenome | isolation source: weathered quartz diorite | place: Puerto Rico | collected 2017-06-21 | reverse complement strand
GCCACAACGCCCCGTAAGGCGTCTTCGTCTTCATCGTGTGCTTCAAAGCTTGCATCATGGTGAGGGCGAAGCTATTTGCCCCGGTCCCGATTGTAAACGGGCTCATGGCGAGCCTCGCCTCTTAACAAAACTGATAGTGCGCGCGTACGGTTCGAAGCCCATTCCGAGGTACAACGGCTTGGTAAACGGGTAGCCATCGTCTCCACGGGGCGTGACAATCGCTTGAGTTGCTCCGAGTTCTCGAAGTGCGTGCAAGGCATGGAGACAGACAGCCGTGGCAAGTCCCTGACGACGAAAGCCCGGATCGACGCCCACGGGCTCGAGCAGGCCGACGCGATTTTCTTCATCGAACCAGATGCAGCAGTTGGCGACGAACCGTCCATCGGCGACTTCGATCATCCAGTCCAGCTCCCGGCGGTAAGGCCAGTTACTGATGACTCTGCCGTATTTGGCATCGGTCATTGCCGATGGATGCCACGCCGCACGGTGTGCCTCGACCCTTCTATGCACGTCCTCGCAGGCCTGCATTGACATTGGCTTCAACCCCGTCGGCAGTAACGGTTTGGCAGGAATTCGCGCAAGGTCGAGACGCGTATGGAGGCCAAACGGACCTGTCTCGCGCTGGATGTATCCGCCTTCACGAAGAGTCGATGTGAAATGCACCTCTGTGTCGAGCACATCGACGCTGAGGACTTCGCCCTCAGCCTCGCGTTCGAACCACGCAAAAATCTCCCTCGCGACCTCGGGCTTGTCTGGGCGCGCTGCGACGTAGAGATGTCCCGGAAGATGAAGCCAGCCCCAGCCGACAACCCTGTCGTTAGCTTCCCACAGGGCCGTGCGCCATTTCGCCTCTTCGCCTCCGCCAGCCTCCGAACGTTGCCAGGCAAGGTCTCCGATATGAAATCGGCCGCCGGCAGGCCAGAGCGACTGCACCAGCCCTTGCATTTTCCGTAAGTCGTTTGCGCCGTCAAAGAGACGGAAAACTGGTGTGTTCATTTTCATACCGAGAGAGCTAGAGGAGAGCACCCGGCTCAAGCACAGAGTCCAAGCACAGGATGCGCACCAACGGCGCACTTCCGCTCAAGAGTGGAGGATCTAGCGAACCATAATGCCTACGGCTTATCACACACGCGTTTGGTTCACAAAGCGTCTGGCGACCGCGCGACCGCAGGTAGAGAAAACCACACAAGCTCGAAAGTTCGGACTCCGCGGCAAGTACGGGAGTTCGCGCAAAGGATTAGAAGGCCGTCTTCGCCGACAGCGTCGTGATGTGCCCCATCTTGCGCCCCTGCCGGATCTCCGGCTTGCCGTAAAGATGAAGTCCGCTGCCGCGCGTGGCGAACTCGAGCCAGCGTTCCACCTCGCGGCCGATGATGTTGTCCATGACGGCATCGGAATGTCGCGATGGATCGCCGAGCGGCCAGCCTGCCACCACACGGATGTGCTGCTCGAACTGGCTGACGGAGCAGGCCTCGATCGTCCAGTGCCCGGAATTGTGCACGCGCGGCGCAATTTCGTTGAACAGAAGCGTACCGTCGCCGGCAACGAAGAACTCCACGGCCAGCACGCCCACGTAATCGAGAGCGTGGGCAATCCGCTCGGCGATGCTCTTGGCCTCTGTTGCCAGCCGTGCGCTCACGCGGCCCGGCACGATCGAACGGCGCAGGATGTGGTCGCCGTGAATATTCTCCGGCGGATCGTAAGCCGCGAAGGTGCCGTCTTTGGCACGCGCGGCAACGACCGACGCCTCTAATGTGAAATCCACGAAGGTTTCGAGGACCATCGGCGCGCCCTTGACCGCCTCGAAGACGGTGCACGCGTCTTGCGCGCTGCCGACGATCGCTTGTCCCTTGCCGTCATATCCCATTCGTCTGGTTTTCAGCACGGCCCGCGCGACACCTAGAGACTTAAAGGCGGCGCCTGCGTCGCTTGGGATGTTCACCGCCCGGTAGGCGGGCGTCGCGATGCCCAACGACTTGGCGAGATCTTTCTCGGCGAGACGGTCTTGGGTCAGCCGCAGTGCCTTCACCCCCGGACTCGTCGGCGTGAATTGCGCGACGAAGCCGAGCGTCTCCACCGGAATGTTCTCGAACTCGAATGTTGCGGCGTCGCAGCTTCGGGCAAAGGCTTTCAGAGCGGCCAGGTCCTCATAGCTGGCACAGCTTTGCGCGGACGACACATGGAAAGCCGGCGCGTCCGGTTCATTCGAATAAATGTGCGTCTTGAGGCCGAGGCGCGCCGCTGCGAGCGCGAGCATGCGCCCCAGTTGGCCCCCGCCAAGAATCCCGTTCGTGCCTCTCGGAGCAACCGGAGAGGAAAGCGTCTTTGCTTCGCTCATTGCGAGGACGGCGACTCCGCAACGGATTCAGTCTGTTTCTTGCGCCAGGCCTCGAGGCGAGCGGCAAGTTGCGGATCCGACAGCGCAAGGATGGCCGCGGCGTGCAGGGCCGCATTCCTCGCCCCGCTTTCGCCGATGGCAAAGGTGGCTACGGGCACGCCGCCCGGCATCTGGACGATGGACAGCAGGCTGTCGAGACCTTTCAGCGCCTTCGACTCCACCGGAACACCGAGTACGGGAAGCCTCGTCATCGCCGCCGTCATTCCGGGAAGGTGCGCGGCACCGCCCGCGGCGGCGATGATCACCTTCAGACCGCGGCCGCTCGCGCCCTTCGCGTAGGAGGCCATTCGGTCGGGCGTGCGATGTGCCGACACGATCTTCGTCTCATGGGTGATCCCGAGCGCATCGAGAGTCTCGGCGGCGATCTTGAGTGTCGGCCAGTCCGACTGGCTTCCCATGATGAGACCGACGTGAGCCATGCTTCCCGCCTTGACCGGACCGGCACGAGAGAAGCGATCAATTATAGGGCTCAGGCGCGGACGGGAAAGCCTCGTTTTGTCCCAACCGGTTAACAAAGTGCCGGCGCGGGTTTCTTCGAAGATGTGCGGGGAGTGATTCGCGAGTGGACATCACGCAATGATGTCCGGCAACAGCTCGTCTTCGATCTTGGCGATCAGATCCTTCAATTGAAGCTTCCGCTTTTTCAACCGGGTGAGCCGAAGCTGGTCGTGAGAGGGCGAAAGCGCCGCGATCGCCGCGTCGAGGTCGCGATGTTCCTGGACAAGCTCGGCCAGCTTCGCGCGGAGCGCGACCTCGTCGGGATTCGTGACTTCGCCTGTCATGCGCCTCGCGTCTTGGGGCGCGCGCCACGGCTGCGCCGCCCTTTGGACAGGTCCTCGCCCCAGCGCCTCACCCTGGGCCAATCATACCCCAGAACATCGAGGGCACGTCCGACGATTTGATCGACCACGTCGGAAAGCGCAAACGGCGCGGCATAAAAGGCCGGAACCGGCGGCAGCACGATTGCGCCCATTTCGGCGAGTTGGGTCAGTGCGCGTAGGTGCCCCAGATGCAATGGAGATTCGCGGGCGATCAGAATCAGCGGTCGCCGTTCTTTGAGAGTGACATCGGCGGCGCGAGTGAGAAGATTGCTCGTCACGCCGGTCGCGATCTCGGACCAGGATCTGACCGAACAAGGCGCCACGATCATACCCATCGTCTTGAAGGAGCCGGACGCGATCGGCGCCGCAATATCGCTTTCCGCGTAGTGATGGTCGGCAAGCTGGGTCAGCTCTCGTGGCTTCAGCTTGGTCTCGAGACCGATGGTCATCGCACCGGCCTTGCTGACGACGAGATGCGACTCGACGGAAAGCTCGGCCATCGCCTCGAGGAGGCGGATCCCGATGACAACCCCCGACGCGCCACTGATTCCCACGACCAGCCGATTCGGGGCCTCGCTTGTTGCGGCCTTCGCCTTCATCGTGCCGGTTTACAAGGGCGAAAGGGCAGGCGGAAGAGGCTCGTGACAGTGCCCCCGGTTAGTGCTCTAATTTCCCATGTCCTTAGATCAATGAGGTGCGTGCGCATGGCACTACAAGGGACTATTCAGGACCTCACGGAAAAGCATAAGAAACTCGAACAACTCATCGATGCGGAAATGGCCCATCCCGACTGGGACGAAGTTCGGGTCGCCGCGCTGAAAAAGCAAAAACTCAGGATCAAGGACGAACTGGAACGCTTGCGAGCAAGCGTCCACTAGACAAGACCTTCCTCAACTAAGCCGCTTCGGATGCGACGAGCGTGCGCACGTGCTTTTGCGCGGCAGCGAAGATCACGAGCGCGCCGACGCAGAAGACCGACGCTGCCATAAACGCCGCGCCGGGAAGATAGGTCGGCGCGAGCGGCGAGGTGAAATACCAGAACAGGTTGGTCAGAAACAGCGGTGCGGCGATGGATGTGAGACTCCCGATGCTCGCGAGCGCCCCCTGAAGCTCGCCCTGCTCGCTCTCGGACACCTGTCTTGACATGATGCCCTGCAACGCCGGTCCCGCGAGACCGGAAAGCGACCACACCACCATCCAGCCATAGAGCATCCAGCCCTTGGTCGAGAGCGCGTAACCCATGAACCCGGCCGCTTCGCAGAAGAGGCCGAAATAGACGGCCATTGTTTCGCCGATGCGCGGAATTGCCAGGCGTGTGAGAAGCCCCATGACGAGGGCGACGAGTATCCCCACGCCCATCAGCGAATACCCCACCTGCGCCGCCGTCCAATTGAACCTGAGCATCGTGTAGTAGGTCCAGGTGGCGGGATTTGCGTCGTGGGCAAGGCGCATCAGTACGATGACGCCGATCATGCCGAACACCATCGGATAGCGCCGGATGGCAATCAGCGAGCCGAGCGGGTTGGCGCGCCAGAGCTCGAATGACCTGCGTTGGGCGCGCGGCAGCGATTCCTTCAGGACGAAGTAGCCGAACGCCGCATTGGCGAGCGCGATGGCGGCGGAGACGAAAAATGGCGCTCGGGGCCCGAAAGCGTTGCCGATGACGCCGCCGATTCCCGGACCGAGCACGAAACCGATCCCGAACGCAGCACCGGTCAGGCCGAAATTCGCCGCACGTTTTTCAGGCGGTGAGACGTCGGCGATATAGGCGTTGGCGGTCGGATAGGCCGCGCCCGCCATGCCAGAGAGAAGGCGCGCCACGAAGAGCCACGCGATCGTCGGCGCAAGGCCCGTCAGGAGATAGTCGATTCCGATCGCGACGAGGGAGAGAATGAGGACGGGTCTGCGGCCAAATCTGTCGCTCAAATTCCCCACAATGGGTGCGCACAGAAACTGTGCGAGCCCATAGACGAACATCAGCCAGCCGCCCCAGGCAGCCGCGCCGCCAATGCTCTGATGGGTAAGTGCGACGATGATCTTCGGCGAGACGGGGATGATGATGCCAAGCCCGATCGTGTCAACGAGCATCGTGATGAAGATGAAGGTTAGTGCCAGCCGGCTCGCGTCGCGCGTTGCCATCGCCCTTCCGATCGTTGTCCGCTCGGCCTTATCACCAAGCAAGCCTTGGTTTATTCCCATCAATTGAAATAGTTGCAGTTTTCGTTAAATAATGCAAGCATGAGTGAACGGGCCTCGTTATCCTCAAATGATACAGGAGGAGCTTATGCCAATCCCCGGAAAATCCGCGGTCATCCCGACGCTCCGCTATCGCGACGCGCATGCGGCGATCAACTTCCTCTGCGATGCGTTCGGTTTCGAACGTCGTGCCGTCTACGAAGGTGAGGGCGGAAGCATCGCCCATGCCGAGCTTGTCCTCGACGGCGGCATGATCATGCTCGGGTCTGACACTATGGAGGGCGACTACTCGAAGTTCGTGCGATCGCCCGCGACTCAGGACGCGGTGAACACGCAAGGCATCTATGTCGTCGTCGACGATTGCCCGGCGCACTACGAGCGCGCGATGAAGGGCGGCGCGATCATCATCATGGAGCTCGAGGACAAGGCCTATGGCGGTGCGGGCTATTCCTGCCGCGATCCCTGGGGCTATGTCTGGTCGTTCGGATCATACGATCCTTGGGCGCCGCAGGCTCCGGAGGTGAGCAGGAAATAGAAAGCTGCTCAAAGGCGCGCGGGTGCGACTTGGTCCGCGTCAATTTATCTCGCGCAGCGTCAGCTCCCGTGCGACGAGCGCGCGGATGACGAGCTGCATGCGCGAATTCGCTTTGTAGCGCTTCTTTACCGCTTCGACGTGTTTGTGAACGGTCTCGCCGCTGATGCGGAGCTTGCGCCCGATCTGCCGGTCGGTTTTGCCCTTCGCCACGAGCACGAGGCACTGACGCTGCCGGCGTGTCAGCGGCGGACGAAATTGCTTCATCCCGCGCTTGCTCGATCTGAAAGCCGAAGCTCTCGCCCGGCGCGGTCGGCCACGCTTACGCAACGGCCTTTGCCTGCTCGCGCAGCTTGAACTTCTGCACCTTTCCCGTTGACGTCTTCGGCAGCTCGCAAAAGACAACATGCCGCGGACATTTGTAATGGGCGAGATTGGCGCGGCAATGCTCGAGCAGCTCCCGTTCTGTGACGCTTTCATATCCCGGGCGCCGCTCCACGAAAGCGCATGGCGTCTCGCCCCATTTCTCGTCCGGACGCGCCACAACCGCCGCGAACATGACGGCTGGGTGCTTCATCAGCGTATCCTCGACCTCGATTGAGGAGATGTTCTCGCCGCCCGAGATGATGATGTCCTTGGAGCGGTCCTTGAGCTGCACATAACCGTCCTCATACGTCACACCGAGATCGCCCGAATGAAACCAGCCGCCAAGAAACGCTTCCTTGGTCGCCTCGGGATTCTTCAGGTAGCCCTTCATGACGACATTGCCGCGGAACATCACCTCGCCGATCGTGCGACCGTCCGCAGCTACCGGCTCCATGGTCTCGGGATCCATCACCGATAAAGCATCGATCGCGTGATAGGCCACGGCCTGACGCGCTTTCTTCGCCGCGCGCGCACCCTTGTCGAGTGCGTCCCACTCGGATTTCCAGTCGTTGACGACGGCCGGTCCGTAAGTCTCGGTGAGCCCATAGACGTGGGTGACGATGAATCCTGCGTCCGCCATGCCAGCAAGCACCGATTCCGGCGGCGGGGCCGCAGCGGTTATGAACTCCACGCGCTGGGGGATCGGGCGACGTTCTGCTTCGCCCGCGTTGATCAGTGTCGACATTACGATGGGCGCGCCGCAAAGATGCGTGACTTTGTGATCGACGATCGCGTCGTACATCGCCTTCGCGCGTACCCATCTGAGGCAGACATGCGTTCCAGCCACGACCGACAAAGACCAGGGAAAGCACCAGCCATTGCAGTGAAACATGGGCAGCGTCCAGAGATAGACCGGATGCCGCGGCATGTTCGCGGAAATGACGTTGCCATATCCCATCAAGGCTGCGCCGCGGTGGTGGAAGACGACGCCCTTCGGGTTTCCCGTCGTACCGGACGTGTAGTTGAGCGCGATGGCGTCCCACTCGTCGTCCGGATAGCCCCACGCGAATTCGGGATCGCCTCCCGCGATGAAAGTCTCGTACTCCATGCGACCGAGAAGCTCGCCCGTCTGCGGAAATTCCGGATCGTCATAGTCGATGACGATGGGCTTTGTTTTGGCTAGCGCCAGCGTCTGCTTGATCGTGCCCGCGAATTCCCGGTCGGTGATCAGAACCTTCGCTTCGCCGTGATCGAGGATGAAGGCGAGCGCCGGTGCGTCAAGCCGTGTGTTGAGAGCGTTCAAAATCGCGCCGGTCATCGGCACGCCGTAGTGCGCGTCCAGCATTGGCGGCGTATTGGCCAGCATCACAGCCACCGTGTCGCCTCTCTTGATGCCAAGCTGTGACAGCGCCGAGGCGAGCCGCTTCGCGCGCTCGTAATACTGGGCGTAGCTGTAGCGACGCGTTCCGTGAACGATGGCGGTGCGTTCCGGATAAACCCGGGCGGCTCGCTCCAGGAAGTTCAGCGGCGTAAGCGCCTGGAAGTTGGCCGCATTCCTCCCGAGACCGACATCATAAACACTTCCACCGGGCCGGAGAACGAGGCGCCGCCCTGAAGGTTGGTTGCGAATTCTGGCGCGAGGCGCCATCGCTTTCCGCAGACTGATCGACGGCGTCGTGTAACCGGGTCGCCGGGCGCTCGGCGCCGCCACCAACTTGGCACCCGTCTTCTTCCTGGAACGAACGACCTTCCCTGCTTTCGACTTACGGGGTTTCGTCGGCGTCCGTCCCTTGCCGGATCTCTTCTTCGCCATCACATGTTCATCCGAGCCTGATGGAGCCAAAGCTAGTGAAAGCGGATTCTTGCGGCAAGCAGTTCGCCGGATGGACGCGTGCGGAGCACGTTGCTAGAAGGGCGCCGCATCCGCGGACCAGGTCATGACCGAAACAGCGGCGCGCACGAGAAATGGGCCGCTGAGGCGGCTCTATCACTGGATTCTGCGCAACGCGGAAGGGCCGTATGCCTATTCCGTCCTCGCGCTCATCTCCTTTGCGGAAGCGTCCTTTTTTCCGCTGATTCCCGACGTCGTGATGGCACCGATGGTGCTCGCTAACCGCCGCCGCGCAGCGTGGATCGCGTTCTGGTGCACGGCATGGTCGGTCATCGGCGGCGCGTTTGGTTATGCAATCGGTTCGGTCTTCTACCAATCCATCGGTCATTGGCTCGTGACGGCGCTGGGCGCTGCTGACCAGATAGACGCGCTGCGGACGCGATTTGCGCAGAATGCTTGGCTCATCCTCGTCGTCGGACTCTTCACGCCGTTCAAGCTCGTTTCCATCTCGTCAGGCATTGCCGCCATAGCGTTCCCGCTGTTCATCGTGTACACGACGATCACGCGCTCCGTGCGGTTCTTTGCCGTCGCGGGATTGCTCTACTATTTCGGCGATCCCGTACGCATCTTCCTCGAGAAGTGGCTCGAGTATGTCATCCTCGCCGTCTTCGCCCTTATCGTGGCGCTCTTTGTCCTGCTTCGCTACGCGCTTCACTTCGTCTGATTGCGGCGAATTGAAGACGGCATCGCTGCGGCCAAATGCGTGGCAGCTTTGCTTTGACGCATCCGCGCGCGAGTTCTATCAACGTTACCGTTGCGGGCCTCATTCATGCGCAAGCAGCTCCTCTCGATTGGCGCGATCCTGTGCTCCATGGCGATCTTCATCGTCGGCAACGGGCTCGTGGGGCTGCTCATTCCGGCGCGCGCCCACCTCGCCGGGTTTTCGGACTTCGCCATCGGACTGATCGGTTCGGCCTATTTCGTCGGCTTCGTCAGCGGTTGCCTCGTCGGGCCGCAGCTGCTGGCCCGAACGGGCCACATCAGGCTTTTCGCGATCGGAGCGGGGCTCGCCGCAGCCACGACGTTGGTCCAGTCGTTGGCCATGAGCGAGCTCGTCTGGCTCGTCATGCGCGCGCTGTTCGGCTTCGCGGCGGCAAATATCTACATGGTGATCGAGAGCTGGCTCAACGATCGGGCGACCAACGAGATCCGGGGCCGCATATTCTCGGCTTACCTGATCGCGAATTTCTCGAGCCTGATCCTCGGACAGATGCTCTATGGAACGGCGCGCGCAGAGAGCACGGCGCTGTTTAGCCTGTGCGCCATCGCCTACGCACTCTGCCTGATCCCCGTTTGCATGACGCGGCTCCCCCAGCCGGCGAGCGCGCGCGTTCCGATTCTTCGTCCATTGCGGCTCTATCGCATGGCTCCCGTCGGCGTGATCGGATGTGTGGCCGTGGGTCTCGCCAATGGAGCGATCTGGACGCTTGCGCCCGTTTATGCGCTGAACCACGGCCTCGCCAAAGGCTGGCTCTCGCTGTTCATGAGCGTCTTCACCTTGGGTGGAGCGCTCGTCCAGTTTCCCCTTGGCCGGTTCTCCGACCGTATGGACCGCCGGGTCATCATCGTGACGGTCTGCGTGGCCTCGGCGCTGCTCGGCGTGGCGCTGGCGTTGTCGGGAAGCGCGAGCCAGCTGCAGCTCTTTGTCCTGTTCGCGCTGTTCGGGCTGAGCGCGCTTCCCTTCTATGGGTTGACCGTCGCGCACACCAACGACCGGATCGGGCGCGAGGACTTTGTCGAGGCGTCGGCTACGCTGCTTATGGTGAGCTCCCTCGCTTCGGTGATCGGTCCCCCGCTTGCGGCAATCGTGATCGGCCTCGCGGGAACGTCCGCGCTCTTTTTCTATACGGCCTTCATTCACACGGGCATGGCGCTGTTCACGCTCTTTCGCCTTCAGGTCAAGGACGCGCCACCGGCAAGGCATCACGATCGCTTCGAGCCCTCGCCGGAGCAGGCATCGCCGGCCGTGGCGGCTCTCGATCCGAGAAATCCCGAGGCGTCTGATCAGGTTGCTGCTTGAAAGCGATTCACCGCAGAGATCGCTGCGGGGTTCACGGTAAACGCTGACGCGCTTCGTGCACCTATTTTTTCTTGGCGACCACGGCCAAGATTCTGCGACCACCGCGGTACAATTCTTTCAGGACTGCACGTCCGGGTCTGGTTCGCTGCTTGAATGTGCGGGTTCGAGCGCTGGCGTATGCTGAGCGGGTTCTTCGATCGGCTTCAGGGTCTCGCCGCGTTTCTCCGCGCGCTTGATCGCCCGCTCGCGCTTCGCGTTAGCGCGACTGACCGCGAGATCGAGCTCGAGCTGAGAGCAGAGCCCCAACGTCACGGGATCCACGGCCTTAATGTTCTGTGCGTTCCAGTGCGAGCGCTCGCGGATCTTCTGGATCGTCGCCTTTGTGGTGCCGATCAGCTTGATGATGTCGGCGTCTGCGAACTCCGGATGGTTGCGCAGGATCCAATACACCGCGTCCGGCTTGTCCTGCCGCTTGGACACCGGCGTATAGCGCGGCGCGCGCTTCAGCTTGACTGTCGGAATTTTGTACTTGGCCGGCGCCATCTTTAGGCGCGCCTTGGGATCCTTCTCGGCCGCTTCGATCTGCTCGCGCGTCAATTGACCGGAAGCGACGGGATCCTGTCCCTTGATACCCTTCGCCACGTCTTCATCGGCGATGCCCTTCACCTCGAGCGGGTGCAAACCGCAGAAATCCGCGATCTGGTCGAAGGTCAGCGTGGTGTTGTCGACGAGCCAAACGGCGGTCGCCTTGGGCATCAGCGGCTTTGTATCGACGGCCATAATTTTTCTCCTGTTCCGGGGAGCCGTTCTCCGGCTCTCACCGAACTCTCAAAGGCATCACCTTTTCGAGGAATGGCGCGTCTTTTAGCCTCTGGCCACGGCCAAAGGAAGGCATTTTTGGGCGTTAGCTCACCAAAGGACGGGTTTGGCGACCATCAGCCAGAAAATGACCAAAACCGCGAGGAAAGCTGGCCACCCGAGCACAAACCAGGTCCGCATCAGGCGGCGGTACTCCACCGGCAGCGCCTGGGAGCGCGTGGCCGCCGTGTTGGCCAGATTCCTAAGTCGTAACTGAATCCAGACGACCGGCAGCCAGCACGTGCCGGTGATCACATAAAGCGCATAGGCTGCCACAAGCCAGGACGCGAACGGATCAAAGCCCTCGGAGTAGAGCAGTGACAACCCGGTCAAAGGCTGAATGACGATTGCGGGCGTCGTGAAATAGAGATCAGCGCGCACGACGTTGGCCGCAACGGCGGCGATCACGCGCGCATCGCCCGTTCGATCGGCGGCCCACATCTGGAACGCTGTTCCAAGTCCCGTACCGAACAGCACTGTCGCGCTGATGATGTTAGCAAGCTTCAGTGCAAAGAAGGGCAAGCTCATCGATCCTGCTCAATTGCCGCAAGAACGAGCACGCTCGCAACAAAGGGAAGGTTTTTCAACAAGGGCCCGAGCGGCTCGAGCCAAAGGTTCGGCTGAACAAGCGTAAGCGCGGCAGAGTAGACGCCGACGATCGCAAGCTGAATGATGGCGAGCGTTCCTGGCCGCCATCGGAGCAATATGGCCGCGCCGACAACGATGTCGATCAGGCAGGCCGCCGTGAACGCTTGCGGTTGGACCCCCTAGCCCATCAGACACAATGCCGCTTGCATCGCGCCTCCAACCCCC
>JACXTT010011408.1_pt1 | contig 11895 bp, 8 predicted proteins | sample 9270951 | NCBI WGS metagenome assembly JACXTT01 (sample SAMN15532306, study PRJNA645909) | rock metagenome | isolation source: weathered quartz diorite | place: Puerto Rico | collected 2017-06-21 | reverse complement strand
ACCTTTCGGGCACGTGCTATACAACGGTGGCACGGGTTTCTTTCCGATGCTGGGGATGGACGTACATCAGTACTCCGTGCCGACCATGGAAACCACGGGAACTCTGACTATGGAGGGTCACACTTACAACGTGAGCGGCATTTCCTGGTTCGACCGCCAGTGGCAGAACCTGTCCCCAAGTTCCGACGGTAAGCCCCTTAACGGCAAGTGGGCATGGATGGACTTGAATCTGGACAATGGCGACCGGATTAGCTTGTGGAGCGCTCAAGACGCGACAGGGGCACATAACTCCTGGGTCACGATCCTGCATCCGGATGGCAATCAAACAGTGACAGCTATCGACTCGTTGTCGGCGGGAGAGTCCAATTACTGGACTAGCCCCACCTCGGGCAAGCGATACCCGACTCGCTGGATCGTTACCATCCCCGCGTTCGATGCCAAGTTGGAGGTGGAGCCTTATCCGCAAAAGCAGGAGCTTGTTCCAAATCAAGTGCTCGCCTACTACGAGGCCGCCAGTTCCGTTCGGGGCGCCTATAAGGGAAAGGAAACGACTGGCTACTGCTACGTTGAACTGGTCGGCGACTGGAAATGAGGGAAGGTGGCTATGAGCAAGATTGTTGTGTTCGGCGCAGGCGGCAATGCGGGCCGGCTGATAACGGATGAAGCGGCGCGCCGCGGACACGCCGTCACTGCGGCGGTTCGCGCGCGGAGCGATGTGCCCGTTTTCGCCGAGGGCGTGAATGTAATCACAGGCGATCCCACCGACAGCAGTTCCGTGCGTGCACTGGCCAAGGGCGAAGATGTCTTTATCGTCGCCGTCGGCGGCGCGGACAACACAGTCTGGCTGCGAGCGGCGCGGACTCTGGTGGAAACGCTCGAAGCGATCCCCGGTGCGATTCCGCGAATTCTGCACATGGGCGGGGGCTCTACTCTATTGACGCCGCAAGGCGGTCATTTCTTCGATCTGCCGGATTTCCCCGAAGCCTTTCGCGGTCCTGCGCTGGGGCAGTCGGAAGCGCTGGACTATTATCGCGGACACCCCAAAAGGCGTGTTTCCTGGACATACCTTTCTCCGCCGCCGGTCTATTTCGCGCCCGGTCAGCGCACAGGCAAGTATCGCACCGGCCTCGACCACCCCGTTGAAGATGTGACGGGGCGTTCCAGACTATCCTACGAGGATTTCGCTATCGCGATGATCGACGAGGTGGAGCAGCGAAAGTTCATTAACACGCGATTCACTGTCGGTTATTGAAGTTAACCGAGCCGGCATCCACAACCTGCAGCGCTCGCAGCTCTCATTAAGGCGCTACGCTGGGTTCACGCCAAGCGCGGAAGAAACCTTGAGGAATTGACGGCGATCCATGTGGCTATTTACTGTACTACTAGATGCTGTTTCCAATTGCAGTCCTCGCCATGGCGGCGGAAATCGCCCCGGTGGACTGGATTCCCATGCGCTGGACCAGCGCAGATCCCAAATCTCTTGAACTCCTGCGGGATCATCCAGTGAACTGCCTACTGGTGGAGTCCAAGGACTGGACTCCTGAATTCGCCAAACAGGCAACCGCGCAGAAAGTCGTTATTTTAAAAGGCGCCGAACCCCAGGACGGACTCCAAACCTACACTTCAGAAAGCGGCCTGAAGGTCACCATCGCGCAACGCCACCTGATGCAGTTCGGCGACAAAATCGCCGCCACGGACCAAGGCGTCTGGCCGGGCATTCGCGCCGAACAGGAAGGCGCCTCGCATGCCGCCGCAAGCGGCGCCGCGTGGATCGACACCAATGCCGGATTCCTGCGTTATGCGCGCGCCGCCGCGAAACCAGAAACCATCATCTGGATCGCCATTCAGCCTCCGGCGAACGCCATCTATCCACCCGAACGTTATCTGCAAGCCATCGGCGACGCCGCCATGGCCGGCGCCAGATGGGTGCTCTCCTTCGATGACGACTTCACCAGGCGCCTGCTGAGCCGCGAAGCCAAAGCCATGAAGGAATGGAAGCGCGTCGGCGAATGCCTACGATTCTACGAGAATCATAAGGAATGGAGCGGCGCCCAGGCGTATAGCAAGCTCGCGCTCGTGCAAAGCGCCGATAGCGGGGCGCTCGTTTCCGGAGGCGTCCTCGACATGATCGCAGTAACGCATACGCCTGTGAAACCGGTTCCCAGCAAGGAACTCGACAGCAACTCGATGAAGGACGCCCAACTGGCCGTCAACATTGACGATGAATCCCTTTCGGCGGAACAAAAAGCCGCACTCAAGGCCTTCACCAGCGGCGGAGGCACGCTTCTCACCGGCCCTCCGGGTTGGAAGTTTCCCAGCCTCAAACCCGGCCAGATCGCGCTCGGTAAAGAGGACCTGGAAAAGCTCGATACGATCTGGAAGGAGATGAATTCCATGATCGGCCGGCGCAACCTCGGAGCGCGCTTGTTCAATGGCGCAACCATGCTGTCGAATTTGCAAATCACGGCAGACGGAAAGCGTATTCTGCTCCACCTCGTCAACTACGCGGATTTCCCTGTCGAGAGCGTCACCGTCCACCTGCTCGGCAATTACAAATCGGCCAAGCTCTACCTCCCCGAAAGGGCCGACCCAATCCAGCTCGAACTCTATAAAATCGACGAAGGAGCCGGGCTCGACATCGACAGGATCGGGGCCCTAGGCACACTTGTGCTCGAACCGTGACACCTGTGCCGCCCAGCCACAGGCGCCCAGCAACCTAAACCACTGAAACGCAAAGCCATACGCTTTCGTCTGTTCAATTGCTATACTTGTAGAGGTTTTCCCTCCGCTTCAGAACAAAACATGAAGTACTGTGCTGCTTTAGCCCTGTTTCTCGCATCCACGATTTTTCTGCCCGCGCAGGACTTCCTGACTGGTCAGGCCGCTCGTGTCGTCTTAGGACAGCCTACGTTCACCTCTCAGGATCCTGGCGCCTCCGAGCGTCTCCTGGGCGGCGCAGGAGGCCTCGCCTACGCCAATGGGATGCTGTTTGTAACCGACGCCAATCGCATTTCGGCTACACCCGTCAATCATCGCGTTCTGCTCTATCGCAATGTGCTGAACGCATTTCCCAAGTCCACTGACGAAATCGCCCTGGACGAAACCAACCGCTGCCCGGTTTGCACCGGCCGCACGAACCTGCCGTATGGCGCCGCCGATGTCGTCATCGGCCAGGCGAATTTCACGGCGACCGACCTGGGACGCTCCCGTTCGGCTCTGCGCCTGCCTACCGCCGTGGCGACCGACGGCCACATCGTGGCCATTGCCGATACCGAGAACAACCGGGTCCTGATCTGGAACTCGATTCCGACCGCGAACAACGCTCTTGCCGACGTTGTGCTGGGCGCCCCCGATTTCACTACTCTCCGCAGTGGCGTGGTGGACAACAAATCGTTCCGCGGTCCCCAGGGCGTCTGGATTCAGGGCACACGCCTCTTCGTCGCCGACACGCAGAACAGCCGCGTCATGGTGTGGAACAACATTCCCAGGAGCAACGATCAGCCGGCCGATTACGTTTTGGGGCAGCCGAACTTCACCACCCGGGTCGGCGAGATTCAGCAAACGCCCGTTCCTCCAGCGGCGAACCGCTTGCAGAATCCGGTATCCGTCACCAGCGATGGCACGCGCCTCTTTGTCGCGGATCTCGGCTACAACCGCGTCATGATGTGGAACACGATTCCCACGCGCACCGAGCAGCCTGCCGACATCGTGCTCGGCCAGCCGGACATGGCGGGCGAGACGGCGAACAACACATCGAAGATGTGCGCATCGAATGGCACGGATTCCACCGGCGCGCTGACCTATCCGGCCCGTTGCGCCGGCACCATGGACTTCCCCCGTTTCGCGTTGAGCGACGGCAAACGCCTTTTTGTTGCCGACGGCGGCAACGATCGCGTCCTCGTCTGGACCACGATGCCGACTGCCAACGGCCAGGCCGCCGACCTCGTGCTGGGCCAGCCGGACTTCATCAAGGATGTGGTCACCGACGCTTCGGACTTCTTTACCCCGAACCTGCTCCGCGGCGCCCCCAACACGACTCGCACCCCCACCTCTTTGGCCTGGGATGGCGAGAACCTGTATGTTGCGACACCGTATGACCGGCGCGTGATGGTTTTTACCTCCGCCCTCACCTTGGTCGCTCAGAACGGCGTCCGCAACGCGGCCTCGCGCAACGTCTACGCGGTCGGCGTCATGCAGTTTGGCGGCACCCTCACCGAAAACGACGAAGTCACCATTACCATCGGCCGGACAGTCAACACCGTCACGACTTCGAAGGATTATAAGTACAAGATCCTCAAAGACGACAAGACCACCGACGTCGTCCGAAAGATCGCGGCGCTGATCAACGACGGCGACGGCGATCCCAATGTCCTTGCGCTGGCGAATGCCGGCGTAGGCGCCATTATTCTCACCTCCCGCACCTCTGGGGAGGATGGCAACAACATTGACGTGACCAACACGCTGTCCACAAACGCGACCATCACGGTCACCGGAGGCAAGCCTGCCGGCGGCGGCGACGCGACCCGTGTCGCCCCTGGCGGACTCGTGGTGATCTTTGGCCATGACTTGGCGGAAGCGACCGCTGCGGCGCCTGATAACGCGGCCTTCCTGCCTCGCGAACTCGCGAATACGCAGGTGTACATCGACGGTATCCGCGTGCCGGTCACCTACGTTTCGCCGAACGAAATTCAGGCCCAGGTGCCTTGGTCGGTCTTCGACGCGAACAGTTCGAGCCTGTATGTGCGCAGCAAGCGCAAAGACGGATCCATCGTCGTCACCACGGCGGTGAACCTGCCGGTGGCCCAACAGAACCCTGGTATCTTTGCCGAATCCGGCGACGATCCCCGGCCCGGTTTGATCTACCATTCGTCAAGCTATGCGACCGGCACCGTGCTGATTGACGGCGTTGTCAAAGCGGGCGACGTGGCGACGGTCAAGATTGAGGATCGCAGCTACAGCTACACGGCTGTGGATGGCGACACCAACACGACTGTGCGCGACAATTTGACCGACCAGATCAATAACAATCCGGAGGAAAAGGTCTTTGCCTACCGGATCGTTCAATTCCAGCGCATCCGCTTGCGCGCTAAGATCGAAGGTCCTGAAGGCAACAAGATTGCGATCTCGGCGACCAATTCCGACACCTCGGGAGTGATCATGAACGTCACGCAGGCCACCTTGTGCTGCGCCAACGTCGCAGGCGCTCGCGTCACGGAAGACAACCCGGCAACCCCCGGCGAACAGATCATCCTGTATGCTACCGGCCTTGGCGTTGTGAGCCCCGACGATGCCCGCGAAAACGCGGTCACGGGCGTGGCCTACAACAACACGCCGGATAACACCCCGATCGAGTCGGTTTCGTCGCTGGCAGGCGGCCGTACGGCTAACGTGATTGCGGCCGGATTGAAGCCGGGCATGGTTGGCGTCTACGAAGTCATCCTCGAGTTGAATAGCGATCTGCCGACCGATCCGAAAACGCAGGTGACGATCTCGCAGTATATCTACACCAGCAACATCGTGACGTTCCCGCTCGTGAAAGCAAGCAACTAACTACAGGCGGAGCAGGCGCTTTGAGTGAACTTCGCTGGCATCCTTTCCTGAAGCAGTGGGTCGCCGTGACGACCCACCGCCAGGATCGGCCGCAAATGCCCCAGGACTGGTGCCCGTTCTGTCCCGGCTCCGGCAGGGTTCCGGACGAGTATTCCGTCCATCTCTATCCCAACGATTTTGCGGCCTTTTCGCCGGATGAAGACGAGTTCGTCGATCATCCCGGGCTCTACGCCGTCACCGGCGCGCGTGGCGCGTGCGACGTAGTTCTATATAGCCCGCAGCATACCCAAACCCCCGCGCAGCTTGCAGTCGGCCAATGGCTGGAAGTGATCGAAATGTGGTCCCGCCGCACCGATGAGCTATACGCCCGGCCCGGCATCGCCTACGTCGCCGTATTTGAAAACCAGGGCGACGCGATTGGCGTGACCATGCCGCATCCGCACGGCCAGATTTACGCGCTGCCTGTGGTGCCTACCCTGGTCCAGCAGGAAACCGATTCCGCGCGCCAGTATCAAACCGAACACGGCGAATGCCTGCATTGCCGCGTCGTCGCGGCCGAGGTCCAGGATCGCGAGCGCCTTGTCTGCGAGAACGAGGACTTCGTCGCGTTCGTGCCCTTTTACGGACGCTTTCCCAGCGAAGTGCATCTCTATAGCCGCCGGCACTGCGGCCGCCTTTCGGAAATGACCTCTGCCGAGCAGCGCAACCTCGCAGCCCTGCTGAGCGAACTGCGGCGCAAGTACGACGCCTTATACGGGTTTCTGATGCCGCTGATCATGGCAGTGCGCCAGCGGCCCCACGGCGAAGGCCTCGAAGCATCGTCGCACTTTCACATCCAGTTCCTGCCAGTCCAGCGCTCCGCCACCAAACTGAAGTACATGGCGGCCATCGAAAGCGCCCACGGAACCTTCCTCAACGACACGCGCGCAGAAGATCAGGCCGCCCAATTGCGGGCCGTCGAAGTCGAAACCCCTTCACGACGTTTCGCGGTGGCCATCGGCGGAATTCGTTTGGCAACCCTACCGCTGCCGATTGTTGGGACAAACCATCCCTGATCGTAAATGTGGAAGCTAGCGCGTCGATGCCCGGTCGACTGAGGGGCATATCTTCGAGCGCCGCCTCAGTCGATTCTCTACTCGAGTCCGAGTCTGCGCACGGCCTCGTCGTGAGGAATGCCCTTGCCGCGGTTGTTCCGGAGCCACCGCTTAGCCTCGCCGACGGCGGCTCTCTCTTCGTCCGTCTCAGGTTCGTCATCGACGGGTGCGTTACGTAATGCTGTCGCGACTGGATCGACGAAGGTTTCCAGGAACTTCACCAGACCGCTTAACTGGGTCTCCGGCATGCGGTCAATCAACTGGTGGGCGTACCGGCGGGTATCGGTCATCGGGTAGAGCCTCCTGCGTCCTCGGCGAAGTCATTGTAACGACGATTCCCATCGTTGGCGGAAGCACGCATTTCCGCGCTTACGCTGACGAGGATCCGCCAAGCATTCGCGAAAGTCCAGTTCGGGAAAACCTATTCGTCGCATGTCGAGGATAACGATCCGCCGAGCAGTCGCCCTCACGGCGAAGGCATCCAGGCTGGGTCGCAATTTCACATCCACTTCCTGCCAGTCCAACGAGCGCCACCAAACTGAAGTACATGGCGGCCATCGAAAGCGGCTTCAGTTCAGTATGTCTCTTACATCCCGCATTCCGTGCAAGATACGAATGATCTGGACTGGCTTGCTTTCCGGATCATAGACGATCAGGTAGGAATAGATGGGCCAGAACTTGAGGGGCCGATCCGTTAGATCTTCACGCACATGGCCAACGCCCGGTTCGGAGCCGAGTAGGTTCAAGCCACTGCGAATCTTGTTGAGCACCTTACGGGCGACGCCTGGACCCGCCCTCTCGAGCAGGTATGCCTTGATCAGTTTCAGGTCCCGTGCTGCGGGTTTCGTGAGAACGATCCGCTTCATTTGCCAGCGGCGCGCTCCAAAACCTCCAACTCAGCATCCATTCGGTCGAAGACTTCATCGGCATCCACGAACTCGCCACGCTTCGCAGCCTGCCATCCTTCTTCGATCTGGTTCCGAATCTCATCCCTCCGAAGAGCGAGCACTTCATCCCGGTGTGCGAGAAGGCGGAGGGCATCGCGAACGACCTCGCTCGCGGAATTGTAGCGACCGGATTTCAATTGACTCTGGACGAGTTGCTCTAGTTCCAGTGTCAGCTCAATGTTCATAGTGTCGCCTCCAGAGCAGTCCACCCTGAGAGTACCCGTCATCGGCAGCTCTGTCAATGTTGGGGAAGGGGCAAATTGGAAAGCGCAACAGCCCTCCCTGGTGGTTTGACGGCGGCCTTTCATGAAGCGCTCCACGTGTTTGCTGATGCCGCTGATCCTTGCGGTGCGCCAGCGTCCGCAGGGCGGTTGCCCGTCCAGCGCTCGGCCACCAAACGACACCCGAGCAGAAGATCAGGACGCCCAAATTGCGGGCCGTCGAAGTCTAAGAAATCCAAAGCGCCATTCGGAAGAGCCGGCGGCCTTCCGTGGAACAATGGAATCTCCATGATTCGACGCTAGACGCTCCGGGCGACGGGCGGCGGTAGGGCGGAAGCACAGGGTTATTTCGAGCATTCGATTCAACATTGACATAAGATACAGAAACCGGCACCAATCGCGGACCCTGAAAGGAAGTTCATGGAACCACCCGATCGGCGCAGTTTCGCGCACACAACCTTCGGCCGCAGGACGGTTGTCGGTCTGGCGCCTCTGCTTCTTACTGAAGCATGCCACCGCGCTCAGAACAGCAACTCGCCATCCATCACCTTCACGCGTATTCCCCAGGCAGATGAGGCGGGTTCCTCCGCCCGCCACGATATCATTGAAGGCCGGGTAACGGGAGCATCGGCGGGCCAAGCCATCGTACTATACGCGAAAACCGGGAAATGGTGGGTGCAACCGCTCGTCGATCAATACGTCACGACGCTACAGCCGGCCAGCGGGAAGTGGACCAACGCGACGCACCTCGGCTCTCACTATGCTGCGTTGTTGGTGAGCGAAGGGTACAAGCCGGCTGTCTCTCTGGATTCAATTCCGGAACCCGGCGGAAACGTGCTGGCGTCCGCGGTTGTGCCGGGCGCCGCGCAGCCGCCGTCTCCGATCATCCAGTTCAGCGGACACCAGTGGCGGCTTCGGGACGCACCGAGCGCACGCGGCGGCCGAAATATCTATCACCCTTCGAACATCCGCGTGGACGAGTCTGGCGCGATGCATCTGCACATCTCGAAGGCCGACGCGGACTGGAGTTGCGCCGAGACCAGCATGGTTCGCAATCTCGGATACGGAACCTACGAATTCGTGGTGCGCGGGCTCGAACGTCTGGAACCGGCCGCAGTCTTGAGCATGTTCACCTACGATTACGCGAGCGGCGCCCAGCACAATCGCGAGATGAATATGGAGATCAGCCACTGGGGGGACTCCAGGGAGAAGAACGCTCAGTACGTCGTACAGCCATACTACATCGCCGCCAACGTTCATCGTTTCAACGTGCCGGACGGTGTGCTGACATTCTCCCTCGAGTGGCAGCGCGACCGCGCCGCGTTTCGCACAAAGCGTGGTTCGACCACCGTTGCAGAGCATGTTTTCACATCCGGCATTCCATCGCCAGGCATCGAATCGATGCGGGTCGCATTCTACGTCTATCGCAAGGCGGAGGTGAAGGTGCAACATCCCATGGAGGTCGTAATTGAGCGGTTCACGTATTTTCCGTGAGCTCCGCCTGGCGTTGCTTGTTTGCGGGTGCGCCACATTCTGCTCTCGAGCTCTGTCCGCTCTCGATCCCAATCGAAACATCAACCAATACACGGTCACTCGTTGGAGCACAAGCACTGCGTTTCCCGGAATCGGGGCGAATGCGATCGCGCAAACCAACGACGGTTACCTCTGGATTGGCTCTGAAAATGGACTGGTGCGATTCGATGGGTTGAGCTTTCGCCTCTTCGACCACACCAACACGCCGTCCCTTCCCGCCGGCCACATTCTCGGGCTTCTGGTGGATAGGGACGGAGTGCTCTGGGTACGCATGGAAGGCCCTTATCTCTTGCGCTATCGCAAAGACCTCTTTGAGCAGGCGCATCCTCTCGTTCTGGATAACACAGTCACCACCATGACCCGTGACCGGAACGGGCGGGCGCTGGTGGCGGAGCCCGAAGCCATCGTGCGCTACAGCGGCCCTCAGTACGCCCGCACTGTGATCTCGCGCAATGTGGGAGGCCTTGCGATATCGATTGCAGAAGGGCCGGAGGGCGCGATCTTCGCGGGTATGCGCGACATCGGCCTGTTGTTGTTACGCGGCGACAGCCGTTCGCAATTGACTGGACTTCCGGATCTGAAGGTGAACGTCCTGCTTGCCGGCAAAGGCCAGGATCTATGGATTGGAACGGATGGGGGCTTGGCGCGCTGGAACGGCGTCAACGTCACGCAGAGCGGCCTTGACTCCAAGCTGGCGCGGAGCCAGATTTTGGCTTTGGCGCGCGATCACGACTTCAACCTGTGGGTATCGACACCTCTCGGCGTCACTCGTCTGGATCAAAAAGGGGTGGTGAGTTCCCTGGCAACTGCCGGGGTTGGGCCTGTTCATGCCATCTTTGAAGATCGCGAAGGCAACCTTTGGCTTGGCGGGCCCGAGGGACTCGCGCAGCTTCGCGATTCACCATTTTCGACCTATCCAGGCGTGGATGGCGGCTCAGTCTACGTCGACGATGCCGGGCGAGCATGGGTGGCGCCCACTTCGGGAGGGCTTATCTGGGTCCGTGGATCGGAACGGCATTCCGTCACAGCAGCCGGCTTGAACGAAGACGTGATCTATTCCATTTCTGGCGGCTTCGGAGAGTTGTGGCTGGGCCGCCGGCGCGGAGGAGTGACACGGCTGCGCGACGAGAATGGCCGCCAGAGCATCCAGACCTATACGGCTGCCGATGGACTCGCCCCGGGAGGCGTTTACGCAGTCCACAGCGCCCGCGACGGCAGCGTCTGGGCCGGAACTCTTGGCGGCGCCGTGAGCCGGATTCAGGAGGGCCGTATCTCGACCTTTACCTCCGCGAATGGATTGAGCGGCGATGCGATCACCACCATTCTGGAGACGCCGGACGGCACGGTCTGGACCGGAACAACCGGTGGTCTGCAGGCTTTTCGTGATGGTGTGTGGAAAGTGTACGGCGGCTCGGATGGATTGCCGCCAGGCAGGGTGAACTCTCTGGCGGCCGGAGATGCCGGCGCGCTGTGGATCGGAGCGGCGGCCGGTCTATTCCTTTTGCCGGGCAAGCGGGACGGCATCGTGCGATTCGCGCCTGAGATTCTGCAAAGCGAGATTCTTGGCGTTGCCGCCGGCAGCAGCGGCCACCTTTGGGTGGCTTCCGATCGCCGCGTGTTGCGAATATCGGGGAGTTCCACAAAGCCGGTCGCCGTTCGCGAATTCAACAGGTACGATGGTCTGCCGTCCACTCAGATCGTGGCGCGGGATCGCTCCATCCATCGAGATCAATCGGGCAGGATCTGGTTCTCGATGCGCGGCGGTCTTTGCGTCGTCAATCCCGGGCGCGCCGCAGGTCTTCCGCCAGCTTTGGTAACCATCGAATCCGTAGACGTCGACGGACTCGAGATTGGCGCGGGGCCCGCCGCGCGCTACCCCGCGGACCGGCGTCGCATCGTTTTTCGCTTTATTGGCGTGAGCCTGTCTTTTCCCGAACGCGTGCGTTACCGGTATCGCCTGGACGGCTACGATTCGGATTGGAGCCAGCCAACCGAGTCGCGGGAGGCAGACTATACCAACCTTGCGCCCGGCTCGTACAGGTTTCGTCTGACCGCCAGCAATGGCGAGGGGCTTTGGAACGGAGAGGAGGCGAGTGCGCCATTTACGGTAGAGCCTCTGGTGTGGCAAACGTGGTGGTTCCGCGCCGCCGCCGTGTGCTCGGTTGTCGCGTTGTCATTCGCGGCCCATCGCTATCGGCTCAGTCGAATCCGCTCCAGCATGAGCCTGAGGTTTGAGGAGCGCCTTGCCGAGCGGACGCGCATTGCGCAGGAACTGCACGATACTCTGCTGCAAGGCTTCTTGAGCGCGTCCATGCACCTTCATGTTGCGGCCGACCTCTTGCCGGACGACTCGAAGTCGCGTCCGCTTGTTGACCGAACGCTGCAACTGATACAGCAGGTGATCGAAGAAGGGCGAAATACCTTGCGAGGTCTGCGAACTGTTGGATCCGGCGGAGTGACCCTCGAAACCGCTCTCTCGCAAATTAAAGAAGAGGTTGGCGCGGACGATCGAGTGCACTTTCAGGTGGTTGTGGAAGGTCCCCGCCGCGA
>JACXTT010011407.1_pt1 | contig 11896 bp, 9 predicted proteins | sample 9270951 | NCBI WGS metagenome assembly JACXTT01 (sample SAMN15532306, study PRJNA645909) | rock metagenome | isolation source: weathered quartz diorite | place: Puerto Rico | collected 2017-06-21 | reverse complement strand
ACTCGCATTTTCGAGTACCTCGTAGAACTGTGCCATAGAAAAGAAGGTGAACATCCCCACAATCGCGGACCAAAACAAATCGCTCATTCTCAGAACATATCCTACCAATATGACAACCAGAACGAGGCTGGGACCCCCGAGATAGATAGCCAATCTGATTGAACGCCTAATCCTTCCGTGGAAACGGCTTACCCTGGCAGTTAGCAATAGAACTGCGATCCAGAAGGAAACAAGCGTCCAGAAACTCCACTCTCCCAAAAGCTGTACAGTGACGCGTCTAGCAAGAATGTCCGCTAAAACCAATAAGAAAAGAACCAACAGAACAACCGATCCATGACTACTGAGCCAAGAGTAAGCTCTGGTGAGAGACAGTTTCAAACTACGGCCAATTCATGTGAACGACCTGATAAGTTCGCCACAATAGAGACAGTCGACCTTTAGTTCCCGCGAACCGGGGCGGGTCGAACGGCAATAGCGAGACGACTCTTCGAGATTTTCTCTAGTGGTTTCTATTCGCAAATGAAATATATTCGGTCCGGCTGGGCGGGCCAGAGCGTAGAGAGCGGCCCCGAGAACTTATGAGGATACTAGAAGCTTCCAGAAGCCTAGCCCAGACCCTCAAACAACACAGGTTCGCGCTCGCAGCATTCCTCATACCCTTCACCATACGAGCAATACCAGAAATCATCGCAGGACCATACCCCATAGGATGGGACACCATCGCATTCTACGTCCCCAACACACTAGACTGGGCAGCCGGAAAAGCGGACCTAACAACGATCCTCGGAACGGCTCCCCTGATGTACATGATTAGTGTTCCAATGTACCTAATGACCCGATTGAACCCAGTATGGATCTTCAAGATCATGGGTCCTATCATTTACGGAGGCATGATCTGGGCTCTCTACAGGTTTCTTCGCTCCGGATTGCGGTGGAGCGAGAGTATGGCAGCAGGAAGTGCTCTGATTACGTCACTGTATTTTGTAACACTGAGGATAAGTTGGGATCTCTATAGAAATGTCCTAGGGCTCACTTTCATTTTACTAAGCCTTCCGCTGTTGGAAGGTTCAACCAATCGAACAAGGCAGTTGCTCCTCTCGGTCCTTGTTGTAATGGCAGTGGCATCTGACCAGTTAACAGGCGTGATTTCACTGATCTTGGTAGCTGCCCGAATGATTTCCTCACTTAAAGACCGAGAATTCAATCGGCTTGCTAACCTAGTCGGGATAGCCTTTCCTGGCATGACGCTCTTCTTTCTGATTGTGTTGACCTATCAAACCGCTTATGGGACAAACATTGTTCAGGAGCAAAATCTTACCCCGAGTCTCGCCAATTTCGCGTCGAGTTTCGGCCTTTTGATCTATGCTTACTTGGCGATATCTCCTTTCATTGTGATCGGGCTAAGAAGAGTGTCAAACTTTGACCTGAAAAATTGGTCGATCTTCTCTGTTTGCGCAGCCTTGTCGGCTTTACTGCCCTTCTTCGGACTTGTGGTTGCGAGTTATCGATGGTCCCTTCTTCTGGACATACCGTTTTGTGTCTACGCTACAGCAGGCCTCTTTGCCCTCCCAAGAACTAATCTCCCGCTCCGGTTCAGCCGATTTTCAACGAAACATATCCTGAACATTTTTTCTCTAGTCATTATCATCTCAGCAGCATTGTATGTTGGATTGCCCGCGCAAAGAGCAATGCTGTACTATACGGCCTTTCCGTCCCTCATTCCAACTTCTATGATACAAGCCACAGTTCCTTTGTCTGACATGTCAAGTTTGATGCAAGTTCTTAGTTGGGTCGTTTCACATCCGAACCCGGGAACTGCGCTAATAGTCCACCAAGCGATATACGGGTGGGCAAGAGCTTACGCTCCGTCGTTGTCTGGGCATCTCATCAACTATCAGTACTTGTCCCCGCTAGACGGAGTCGCGATGGCAAGGTCGGCAGGATACACGTCTATCTTCATGATCTGGTGGATCAAAGGATACGGATGGCATGGCATGGTTGACGTTCCTGATGGTTTCTCGGTTGCTTTCAGCGACGGTAACATGGCTGTCTACAACTATAATTAGCAATCAACCTAGCCTATCGTATCCGACTTCTTCAGTCGAAGTCAATGCGGTGGACCATCTGAAAGATGTGGCCGAGAAAATTCAAAACATACCTCCAGGCTAACCCCGTTCTCCTGCCCTTCCTTGTCTTTGTGGTGCTCTTGACTATCGCGGCAATTCTCTCTGTAGCAGTGAGATCCGACTTTGCAAAGGAATTAGCGATTTACGCGTTTTACGCTTTTGTTATCGGCGTCGCTCTAGAAATCTGGTTAAATTTCAGGCGAAGGGACAAAAGCGTGCCTGACGGGCACTCAGATTGCCAAGGATTTCAAGACACGAAAACAGTTTTTCCAACACGCATCGGACTCGCGCTTAGTGCCCGCACGAAAGATCGTCGATACACATAGCAGCTAAATCAGTAAGCAAGGGAATCTGACTTGCAACACCTTCGGATGGTTGATAGTCATCATTTATTCTTATATGGTGAGAACTTGCGGATGGACTCGCTATGAACTGGAGCGGCCGTAAGGTGATTGTAACAGGCGGGGCGGGATTCATAGGAGGCAGAATTGTCGACCAATTACTCCACCTAGGTGCGGATGTCACTGTAGTGGATAAGCTACTATTACCGAACAATAGTCGCATCTGGTCGGGCAAACTAGACCGACTTAATGAGATCTACCATAGAAACGGGTACGAACACGCACAGTTGAAGTCTCTCGACCTTGCCACCGATGTTGACAAATTTCAATTACTAGCTAGAAACCATGACACGGTATTTCATCTGAGCGCAGTTTTCGGCGGAAGAGAATTCGTCGATATCCACCAATCTGAATGCTCTAAGATACTTGCTATCGACCACAATGTCATAAGTGCATCTTACGAAGCCGGGATCGATAGATTTCACTACGCCTCAAGTGCTTGCGTGTATGCGCCGTCTTTGAATGTGCCTGGCTATCTCCTGAAAGAGGATGATATTCTCTCAACTGGAGAAGGCTGGATGAGTAGCGATAATCTCTATGGCTTCGCGAAATTAATGGGAGAGATGCAACTCCTTGTTTACAACAAGGAACACGATTTCAAGAGTTCGGTGAGTCGCTATCTTACGGTTTACGGTCCTGGCGAATTTGACCCAAGCCATGCTATAGCTGCTCTTACGGAAAAGGCGTTGAACAAACAGGACCCCTTTGAAGTTTGGGGGAGCGGGAACCAAGAGAGAGGATTCACATATGTAGATGACATTGCCACGGGATCTATTCTTGCATGTGAGAAGATTGTTGACGCGACTCCTGTGAATTTGGGCTGGGACAAAAGATATACAATTCGGAGCATTGCTGAGCTAATACTCCACATATCCCTTCACAGCCCTAAGAAACTCTTCTTCAATCCCGAAAAACCCGAGGGGCCTTTCAGTCGAGCACTAGACATTAACAGAGCGAGGGACTTGCTTCAATGGGAGCCCAAGATCGACATCAAGGAAGGGCTCGAAAGAACAATTGCTTGGCACAGAGAAATGAGATCTTTGAAGCCTGCACTCGCTGCATAGACTATTCAAGGGACTCAGATTGAAGACCAAAGACGTTAGTGTTATTGGCCTAGGAAAGCTGGGCTTGTGCCTCGCCGCCGTTCTCGCTCATCGAGGCTACCGAGTATACGGCGTTGACGTGGATAAGTCGCGGGTTGAATCCATAAACAGTGGGATCTCACCCACTTACGAACCCAAGCTAGAAGGACTCATCAAGGCTTCCAACGGTCAGCTAACTGCTAGTCTTCGATACGAGGACTCGATAGCAAGTAGCCAAGCAACCTTCGTAGTAGTCCCTACCCCGAGTGAAAGAACCGGAGAGTTCTCACTGAAGTTCGTAAAGCAAGCGATTAGAAAACTGGGTCGGGAACTCGCCAAGAAGAACAGCTACCATCTTGTTGTTTTGACAAGCACCGTGATGCCCCGCTCGATGGACGTCCATGTCCAACCCCTCTTGGAGAAGAGCTCAGGGAAGACATCAGGAAAAGACTTCGGACTATGCTACAATCCCGAGTTTATCGCACTCGGTGACGTGATAAAAGGGCTGCTAAATCCAGACTTTGTTCTGATTGGAGAATCTGACCACCGCGCAGGAGAAATATTGACCGAAATCTATGACCGGGTCTGTACCAACTCTCCTCCGATCGAGAGAATGAATTTCATCAACGCGGAAATTGCAAAGATCTCTCTGAATTCCTTCGTCACAATGAAAATGAGCTTCGCAAATACAGTTGCAGAGATCTGCGAAAAAATACCTGGGGCTAACTCCGATAAAATAACCTCAGCGATCGGCAAAGACAAGAGAGTTGGGGGATCGTACCTGAAGGGAGCCCTCGGCTACGGCGGTCCATGCTTTCCACGTGACAATATAGCATTCTCCAAGTTTGCTTCAAGAATTGGTGCTCAAGCCGATCTTGCTCGTACAACTCATCAAGTCAATTCAAGACAGTTGGATAGGGTATTCAATCTGATTAAGAAAGAGGCACCCAATAAGAAAACGAGAATCGGCATCCTTGGTTTATCCTACAAGCCCAATACGAATATTATTGATGAATCCCAATCTCTGATGCTTGCCAGCCGCTTAGCTGGTGAAGGATTCGAAACCCATGTCTATGACCCCGCTTCGATGTCAAACGCGAGGGCTGTCCTCGGCAACCTGATCAAATACGAGAATAGCATCGAAGACTGTGTCTCCAAAAGCGAGCTCTGTGTTGTCGCCACCCCCTGGAGGGAAATCGCGCGGATAAATCCCACAATGTTTCGAGGGAAGACTCTAATTGACTGCTGGCGAATATTTGAAAACAGATTGACAGTTAACGTCCGCTACGTGCCCCTAGGGCAATACGCGTGCCATGTTGGCCGTCGGCGAAGTAGGCGCTCGCTCTCGAGCCGAAGGGCACGCAAACCGGAAATGATCTCTTGAGAATAGCACAGAGTTGACAACTATGAATGATATGGACGACGCGCTTGCTCTAAACTATCCTAAAGTCGAGCTGGAAATCGTCCGGTTCATCCAGAACTTTGTTCAAAGTGCGAGAGTTGATGGAATTGTAGTAGGCGTAAGTGGAGGGATCGACAGCTCTGTCGTCGGTGACCTCTGCGTACGAGCCGTGGGCAAGGACAAAGTAATTGGCTTGCTCATGCCTGCTTCCCACACACCAAAGAACGATCTCGATGATGCAAGAAAGCTGGTTGACAGATGGGGAGTCCGCTGGCACCAGGTCGATATAGACCCAATCTTCAATGCACTAATTACAGAGGCGCACCTCGGAACTGAGAGAAAGATACCTAAGGCGAACGCTAAAGCGAGGATACGTATGATGATAAATTACTACTTCGCAAACTCGTTGAACTTTGCAGTAGCTGGTACAGGTGACAGATCCGAGGACTTGATCGGCTACTTCACGAAGTATGGGGATGGCGGGGTAGATTTTCTTCCTATTGCACACCTCTACAAGACTCAGGTGAGGCGTTTGGGGAAATACCTGGGTATCCCGCAAGAAATTGTCGAGAAACCTTCTTCGCCCCAGTTATGGCCGGGACACAAAGCGACAGACGAGATTCCCATAGATTACGACCGACTTGACCTCATATTGAACGGACTCTTCGACAGCAAGCTAACTCCCGAACAGGTCGCTGCCAGAACGGGGGTGGCCAGGAGAATAGTGGACGAGATTCTTGACAAGAACACCACATCTCTGCACAAGCGGACCTACCCGCCCATGGTACGTGCTTGGTAGCGCTATTTGCTATCTTTCAACACTGGCAAGACACGCCATGAATAGCCTTGCTTGCGCGTCCATAAGGCGCCCCAACAGACGACTACCTTACTCAGAAAGAGTTCCTAGCGCCGCCCCTCAACGCCCCAAATCGGATCGGAATTCTGAGTCCCGACAAACCATCATCAGAGTCGCTAAGCCCGCTTTTTCGAAAAAAGATCAAGAAAAAATCGTCAAGGAAGTTAAGCAGATCCTTCGCTCGGGGTGGCTTACCTCGGGGCCCTTCGTGCAAACTTTCGAAAAGAGGTTCCAACATTATCTCAATACTCCAAACACAGTCGCTGTTAACTCGTGCACATCCGCTCTTCATGCAATATTGAGCGCCCTTGACGTCAAACATGGTGATGAGATTCTGGTCCCAACGAATACTTTTGTGGCGACGGCCAATGTTGTGCTTTACACTGGCGCTCAACCTGTCCTCGTCGAATCCGACCCGGACACGTTCAACATATCCGTTGAAGACTTCGAAAGAAAGATCACATCGAAGACGAAAGCTGTGATCCCCGTGCACATTGGAGGAAACCCATGTGAAATGCGCGAAATCTCGAAGGTGGCAAGAGCTCACGAAGTCGCAGTAATCGAAGATGCGGCTCACGCGATGGGTAGTCAGTACAAAGGAAAACTGTGCGGAACAATCGGAATCGCTGGCGCGTTCAGCTTCTATCCGACGAAAATTATTACAACGGGTGAGGGTGGAATGGTGGCAACAAACGACCGGAGACTAGCCGAAAAAATCCGCATTATCAGAAATCACGGCCGCAAAGGTTACGGCCCCTCTGAGAACGTCGTTATGGGCTACAACTACAGAATGTCAGATATTTTAGCGGCAATCGGACTGTCCCAACTCGATCACGTAAACGACTTCTTGAAGCACAGACTTATGATCGCACAAGCTTATGAAGAGCAGCTCCAGAGGATCCCCTGGCTCAAAATCCAACAAGTTGAACGAGACAACTTATCGTCTTACTACGCGTTCATTGTAAAGCTCGAAAGAGATGCTCCGATAAGTAGGGATCGTCTCGCTTCTAGACTTAGAAGCAAAGGCATCGAGACGAGTGTCATGTATCACCCAATCCATTTGCAACCCTTTCACGCAAGAATCCTGGGTCATAAAAGAGGGCAATTCCCCACAGCAGAGGAAATCGGTGACCGAAGCATGGCGTTGCCAATGGACAATCAGATTTCACGATCGAAAGCTCAAACCGTTGTGAAGGCTATCCAAAGCGTCACCAGGTAGAATTATGAGGACGAATACTCAACGACCCGCAAAAGAGGGGGAGGTCCTTTGCTTTACCGCCCGTGAACCCATCAGGAGCTATATCTCGATGCAATCCTACTAGCTAAAGTACCCTCGACACTTTGAAAGTTTAGGGTAATGAAACGCGTCGATGTCTTGCTGACTGGAGGATTAGGATACCTCGGCAGTCTTCTTACTCAGCGACTGACATCGAGCGGTTACGCAGTAAGAGTGGTCGATCGACTACTATACGGGGAAGACGCTCTTAAGAAGTTGCAGAGGGACATCGACTTTGAATTTGTTAATTGCGACATACGGGATATCTCAAAGTTCCAAACAATCATGGAAAACTGTCGAACATTCGTTCATCTCGCGGCAATTGTAGGCGATCCGGCTTGCGATGTTAACAAGGACCTCTCGTGGGACATAAATTATACCGCTACCATCAACCTATCCCAGTTGGCAGCCAAGTCAAATGTTGACAAGTTAATTTTCGCATCAAGTTGCAGCGTCTATGGAAATGCAACTGACATTGTAGACGAGGAATCAAGAACAAAGCCACTTTCTCTCTATGCAGAGAGTCGCGCACAAAGCGAATTGCAGCTTGAAAGAGTTGCCCACAAGAAAATGTGTGTCACGAGCATGAGGATGCCGACACTCTATGGTCCTTCGACAAGAATGCGATTTGATCTGGTTGCAAATTTGTTCGCGGCAAATGCCGCGACACTTCACCCGATTACCGTCGAGGGAGGTTTGCAATGGCGGCCTTTCTTGCATGTTTTCGATGCAGTCGAGGCATTTGTCTGTGCGATGGAAGCAGACCCGTCGAAGTCCTTCGAGATTTTCAATGTAGGAGGAGCCCACGAGAACTATCGGATAATTGATTTAGCAGAAGTGGTAAAGAAATGTGTCCCCGACTTAGAAATTCATCAGAGAAGTGGAATCCGTGATCCACGAAGCTACGCAGTGTCATTTGATAAGATTCAAACGAAGCTTGGATTCAAGTCAAAATACACGTTGGAAGACGGGGTGAATATGATAATCCAAGCCTTCAGAAGAGGAGAGTACTCGGACTTTCCTAATCAGAAATACAGCAATGTTGAGACATTGCGAAATAGCAATAGAATCCTTATACCTGCCCAAGTGAGCTAGCGCCTGGGCCCAAATTAGGGCGGAGTTGCTTACCTCCAAGCATAATGCGTAAGATGTGATCACTTGCCGAGTGTTAGTGTCGTCCTTCCAGTCTTCAACGAGGCCCCGATTGTAGACAAGAGTATCAGGACGATAGCTGGATTTCTCGGAGAAAGCTACGGCTCACTGGGTTGGGAGCTAATAATAGCTGATAACAAATCAACAGATGGGACCTATGAGAGGGCCCTCACGACCATACAAGAGATTGGAGATGACCGAATTCATGCTCTCCGAGTTGAACGCCAAGGTGTAGGCATAGCACTCCGCACCGCGTGGTCGCAGTCCACAGGAGACATTCTCGCGTACGTCGATGCGGATCTTCCCTTCCGCATCTCAGATCTTGGAACCGTAATCAACGCGGCTATGTCTGGCCCAGATGTAGTGATAGGGTCGAGATACACTAAAGGAGGAAGATATGAGACGACTCTAGTCAGGAGGGTCTTATCGCGAACCTGGATCTACTGGATCAATCTTCTATTCAGATGCGGAATCTCAGACAATTGCGGAATAAGATCGATCAAACGAAACGCATTTCTCAAGCTTCGTCCCCTTTTTTCCAGTGACGGGTGGTTTTTCGGCGCAGAACTAATCATCCTCGCACGAAAGGGCTCCCTTCGACTCGTAGAAGTTCCAGTTCAGTGCATGAATAACCGATCTAGGGCATCTAACGTAAGAGTGTTCTCAACCATTGCTCTATTCCTGAGACAGTCACTCACGCTCCGAATTCGAATCTCGACAGGATCCCGTACATGAAGAGTCGAGAAATCGACAGAATCCTCATCGTGACTCATAGATTCGTCACATCCCCAGGAGACGATCTCAGAATCTACGAACTTAGGAGAAGAAAAGAAGTCATGTACATTGTACATGGGTTTGCCGACAAGAGGGACCGCCGGTCATACTTCTTGCGTGATGAAGGGGCAAGGCATCTAAGGTCGCATATCGGCATCGACTACCAAAAACTGCCGGACTCGCTGGTGTTACTCAAGGACTATCTCTACACCGTTTATTGGGTCCTTCGGACCAGGAAGAGATGGGATCTTATGGTTGCGATGGACTCATTGAACTTCGTCGCGGCCTTCACACTGAAGAAGCTAGGATTCGTCAAGAGCGCAATATTTTGGACCACTGATTTCACTCCTATCCGATTTCCAAGCAGATGGAAGAATGCGTTCTATCACGCTGTAAACCGGTTTAGTCTGTCGAAATGTGACGCGGCATGGTATTTGTCCGAGCGCATGAGTGAGGGGCAGAGAAAAAACTACGGGGTGTCGTTATCTAACAAGGCATTGGTTGTTCCGAGAGGTGCTTGGTCGAAACATGGAAATCTGCCTCAATTTGAGGCCATCGAGAAACATACTGTCGTTTTCTTAGGTCACCTTCTTGAGAAACAAGGTGTTCAGCTCGCGTTACAAGCCATTCCTCATATCGTTCAGGAGATTCCGGATTTCAAATTGGTCGTAATTGGCGGGGGTTCCTATATGCCACGCCTTAAGGATTTGACCCAAGAGCTGAAGATTGAGGGTCACGTAGAATTCACAGGGGTTATAGATAGTCACGCCGATATTGAGAAAATGATCGTGAACTATGCCTTGGGTCTGGCCCCATACGACAAGACAAAGGACACGTGGACATATTTTGCTGATCCTGGGAAAATCAGGGAATATACTGCCGCTGGATTACCGGTAATCCTTACTGATCTTCCCTACAATGCAAGGGAACTCGAGAATGAGGAATGTGCGATTGTGGTCGATTACGACGAACAAGACTTAGCGAGAGCTATCGTCAAGATTCTAACGAATGAACAAATGTTGAAGACGTACAAGGAGAACGCGGCAAGATATTCCCTCGACTACGACTGGAACGGGATATTCCAAAGAGCACTTGCCCCTCTTCAAAGCAACTGACTACGCTGTTGACATCCATAAAGAGCCGAATTGCGAGTGTCGGACCAATAGTTCTCCAGTTCGGGAGAACGCATCGCTATTTGATACTCCTCCTTCTCGTGGAGACACTTTCTTTCATCGTCAATTATAGACTGGGGCAGTTTTATGCAAACTCCGACATCAGTCTCGTTGAACTTCATCCTTCACAGGAGATTGCGAAAAGGTTCTCAATTTGGCAACAAACCCGAGGATTCGGGCTCGAACTCGGTGAAGACGCAGGATGGATAGTCATTCTGACTTTTTACGCCGCCCTTGCTTCCTTATGGTTTACAGCTCTTCAAATTAACACAATTGGCAATTTTCTCATTTATGTGGGGCCGTCTTTCGCTGCTTACGGCCTAGGTTACTCCATCTTCTTTCGAAACGAGAAGCGAAGCGAAATTGGTTCCTTCGCAGGATTTCTTTCTAGCATTAGCTTCAGTTTCTACATTCTAGCAGGATTCCCGCTGTTTCCCAATAGATGGCCAATAATTGTTATTCCGTTTATGTTATCGAGCCTTCTTCCCCCATTCGAGACCGGGAAGGTTCGATTTTGGTTGTTCTTCGGAGGGCTTTGCTATCTTAACTGGGGCTCGTTCATCGGACCCGGATTCCTAGTTATACCATTTGTCTTCATGACGAGTTACTTGGTCTATCACGTCCTAGTAAACAGTCCAGACCGTTCTCGCGATATCAAACGGCTTCTGTTGGCCGGATCGTTATTCGTAGTAATCTCGCTCCCAATGATCGTATCGATCGCAGATCTAACGTTCGGATCATCTTTTTGGCAGAGCCCATATCTCCAGACCTATACAAGCCAAGTTTTCTCCCTAAATGAGAGAGGCGTAGACAACTCAGACCTCTTCTATGGTTTCCGACTGATTGGATCAGTTAGCTGGAATTTGGTCCTCTCTTGGACTGGTCAGCTCTACAAGCCCATCTACACTGTCTTCACATACAATCCCTTGTTTGTAATCAGTTCGTTCTTTCTTCCCATGGCCGCGTTTGGAAGTTTGATTTGGCGAAGCTCAAACCAAGTTAAAAAAACGCTAATTTTTCTTTCAGCACTGAGCCTTGCGTTCCTCTTCATAATGAAGGGAGTGCGGCCTCCTTTTGGAGAGGTCTTTCAGTGGCTCATAACAAGTGGATCAGTGTTCTCGGCTTTCCGCCAACCCTACGATAAGATAGCTCCAACTCTGACGTATCCGCTGTGCATTTGCGCCGCTTACACTATGGTACGCTTGGTACACGCACAATCCAAACGCATCTCGATAGCACGATTCAAGCGCTTTCCTCTTGCTCGGATTATCCTTGTGATAGTATTGATCGTGATTGCAGTGGACTCCTATCCTCATTACACCGGCCAAATCCTGTATCCTGCCGGTTTCTTCAATTCACCGGGTTATTACAATCAAGTCGCACAATATGTGGATTCAAATCCGACTGCCTTCAAGGTTCTCGGACTCCCAGAGACGTACTATCTCAACTGCTACAACTGGGGGTACTGCGGAGTAGCATTTGACGGAGTCAACCTTGGGAAACCTGTCATTCACATGTCATATATCGGCAGCGATGTATATGACGAACGCATTATCAAAGCAATTCTGGACGAAGTACGGTTTAACTCAATCCTCCACACTAGTCTGATGAACTGGGGAACCAATTCCTCAATTTACCCCAATGAGTTAAACCAA
>JACXTT010011406.1_pt1 | contig 11896 bp, 10 predicted proteins | sample 9270951 | NCBI WGS metagenome assembly JACXTT01 (sample SAMN15532306, study PRJNA645909) | rock metagenome | isolation source: weathered quartz diorite | place: Puerto Rico | collected 2017-06-21 | reverse complement strand
GCGTCTCGGCCGTGTGCACGGCGAGCAGCGTCCCGTCCGCGAGCGGCAGCGGATCGCGATAGTGCCCCGACGCATCGCCGCGGGGCGTGATGTAGGTGACGGCGATCTGGTCCGCCGGCAGCGACGGCGCCGCGCCGAAGCGGACGATCTGTCCCGCCGCGTGCGTCTCGAACTCCGGTGCGTCGACCGCGTAGTAGACGCCGGGCTGCGACGGATCCTCGCGCAATTGCAGAAGGTTGTTCACCTCGTTCTTGTTCGCCCGGTTGGCCGCGGTGCCGCCGAACTCGACCAAGCCGGCGTCGTTCATGCTCCGGTCGAAGTAGTTGAAGAGCTCATGCCGTCCGATGTGATTCATGGTCTCCTCGGACGTCCCGTCTTCGTTGATCTCCCACGGGAAGAAGTGATTGATGCTGATGCCCTCGAGGTTCGTGCCGGCCAGAAGATCGGTACGGCTGCTGCGCGGCTCCGGAAAGACTTCGACGCGCTGCGCGCTGCGCGCGGCGCTGGCCGATTCATCCGCGTAGTCGAACGTGCCGTACGTTCCACCGTCCATCGCGTCGGCGTCCGCCTGCTGATCGCGCTGCAAGTGGTCCCAGCGGGTGAAGATCACGCGGCCGAAGCTGTCGATGGAAGGAGAAAACAGTCCCGACGGCGTGTGATTGAGCATGCGCAGATCGCCTGACGCTGGATCGAGACTCCACAGCCCGGTGACGGTGGGCGCCTCCTCGTATTCGTCGAGCTGCGGATAGAGATGCGCCTCGCCGCCGCGCGGCCGGTCGGAGGTGAAGAGCACGCGGTCGTCGGTGCCGTAGAACGGGCTGACGTTGTTGTAGCCCGCGGGCTGATTGGCGATCTTGCGGATGACGGGTGTCTCATTCGCACCGAGGCCGGTGATCTCGTAGATCTGCCAGACGTAGGTTTCCCAGAGGTACTGCTGCGGCGGTGCGCCGATGACCATGCTGAAGAGCGCCTTGGTGCCGCTCCAGTGCACCGACGGCTCGCGGACAGCAATCGACGACGGGCCCTGCATGCCGCTCCCGCCGAAGCCCGCAGCGCGCGTGAGGTTCTTCATCGTCCCGTCCGGATAACGGATCCAGAGATCGCCGCCGCGCGGCGCCCGCTCCATCGTCGGCACCTGATTGCCGAAAGTCGAGACGACGGTCGTGAAGTCGCCCGGGACGGGCACCTGGGTCACGAAGAGGATCGGATTTTGGAGTTGTACGGCCGCGACGACGGTCGCGAGAAGCAGGGTGTTCATGTAAGGGCATTATCAGGCGGCGGTGGGGAAGGGGAACGTGCGGTGGGTCACGAATTGCAGCGCAGGTTTTTCTTTGCGAGTACTCTCTACGGAGATGCGTAGCGTGACCTTCCCCAAAGAGAAGCTCACCGAGCTGTGCCGCCGTCACGGCATCCGGCGCCTTTCTCTGTTCGGCTCCGTGTTGCGCGGCACGGACCGTCCCGACAGCGACGTCGATCTGCTCGTTGAATTCGAGCCGGGAAGAATACCGGGACTCCTCGCTCTTGCCCGGATCGAGCTGGAACTGTCTGATCTGCTCGACGGCCGCAAGGTGGATCTTCGTACCGCCGAAGATCTGAGCCGCTACTTCCGCGACGACGTACGGAGCGTCGCTGAGGTTCAGTATGCAGGGTGAGGATCGCATCCGCCTCACCCACATGATCGGAGCAGCAGAAGCCGCGATACGATTCGCGGCCGGCCGCGATCGCACTGCTCTCGATTCCGATGAGATGGCGCGATTCGCAATCGTCCGGGCGGTGGAGATCATCGGCGAGGCAGCGTCGCGAATCAGCCAGGCGGCCAACATGCCACGCCCAACATCCCGTGGCGTGAGATCGTCGCGATGCGAAATCGTTTGGTTCATGCGTACTACAACATCAACCGGGATATCTTGTGGAAAACGGTGCATGAGGAAATTCCAGGAATCCTGCCGGTCTTGCGCCGAGATTGAGCGAGAGTAGTCGGCGAACCTGCCCATCTTCATTCTGAGCGCAGCGAATAATCTCAGGACGCGTGCACGTCCACGGCGAACACACATCACCTCACGCGTGCAACGTCGCCTCCGCCTCGTCCCTAAGCTCGATCAGTCGCTTCGCGTAGCTGTAGAAGGCCTTCCCGGTCTCCGTCAGACGGAAGGGCTCGCGCCGGGAGCGGACGAAGAGCGGACGGCCCGCTTCGTCCTCGAGCTTGGCGATGGCCATGCTGACTGCCGCCTGCGTGCGGAAGACGCGCGCCGCGGCGCGTTGCACGCTTTGCTCTTCCGCCACGCGGACGAACATCTCCAGTTGTTTGAACTCCATCGCTCAGGTCCTGTGCAGTCCGCACTCCGTCTTGGCCAAGCCCGACCAGCGGCCGGCCCGCGGATCCTCCCCTGCTTTCACCGGCCGCGTGCAGTGCGTGCAGCCGATGCTCGGATAGCTCCGGTCGTGCAGCGGGTTGTACGGCAGCTCGTGCGCGCGGATGTGCTCCCACACCGCTGCGGCGCTCCAGTCGGCGAGCGGATTCGCTTTCCACAGTCCGAACTTCTCGTCCCACTCCAGCTTCTTGGCGTGGGCGCGCGTCGGCGCCTGATCGCGGCGGATGCCGGTGATCCATGCCTCGAGCGTGGCCAGTTTCGCCGTCAGCGGCTCGACCTTGCGGATCTTGCAGCAGCGGTCCGGATCGCGCGACCAGAGCGCCTCGCCGTGCGCGGCCGCCTGCTCGATGGGCGTCAGCGGCGCGCGGCAGCGCTCGATTTCAATTCCATAGAGAGCCTCCACGCGATCGATAAGCGCGTACGTCTCGGGGAAGAGGAAGTCGGTGTCGAGGGTGAAGACGCGAAACGGCAGGCCGGTTCTCGATGCCAGATCGATGAGCACGATGTCTTCCGGGCCGAAGCTGGATGCGATGGCCGCGCGCGCGCCGAATTGTTCGAGCATGCGCTGGAGCAGCGCGGCCGCGGTTTGCGATTCAACATCGTCGAGCTCAAGTTCGAGAGCTGTCATGCAAGTCCTCCAGTGGAGATGTGGAACGGGTTGAGAACCAGACTTGTCCAAAATTGTTCTGAGCGATTGACTTCAACTCCTGAAGTGTATTGACGAACCCTCACCCGGCCCTTCGCTTCGCTCAGGGCCACCCTCTCCCGCTCACGCGGGAGAGGGCGCATATGAGCCTTCTCCCGCGTGAGCGGGAGAAGGTGCCCCTGAGCGCAGCGAAGGGGCGGATGAGGGCAGTCGTATCGTCGATGCTCTCGCAATTTGGACAGCACTGGTTGAGAACCCGTCCCACATTCCTCCACCTCATATGAGTTGCACCGCCAGGTAAAGGGTGAAGAGCGAGAGCGCCGGCGCGAAGGTGCGGCGCTCGATCCAAGGAGAGAGGAAGACGCCGGCGGCGACGCCGGGCGCCAGGCCGATCAGCACCAGCAGGAAGAGGTGTGGATCGAAGCTACGCGTGCTGACGTGCAACGCGAAGCTGAGCAGGGCCACGATCCAGCCGAAGAGATTGCTCGTCGCTGCGAGCTGCGGCACACCCCACGCCGTAACGGTCAGGAGCAGCGGCACCAAGAGGCTTCCGGAGCCCGCCGAGGTGAGCGTGACGAACCCGCCGACGATCACGCCGCTGACAAAGAGCATGCGCGGATCGGCGCGCTCGTCCTTTCGGAGTGCGGCGACGGAGTCGCCGCTTTTCAGCCACACGGCCACCGTGGTCGCGAACAGACTCACGGCCACCGCGCGCCGCACGAACAGCTCGCTCGGTGACAATCCCGCGCCGGCGACGAGCGACACGACCGCCACGCCGAGGACTCCGCCGGCGACGACGAACCAACCTTGCCGTCCGGGCCAGTTGCCGAGCGATCGATGCGCCAGCGAGCCGGCCAGCTTCGACACGATGAGCGTGGCCAGGCCGGTGCTCACTGCGACGCTCGGCTTGTAGCCGGCCAGAATGAGCAGAGGCGTCAGCAGCGAGCCGCTGCCGATGCCGGTGGCGCCGATCAGCGTTCCGCCGAGGAGTCCGAGGACGATCTCACGCATCGACGAGCTCCCGGGCGAACGATTCCCGCAACACCTCCGCCACTTCGGGGCGCGTGAACTCCTCCGGCAGCGCCGCGCCGTCGCGCAGAAGCTGCCGCACCTGCGTGCCGCTCAGCAGCAGGCGGTCGCTCGGCGGATGGCCGCACGTCTTCGCGCTGGCCACGCCGCGGCAACGCGCGCAGTAGAAGACCTCGTCGAAGAAGAGCGGCTCGATGCCGAGGTCTAACGATGAAACGAGCGTCTGCGCGTCGTACGGACCGTACCAGCTCCCGACGCCGGCGTGATCGCGGCCGATGATGAAGCGCGTGCAGCCGTAGTTGCGGCGCACGATGGCGTGCAGCACCGCCTCGCGCGGGCCGGCGTAGCGCATCCACGCGGGGAGCGGCGTGAAGAGCACGCGCTCGAGCGGAAAGTACGCTCTCAGCAGCGCGTCATAGCAGCGCAGCCGCACCTCGGCCGGGATGTCGTCCGCCTTCGTCTCACCGATGAGGGGATGAATGAGAAGGCCGTCGCTGACCTCCAGCGCCACGCGCAACACGTACTCGTGCGCGCGGTGGATCGGATTGCGCGTCTGGAAGCCGGTGATGCGCGACCAGCCGCGCCGCGCGATCTCGGCGCGCACCTCGCCGGCCGTGTCCCATGCGGTCCCGTTTGCCACCAGGCGCCGGTCAGCGCGCCATTCGACCTCGCCGCTGATGGCGTACGCGCCGCCGCGGTAGAACGCCGCCACGCCGGGATGGGCCTCGTCGTCGGTGCCGTAGATCTTCTTCGCCCACTCGCGCCGTGGGATGGGAAAGGCCTCGATCAGGCGCATCGAGCCGGCGACGGCGTCGCCGTGCACGAGCGTGAGCGTCGTGTCGTGCGGCAGATCGTCGGTCTGCAGAAGAATCGGGATCGGCCAGACTTCGCCGGACGGCAGCGCGAGGCCGTCGACAACCGCCCGCGCCTCGTCGAAGGTCATGAAGCGCGTCACCGGCGCGAAGGCGCCGGTGGTGATGAGCGCGAGGTCGTTGAGGGCACGCGATGAGATCCGAATCATTTGGGTCATCCTTCCACCCCGTGCGGCACGCGGCCGGGCGACGGATCGCGCTCCTCGGCGGCAACCGTCTGTCCTGCCAGAAATGCCCGCAGCTCATCGTTGGCGTGCCGCGCGAAGAACTCCCGCAGGCTCTCCCGCCCGAGGCGCCGCTCTTCGAAGCGACGGAGCAGCCGCTCGATGGCGTCGGGCACCTCGGTGGCGGCACAGCGATACCCGACCGGCCGCGCAATCGAGGCATGCGCGCCGAGCGCGCCGCCGACGCAGAAGTAATAGGCGTCGACGAGGTTGCCCGTTGCCGGTTGCCCGTTGCCTGGCAACTGGCCACTGGCAACTGGCAACTTGATCTTCTTCCCTTCGATGCCGATGTCGGCGATCCAGTGCTGGCCGCAACTGTTCGGGCAGCCAGTGATGTTGATCTTGAGCTGCTCGCTCCAGCCGGGCAGCCGCTCCTCGAGCTCCTCGGTGAGCCAGCGCGCGAAGCCCTTCGTCTCCGTGATGGCCAGCTTGCAGTATTCCGTGCCGGTGCAGGCGATGGTGCCGCGCACGAAGGGCGATGCATCGGTACGCAGCCCCGCATCGCCGAGCTCGCGCGCGACCGCCTCGGCGTGACGCTCCGGCACGTTCGGGATCAGCAGGTTCTGCATAATCGTGGTGCGCAACTCGCCCGAGCCGAAGCAGTCGGCAAGGTTCGCGGCCGCGCGCAGTTGCGCCGCCGAGATCCGCCCGCGCAGCACGGCGGCGCCCACGTAGACGAAGCCGTCCTGCTTTTGCCGGTGAATGCCGACGTGATCGCGGTAGACGTCGTGCGGCGGCTTTTCCGGCACCGCGCGGTCGAGCGTGAACGGCAGGCGCTTGGCGATGGCATCGAGCGCCGACTCCGCCGTCCAGCCGTGGCGGAGGAAGAGTTGCTTGAGCCGCGCGCGCTCGCGGTTCTCGCGCAGCACGTCGGCATCGCGGAAGACCTCGGCGACGGCGCGGACGACCGGAACAACTTGATGCCAGCGGACGAAAACGTCGAGGCGCTTGCCGAGGTGCGGCTCGGTGGAGAGACCTCCGGCCACGCGGAGCGAGAAGCCGACCTCGCCGCTCGGCGCGCGGACGGCGGTCAGACCGACGTCATTGATCTCCGGATACGAGCACCAGACATGGCAGCCGGTGATCGTTACTTTGAATTTGCGCGGCAGATTGTAGAGCTCCGCGTTGCCGACGAGCGCGCGGGTGGCTTCGAGCGCGAGCGGCGAGGCGTCGACGATCTCGCAGACGTCGATGCCCGCCAGCGGGCAGCCGGTGATGTTGCGCGTGTCGTCACCGCACGAGCCCATCGTGGTCAGCCCGTGCCGCCATAGAGAGTCGAGCAGGTCCGGCAATGCCTCGGCCGTGATCCAGTGCAGTTGGATGTTCTGGCGGACGGTGATGTCGGCGATGCCGTTCGCATACCTGTCCGCCGCGTCGGCGATGGCCCGCACCTGATGCGCTTGCAGCAGGCCGTTGGTGATGCGAATGCGCGTCATGAAGTTCGGCGTGGCCTTCCCTTCGCCGTTGCGGCCGCCGACCACGCCCGCGCCGTCACCCTGCGTGTAGACGCCCCACCAGCGGAGGTACGTGCCGATCCACTCGGGCGGGATGGCGTCGAAGCCGCGCCGCGCGTAACCGCGAAGCTCGTCCAGCGCCTCCCACGGATTCTTCTCTCGCTTCAGCCGCTCCACTCGTTGAGCTTTGGTCTCGGTCATAAACAGAAAAGCCCGCGTTGCCGCGGGCTTTCTCGATTCGGGAGAAATGAAAAAGCCCACTGCCGGTGCACTCCGGCGGTGGGCTGTCGATTTTCAGAACGATGTGGCTACGTCGTCAGAGTGAGACCTTCCGCCGCGAGTGCGTTTCCGTATGGCGACAACAGATGCAGCGGGGACTCGTGCTCATGACGAAGTGATGATCGCGGCGGGCTGGGGCAAAGTCAATTCAAAAGAATTGATGTTTGGGGTTCGTAACCGGGGCTCATAGGACGGGCTTCAGCCCGTCGGGGCGGGACGGCTGAAGCCCGTCCTACATTTCTCCTCGACATGTTGCTCGAGCACCTGCAAGGGCATCGACCCGTTCGCCAGGATCCATTCGTGAAACTGGCGGATGTCGAATCGCGAACCTGAGCCGCTCCTGCGCGCGCTTGCACAACGCCATCATGCGCAGGCTGCCGATCTTGTACGCCAGCGCCTGCGCGGGGATGTCCGCCGAGTAGCGCAGCGTCTCGGTGGCGATCTCGGTCTCGGACATCATGGAGTGATCGCGCAGGTTCGAAAAGAAGGACGAGCGATCGCATGGACGAGATGCTATCGCGCGCGTGGAAGTCGGAGCGGCGATCATCCGTTCCGCACTGCATGTCCGAGTTGGCCGCTCCTGCCATAGGGCGCGGGACGAAGAGCTGGCGGCGCCTCGCCGTCGCGCTCGCTCTTTCCCTTGCGGTGGCCCTGCTGCTCCGCTCTCAGTGGACGTCGGGGCTGTGGCCTCTGCTGAGTCGCACGGTGACGCTCGGGCTGATCGGCGTGCTGATGTTCGGGATCTTCGAGCAGTGGCCGAAGCAGCTCCCGCGGTGGCTGGCCCGATGGGTGCTGCAGGTCGCCGGCGTCGGCATAGCCATGCCGCTCACCACCCTCACCATCTACATCCTCTCGACCAAAGCCGGCGCGCCGCCGTTCTGGCTGGACAAAGAGCGGATGGACGGCTGGATGATGCTGACCTTCCTCAGCATCCTCATCGCTCCGTGGACGGCGCTCGCGGCGCTGCTGCGACAGAAGGAGGCGTTCGCGCGCCATCAGGCGCTCGCCTTCGAGCTCGAGCGGAGCGAGCTGGAGCGCCAGGCGCTCGACGCGCGCTTCCGCCTGCTGCAGGGTCAGGTCGCGCCGCATTTCCTGTTCAACACGTTGGCCAACGTGCAGGCTCTGGTCGACGCGGGATCGCCGCGCGCCTCCGCCGTGCTGCGGAGTCTCGTCGCCTATCTTCGCGCGGCGGTGCCTCTGTTGCACGAGCCCGAAGCGACGCTCGGCCGGGAGCTGCAACTCGTCGGGGCGTATCTCGAGCTGATGCACATGCGCATGCCCGACCGGCTGCAGTTCGCGCTGCACGTCGATGAGTCAGCGCTCGCGCTGCGGTGCCCGCCGACCGCGCTGTTGACGCTCGTGGAGAACGCGGTGCGGCACGGCATCGACCCGAGCGAAGACGGCGGCCGCATCGACATCGTCGTCGAGCGGCGCGGCGACCGCTGCGTGATCCGCGTCAGCGACAGCGGCGTGGGGCTGCGGCAATCGAACCAAGGCTTGGGGAGCGGGCTCTCCGCGCTGCGCGAGCGCCTGAAGCTGATGTTCGGCGGCGACGCGGAGCTGCGCGTCACGGCGCAGAAGCCCCGAGGCGTTTGCGCCGAGGTGGAGATCCCGGTACACGGAGCGCCGGCGTCCTCGCTGGCTGGCCCGGCGGCGTCCCGCCGCCGCCGAGAGCGAGACGCTCCCGGGCCAGCCGCCGAGGACGGCGACGCTCCACTACGCTAACAGAGCATGCATCCCACTGCGCTGATCGCCGACGACGAGCCGCTACTGCGCGAAGCTCTGGCAGGGCAGCTCGCGCAGGCCTGGCCCGAGCTGGAAGTCATCGCGCAGGCGCGCAACGGCCGCGAGGCCATCGAGCTCTTCGACGCGCGGCGGCCCGACGTCTGTTTTCTCGACATCCAGATGCCCGGTCTGTCCGGCGTGGATGTGGCGAACCACATCGGCCGCCGCGCGCATCTGGTGTTCGTCACGGCGCATGACCACTACGCCGTGCAGGCCTTCGAGCAGGGCGCGCTCGATTACCTGCTGAAGCCGGTGGCGCCCGCGCGGCTCGGCGAAACGGTGGCCCGGCTGAAGGAGCGCCTCGAGGCCGCGCGACCGGCGGTGAACAGCGAGGCGATGCTGCGAGAGCTCACGGCGCAGCTCGCGCAGCTGCAGAGCGCCGCGGCTCCGGCGCCGCTGCGCTGGATTCGCGCGCAGGCCGGGCAGACCCTGCGCCTGATCTCCGTCGACGATGTCGATTACCTCCGCTCGGATGCGAAGTACACCGTGGTCGCCTGGCGCGGCGAGGGCGGTCAGCCCGGCGAGGCGGTCATTCGCATCGCGCTGAAGGACCTCCTCGGCCAGCTCGATCCAAGCCAGTTCGCGCAGATTCATCGATCGGTTGTGGTCAACCTCCACGCCATCAGCCACGTCCGGCGTCACGACAACGAGACCGCTGAAGTCCACTTGAAAGGGCGCAAAGAGGTGCTGCCCGTCAGCCGCAGCTACCTCCATCTATTCCGCCAGATGTAACTCGTGCCCCAAAAACCGCCGTTCGTCGCAGGCGCATGGCCGGCGCGCGGCCGGAGGCCCATATTGCTCGCACTATGGTCTCTACATTCCGACTCTATCTGCTCCGCGCGGCGTACCTCATGGTCTCCGTCTTTCTCGTCACCCAGATCTGGCCGCTGCTCTTCCATCACAGACCGTGGAGCCTGATGCACGGCGTCGCCGTCTGCTTATTGGCGGCGATGGCGCCACTGATGCTGCTCGGGCTTCGCTATCCGCTGAAGATGCTGCCCATCCTTCTGTTCGAGCTGACGTGGAAGTCGATCTGGCTGGCGGCCATCGGGCTACCGCTGTGGTCCGCCGGCCATGTAGACGCCGACACGTGGGAGACGATCAAGGCTTGCCTGATGGGAGCGGTGATCTTTCCCATCGCCATTCCGTGGCCGTATGTTTTCGCCAATTACTTGACACCGCGGGGAGATCGATGGCGAGGCCCGGCCGCCGCGAGCGCGCCGGCGAGATCGCGCAGCGAGGCAACTGCGGCGTGACGACCCGCGACACTCGATTTTCGCCGCAGGTCTACGCCCGAGTTGCCGGGTTGCTGTACCTCATCGTCATTGCGGGCGGCTTCTTCGCCGAGATCGTGGTCCGCCAGCGGCTGGTCGTGGCAGACGACGCCGCGGCCACCGCAAACAACATCCTGGCGCACGAGCAGCTCTTCCGCTGGGGTTTCGCCGCCGAGCTCATTCCTTTGTTGTGCAACGTGCTGCTGGCGGTCATCTTCTACGAGCTATTCAAGGTGGTCGACCGGCGCCTCACGTTCTTGGCGGTGGCCTTCTCGCTGGTGGGAACGGCCATCGAAGGCGCCACTCTGCTCCATCATTTCGAGCCGTTGATCCTGCTGAAGCGCGGGCACGACCTCGGCGTCAATCTGCAACTGCTGCAGGCGCAGGCTTATATGGCTCTCCGGCTGCAGTCGATCGGTTTCGCCGTGGCCTTGACGTTCTTCGGCTGCTTCTGCCTGGCGATGGGAACCCTGATCTTCCGCTCCGGTTTCCTCCCGCGGATCATCGGCATCCTGCTGGCGATCGAAGGAGTCTGCTACCTGGCCAACAGCTTCGCGAACTTTCTCGCACCCGGAATCGCAGCGCAGGTTTTCGCCGCCCTGATGGTCTCCGGCCTGGCGGAAGTCGCGCTGTGCCTGTGGCTGCTGCTGCGAGGCGTGAATGTGGCGAAGTGGCAGGAGCGGCTAAGTTTAAGTTAGCGCGGGGACTAAGCGGTTCAGGAGGACGGTGTGAGCGTCAACTGCCACACGTCCGCCTCGTTGTGCTGGAGCGACGTCGTGAGCCAGCCGCCGTTCTGCGACGGGAAGACCGAGTCGAGCGGGCCGAGGTCATGCGCGGTTGGCTTGCAGGTCGTAGACGACGAGCCGCAGGCCGGTGGTGAGTATCTCGAACCCGCTCGATCAAGATCATCGAGCAGATCACGTACCGTCATAAGCCTGTCGACCGCGCCGTCTTTCCCGCGGGAAGGACGGCAAGGCGCGCCAGTAACAAGGACTACCTCCCCGCCCACACCGATCCCTCTCTACGCTCGGGATGACACGGCCGCCCTTCGTTTCATTTCGTTACATTCCTGAAATCCCCTCGATACCTTGCCCGCGCAGACTGTACGGCGTGAGAAGAATCGCTCTCGTCTCCACCGTCGTGATGGCGGCGGCCACCGTGACTCTGGTGGCCTTGCGAGGACAGATGGAGCCGCCGGCGCCGATCGTGACTGCCGCGAAGCCCGCGCGCCGCGAGCGCGCGGACGTGGTCAAGGCCACCGGCGTCATCAAACCCATGATCGGGGCGGAGGTGCGGGTGGGGTCGCGCGTCTCGGGCGTAGTGCGGCGGCTGTACGTCCGCGTCGGTGACACAGTGGCCGCCGGCGCACCGCTGGCGGAGCTCGACGACCGCGATCTCCTCGCCCGCCGCAACGAGGCGCGCGCGGCGCTGGAGTTGGCGAAGGCGAACGCGAACTACGCGCGCGCCGACCTGCGACGGAAGAACGAGCTGCATGCCGAGGCGCTGCTCGCCGCGTCGGAGCTCGACCTCGCCCGCCGCGCCAACGCCGTCGCCGCGCAACAGGTGGCCCAGGCGGAGGCCGGCCTCGACTTCGCGGCGGCGCAGCTCGATTACGCCAGGATCGTGGCGCCGTTCGGCGGCGTCGTCGCCTCCGTCGCCACGCAGGAAGGCGAGACGGTCGCGGCGAGCTTCGCCGCGCCGACGTTCGTCACCCTCATCGACCTCTCCCGGCTCGAGGTGTGGGCCTACGTCGACGAGACCGACATCGGCCGTATCCGCGTCGGGCAGCCGGCGCGCTTCACCGTCGACACCTACGGCGACCAGGAGTTCACCGGCCGCGTCGCCGCTGTCTATCCGCGTCCGGAGATCCGCGACAACGTCGTCGACTACGTCGTCGTCATCCGCTTCGACCCGCCGCGCGACCGCACGCTGCGGCCGGAGATGACCACCACCGTCCGCAT
>JACXTT010011405.1_pt1 | contig 11896 bp, 9 predicted proteins | sample 9270951 | NCBI WGS metagenome assembly JACXTT01 (sample SAMN15532306, study PRJNA645909) | rock metagenome | isolation source: weathered quartz diorite | place: Puerto Rico | collected 2017-06-21 | reverse complement strand
GGTTGTTCGTGGATACGGGGTCCGGGTTGGTCACTGGGTCCGTTCCCGTTGTCAGGGAAGTTGGTACCCGGAGGATTTTCGGGGAGCGGACGGCCGATGCCGTGGCGGCAGAATTCCTTCACGATACCGAAGTGATGGACTTCCGCGCATCGCTGGATCGCTGCGGAGATGTCGGAGATGTAGTTCCCGTGCTGCGCCTGTTCGATGCCTTTGTGCAACGAGTCTTCCGTAACCTTCAGCAGATTGGAGATGGCGGGAGAGATCTCGCCGATGGGGACCGTCATCGCGGAATCGCCATAGTAGCCGTCATAGATCACACCGAAATCCAGACCGACAACGTCGCCGCTCTTCAGGACACGCTTCGCCGACGGGATTCCGTGCACCACTTCGTCATTGACGGAAATGCAGACACACGCGGGAAATCCCCGGTAACCTTTGAACGCCGGCTTCGCCTTGTTCTTCTTGATCAGGTCCTCGGCGATCCTGTCGAGGTCGGCGGTCGAGATGCCGATCTTGCACTCCTCGCGCAGCCGCAAAAGAATCTCAGCAACAATTTTGCTCGCGCCTTTCATCAGTTCGATTTCGCGGGCGCTCTTCAAATGGATCATTACCGCATTTTAGCAACTCGCACGCTATAATTCGGCCCCGAAACTTTTGGAGTGGAGATCGTGATGGCACAGACGCGGTTGGCGGGAAAGACAGTTCTGATGGTGATTCCTCCGACACAGTTCCGTGATGAGGAGTTCTTCGGACCGAAAAAACAGCTCGAAGACGAAGGCGCGAAGGTTCTGGTGGGCTCAACTTCGGCGCGCACGTGCCATGGCATGAGCGGCGGAACCGTGCAGGCTCAGGTCTCCGTCGCCGACGCGAAGGCGGATGACTATCATGCGCTGGTCATCTGCGGTGGCTCTTCTGTGCCGGAATTTCTATGGAATGACAAAAAGCTTCCGGAGCTCGCCTCAGCAATGGCAGCCGCCGGAAAAGTCGTCGCCGCCATCTGTTTATCGACGGTCGTCCTCGCGAAGGCTAAACTTCTTGCCGATAAGAACGCGACCGTCTATTTTTTGCCTCAGGCGATTCAGGAGCTGAAGGCCGCAGGAGCGAAGTACGTGAAGGAACCTCTGGTGCTTCACGGCAACATCATTCTCGCGGAAGGTCCGCCGGAATCGTCGAAGTGGGGCCAGGCTATTTGCGCCGCGCTGGCCTCGTAGGGGCCGGCGGACGACGGCAGCTACAAAGCCTTCCGAACCCAATCCAGAATTTCGGCGCCACTGGCCGCGCCAAGCCCTCCGCCTTGCGCCAGGTTTGGCTTGCCGCCGCCACGGCCTCCGAATTTGTCGAGGGTCCTCTTCAAAAGCGCCGCGACATCGACGGTGGAATCTGTCGAGCGGGCGAATACAACGCGGATCTGATCGCTTTCATCCGCCATCAACACAACGACGCCGGGCCGGCTTGCGATTTTCTGGGCCAACAGTTTGATTTTCTCAATGCCTCGGCCCTGAAAAGAACCGACGGCAAATCCATCGTTCACCGGAAACTGCGCCGCCTCAACGTCGAGCAGCTTCGATTCGAGTTCCTCGATTCGCTTTCGACCGGCTTGAAGATCTTCCCAAACCGCCACCACCGCCTTTGCGGACTCCAGCGGCGGCGCCGAAATGGTCTGGCTGATCGTTTCCAGAATCCGATTCGCGTCCCGAGCGTAACGAAGGACACGCCCGCCGCAGAGAAACTCGAGCCGGGTTTGTTTTTTGGCGCGTTCGATCCGTGTGACGAGAATGGGTCCGATCTCGCCCGTCATCCGGACGTGAGTGCCGCCGCAAGCCGACTTGTCGAAGCCGTCGATATCGATGACGCGAATGTCGCCGGACCGCTCTGTCGGCTTTCTCAAACCAACCTCGGCGATGTTTTCCGCATGAACGTAACGAACGGCAACAAGCCGATTATCGCGAATGATCCGATTCGCGAGATCCTCGGCGCGATTCGCCTGGTCGCGGCTGATCGCTTCAACCAGCAGGTCAATCGTGCTGGCAGCCGTTCCGAGATGAAAACTGACTGTCGGCCAGTTGAACAACTCGACGAAAGCCTGAGACAAAACGTGTTGGCCCGAATGCTGCTGCATGTGGTCGCGCCTGCGCTCCCCGTCGATGGAGCCGTGAACGGCTCGATCCGGAACAGGCGAGGCCGCGACGTGAATCACCGAGCCGGAGGATTCATCATCCACAACGTCGACGACTGGCACGCCGTTCAATGTTCCCAGATCGTTGGGTTGGCCGCCGGACGTCGGATAGAACGCCGTGCGGTCCAGCACGATACCGTGCCGGTCGTCGAGCACCATGCGATCGACGACATTCGCGTCGAACTCGAGCAGGTAGGGATCGTGGTAGTACAGCCGTTCAGTCTTCATCGCAGCAGTTGCTAATTGACAGATGTGGTCGTCGGAGTCGCCGGCGGAGCAACGTGATGGACGAAGATTCCCTTCTCCGCAACCGGCTTCCCGTCGATCATGATTTGAACGAGGAATTGGCCCGCGCGATCGAAGGCGACATTCGTGAAGAAGGTGATGTTGTCCGCGTACCCCTGGTTTTCGATCGTAAACGTCGAGGTCGCCGACGACACCACTTCTTTGCGCTCCGGATTCAGGATCTTCACCTGCGTCTCGAACGTCCCGTTGCCTTCCCAGTGATTCACCACGGCAAACTTCAGAAGTATCGACGGAAAACTCGGCAGGAATACATTTTCAAACACGCCCATCAGCGACAGCTTGTTCCCCATTTCGAGGCGGACATCGTCACACACGATGGAATAAATCAACTTGGCATTTCGCATTTCATTTCCCCGATAACCAGGCTTCCAGGATGCGTTGTTGTTTTGATGACGGATTCGAAATCTCACGAATCCGATCGCCGTTCACTTCCAGGCCGGCCACGCGCAGCACCTCGGCATAAGGGAGCTCATCTGCCGAGTGAACCCACGCCGCATATTCCTTGTCGAGGTTGAGTCCGGTCGATTCTGTGATCGCTTTGGCGATGCCGTAGTCGTCCTCGAAGAAGCGGCCTTTCTTTGCGTAGTTGTCGTTCAGATAGCGAATGACCGTGTCCAGCGAACGCTGATTATCCGTCAAATCGCGGATCTTCAGATCCAGCAAAAGTCCGATGAGTTCACCTTTGTTGTAGTACGAGATGCTCTGGTCGGCCTGGCGATAGTAGGCGTACTTGTCATACCACGTGGTCAGGCTCGCCTCCGCGGCCGACTGCGATTTATGCGCCGGGCGGCTCTCGAGCGTACGAATCTCGTCCGACAGTGAGTTCAAGTACTGTTGTTTGCTCAGAATTCCGCCTCGCCTTAGCAGGAGATCGCCGTAATAACTCGTCACGCCTTCGGAGAACCACAGTGCCGTTGTGTAGTTTTCTTTGAAGTAGTCCACCGGTTCGAGACCCTGAGGCCGAATCCGTTTGACGTTCCACGTGTGAAAGAACTCATGTGACGTCACACCGGACACATTCCGAACGGATCGCATGCCCTTGACCGTGGCCTCATGAATGGCCGTCGAGTCCGAGTGCTCCATTCCGCCGCCGCCTCGATCCGTGTCGTCGAAGTGGTAGATGAAGGTGTATCGCGGGAACGGAATCTCGCCGAAGAACGCAACCTCCGTCCGTGCGATGTGCTCGACCATCGTGACGAGCTCCGTTTTATCGTAATCGCGATGGCCGCCGTCCACGGAAATAGTGAATGGAACGCCATCGACAGCGAACGAGTACGTGTCGAGCCGTCCGATATCGACCGGGCAGTCGACCAGGCGGTCGTAGCTCTCGGCACGATAGGTAAAGAGCTTGTCCGCGGGCGCCAGGCTTGTCGAGACTTGCCATCCGACCGGCGGGCTTATGGAGACCTCCACCGGTAAAGCGCGCTTTGCATTCCACAGGAGAAAAAGATCGGCGCTGTTGAAAAAGGCGTGATGATCGTTGAGTTCGCTCGAGAACGAACTCCATTCGTTGGCAAAAACGCCGTAGGTCACTTTCAACTGCGTGGCGCCGCTCGTGTTGAACCGCCAGGTTTCCTTGTCGATCCGTTTGAAAGGCACGTTGGCGTGAAGGTCCTGGATGAATTGCGAAAAATCTCGAATCTGGTACAAGCCATTCCATGCCGGCAACCCAAGCTCGACGGCCGGCGCGCCCGGCTGATCGATGGTTACCTCGACGCGAAAGACATGCGTCGCCGGTTGTGGCATCGCGAGAGAGTAATGGATGGTTTGTGCGAAGGTTGGTGAAGTGAAAAGGAGGAATAACCCCAAGGTCACGGCCGGATGCGTCCGAAACTCCCCTCCTAAATTAGGAGGGGAAGCTGCGCCCGAAGGCGCAGCGGGGGTGGTTTCAAAAACCGCGAAGGGACGGTAGTCCCTGAGCCACCTTAAAAGACCGCGAAGCGCTCCTTTCAAATCGGTTGCGCTGCGCGCGACATCTGTAAGGAGGCTTCGCGTCGTTAGAACCACCCCGGTCTGCGCTTCTGGCGCAGACCTCCCCTCCTGACTCAGGAGGGGAGTTGCTGTGCCCTTCACCCTCATCGGTTTCGCAATTTCTCCAGCAGCTTGTTATGAATGTTGTCGAAGCCGCCGTTGGACATGATGACGACATGATCGCCTTTGACGGCATTTGCAGCCAGGTAATTGACAATTTCGTCTGTTGAATCGAACGTGTTCCCGGCCTTGCCGCGCCGGCGTACGCCCTCCACGACGCGATCCGGCGACAGCGTTTCTTCCGCCGGAACTTTCGACGATCCAAACACTCGAGCGATGACGACCGCATCCGCCGGATCAAAGGATTCGATGAACCCTTGTTCAAAGATGCGGCGGCGGCAGGTGTTCGAACGTGGCTCGAACACCGCCCAAATGCGGTCCTTCGGGAAGCGCTGTCGAACGGCCTTGAGCGTTTCCAGCACCGCCGTCGGATGATGAGCGAAGTCGTCGTAAACACGGATGCCGTCCACCTCGCCTCTCAACTCGAGGCGGCGTTTGACGCTCTTGAAGGTGGACAGACCCTTCTGAATAACATCGTTGGATATTCCCAGTTCCTTCGCGACCACAATGCAGTGCAGCGCATTCTGAACGTTGAACGTTCCAAGGAGAGGCGTGGAAAACTCCCCAACCTTCTCTTCGCCGGACAAAACCTCGAACGCCATACCGGATTCGGTCGTGCGAATTTGAGTCGCCTGCCAGTCCCCGACTCCGATGCCGGCCTTTGCGACACGCGAAAACGCCGCTGGAATCAACTCCGCGACGACCGGACTGTCGACGCCCGCAACGATCAATCCGCTCTTCGGCACGATGTTGATCAAACGTCGAAACGATACCTTCAAAGCCTCGAGGTTCGCGTAAATGTCGGCGTGATCGAATTCGATATTCTTCACCATCAGAATTCGCGGCAGGTAGTGCAGAAACTTCGGACCTTTGTCGAAGAAGGCGGTGTCGTATTCGTCGCCTTCGATCACGAAGTCGGGTCCGTCCGTGACCTGGAAGCTCTTCCCAAAATTCTCTGCGATGCCGCCGACCAGAAATGACGGCTTGCGTCCGGCCACGTCCAGCATCCACGCCAGCATCGCCGTTGTCGTGGTCTTGCCGTGTGTACCGGCAATGACGATCGAGTTCTTGCCGCGAATGAACATCTCCTTGACCGTTTCCGCCATCGACGCGTACCGCGTTCCAGAGTCGAGAACGTATTCCACCTCGGGGTTGCCGCGGGAAAGCGCGTTGCCGATAACGACGAGATCCGGTTTTTCGATTTGGATATTCTCCGCACGGTACCCCTTGTAAACGTGGATCCCGAGCTGTTGAAGGAAATCGGACATCGGCGGATAAACATCCGTATCGGACCCGACGACCGCATGCTTCTTCTCACGGAGCATTCCCGCCAGCGAAGCCATGGCCGTTCCACAAATTCCAGTCAAATAGATTTTCATGACACTGCCGATTCCAGGAGTTCAAACGTTGGCGGCTCGTTCGGCGTCAGTGTAAGCCGGGCGCGGACGCCGAACGGAACGATGATATTGGGTTTCGTGGTATGTCCCGTTGGAAAACCGAACAGGATCGGTCCGTCAAAATCATGGAGAAGGTCGATCAGAACATCTTCCAGCTTGTATCCCTGATCCCGGTGCTGCATGCACTGAAGCATTTCACCGAAGACAATCCCGCGAACGCCGTCGAACTTTCCGGCCTGTTGGAGCTGTGTGATCATTCGGTCAATCTGGTACGGCTTGGCGTCAATGTCTTCGAGAACCAGAATGGAATCGTTCGTGTCCGCCTCAGCGGGCGTTCCGATCGCGGCGACGACCAGCGATAAACAACCTCCGGTCAGGCGTCCTTCGGCTTTACCGGCGCGCAACGTTTGTGTGTTCGCCAATGGAAAGCGGACGCGCTTTCCGTGCTGCAACATGTCGAGCAGCACGGATCGATCGTAGCCCGCGGTGCCCTGCCGAATCGTCGTCGCGACCATGGGACCATGGAAGGAGATAACGCCTGCGCGCTGCATCGCTCCGAGGAGCATAGTGATGTCGCTGGCACCGCTGACGATCTTCGCATTGGCCCGCCATTCCTCAACGCCAACGTGCGGAATCAAGTGCCCGCTGCCGTAGCCGCCGCGCGCGCAGAAGATCGCCTGGATATCGGGATTGCGCAGCATCTCGAGGAACTCCTCCCTGCGCCTCTCGTCGGGACCGGCGAAGTAGCGAAAACTGGAAACGATATCGGAACGATAGGTAATCCGAAAGCCCAGGCCTTCAAGTTCGCGACGGCCCTGTTCGAGGAAATCCAGTTTGATGTTACTCGCCGGAGCGACGATGCCGATGGTGTCGCCGGGATGCAGCGCGCGGGGTTTGATCCAGTCTTTCACTGCCGGCGCCGGTCCCAGGCTTCGGTGTTGACCATATTGGGAGGCTTTTCCCCTTTGAGCGCCGCCATCAGGTTTTCCGCAGCGATGGTCGACATCTTCAACCTCGTTTCACGCGACGCGCTGCCGACGTGAGGCGCGAGAACCACATTTTCCATCTCGAAGAGTTCCGGCTCGATTTGTGGTTCATGCTCAAACACGTCCAGAGCGGCTCCGGCGATTCGGCGGCTCTTCAGAGCCCGAACCAGCGCCATTTCATCGATGACCGGGCCGCGTGACGTGTTGACGACAATCGCGTTGGGTTTCATCAATGAGAACGCGCGGTCGTTCAACATATGATGGGTTTCGGTAACGAGAGGAACGTGCAGAGTGATGAAATCGGACCGCCTGTAAATATCCTCGAGGGCCACGCGCTCGACTCCGAGCTCGCGGCAATCGGCGTCGGGCAGCGGTGCGGCCTTGTAAAACAGCACTTTCATGTCGAAGCCGCGGCCACGCTTCGCCATCGCCCTGCCGATACGTCCAAGCCCGATGATGCCGAGGGTCTTGCCGAAAATGTCATGACCCAGCATCACCTTCGGCCCCCAGAACTTGAACTTGCCTGCCCGCACATAACGGTCGCCTTCGGCAATCCGCCGGGCGGCGGCCATCATCAGGCTCCAGGCGAGATCGGCGGTCGTTTCGGTGAGAACGCCGGGTGTGTTCGTGACGATGACACCCGTCCGCGTTGCCGCATCGACGTCGACATTGTTGTATCCCACACCGAAATTGGCCACGATTTTGAGGCGATGCGCACGCTCCAGAACTTCGACATCGATCCGATCGGTCACCAGCGTGATCGTGCCGTCCGCTCCCTTCAGGTTCTCGATCAACTCCGATTTCGAAAGAATCCGGTCCTCCATATTCGCTCGAACTTCCGTCTGCTCGCTCAACATCGCGATCGTCTCGTCGAATATCGGCCTCGTTATGAAAACCCGTCCCAGCATGACGTTTCAGAGTAGCCTAATTCGGGACGGAGGAACAATTGCATGACCGCCACCCGTGATACGTCCCTATGCAATCGCAACAGGCCTGGATTATTCTGACGGCAGAGCAAATCGATGCGTATCGAAACCGATAAGAAGCTGTTTACGAGAGACGAGTTTGCCCGAATGTACGACGCGGGGATTCTCGATCAGGACGAACGATGGGAACTTCTCGACGGCGAGATCCTCAAGATGAGCAACCCCGGAAGGAAGCACATCGTGGGTTCCTTTCGCGCGAATACCCTGCTCAGCGAGGCGCTCGGCAGGCGAGCCATCGTTAGTGTGCAGAACCCGCTGGTGCTCGACGACTACAATGAGCCTAAACCGGATGTTGTTCTATTCAAACCGCGTGACGATTTTTACGCCTCGGAAGAAGTCGAAGTCTCGTACGAACACGCCCTCCTGGTTATCGAAATATCGGACAGCACGCTCGCCAAAGACCGCAAACGGAAGTTGCCCCATTACGCGGAACGGGGCGTGGTGGAATTCTGGATTGAGGACCTCCGGCATCGTTTGTTGCTCGTGTACCGTAATCCGTCCGGAGATGGCTATGACACTTGTTTGACGCTGCATCCCGGCGACGTCGTATCGCCGATTGCGTTTCCCGACGTGAAGTTCAAAGTCGAAGATCTTCTTGGCTGAATTCGCGACTTTTGTCGCTCTTTTCGCGAAAAACGACGCTCGCGGATTTCTGTTAAAATTCGAGCCGTTTGAAAAACCGATCGCAACTCCTCCTTCTGCTCTTCTTCGTTTCCGGCGCTTGCGGGTTAACTTATGAAGTGGTCTGGACCCGCCTGTTTGTTGTTGTCATCGGCAACACGGTGTTTTCGGTCAGCGCAATCCTCAGCGTGTTCATGGCGGGACTCGCCATCGGCAGCCGGCTCGCGGGCCGTGCGATCGATCGCCGGCCGGTTCCTTTAGTCCGCACCTACGCCGCTCTCGAAGCCGGAATCGGACTGTACAATCTCATTCTTCCTTTATTTATCGCGTCGGCGAGCCCCGTTTTCGGAGCGTTGTACGCGGCCGCCTCGGACTCCTTCATTGTTCTCACTATGACGCGATTGATCATCGTGTTGGTTCTCTTGATCCTCCCGGCGACGCTCATGGGCGCCACGTTGCCGATTCTGATTCGCTTTTACGTCGAGAACATCTCCAGCGTCGGAACCGAAGCCGGACGCGTTTACGGTGCGAACACGTGGGGAGCGGCAGTGGGAACCGTTCTTGCCGGATTTATTCTGGTGCCCTACGCCGGCGTTACCGTAACGCTGTCCGGAACAGCCACGGTGAATCTCCTGATCGCCCTCATGGCCTGGACGCTCGCGCGATCCGGTGAAGGGCGGCCGCAAATCTCTACCGGACCGGAAGCTGAAACTGCCGGACCGCGAATCATTCTCTTTGCGATGCTGCTATCCGGCCTGGCCGCGCTGATCGACGAAGTGGCGTGGACACGCGTGTTGGGTTTGGTGGTCGGACCCACCACGTATGCGTTTTCGCTCATGCTGGCGTCGATGATCGCGGGCCTTGGTCTCGGCGCGGCAATCGGCGCCGGCGTCGCTGCAAGGCGCGGACTGACGCTCGCGAGCTTTGCCTGGATCGAACTCCTGGTTGGAATGACGTCGCTCGCCGTTATTCCGTTCTTCGGCCAACTGCCGATCTGGGTCGGCAGAATCGTGACGAAATATGTCGAACGGTATTCGATGATTCAGGCCACGGAGTTTTTGATCTTTTTCGCTCTGATGCTTGTGCCGACGACATTTCTCGGCATGACCTTTCCCATTGCGTCGCGCCTCTACGCAAAGTCCAACGCGTCGCTCGGAACCGAAGTGAGCGCGATCTACGTGTTCAACACGGCAGGCGCTATTCTCGGATCGTTGATCGCCGGCTTCCTGTTGATCCCCTTCGTAGGCTCGCAATGGGCGCTGATCGCGGCCGCGCTGATCAACACTCTCGCTGGGATTATGCTCCAACCTCGCAGCTACACCCGCCTTGCCGCCGGACTTGCTGTTGCATCGGCAATTTCCTTTCTTCCACGGTGGAACGCCGAATTGATGAGTTCGGGTGCGTACAAGTACGCGCCTTACTACGCGGCCAACGCCGATCTTGAATCGATGCTGACCAGCGGCCGTCTCGTTTATTACAAGGAAGGTGCGACGACGACTGTCTCTGCGCGAAGGCAGCGCGGCAATACGCTGCTGGCGATCGACGGAAAGGTGGATGCGACGGATTCGGGCGACATGCCGACGCAGAAGATGCTCGGCCACCTTCCGCTGCTGCTCACGGAGAATGCGAAGAACGTCGCGATCATCGGCCTCGGGAGCGGCGTGACCGCAGGCGCCGCGCTTCAACACCCGATTCAATCGTTGGACGTCGTCGAGATTTCGCCCGAGGTTGTGGAGGCGTCCGCGAACTTCAAGCACGTCAATCACGACGCGCTCCACGACTCTCGCACGCGGCTGATCATCGGCGATGGCCGCAATCACTTGCGATACGGCAGCAAGCAATACGACGTGATCGTTTCCGAGCCGTCGAACCCATGGATGTCGGGAATGGCGTCACTCTTCAGCCGGGAGTTCTTTACGGAAGCTCTCTCGCGGCTTACACCGAAAGGCATCCACTGCCAGTGGTTCCACAGTTACAACATGTCGACCGAGGATTTGCGATCGATCATACGGACGTTTCGATCCGCGTTCCCGCACGCGCAGTTATGGGCATTGAACCAGAACGACTTTCTTCTGCTGGGGTCGCCGTCGAAAATAGAAGTGTCCGGACCGGTCGTGCAGCAGAACTTTCAACGCGTGGCCGAAGACCTGAAGTCGATTTCACTCGTGGACACTTACTCCGTGACGACTCTCTACCTTCTGGAGGACGATGATCTCGATACGTTCGCAGGCAGCGTCCCCCTGAACACGGATGCGCGTCCGATCCTCGAGTTTCACGCTCCGCGCTTTATTTACGCGAATACGACGGATGAAAACTACGCAGCGTTGACATCGGTCCATAAGAAGGTGCCCATTCCGCCTTACATCCAGGAGGTCGATGCCGCGGTAACGCCTGAAAATCATCGCCACAAGGGAGAGATGTATCTCGCCTCGGATAGTTTCGCCGATGCGATCGCCGAGTTGAAGCGGGCGCTTTCCGGAAATCCCGACGACTCCATCGCCTGGGGAGCGCTTCTCAAGGCGTCTCGCGACGCCCACACTCGACCACAGGCGGCGCCGTTCGTCGAGCAGACCATTCAGGCACATCCGTCAACAACAGTGCGGTTGGCCGCTGCGGAGTTTTATGCGCAGGAAGGCGCGCATGATAAAGCCCTCGCGTCTCTCAACGCGGTGCTTGAAGCGGAACCGAAAAACAGGAAGGCGCTCGAGAAGCTTGCCGATATTGAAATCGAAAAAGGCAGCGCGGAAGGGCCGGCGAGCATCGAACGCCTGCTGTCTGTGGATCCGGGAAACGCCAAAGGCCTGTTTCATCTCGCTTCGCTTCGGTTCTACCAGCAGCGATTCGATGAAGCGCTACAGCTCGTGAAGCAATCGCTGCAGGCGGATCCTTCAAGCCCACGAGCCCGAAACCTGTTGGCGATCGTGTATGGCCAAACGTTTCAGCATGACCTTGCGGACGCGGAGTTTCGGAAAGCCATCCACGATTTTCCCGAAGACTGGCTGTCGATCAACAACTATGGGCTGTACCTCCTCGATCGCGGCAAGACAGCGGAAGCGCAGGAACAATTCAGGAGCGCGATCAATCTGAACCCTGAAAACATCCAGGCCTATGTCGGCCTTGGCGAAGCGCTCCGCCAATCGGGTCGCGTGAAAGAAGCCCAGCGTTGGTATCGGGCCGCACTGCAGTTGGATCCCAATCAACCAGTCGCGAAGCAATATCTACAATAGAACGAATTCCCAGTGCCTGGCGTTCATTTGAATGCTCTGAGCGCCAGACAGCGACGGGGATGAGCGAATTCCCCTCCTTGGCTAAGGAGGGGTGGCTGCGAGCATT
>JACXTT010011404.1_pt1 | contig 11897 bp, 10 predicted proteins | sample 9270951 | NCBI WGS metagenome assembly JACXTT01 (sample SAMN15532306, study PRJNA645909) | rock metagenome | isolation source: weathered quartz diorite | place: Puerto Rico | collected 2017-06-21 | reverse complement strand
CGTCTTTTACCGACGTCTCTCTGCTTTGCTTCTCCCACTCGCATTTGAAGAAGTTCGTCCTTTTTTACCAAAAAAGCACCTACTTTACATCGACCGAAGTTCGGCTCAAGCCAAGAACTTCGAATTCGCCTACTCCTTCAACTGATCGGACCATGTTTTCAAGAGAATCCATTTGTCCTTCTCTATCCTCTAACGAAAATTCCGCATTAATAAAGTAAAGACCAAAAGCTAGTGGCTCTTTTGTATATTTTGCCAGAGTTATTCCATCTTTGAGCGCAGATTTTATCTTACTTGCAACACTGTCAAGATCTATTTCTGTTCCAGTTGGTAAAATTTTTGCTCGAAGAGAAAGTCGTGTCATTTTAAGGTCCTTCAAAATTGCATGATTTGCACTTGTATGTTCGTGCTGCCTCCCTGCAACTCTCGCATCTCCAAAGCAGTACTGACCCACACTCTGGACAGTTAAATTTTACACATTTGTCGTTGGGCATTATTGGCCTGTGGCATGAGCTGCATACTGGCAATGCTATAGATGATGACATGATATCAGCTCGAGTCCTACCGAATTTATATCTTATTAATTGCCATGTCTCAAGTCAAAAGTCGTCTCAACTCATTTCCAAGAATTGCTTGGAGAACTCTGGTAGATCCTTTTACTCCTAGAATCTTTGCAACAGACATAGTATGAAAATCAAAACTTCCTTCCTTTGAGATCTCATCTAATAATTGCGGCGTTATTGATTCAAACAATTTATCGATTGTCTTGTTGTCAAGCCTCTCAAGCAGTGAACGGGCAAGAAGCATATGCTCAAATTCTTTACCGAATTTTTCAAACCAAGATTTTTGATACGCTGATAATTGGTTTTCATCTCCGGATTCCAAAAATTTAGAAATTGCTTTTCCAGCAAGTATGCCACCAATTCCACAAGAGTATATTCCGCCAGCAGTAGTCGGCTTGGACTGTCCTGCGGCATCTCCAATGGTCACCACATTTCGTGCTACAAATTCCTTGATTGGACCTTTGACCCATATTGGGGCAAATATCTTCCTTATCGTAGAATATCGGCCAAAACCTTTGAGAAATTCATCGAGAACGGAAGCTGCGTTGATTCCCTTTCCTGCAACTCCTATCTTGGCTTCATCTCTTCTGGTAGGTATTACCCATGCAAAGAATCCAGGATATTTTTCCTGATCTAGGTAAACTTCGATTCTTTCTTTGTTAATCCAGTCTGCGTAAACTTCGTACTGAGCTGATTGCAATATTCCAGTTCTGTCTTTTTGAATAAGTGATGACACTCCTCTTGCGTCTACTACAACTTTGCATTTTATTTCTCCATCCGTTGTTTTTACACCATCGCTGGTTATTTCTCTAAGCGAAGTCTTGACACGAATTTCTGCACCATTGACTTTGGCTTGATGCGCTATTTGTTTATCAAACTCGCGTCTGTCTAAAACTATGACCTGCTGAGCCCTTGCATCTATTGTAAATTTTGTTCCAGACGGTGAAACCATTGAAGCAGATCTTATCTTGTTATCAAGAGTGGACCTTATTGGAATTACCCCTAGATCATCCATTGCTGAGACGCTGACTACGCCCCCACAATGTTCTGGTGTGCCAATCTCAAAATCTTCTTCTATGACTAGCACTTTGTGATTGTGATTTGCTATCTCTCGTGCACACAAGAGTCCTGCTACACTTCCACCTGCAACAACTACGTCATAATCCATGATTTGTTAGATTTTTACAATTATTTATTTTAATTCAAAAGTTTAACATGTACTAATAAATATCATGAATTGGCATGAGCGAAATAAAACAAGTGATAGTAGTAAGAAAAGACTTGGGCATGGGTACAGGTAAAATTGCAGCTCAAGTTGGTCATGCATCCGTACTGGGAGCAGAAAATGTTAGAAAATCACGAAAAGAATGGTATGACAAGTGGGAAAGCTCAGGCCAAGAAAAAGTTGTTGTCAAAGTTTCAAGTCTTTCAGAATTGGAACAAGTAAAAAAACATGCAATATCACTTGGCTTGCCATGGTCAGAGGTAGCTGATGCAGGTCATACGCAAATAGAACCTGGAACTATAACATGCATATCAATCGGACCTGCGCCAGAAGAAACAATAGACAAGGTCACAAAAGATTTGAAACTATTATAACACTAGATCTGTTTTCGTCGCTCTTTTATTTTAGCATCATATGATGCTGTAATATTGTCGCCAGCCTTTGCATTACAAGGAGGGATGGTGACAACAAGGCCATCTGATGTTTCTACTGTACAGCGTCCAGTTTCGTCAACGTATACTACCTTGACCTTTTCAGTAACCATGCGCGGAAAAAGGTTCCAAACTGGGAACACTACTGTTGACATTATAATAATCGCAGCCGCAATGCTTCCAAATATGACAAGTCGTTCGTTCATGGTTGTAATCGGTTCAAGGCCTGTATTTTAGTCTAACAAGTGGGCTCGTAGCCCAAGATGCGCTTTACCACATTAGTATTACTCTTGTACAAAGTCTCTCTTTTGCCTGCCTCATTTATTGTCCCCACTTTTAAAATGAATCTGTTATCATACAATTTCTGCATCTTTCTATAGGCTGTACTGGTTGGGATGTTGCATTCAGAACAAAGTTGGGCCGTGGATTTTGCCTCTGTCCTGATGGATTCGAGAATTCTTTTTGTTGCCTCATCTGACAAAAGCTCCTCCAAGGCGTCATCTCTGAGATCTGCATTTTCTTCCATCGCTTATAATTTGGATTCTTTGATTTAATGGATTACTTAACTATGTTAACTAAACCATCTTCTCAAACATTTTATCACTTCATTTTCCGAAATTCCGGTTCGCAAGATTTACATTAAATGGTACTTCATTCGGCATGTGGGTACCAGCTACGAAAACGCAGCTAATGATTTTCTAGAACTTGCAAGTGAGCAGAGACTAAACATTATTTTCAAGCTATTAGAGAAAAAATCAAAGATTTCTCCAATGGCAAAAGAACTTCATGCAACAGTACAAGAAGTACACAGAAATTTTGAACGCCTGACAGATGCAGGCCTCATTGTAAAAGACAAAGACGGTTACTATGATCTTACTACATACGGAAAGACAATGTGTACCCAAGTCCCATCTTTGCTGTTTCTTTCAAAGAACAGAAAGTATTTTGAAAGTCATGATTTTGGTGACATTCCCATGAAATTCATACAAAGAATTGGAGCACTATCAGGGGGGCAACCAGTAAAAGGATTTGTTAAGGTGCTAGAACAATGGAAAGCGATATACAAGAATGCAGATGAATTCATTTACCAACTTTTTACTGAAGTTCCGCTTGACTTGTTAGAGCCCTTACTTGCAAAAGTAAGAAAAGGAATTCATTTTGATTATATCTTCTCTGAATCAGTAATAGTTCCAAAAGGGAGAAAAGAACTCCTAACAAAACTAGGGATGAAGGAATTAATCAACAAGGGGTTGGTTGAACGAAAAATGAAAAAAAATATCAACGTGGTAGTAGTCCTAAACGAAAAAGAAGCCTGTGTCTTGTTTCCTACGTTGGATGGCTCAGCAGACATGCGAGATATGTTTTACAGCAAAGATAGTCCGTTCCACGAGTGGTGTCTTGATTATTTTAGGTACTGTTGGTATAATTCAGGCCCATTTCAGGAAAATAAGATCCAAGAATAATTCAATAACGTTATAGATTTAATGCCTTGATTATTTTTAGACCATATTGCACGAATTTAGTATAAAGTATCTAAGATGTGTTGTTTGTTCAGCTCCACTTGATTTGGAAATTTATAAGAAGGCAGAAGAAATTCAGGAAGGATTTCTTAACTGTTCAAAATGTAAAAGAACATACCCGATAATCTCATCTGTTGTTTTTCTTCTGAAAGATTTTCCAGCGTACTTTTCCATCAGAACAAAATTAGGCGGCAAGCTTTTACTTGAAACACAAAACAAGAAACTCCGGTCTTTCATTAAGAAATCGTTATGTGATATAAAAAAAGTTGGAGATGATACTACAAAATTAGAAAGAGACTGGGCACGGATCTATAAGAACAATTACAAGTCAAAATTTTATAGTATTGTAAAAAAACTGATTCATAGGGTTCCTAAATGTAATCTTGCAATAGAGCATGGATGTTCTGTTGGAAATATATCAAAAGACATGGCTACGCGAAGCAGGATTTGCTTTGGCATTGATAAATCATTCTTTGCAGCAGCAGAGGCAAAAAAACTGGGAATAAAAAACGCTGATTTTTTCGTCGCAGATTCCTTGAATCAACCATTTGGAAATAGAAAATTCGATGTAGTGGTTGCCTTGAATTTACTTGAACTCGTTGAACCACCAGGTCTACTACAAATACTTTATAGACAAACCGGAAAATTTCTGATACTATCTGACCCTTATGACTTTGAACGAGGAAAAAATTCTGTCAAAAATAAAATTGATGCCAAGACTTTACGATCGAACATATCTCAAAGGAATTTTAAATTGATACGAAATACAAAAAGACCAAGTTTTGTACCTTGGAAACTAAAGATTAACCCACGCTTGGAACTGCATTACAAAGTGGACCTAATTGTTGCACAAAAGGATTGCAAATCTGACAGTTAGATTTGTTGTGTTATCTCTGGTGTGCGCTGACTGATCATCTTAGATAATCCTCGCATGTAGTTTTGAGCAAAAGTAGTAACAGGCTGTGATGAGTACCATATGCAGCCAAGCACTTCGCAATCATGGCAAGTCTTTGTTATCTCCCACTGAGGGGCGCTCCAAATCTCTTCGACTGATTTATCCAAAAGGCTGTAGGTGTTCTTTGGGTCGTTGTACTTCCAGCATGGAACCATTACTGTGCCGTTACCGTTAACAAAAATGCTTTTCCACACTCCACATTCGTCATATAACCCTCGACCGTGCTCGATAATCTGTTGAAAATACTGGGGTGGAATCATGACTTGAGGATCTTTTTTGCTGTCTATGTGTTCGAGAACACTTTCGCAAATCTTATACATAGAATCTCTGTCGGGGAGTAAAGAGTAGTTTACATCCGACCTGTCTTCAACAAACGTAAGCGATACAGCGTTGACTCCAAGTTCTTTTGTTCTGTCAAAATAAGATTTGTCGATGAATTCTTTTGTGTTGAATTTGGTAATTACAGAGTTAAAGTAATGAGGAATTTTATGGTCTGATAGCAATTGCAAGTTTTGTAGTACTCGATTGTACATCTGTTGGTTAACTCCACGGATCTTGCAGTAAGACTCTTCAAATACGGAATCAATACTACAGGTTACAAATTGGATGTATCTTTTGAGTTCATCAAGATTAATTGTGTGAATCAACGAGCAATTTGTGATTAACGTAATAGGCATCTTTAGACTATACAAGTGTCTGACCAGTTGCATGAAATCAGGACGACTCGTTGGCTCACCGCCTTCTATAATGCACCATATGCAGTATTTTGCGACTTTGTCGAAAATTTGTTTCCACTGATCAGTGGTAAGATCATTTTTATTTGCAAATTTTAGTTGACCCTGCTTGTCTGAATCACCAAAAGGACACATCGGGCAATAATAATTACAATAATGGGTAAGGCTAAAGACAGCAATGAGCGGCCTTCTTCTGCCTATAGCTCTGTTGAGAGACCACTTGCCAACTCTGTTTATTGTGCGAATTAAGTCTACCACGCTTCCAGTTTGAGTCTCAATCTATTAAAATATTGTAATTCTCTCCCGTATGCATTCTACAAACATGGTAAATTTAATCAATGAAAATCATCTTTACAAACTGTCTCCCGTTAAGCTTGAATATATGACACAGTATAACCTGGCAAGTGTATGCAGACCAATCAGGTACTCTTGTCTTCTTAGACACGCTACCTTTGTTATCTGCAAAGTATCTGAGCTTGTCAAATTGTCTGATTAAAATATAGAAAATTTTCCCTAACTGGCAAGGTAGATTAAACAAGAAACAAAATATCTTCCAGAATCATTTAAGCAGAAAACTTACAGTAAAACATTAACTTTTTTAGAATTTTCCCAACATTTTTTTGTCGTGAGGCAATATAGTTAAAAAGTGCCGATCGCTATTCCTTCTATGAGAACAAAAATTAATCTGCACTTTTCAAATTTTCAGGAAAAATGTATTATTGATAAAAGAAATTTATATTTATTTATCCTCCCTTCTGTACTTTTGATTTTTGTTATATTGTTACCTGGACAATCGGCAGAAGCAGTAACCTTTCATTTTGATTCAAAAAATCCAATAAACGGAATTATTCTAAACGATACTATTTCTTATACCCAAAGTGATATTGCAATAATACGAATAGATGATTCTGCCAATCCGTTATTCACTACAAACAATAAGACCGATACTATTACTGTTACTATATCATCAAAAGATCCATTTGGTACACCAGTAGATAGTACCACAGCACAATTGACTGAAACAGGGCCTAATACTGGAATATTCAAAAACCCCGGTCTCATTTTTACTCCAAGCCATACACTGTTTTCTGTAAATAGTGTTGTAACTGTTTCCCAAATGGAACTTAATGACATGGGATTCTTTAGCAATTGTCCTGGTGGTGGACCTATCTCGTCTCTAACAGTAGATACAATATGTGTAGCCCTAACATCCACCTCATCTCCCGGGCCTTCAGGAATTCCATCGCTCATTTTGACAGAAACTAACGCTAGCAGTGGTAACTTTGTGGCTAATGTGAGGTTATCGGGCGTTGGTAGTTCAATCCCTAATACGATAGTTGTAAAACCGAATGATATTTTGTCAGTCGATTATTTAGCCGAGGTTCAAAACGCATTGATAGCCCCAATAGGTAATGGACTTGGAGAAATACTTGTGTTCCCATGTGATGGTGTTGATATTCCATGTGACACCATTAGTGTAACCTATGGGGCATTATCAAGTGCAGACCAACCTATCATGCCGGGTGGAGGCGGCGGTGGAGGTGGTGGTGGTCTAATACGTCCAGGTTTGGTATTGGACTTTTTATTTGCTATAGGTGGGTCTCCTTATGTTGTGTCTCCACCCTCCTTTGGCGGGGGTTCCTATCCATATTCTGACGGTCTAACACTTACCCAAGGTGATACTAAATCAACATTTGACACATCACTCTACAACCAAGAGATTCCATCCCAGGTTATGAAAGCAGGTATACCTGTTTCCATGACATTTAAGACATTCGAGTCATACAACCCAACTGGCATAATCCACATGGGACTGTATATCATCCCAAGAGGAGAGGACATGATAACTGTCAACAGCATAGGGTCTATTGTATGGGACAAGGGACAACCTATCGAGATAAGCGATCCTAACCATATGCTGTCAGATGTCAATGTATCTCCAACTGATGACGGCAAGTTCCAGTATACAACATTCTCGTTTACACCTACCAAATCATATGATAAAATGTCATTTCTAGTACGGGCCTGGAATGACCATCTCTATTCAACTGATATTCGAGTCCATGATGATATTGTAACAGCACCGCCTGTCAAGACCCTACCACCTGGTGTACTCCAGTACAACAACTTTGCTGACTTGCAGTCAGCACTTGAAAAAGACCGATTCTACAAGCCACAAATATTGTCTCATATCCACGGAACATCGGATGTCTTTCCAAACAATGAGGGCGGCACTGTGTACTGGTTGTATGATACCATGCAGCATACAGTAACTCTAGTTATTGCAGACAAGAATGACAACATACTATCATCACAAAATGCAACACTTCAGCCATATGCGGTAGAGAAAAAGGGAGACTATGGTTTCATGTACTTTACTGTAGAGCAGCTAAACAGGTGGAATGAAGAACAGATGAAAAGTGCGATGTATATGGAAGCAGCTAAATCAATGGCGTTTGCGTCAGAGAATGGATTAGTGTACCATAAGAATTGGTAATTTATTATCTGGAAAGCACAGACGCGAAAACATGCAAAATAAAACTTGTGATATGAAATTGAAGATCGTGATACTGTAAAAGAACCTGTGAGTTGAAATAAACGAGGAATAATTTGATGAAAATAGCATACAATTTGTTGAAAACTCGACATCGAGAAGAATAAATCTGGCATCTAAATATTTCACAATGTATATAACGCATGTAAAAAAATTTCGTAATTATTTTTTTTTACACACAAATTCTAATAATTTTTTTTTGCCATAACCATAAAGATTATATGAATAGAAGAGAGCGGTTGCTATTGGTATGGTGTCGGGGTATCGCAGGAAATTAGCTGGAAGCAAATATTATAGTGTTTTGCTATGTTTAGTTGGCATAATAGGGTTCTTTGTAATGATGGGACATGTTAGTCCTGCTTACGCATTGAATGCAGGAGTTACATGGGATTATAGCATGTATTTCCTTAATCACGGAGCACAACCATCGGTTCAATATAATGAAGGCGACGCATCAAGTTTCTATTCGTCTGGTTTGCCAGTCAAATTAGTTTCTGGTACCGATTCGTGGACATACACATTTCCTTACACTGGCAGTAACAATGTGTTTAAAATGTCTACATACATAAACTTCACATCGCCTAGTGGTACTACTGATAATACTCATCTTCGCGTAACTGTCGCATCCGATAATGCTGGTACAACTCCAGATACAATCACTCTTAAAGTGAAAGACATTACAATATCAACCACACAAGTATATCCAAACGATTGGAATACTCCTCCGACTGTCAATACAAGCCGTCAACCAAGTACGGTACAACCTTCTTGCCCTGCTGGTGACACGATGGACCCAGACGGTATTTGTAGAACTTGGAAAACAACTACACCCGGTCAATTAACTATATCATGGAATGGAAATACCTATCACTCTGGATGCCCGCCATCAGATTCTTGTGGATTATCAGGCCAAACTGAGGTTTACATCCAAGTGGTCGGACTCCAAGATCAGCTTCCGTCACAAGCAGTATTTGATGCGATAAAGTCTAAATTTGCCGCTCATCAAATATATCTACATTTCTTCCTTGATCCTGAGGCCCCAAATCATATCGGAACCATAGATATTCCTAATTCCGGTGGGACAGGTTCATTTTATGATTATAAAAAAGGATTATTTGGAACGCCTCAAGAGAGAGCAGGAACAAATGGGGATTGCAACGGTTTAGGTGGATCAGCTCTTGATCTCTGTGTATCTAATATATTAACAGCGAAAAAGATGGTCTTCCACTTTATGTTAATTGCAAATAAACAAGTCGTTGCGAGGGGTTCTACGGGATTTTCAGAAATTCCGGGAAATGATATGCTGGTAACTATGGGTATGCTCACAGGCGGGTATGGAAGTCTTGATGAGCAAGAAGGTACCATTATGCATGAGCTTGGTCACAATCTTGGCCTGCAGCACGGAGGATACAACAGCAACCTAAACTGCAAGCCAAACTATCCATCAGTTATGGATTATAATTACCAGCTATCAGTTCTGGTCTCACGCCCATTAGATTATTCATCGGGCTCGCAGCCATCTCTTGTGCAGGGCTCTATTAGTGAGTCATCGGGTATAGGACTTTCAGGTTGGGCAGCTGTTTATGGGAAAGATCCGCAACTCACTCCCCAAGTGCCTCAATCCACTTCTACTGCAACAGCAGCCAATTACAACACGGATTCCCAAACTACTGACGTAGGTACCTTCAGACTCTATAATGTTGGAGGATGGACTGGCTGTAATACACCAGACAATCCCATTACACACCAGCCTTATTCGATGTATGATTCAGGCGACTGGACTCACTTGACGTTTAATTTTAGGGGTACATCAGGATACACCAGTGGTTTGGGTGGAGAGCCAGAAGAGGTAAATGCATCTCCTCAAGAAATTGGAACAGCTTATTCTCAATCTATCATTCCAACTGTTCGGCCGGTAGACAGTTCCATCAACGTTCCAACTAAAGATCTACAATACGACTCAGATAATCGCAAAACCACTCAAACGAGAGTGAAAATTGATAAAACAAAAATCACAGATGCTGCAACGAACTTGATTATCTCAACGCAATCTAAAATAGGGAAAGAGTTTTTGGATGCTAGAAATGATTTCAAAAGCGCTGTTGCCGATCAACAAAGTGATTTACAGGCTGATAATATTTCGATAGATTTAAATGCAAAACTTTCAGATGTTGATGGAAATTTAACCAATGCAGAGACAAAAGTTAAGGAATATCTTTCTAATTCAGTATCAGTTAATAGAGTTGACAAGAATGAACTGCTTTTAAATGCAAGCGGTACGATAGAGGAATCTTTTGATAATGCTACTAATGCGATTGACTATTACCTAAATGGCAAAGTTCCAGACGACGTAAGAGAAGATCTTAAAGCAACCCTGAAGGATTCGGAGTACGACTTAGATGGATTGATTCAAAGTAGTCGATATGATCAAAAATATCAAGTATTCTTGGAGGCTTATACAGACAAAAGTCGCTTGCCAGGAATTGAACTTAACTCATCCATGATAGCGGGTATGCGTGCAGGTCTTTTGGATGGTTTGAATGCAACAATCCAGTGTCTCGATTATCATGATAAGGAAAGTTTGTATAAAAAATTAAGTGCTGCTAAAGGGAATCTATCTGATGACTTGTTGCCTAATGCTATTCCCGTACTTCAAAATATAGCAATGGAGATTAAGGCTTCTGGCGAAAAAAGTTTACCTGGTGAGATCTGTAAAATACCAAATCCAAAAGCAGATGCGCTTATACAGCTCAATAATATTAATTCAACTTATCACACAGCAATCACTAGTGTGACCCAAGGAGTCAAATACACCAAAACAATAGAAGAGGCCTTCCCACAATGGGTATGGTATTTGATTGCAGGGATTTTAGGCCTAGTAGGTTTAGGAATATTCCTAGGTTACATTCTCAGCAGGGCTGAAAAGTCGATAAAGTGGTATAAAGACCATTGGCCTACCGATGATGATTCAAAGGAACCGGTTCACAAGAGTAAGTGAAGAGATAGTTCTTTATAGATCTCATTAGATTTTCAAGCTTACAGTATAGGTTTGGGATCTTTAAAACATTAAATCCTTAAATCTTATTATATCATTGATGACTTCTAATTCATTTCTTAGTTCAAAAAATAACGGTTTATCATCAATTGCATACATAGGTGATGGTTCCGTCTTGTTAGCTTTTGATTTAGATGAAGATAAAATAACAAATCTTGCAGGTTTTTCAATTAAATGTACCACGCCAAGTAATGGTCCATACCAATCAAACACGTATTTTCTACAAAACTTTCTAAGTCTTAAAGATGGGTTAACAAGTGACAAACCGCTGGCGTCTAGCCAGTCACAGGGTTCAGATAAATCACCTTTCCAATCGTTTCATTGGGTACACTTTCCTTCTGCAGGGCCAGGAACCTATAAGTACCAAATCTATGCAGCATATTTTCAAAATGATGGATCAGTCCAACTGGGGCCCAGTGTGACTTTAAACATAGATCTTGAATACAAATCATTTCCAAGTCTAGAAGTGGGATTCACAAGGGGTTATGTCTCATCACAAGCTTATGAGGACAGATTCAAGAATGCGGAAATAAGGCCTTCTGCAAAATCTATTGACTTTGATACTGCTCCGTATATCAAGCAATATCAATGGTTGGGTGCACACTCTAGAAAACTTGTCTTTGATTTTCTAGCAGAATGTCAGAAGGATCCTTCCATCTTTGTGGATGTATTTGCATTTGATTTTGACGAACCGGACATTGTTAGGGGACTATGCTCTCTAGGTTCCAGGGTAAGGGTTTTTCAGGATGACGCTTCATTGCATACTGGTCCTATTGCATTGGAGCCAAAGGCAATTGACCTATTGACAAATGCGGGCGCAAGTGTAAAGACAGGCCACTTTAATCGTTTTGCTCATAACAAAG
>JACXTT010011403.1_pt1 | contig 11897 bp, 14 predicted proteins | sample 9270951 | NCBI WGS metagenome assembly JACXTT01 (sample SAMN15532306, study PRJNA645909) | rock metagenome | isolation source: weathered quartz diorite | place: Puerto Rico | collected 2017-06-21 | reverse complement strand
GGGGGCGGGGCAAATTCCAGTCGCGTTTGGTGGGAGGTTGTCATTGCCGCAGTAGAGTAGGACTTTGCAGACTTGGTTCCAGATAGGACGCTTGTGGCTTCAGCTAGGATCCAGCGGACGTTGATCGCCCTCATCCATGTCGCGGTGGTCCAGGTCGTTTTTCAGCTTACGCAGGGCCTGCCGGCGTTTTTCTTCTTTTTCCTGCTGTTTTTGCAACAATCGCAACTCCCGTTGCACAAAGGCCTCGTCTTGAACGGTGCCGATTCCGGCCTCCTGCAGCGGGTCGATCGGAGTGGGGCCGGTATTGGCAGTCTTCGTCGGAGGCATTGGCGCCGCCGCTGCTGCGGCTGGTGCCGGCCACAACTCGGCCTGGACCATCAGCGTCGATGGTTCGCCAGGCGTCCAACGCATGGCAATTGACAATAGGGCAATCAACATGGCATGTGCCACCAGTGCAAGAGCAAGTCCTGACAGTAGACCGGGCGTCGGTGGTGGGCTGAATTCCAGATGGTCTGTGCCTACAGTCATGGTTGAACGGCTGCAAATGGGTGCGCCGTTGGGCTTCAGTTGGCCATCTGCACGGACAAGCCAACGCGCTGTACACCGGCACGCTGCAAGCTGTCCATTACTTTGACGACGCTTTCGTATTTGACGGTCTTGTCTGCGCTGATGACGACCGCCGAGTTGGCGGCCTGCGCACTATTGGGCCCACCTTGCAAGCTCTTGACAGCGCCGGGCAAGTCAATCAGTGCCACGGATGTCGTCTGGTCTTTGACCTTCAACTCCAGGGCGTCATTGTTGCGCAGTGTGATCTGGATGATCTGGTCGGGTTGACGCGACGCCTTGCCTATGGTGGGCAGGTTGATCATGCTGGGGGTGATCAGCGGCGCGGTGACCATGAAGATGATCAGCAGCACCAGCATCACATCAATGAACGGAACCATATTGATTTCGTTGATGGTGCGCCGGCCGCGGCCGCGGTGTGTGACGGCTGGCATGTTCAGTGCCCGCTGCTGCTCTGTGCGCCCACATTGCGCTGCAGGATATTGGAGAATTCCTCGATGAAAGTCTCCTGGTGGGTCGCGATGCGGTCAATGTCGCGGGCAAAGCGGTTATAGGCCACCACCGCTGGGATCGCCGCAAACAGGCCGATGGCGGTGGCCACAAGCGCTTCGGCAATGCCGGGAGCAACCGTGGCCAACGTGACCTGGGTCAGCGCCGCCAAGCCGACAAACGCATGCATGATGCCCCACACCGTGCCAAACAGGCCTACATAGGGCGACACGGAGCCGACAGACGCCAGAAACGACAAATTGGTTTCGATCACATCCATTTCGCGCTGAAAACTGGCGCGCATAGCCCGCCTGGCCCCATCCATCAGTGTGCCGGCGTCCGTGATGCGGCGTTCGCGCAGTTTTTGGAATTCGCGCATGCCGCTGGCAAATATGCGCTCCATGGGGCCACCGCGCCCGGCATTCTTGCTGGCATCGGCGAAAAGATCATTCAAGCTGGTGCCCGACCAGAATTCGCGCTCAAACGTTTCGTTGTGAGCCTTGACCCGGTTCAATGCGAAGTACTTTCGAAAGATGGCAGCCCAACTGGCGATGGAGACCAACATCAACAACGCCATCACGGCTTGCACCATGAAGCTTGCGTCGAGTACCAAACGGAATATGGATATGTCTTGGTTCATTGCGTGGTATCAAAAGTGGATCAGATGCGCGCTGCGTCGGATGTTACAGCAGCAGTGCGCGCAGTCTTTGTACGGCTGTTTGTAAATGCTCCATGGAGCTGGCGGTGGAAAAACGCACAAAATTGTGTGTCTGGTCGTTACCAAAGTCACGCCCCGGCGTGATGGCCACATGGGCCTGGTTCATGATGGCAAACGCAAAATCCCAGCTGTCCTTGAGACCCAGCTTGGCGCAGGCCGCCGAGCAATCGGCCCAGGCGTAGAACGCGCCATCGGGCATGACAGGCACGGAAAGCCCCATGGCGTTGAGCTGGGGCAGAAAATAGTCGCGCCGGGCCTTGAACTCGCTGCGGCGCTGCTCGTACAAGGCAATGCTGTCGGCCTCGAAGCAGGCCAGCGCCGCATGTTGGGCGATGCTGCTGGGGCAGATGAACAGGTTTTGCGCCAGGCGTTCGACCACGCTGACCAGCGCTTCGGGCACCACCATCCACCCCAGGCGCCAGCCCGTCATGTTGAAGTACTTGCTGAAGCTGTTGATGCTGATGATGTCTTCGTCCAGCGCCAGTGCCGTGTGACCATACTGCTCTTCAAAACTCAGGCCCAGGTAGATCTCGTCGACGATGGTAATGCCGCCGTGCAGCTGCACCACGCGGTGGATGTCGCGCAGCGTGTCCGGGTGTATGGACGTGCCGGTGGGGTTGGATGGCGAGGCCAGCAGCACGCCACGGGTACGCGGGCCCCAGGCCGAGCGCACGGCATCGGCGCTCAACTGAAAACGGTCTTGCGCCGTCGTGGGCAGCAGCACGGCCGTGCCTTCGGCGGCGCTGACAAAATGCCGGTTGCAGGGGTAGCTGGGGTCGGGCATCAGAATCTGGTCGCCCGGCTCTATCAGCGCCATGCAGGCCAGGTGCAGCGCGGCCGATGCCCCCGCCGTGACGACGATACGGCTGGCCGGCACGTTGGCACCAAAGCGCTCGCGGTACCACTGGCTGATGCGCTCGCGCAAGACGGGTAGACCCGTGGCGGCCGTGTACTGCGTGCGGCCATCGCGGATGGCGCGTTCCGCGGCCTGCTGCACCAGCGGCGGGGCGGTGAAGTCGGGTTCACCAATGTTCAGGAACACCATGGGCCTGTCGGTATGGGCCACCGACTGGCCCAGGGCGGCGGCGGCCTTGGCCACCTCCATGACGTAAAACGGTTCTATTTTCTGGGCGCGTGAGGAAATTCGCATGGGCGTAGGCAGGCGGCGCTCACACGCGGGGTTTCTTGCCCGGCAGGCTGGCGCTGCTGCGATCGGCGTTGACCTCGTCGCTGCGCAGCTTGGGTGCTATGCCGTTGAGCACCGCATTGACATACTTGTGCCCATCGGTGCCGCCAAATTCCTTGGCCAGCTCAATGCATTCGTTGAGAACGACGCGCCACGGCACGTCCAGGCAGTGCTTCAGTTCATAGACGCCAATCCACATGATGCCGTGCTCAATGGGTGCGATCTCGGCCATGGGGCGGTCCAGCAGCGGCTTGATCAGGGCATCGAGTTGCGGGCCTTCGGCCACGCAGCCTTGCAGCAGGGCGTCGAAGTGCACGGCGTCGGCCTTGTTGAAACCCGCCAGGTCGCGCGTGAAGCTGTCAATGTCGCAGACCGCATTGCCGCCCACCAGATGCTGGTACAGGCCCTGCAGCGCAAATTCACGGGAACGGCTGCGGTCGGACTTGCTGCCCGCCTTGCGTGCGCCGGTGCTGGTCAGGCCGGTACGGGCCTGGCGTGGCGGACGTTTGTTGGGGGCTGGTAGGTTGATGTCGCTCATCAGATGGACTCCAGCAGGTTGGCCATTTCCACCGCCACGCGTGCGGCGTCGCGCCCCTTGTCGACCTGGCGGGCAACCGCCTGGGCCATGTCTTCGGTGGTCAGGATGGCGTTGGCAATGGGCACCTGGTAGTCCAGCGCCACACGGCTGACACCCGCACCCGATTCGTTGGCCACCAGTTCAAAGTGGTAGGTCTCGCCGCGAATGATGCAGCCCAGGGCCACCAGCGCGTCGTAACTGGCCTTTTCGGCCAACGCCTGCAGGGCCACCGGCACTTCCAGGGCGCCGGGCACGCTGATGTAATCAATGTCCTTGTCCTGTACGCCCAGTGCCAGCAGTTCGGACTTGCAAGCCGCCATCAGCGCATCGGTAACGCTTGCATTGAAGCGGGCCTGCACGATAGCAATCTTCAGGCCCTTGCCGTTCATGCGTTGTTCGGTTTCGGCCACATGGCCTTTGTCTGCGCCAAACATATTGGTCTGTTTCCTTGTTATTTGCTGATGTAACCGGTGATTTCCAGCCCATAGCCCGTCATGCTGGGCATGCGACGTGGGCTGCCCATCAGCCGCATCTTGTGCACGCCGCACTGGCGCAGCACCTGGGCGCCAATGCCATAGGTGCGCAGGTCCATGCGACCGCGCTCAGGCGCCTGGGCCGGCCGTGCCGTGCCCTCAAACTGCGCCAGCAACTGCTCACCGCTTTCCCCGCAATTGAGCAGCACGACCACGCCCTTGCCCTCGGCGGCAATGTGTGCCAAAGCGGCATCCAGGCTCCAGGAGTGCATGGTGCGGCCCACTTGCAACGCGTCCAGAATGGACAGCGGCTCGTGCACGCGCACGGGAATGGTGTCGCCATCGGCCCAGGTGCCGCGCACCAGGGCCAGGTGCACGCCCTTGCCGGTAGTGTCCCGGAAGGCATGGGCGGTGAACTCGCCAAACGCGGTGGCGATGGTATGGCTGCCCATCTTTTCAATCAGCGATTCCACCCGGCTACGGTAGGCAATCAGGTCGGCGATGGTGCCAATCTTCAAGCCGTGCACGGCAGCAAACACCTGCAGGTCCGGCAGGCGGGCCATGGTGCCATCGTCCTTCATGATTTCGCAGATGACCGAGGCAGGCGAGCAACCGGCCATGACGGCCAGATCGCAGCCGGCTTCGGTATGACCGGCACGCATCAGCACGCCGCCATCCACCGCCTGCAGCGGGAAAATATGACCGGGCTGGACCAGGTCTTCGGGCACGGCGCCCTTGGCTACGGCGGCCTGCACGGTGCGGGCACGGTCGGCGGCAGAAATGCCGGTGGTTACGCCTTCGGCAGCTTCAATGGAAACGGTAAAGGCCGTGCCCTTCTTGTCGCCATTGCGCGCCGTCATGGGTGGGAGTTGCAGGGCTTCGCAGCGTTCGCGCGACAGGGTCAGGCAGATCAGGCCCCGGCCAAAGCGGGCCATGAAGTTGATGGCTTCTGCGCTCACATGGTCGGCGGCCAGTACCAGATCGCCTTCGTTTTCGCGGTCTTCCTCATCCACCAGAATGACGATGCGCCCGGCGCGCATGTCGGCCACGATGTCTTCGACCGGGGAAATGGGTACGGGGGTGGGGGTCGTCATGGTGGTGGTCTTTAGTCCGGTAGCGCAATTTGCTGGTCGACGCTGAACTGGTAGTCTTTGAAGATGTGTTCGGCACTCAAGGTCTGGTAGGTGCCATCGGGCAACTTGCGGGTGGTGTCCTTGAGGCGGTAGGTGGTGCTGCCGCAGGTCCAGCAGTTGAAGTTGCGCATGTGGGTGCACAAACAGGTTTTGTCCATGACCGAGATGTTCTTGCCGTCCGGGTGGATGACGATTTGCTCGTTGTAGGCGGTGATGTAGGCACAGCTGCCGTTGCCGTCCAGCAGGTAGCCATAGGCCTCGCAGTTGGGGCGTATGCCGGCGCCAATGGCCGGTGTGTTGCGCAGCATGCGCATGGGATAGCCGGTGGGCGAGATGGTATTGACAATGATGTCCTCTTCGCTGGCCCGGAAGTATTCCTGCTTGATCTTGGCGGGCAGGCCGCATTCGTTGGATACCGTGAAGCGGGTCGCCACCTGCAAGGCCGCTGCACCCTGTTCCAGAAACGCCACCGCATCGCTACCGGTAAAAATGCCGCCGGCTGCGACGATGGGGATGTCCAGTTGCTCGGCCTTGAGGAACTGCAGCACCTCGCCCACGATGGTGGCCAGGTCGTATTGCGCCCAATCCATGCCAAAGCCCAGATGGCCGCCGGCCAGTGGGCCTTCAATGATGATGTAGTCGGGCAGGCGGTTCAGGCGTGCGTTCTTGCGCAGGAACAGCTGCAAGGCACGCACCGAGGACACGATGATGCCCAGCTTGGCGTCACGGAAACGGGCGTGGTCGGCCATCAGGGCAAAGGAACCCAGGTGCAGACCGGCACTGAGGGTAATGCCGTCAATGCCGGCATCCAACGCCGAATTGAGCCGCACCTGCAGTGTTTCGCGCGGCGCGTTCATCGTCAGCTTCTCCATGCAGTTGACGAAAATCATGCCGTCGCCTTTTTTGGCCTCCATGGTCCTGCCCACGTGCAGCTTGGTGGCCTCGGCCAGGCGGTCCAGGTCGAACTTGACGGTGCTCTTGTCGGAGTTGTCGATGTTGTGTTTGTAGAACTTGGTCTTTTCCTTGACGAAGGCGGTGTCAAAGCGCCGGTCGGAGACGTCTGGCACCATGGCGTCGGAAATGTGGCCAATTCCCCCCAAACGTGCGGCTTCCAGCGCCAATTCAGCGGTAGAGATGTCAACCCCCATGCCGCCAATGATCAGGGGGACATACTCTTTCTTGCCAAATTTCAAACGAAAATCATCGACGCGTTTCATGGGGGTCCTTGGGGGAATTCTTTTTTGCCGGTAGAGGCGAATGCTTTCAGGCGGCCGTTGCGGAAAGTGCGTTGCTGCTGCTCAGCATGCGTTCCACATAGCGCGCGATCAAATCTATTTCCAGGTTGACGTGGCCGTCCGTCTTCAAATGGCCCAATGCCGTATTGTCCACGGTATGGGGGATCAGGTTGATACTGAGTTCGCAGCCCTCAAGCTGGTCTTGGATGCGGTTCACGGTCAAGCTGACGCCATTGACCGTGATGGAGCCCTTGTAGGCCAGGTATTTTGCCAGACTGGTGGGGGCCAGGATGCGCAGCTCCCAGCTTTCACCCACCTGGGCAAAGTGGGTGACGCGGCCAATGCCGTCCACGTGGCCGGACACCAGGTGCCCGCCCAGGCGGTCATTGGCGCGCAGGGCCTTTTCCAGATTGATGGGCCCAATGGCGTCCAGGCCGGCGGTCTTGTCCAGCGACTCGGCTGAGATGTCGATGGTGAATTGCTGGTTCGCCAGGTCCAAGGTGGTAACCGTCATGCAGGCGCCGTTGAGCGCAATGCTGTCGCCCAAACCCACGTCGCTCAAATAGTCTTTGGGACAGGCAATGGTCAGCCGCTTGCCATGGCTGGGCAGTGCGCCCAGCGCCTGCACGGCACAGATACGGCCAACGCCGGTGATGATTCCAGTAAACATGCCGGCATTTTCGCAGGGATTTGGTGACTTGACGAAATGACGTCAAATTCACTGTGTTTGATTTACAAGCGTTCTTGGTAATACGGCGGAATGCGGCGCAGGGTTTCGGTCTTCAATTGCGCTTGACTGGCGGCCACGGCTGCTCGGTAGGCCTGCAGGGCGCGGGCGGTGTCATGCAGCTGCGGGTCGGTGCCATAGATGTCACCCAACTTCAACCAACTGTCGACGGCTTCCAGGGGCCAGTAGCGTTTGCGCACTTCCAGGGCTTGAATGGTCAGTGCAGCGTCGCCCGTGCGCTTGCCCAGCAGATAGGCGGCGTGTACCAGATCGTAATCCACCACTTTGTCGGCCAACAGCGCCTTGATCCGCTGGCTGGCTTGCGCGTCTTGACCTTCGCGAAACAGCAACACGGCGTCAAGCGCACGAACCGCATGTGCGCTTGGTTGAATCGCCTGGGCCTTGGCTACGTACTGTCGCGCTTCGTCGAAATGCCCTAGTTCGATGTTGGCACGTGCAATGTTGGTGATGATGCCGACAATTTAGGGGCGGGACTTGTGGACCGATTCCCATATCCACAGCGCGTCTTCCCAATCGCCGAGTTGGGCAAATTCGTCACCCGCCAAGGGCGTGATCTTGCGGTAGTGGCCGTTCAGTTCGATGCCGCGACGTATCAGCCGCAGGGCCTCGACCTTGGCCTTGTTCCAGTTGGGGTCGTCTGGGTTGCCCGAAACGGCAACCGTCAGGGCCGTTCTGACGCCGCGTATCAGGCTGCTTTCGCACTCGGCGGCACGTTGCGTGACATACAGTGCCAGCCCCAAAGCCAAGGTCGCCAGCAACATAGCGGCCCGACTGCAGCCGGCGTTGCACACCACTTGCCGGACCTGCAAATACCGCCGCTCAGTTTCTGGCAAATCGCAAAACACCAAAATGGACAGGCACAGCGCAAACAGTGCACCCGTGCCGGCCAGTCGCCACGGGAAGCCGGCATTGGAAACGACCAACAGCATCAATAAACTGCATAGTGCCAAGCCGCGCAGTGGCGCCATACGCAAGCCCCGCTCGCTGCTATCCTTCCAGAACTGGCGCGCACTGTAGCCATAGTAGCCAAGCAAAAGTAGCAGGAAAATCCACCCAATCAAACCATACTCGGCCACCAGTTGCAGGTATTCGTTGTGCGCGTAAAAGTCGGTTTCCAATGGGCTGTTGGCTGTCTGGTATAGCGGCAGGTACACCTCCCACGCGCCTGCACCCACCCCTGTGACCGGGTTGTGCGCAATCATGCGCAGTGTTGCTGCCCACATCACAAAGCGCACGGAGAACGAGTGTTGTGTGTATTCCTCATTGCCTACAACCGATGCTGTGCGAGCGGCAGCCCGGCTTAGCGCAGTCATCTGGCCATAGTCAGCTGTGAGTTTCGCGTTCTTGCAGGGTATGGACCCCAAACCCACCACCGTGCTTGCCAAGAGCACGGCGATCAGGAGCTTTTGCAGGCGACTCCAGGTTGGCCATTGCGATTGTTGTCGGCGACGCAGGTACAGGCAGGGGGCAGCAAAGCACAACACCATCAGCGCCAACAGCGCCGAACGGGTGCCGGTCATCATCAACGCAACGACGTTGAAGCCGATGATCATCGCCAGCCCTGAGGCTACTCGAAAGTCCCGCGCGCGGACCAAAAGGTACAGCGAGAAGGGTAGTGCACAGATGGCGTATTCGGCAAAAAAATTGCGGTTGATGAAGGTCGAGGCCGGCATGGGGCCCTGCGGGAAAAGCGGAAAATTGGTCCAAAATTGCAAGGCCGTCCAGACCGAGGCAATGCTGATTCCCCAATGGATGCCTGGCACAATGCGGGCCTCGAAGTAATCGGGTCCGATATTGCCGACCAAGAACAGCAATAGGGCAAACAGCAGCCAGCGCACGGCCTCGACACCGCCCAAAAAGGTGTGCGACCACGCCATGCTGCCCAAGGCATAGGCTGCCAACAACAGTGGGAGCCACAAGATGCCATGCCAGATCAGCGGTTGTGGCCGCCCGCGGCGTAGCCCAAAAAAGGCCATGGCTGCGGCTAGCGTCAGCAGCGCGACAACGGCAGACTTGTAGGTGTCTTGCAGCATTTCGTCGCTGGGCACCCCCATGGCCGGCACCAACACCATCATCAGGCCGATCAGCAACGCACTCCAGCGGCCGGGTGGGCTATCCTCTGGCGTCACAAAAAGCAGTCCCGGCCTTCAAAACGGGCAACGATGCGCAGGTCCGGGCCGCTCCGGTCTATCGCATGAAAGTTCAATTGCAGGGCCTGGTTCAGATCTGCCAATGGCGGCAGTTGTGCCATGCCCCGGCCTTCAGCCAACAGTTTCGGGGCCACATAGGTCACCAGCTCGTCGACCAGTCCAGCGCGCAGCAAGGAGCCATTGAGTTGATGCCCAGCTTCCACATGCACCTCATTGATTTCGCGCTGTGCCAGGTCGCGCAGCATGGCTGCCAAATCGACTTTGTGCTGTGAGCCTTCCTGTGTGCCCGGCAAATAGATGACGGTCGCACCGCGGGCCTCCAGCGCAGCCTTTTTGGCGTCGTTGGCAATGGCAGCATAAATATAGAACGTGCGTGCTACATCGAAGAGGCGGGCGTCAAGCGGCGTTTCCAGTCGGCTGTCAACCAGCACCAGATGTGGCTGGCGCGTGGTCGCAATGGCACGCACATTGAGCAGCGGGTTGTCGGCCATGACGGTACCCATGCCCGTCAATACGGCGCAGGCGCGCGCGCGCTGTGCATGGCCGTCGGCGCGCGCGGCGTCACCCGTGATCCATTGACTGGCGCCGTTGTTCAGCGCGGTGCGGCCATCCAGCGAGCTTGCGACTTTCATGCGCACCCACGGTGTCTTGCGCAGCATGCGGCTGTAAAAACCGATATTGAGCTCGCGCGCCTGCTTAACCAGTGGGTCGTTGGTCGGCAACACGTGCACTTGTACGCCTGCTGCCCGCAGTCGCGCAAAGCCCTGTCCGGCAACCCGTGGGTTGGGATCGGTGTCGATGGCCACCACCCTTTGAATACCGGCCGCTGTCAGTGCGTCGCAGCACGGGCCGGTGCGGCCGTGGTGCGAACAGGGCTCCAGGCTCACATAGGCGGTCGCACCTGCCAATGCATGGCCATGCGCCACCGCTGTGCGCATGGCCATGATTTCGGCATGGGGGCCGCCCACGGCCTGGGTATGCCCCTCTGCCAGTATCTGCCCCTGTGCGTTGCAAATGATGCAACCCACCGCCGGATTGGGAGGGGCCAACAGGCGACCCTGGGTGGCAACTTGAAGGGTACGGTGGAGCAGGGCGTCGGGCACAGGTCTTGGCACAGGTGTTGAAATGGCTTGCACGGAGTTTACCGTTTGGCGGCTAATTGATGCCGAATGTCGGCCTGAGCTGTCAGATTGCTCCGGCATCGGTTACGCTCCACGCTATGAAAATCCTTTCACGCGGCTTTACCTTGATTGAAATGGTCATGGTCATGGTCATCGTTGCCGTTCTGGCGTCACTGGCGACACCCGCCTTTCGAGACATGCTGGTGAAGCGCACCGTGCAAGCGGCGGCGATGTCCTTGGTCGAGGATATGCGCTTTGCCCGCAGCGAAGCCTTGCGGCGCTCTACCACCGTGACCATTTGCAACCTGGCTGCCAATAGTACCAGCGCCTGTGTTGGTGCCGGCACCACGCCCAATTGGGCCAATGGTTGGCTGGTGTTTGTGGACAACAGCGGTGGTGTTGCCAATGGCACCGTTGATTCGGGCGAAGAGATCGTTCGGGTACAACAACCTCTGGATGGCATGTCTACCATTCAAGACTTTGTGACGGCGGCCAACACCAAGGCCGCCTTTACCTACCAGGCCAATGGCTGGGCTCGGTCGGCCACAGAGTCGATTGCGCTGATCCCCAAGGGATCCATACCGCTAAACGGAACCCGGCTGCTTTGCGTGTCTTTGCAGGGCCGGCCCAGTCTGCGTCTGGAAGGAGCTGTCGGATGCTAAGCCGCAAACCACCGTTGCCCTTGAGCGCCGGCCGCCGCAGGGTGCGCGGTGTTTCTCTGATTGAGGTGCTGATCTCCATTTTGCTGTCGGCCATCGGGCTGCTTGCCTTGGCAGGGGTCAATGTAGCGTCGGTTCGGTACTCCAAGATGGCGCAATACCGGGCTACGGCAACACTGTTGGCATCGGATATGGCCGAGCGCATGCGTGCCAACAAGGGGGGGCTTGCCAGTTATGCCTATGGGGTCGCATTTGCGACGCAGGCAGCGGCGACGCTTACGCCAGATGCAACATGCGATGGAAGTGGGGCCGCCTGCTCGGTGTCGGGGTTGGCTGCGTATGATCTGGCAAATTGGCGGCTGTTGGTGCGCAACCAGTTGCCGTCTGGTGCGGTGATCATTCAAGCCGCTACGCCGTCCTTGGCTTCCCCTTCACCGGCCGACCTTTGGATCGCGTGGCAGGACCCAGCGGTTGCCAACCCGTCCGAAGATTCGGCAGATGCGCGTACAAATGCCAACGAGTGCCCCACTGCCTTGTCGGCCGGTGCTGACCTCAGTATTCGTTGCAGCTATTTCAGGATCAACCTATGAAATCGGTGCAGAGTATGCGCAAAGTGCGGGGCCTGTCTCTGGTTGAGTTGCTGGTGTCCGTGGCGATTGGCCTTGTGGTGATCGGTGCGGTGGTGGTGGCTTTTGTCGGTTCCGGTAAGGCGGGTCGCTACCAGTCTGCATTGATACAGATGAACCAGGATGCACAGATCGGGCTGAGCCTGGTTTCGCGTGAGGTTCAATTGGGGGGCTATTCCGCACCCAGCACCTTTGGCGGCCCCCCTGCCTTGGCCTTG
>JACXTT010011402.1_pt1 | contig 11897 bp, 11 predicted proteins | sample 9270951 | NCBI WGS metagenome assembly JACXTT01 (sample SAMN15532306, study PRJNA645909) | rock metagenome | isolation source: weathered quartz diorite | place: Puerto Rico | collected 2017-06-21 | reverse complement strand
GGTACTTGATGACACCGGAAATGCGGTTGTTGCCTTCGACCAGCAGCACGTCGCCGGGCTGCATGACGTTGCGCAGATGTTCCGGATCGCTCGGCGTAAAGGGTTCGAAGCCGATCGCCTCGTGCTGGAGGTATCGGGCGATCAACTTTCCGACCGCGTCGAGCATCAAGCCCATGATCGTTCCCCTGACACGGCTCGTTGCGGCCGCATTCTCTCCCTGTCACGTCATATGTTGGTCAAAAGCGTTTTCAATTTAGTTCATGCATGAGCACGCCAAAATAATCAAACGTTCACCATGAAGCGTTGCCGAGGCGTCTGCGATGGGGCAAGTTCGCAACATGTTCTTGGCCTTAACGCCTCGTTCGTTCTGCTTCGAAAATTTCCGGAAACCATGAGATGACAATTTCACGCCGCGCATTTCTGGCCATGTCGGCGGCGGGTCTGGCGGCATCGTCCGCCTTGCGTCCGCTGTCGGCCCATGCCGCGCCCGTTGCGCTGCCGAAGGATGCCGAGGTGGTTGTCGTCGGCGCCGGTGCCGCCGGCATTGCGGCGGCGCGGCGCGTGCAGGCCGCAGGCCGTAAAGTTATCGTGATCGAAGCGTCGAACCGGCTCGGCGGCCGCTGCTGGACCGACACCGAAACCTTCGGCGTACCGTTCGATCGTGGAGCGCGCTGGCTGTTCTCCCAGGGCAGCAATCCGGTGGCGAAGCTCGCCCGCTCGGTGGCGATGGACGTCTACGCCGCGCCGCAGGCGCAGAAGATCAGGATCGGCCGCCGCAATGCGCGCGCCGGCGAAACCGAGGATCTGCTGGCGACGCTCGTGCGCAGCAACCGCGCGATTGCCGATCCCGCGCGCAAGGTCGATGTGCCGGCGCTGGACGCGATGCCGAAGGACCTGGGCGAGTGGGCGAGGACGCTGGAGTTCGCGTTGGGGCCTGCGGTGACGTCGAAGGATCTGCGCGAGGTCTCGGCGTTCGATCTGGCACGGCTGGAGCCGCGCGATGCCGGCGCGTTCTGCCGGCAGGGACTTGGCGCGCTGGTGGGTAAGCTCGGCGACACGGTGCCGGTGGTGCTCGGTGCGCCGGTGTCGCGCGTCGTCTGGAGCGGCCGCGATTTGTTCGTCGAGACGGCATCGGGCCGCGTCACCGCGCGCGCGATCGTCGTCACGGCGTCGACCAACGTGCTCAATGCCGGCAAGATCCGCTTCGCGCCGGACCTGCCGAAGCGCCAGCTCGATGCGCTCGGCAAGCTCGGCCTCGGCAGCTACGACCACATCGTGCTGGAGCTGCCGGACAATCCGCTCGGCCTGCAGCGCGACGACGTGATTGCCGAGAAGAGCGACAGCAGGGAGACCGGTCTGCTGCTCGCCAACATCGGCGGCTCGTCGCTGTGCTCGGTCGACGTGGCGGGCAGTTTCGGGCGCGATCTTTCCAGGAAGGGTGAGACAGAGATGGTGGCGTTCGCCGCCGAATGGCTGACCAAGCTCTATGGCAGTGACATCAAGAGCGCGATCAAGCGTTCGACGGTGACGCGCTGGAACGAGTCGCCGTTCGTACTGGGCGCGGTCTCCGTAGCTGCCCCCGGCGCGCAGGGCTCGCGCCGCGTGCTTGCGGAGCCGCTGGGCAATCTGTTCTTCGCCGGTGAAGCTACGCACGAGACCGCGTGGGGAACGGTCGGCGGCGCGTGGGAATCCGGTGAGCGCGCCGCAGAAGCCGCCTTGCGGCGGATCGGTGCGCTGAAGGCGGAGCCGGAAGAGAAGCCTGCGCCTGCGCGCCGGTCGAAGCGCCGTTCGCTCGACGGGCTGCAGTAATCAGCGCAGCAAGGGATCGAGCAGCGGCAGGCCGACAATCGCCGCGAGCGCGATCAGGCTGTAGCAGATGCGGCGGAACAGGGTTTCGCTGGCCACATGGAACAGGCGTGCGCCGATGAACAATCCAAGCGCGTAGATCGGGCCGACCCACACCGCGAGTTTGGCGATATCGACGGTCAGCAAGCCGCTGGCGAAGTAGCTCGCGGTCGTGAAGACCGACGTGACGGCGAAGAACAGGATGATGTTGGCGCGCGTGACGGAGCTGGCGATTGGCCGGCCGAGCCAGTAGGCGACGACCGGCGGTCCGCCGCTCTGCGCAAGTCCGCCGCAGAAGCCCGATACCGCGCCGACGCCCATGGTCGCCGCCGGGTGATGCCTGCCGTGATAGCGCCAGCCGGAAATGAGCAGCACCAACAGCGCTGCGACGAAGACGACGATGATCCAGCGCGTTGTCACCGGATCGAGGTGGGTCAGCGCGTAGGTGCCGAGCGGAATGCCGAGTGCCGCGCCGACCGACATGAGCGCGACCGCCTGACGATCGGCCTGCCGCCACGCATTCGGGATCAGCGGTGCGGCAGCGACAAAGTCGATCACCAGCAGCAGCGCCGCGACGGTGCGGGGCGCGGCGACAGTGCTTGCCAGCGGCATGAAGATCAGCGCGCCGCCGAAGCCGGAGAAGCCACGCGCCAGACTTGCCAGCAGTGCAACAGCCATCAGCGCCAGCAGTGTGGGAAGGCTGATGCCGGACGGCAGCAGGCTGTCCAGGCTCATCCCCGCAACGTGCCGCCGGTCTTCTTGGTGATCTCGGCGACGATCTTGGCTGCCACCGCGTCGATCTCCTGATCGGTCAGCGTCTTCTCGCGCGGCTGCAGGGTGACGGCGATGGCGATGGACTTCTTGTCCGGATCGATGCCCTTGCCCTCATACACGTCGAACACGGTGACGGCGGTGATCAGCTTGCGATCGGCGCTCTGCGCGAAGCGGACGATGTCGGCGGCCTTCACCGTGCGATCGACGATGAAGGCAAAGTCGCGCGACACCGGCTGGAACGCCGAGAGGTCGAGCACCGGCTTCGCCCGCGTCGGCCGCGCCTTCGCGTCCGGGATGCGATCGAGGATCACTTCGAACACCACCAGCGGGCCTTCGGCGCCGAGCGCTTCCAGCGTGCGCGGATGCAGCTCACCGAAATAGCCGAGCACGTTCTGCGGTCCCATCTGGATGGTGCCGGAGCGACCTGGGTGAAGCCACGCAGCGCCGCCGGCGACGATCTGCAGCGCCTGCGCGGAGGCGCCGGCGGCGCCGAGCACCGTCAGCGCATCGGTCTTGGCGTCGAGCGCAGTGACCTGCGCCGAGCCCGACCAGTGACGGCCGCTGCCCGCAGGCGAGGCGAGGCCGCGGCGCACGCCGCTGGCCGCAATGAACTGATCCTCCGGCTTGTCGCCCTTGAAGATCTGCCCGACTTCGAACAGCGCGATGTCGCTGAAGCCGCGATCCGCATTGCGCTGGCTTGCAGCAACAAGTCCGGCAATGAGGCTCGGGCGCATGTCGGAGAGGTCCGACGCGATCGGATTGGCGAGCGATAGCTCAGGCTGACCGCCGCCGAACAGTTCGGCCTGCGGCTTGGAGACGAACGACCACGTGACGGTCTCGACCAGACCGCGCGTGGCGAGTGCGCGCTTGGCGCGGCGGGTGCGCAGCTGGATCGGCGTCAGCACCGGCTTGCGCGGCGCATCGCCACGCTCGAACGGCGTCAGCGGCACGCGATCGACACCGACGATGCGTACGATCTCCTCAACGATATCGGCCTTACCGTGCACGTCGGCGCGCCAGGACGGGATTGCTACCTTCACCGTGCTGCCGCTGCCGGCGACGGTGAAGCCGAGATGACCGAGGATGCGGCGGATTTCCACCAGGGGCACTTCGATGCCGGAAAGGCGCTTCACCTCGTCCAGCGGGAAGTCGATGATGCGGTCGTCGCCGAAGGTCTTGCCGACGATGACGGCTTCCGAAGGCGTGCCGCCACAGATGTCGAGGACCAGCTTGGTCGCGAGTTCGAGGCCCGGCACCATAAACGCCGGATCGACGCCGCGCTCGAAGCGATAACGCGCATCGGAGTTGACGCCGAGCTTGCGGCCGGTGTGGGCGATGTTGATCTCGTTCCAGAGCGCGGATTCGATCAGCACGTCGGTGGTCGTCTCGGAGCAGCCGGACGCTTCGCCGCCCATGATGCCGGCGAGCGACTCGACGCCGTTGTCGTCGGCGATCACGCACATCGTGTCATCGAGGGTATAGATCTTGCCGTCGAGCGCGAGCAGCGTCTCGCCCATACGCGCACGGCGCACGACGAGGTTGCCCTTCACCTTCGCTGCGTCGAACACGTGCAGCGGCCGGCCACGATCGAAGGTCATGAAGTTGGTGATGTCGACCAGCGCGTTGATCGGGCGCAGGCCGATCGCGGTGAGGCGCTTCTGCAACCATTCCGGCGACGGACCGTTCTTCACGCCACGCACCAGCCGCAGCGCGAAGCCCGGACACAGCGTTGCGTCCTCGACCTTCACCTGCACGGGGGAGGCGAAGGTGCCCTTCACCGGCGCGATAGTCGGGTTCTTCAGCGTGCCCATGTCGGCGGCCGACAGGTCGCGGGCAATGCCATGGATCGAGGTGCAGTCGGCGCGGTTCGGCGTCAGGTTGATCTCGATCACCGGGTCGCCGAGCTTCGCCCACTCGGTGTACTGCACGCCGATCGGCGCATCCTCCGGCAGTTCGATGATGCCGTCGTGGTCGTTGGAGAGTTCAAGCTCCGCGGCTGAGCACAGCATGCCGCGGCTCTCGACGCCGCGAATGTTGCCAATGCCCAGCGTGATGTTCTTACCTGGAATGAACGTGCCCGGCGGCGAGAACACGCTCGTCAGGCCGGCGCGCGCGTTCGGCGCGCCACAGACGACCTGCACCGGCGCACCTTCGCCGGTGTCGACCATGCACACGCGCAGGCGATCGGCATTCGGATGCTGCTCGGCGGAAATCACCTTGGCAATGGTGAAGGCGGCCAGCGCCTTCGCCTTGTCGTCGATGTGCTCGACCTCGAGGCCGATCATGGTCAGCTTCTGGCTGAGCTTTTCCAGCGGCTCGTCGGTGTCGAGGTGATCTTTCAACCAGGAGAGAGTGAACTTCATGACGCGTATTCCGGAAGCGGGGAGAGCTTGATGATGGTGCGGGCGATCACGTGCTCAATCCTCCCGCCAGCGTCGGCACCTCGAGCGGCTTGAAGCCGTAGTGGTTGAGCCAGCGCACGTCGCCTTCGAACATCTGCCGCAGGTCGGCGATGCCGTATTTCAGCATGGCGATACGATCGATGCCCATGCCCCAGGCGAAGCCCTGATAGACGTCGGGATCGATGCCGCAGTTGCGCAGCACGTTCGGATGCACCATGCCGCAGCCGAGAATCTCCAGCCAGTCCTCGCCTTCACCGAAACGGATCTCGCCCTTGTCGCGGCGGCACTGGATGTCGACTTCCAGCGACGGCTCCGTGAACGGGAAGAACGACGGGCGGAAACGCATGTTGACGTTGTCGACCTCGAAGAACGCCTTGCAGAACTCCGCGAGAATCCATTTCAGGTGGCCAAGGTGCGAGCCCTTGTCGATGACGAGGCCTTCGACCTGGTGGAACTGCGGCGTGTGCGTCGCATCCGAGTCGATACGATAGGTGCGGCCCGGCGCGATGATGCGGATCGGCGGCTTCTGCGACAGCATCGCCCGCACCTGCACCGGCGAGGTATGCGTGCGCAGCAGCGGCCGCGATCCGTCCTGCTTCGGGTTGAAGAAGAACGTGTCGTGCATGTCGCGCGCCGGATGGCCTTCCGGGAAGTTCAACTTGGTGAAGTTGTTGTCGTCGGTCTCGATGTCCGGACCTTCGGCGATGGCGAAGCCCATGTCGGCGAAGATCGCGGTGAGCTCGTCCATCACCTGGCTGAGCGGATGGATACGGCCCTGTTCGGCCGGGCTCTCGCGGACAGGCAGCGTGACGTCGATGGTTTCGCTGGCGAGCCGTGCATCGAGCGCGGCCGACTTCAGTACGTCGCGGCGGGCGTTCAGAGCCTCGGACACCTTGTCCTTCACCGCGTTGATCGCCGCGCCCTGCACCTTGCGCTCGTCGGGTGCCATCTTGCCGAGCGTCGCCAGCAGCGCGGAGACGGAACCCTTCTTGCCGAGCGCGCCGACGCGCACGGTTTCGAGGGCCGCTTCATCGGTGGCTGACGCGATAGATGCGAGAATCTCGGCTTCGAGCTTGGCGAGGTCGGACAAGGGGAAAATCCTTAAATTTCAAGGCCGCCGGTTGTCACCGCCCCGGCGCAACAGGTCAAGGGGGAAACGCCCGCCAGCGAACCGGAGCGGCCATGCCGGCGACTGAGGAGATAGCACCGGGACGGCCCGGAATGCCTATCGGAACAGACCCATGATTCCGCGCCTCGTGATTGTCCTGTCATTGCTGACCGCGCTCGTGCCCGCATCGGCGGGGGCAGCGGAGCAAAAGGCCTGCCCGATCGAGCCGTTCGATCTCGCGGCAGTCGAGCAGGTGATCCGACGGGCGCCCGGTTGCGATGCCGCCATGACGATCTTCAACCGCTGCGGGGTGGGGACCAGTGCCGACCTGCACACCGGCGACATCGTCATCAGGACGTGCGAGGCGGCGTTTGCCGGCAAGCTGTCGGCAGCGCAGACGCGCGCCTATGCCCGCGCCAAGCAAGTCTGCGCTAGCAAGTACGCGCACGAATCCGGCACGATGTACCGCTCGTTCGAGGCCTATTGCGCGGCGCAGGCCGCGCACCGTCTGGCGTTGCAGGTCACGGGCGCAACGGCAGGTAAGTAGCGCCCAAAAGCATCAGGCCGCCCTTGCGGACGGCCCGATAAACTCAGTGCAGCTCAGGTTGCCTGTTATCAAGCAGCCTTGAATCAAGCGGCCTTGGGCAGCGAAGCCTTGGCCTTCTCGACGATCGCCTGGAACGCTGCAGGCTCGTGGATCGCGAGATCCGAGAGCACCTTGCGGTCAACGGTGATGCCCGACTTGGCGAGGCCGTCGATGAAGCGGCTGTAGGTCAGGCCGAACGGACGCACGGCGGCGTTCAGGCGCTGAATCCAGAGCGCGCGGAACGTGCGCTTCTTCCGCTTGCGGTCGCGGAAGGCGTACTGCTGCGCCTTGTCCACGGCTGCCTTGGCAGCGCGGATGGTGTTCTTGCGGCGGCCGTAGAAACCCTTGGCGGCCTTGTAGACTTTCTTGTGCTTGGCGTGTGAGGTCACACCGCGTTTAACGCGAGCCATGACTGATCTCCTTCAAATGGTAAGCAATGAGGGTTGAGACGCCACGCAAGGTGCGTGGCCTTTCCTGCGATCAGTCGTTCGGCAAGAAATACTTTTTGATGTTGTCGCCGTCGGTCTTGAACAGCACGTTGGTGCCGCGGAGCTGACGGATCTGCTTCGGCGTACGCTTGATCATGCCGTGGCGCTTGCCGCGCTGGGCGTACTTCACCTTGCCGGAGGCAGTCACTTTGAAGCGCTTTTTGGCGCCCGATTTGGTCTTCAACTTGGGCATTTTGCTCTCCTCATACCGACATGCGGAGCGTCCCGCGAGCGGGCGTCCGGCCGGAAATTGCTCGTTAGAGCGTTGAAATTGCTCGATAATTCCTCGTATCCGAGGGTATCGGCTGGTTCATCGCCACGGCAGCCCTTAATCAGCCGGGCGACGAAGGTCGGCCTTATGACAGAGGAAAGCCGAATTGGCAACGGCGGCGTGACCGGGAACCGCCGGCCGGGCGAGGCCTGCCGGGCATTCGGGGCCGTCTTCACCGGCCTTTAAAGCGCGGGTTCTAAAGGTTCCGGGATGGACCGCCCATGACCCTCGCCGACACCTCGATCCCCGTTGTGCTGCCGTCGCAGGAACGATCGCCTGCGCGTGATGCCGCGCTGCTGGTCGGCTGCTGGGTGGTGCTGGCTGTGCCGGTTCTGGCGTCCCAGTTTGGCCGGCTGCCGGACGGGGTGTCCGCCGACGATGCCATGCGGCTGGTCGGCGTCCGCGATCTTCTCGCCGGCCAACCCTGGTTCGATCTGACCCAGCATCGCCTCGGCCAGGCCGGCGCCTCGATGCACTGGTCGCGGCTGATCGATGCGCCCATCGCCCTGCTGCTGCTGGGACTGAAACTGATTTTCAGCGAACCGATGGCCGAGCGCCTGACGCTGGCGATCTGGCCGCTGCTGGTTCTGCTGCCGGCGCTTGCGGGCCTGCGCGCCGTTGGCGCTGCGCTCGGCGGCAGATTGGCGGGCAATGCCGCGCTGGTGCTGGGTGTGTTTCTGCTGCCGCAGCTCGGTCATTTCCGGCTCGGCGCCATCGATCATCACAACGTGCAGATCGCGCTGCTGCTGTGGGCGACGGCTTGGGCGCTGCGATCGGGAATGCGCGCGGCGATCGCGGCCGCGCTGGCGATGAGCGCCTCGCTGGCGATCGGCCTGGAGATGCTGCCGGCGATTGCCGTACTGGCGGCAGGCATCGGCGTGCGCTGGATTGTGCTGGGCGAAGCCGTGAAGCGCGAGAGCATCGCGTTCGGCGCCGCGTTCGCGCTCGGTGTCGGCGCGTTGCTGCTGGCGACGTCTGCGCCGGCGAGCTGGTTCGTGCCCGCATGCGATGCCGTGTCGGTGGTTCATGCAGCGGTGGCTGTCATCGGTGGCGGCGGGCTGGCGCTGCTGGCCCTGACGTGTCGCGAGCGCTCCGGCGCGGTGCGCTTGGCCGGTGCCGGCGGTCTCGCAGTCATGGTTGCGGCGTTCGTGGTGATCGCGGCGCCGCAGTGCCTAACGGGTCCGTATGGCGACGTGAACGGTGTACTGCAGGAATTCTGGCTGGCGAATGTCGCCGAGACGGACAGCATTCTTGCGACGTTCAGGCAAGATCCGGTCGACGCGATCGCCTTGTATCTGCCGCCGGCTGCCGCGTTGCTGTTGGCGATCGCGGTTGCGCTGCGCATGCGCGGAGCGGATGCATGGCGCTGGGCGACGGCCGCCGTGCTTCAAGGCGTGCTGCTGCTGGTGGCGATGTGGGAATTCCGTGGCACCGCCTCGGCGAATGCGGTGGCGACGGCGATCGCTCCCGCAGCGCTGATTCTGCTTGTTCCCGCACGCAGCGATGCGCCGCTGGCGTTCGGCCTGCCGCGGCTGCCGCTGGTTCTCATGCTGGTGCTGATGCCGCTTTCGCTGGCGGCGAGTGGCCGGTTTGTCATGCGCGCAGCCAGCTGGATCGGCGGCGAACAACGGCCGCTCGAAGCTTCGTCGCAGGCACAATGCCGGGATGTCTCGTCCTATGCAGCGCTGGCGGCGCTGCCGCGTGGGCGCGTGCTGGCGTTCATCGACAGCGGCCCGTTGATCCTGATGCAGACGCCGCATGCGGTGTTCGCCGCGCCGTATCATCGCAACAACAGCGGCAATCTCGCAGCGGTCGAGGTCTTCCTGGCGCGCCCGGCGGATGCGCGCGAGCGGTTGAAGGCGATGGCCGTCGACTATGTCGTGGTCTGCAAGGGAGCGCCGGAGCTGAAGCTGTATCAGCGGGCGCCGGATGGGCTGGCCGCCCGGCTCGCAGGCGGCGCTGTCCCGGCGTATCTGCAGCCGCTGTCGCTGGGCGACAATCCGCTGCAGGCCTACCGCTTCATGGGCGATTGAAAAGCTCTGTCGGTTCCGGGTCTGTCATGACTTGGAGAGACTGGAAACGAGAGAGGAACCGGCGCCGTTATTTCGGCGCCAGCACCATGACGACCTGACGCCCTTCGAAGCGGGCATCCTGTTCCACCTTCGCCAGCTCGGCGACATCGGCCTTCACGCGGTCCAGAAGGCGCGTACCGATTTCCTGGTGCGCCATTTCGCGACCACGATAGCGCAGGGTGATCTTCACCTTGTCGCCTTCTTCGAAGAAGCGCTGCATCGCCTTCATCTTCACGCCGTAGTCATGATCGTCGATCATCGGACGGAGCTTGATCTCCTTGATCTCGACGACCTTCTGACGCTTGCGTGCCTCAGCGGCTTTCTTCTGCGCGGAATACTTGAACTTCCCGTAGTCGAGAAATTTGCAAACCGGCGGATTGGTATTCGGTGAAATTTCGACGAGGTCGAAACCGGCCTCCGCGGCCATCTGAATGGCGGCTTGGGTCTTGATGGTTCCGAGGTTCGTTCCGTTCTGGTCAATCAATTGAATTTCGAGGTTGCGGATGTCCTCGTTGACGCGCGGCCCATCTTTCTGAACGGGGGGTGGCGCTCTGTTCGGGCGACGAATGGGTGTGATCTCCGGATTGTTGAAGAAGGCTCTATTTTGAAGGATTCAGCCGACAACGGCAAGCACGAACGGCAAGCGCGCAATCAGCCGCCATGGAAACACTCAAATGCGAGGTATCTTTGATGGCTTTTGCCTCACATAGAGATAGAACGCCGGTTCCGCAAGCGCAGCGCGAACCCAGGTCCCAGAGATCATGAACGAACCGGATGTGACTTTTACCGAGGTGGGACAGGGGATTGCGGGACGGCGGATCGCTGCGCGCGTTCGCAGCGGCCGGGGCCCCGGCGTGTTCTGGCTATCCGGGTTCAACTCGGACATGAACGGCACCAAGGCGGTGGCGGTGGATGCCTGGGCGGCGGCCAAGGGCCGGGCCTGCGTGCGGTTCGACTATTCCGGCCATGGCCTGTCGGGTGGAGCCTTCGTCGACGGTACGATCGGGCGCTGGTTCGAGGAGAGTCTGGCGGTTTACGACCAGGTTTGTGACGGGCCGCAGATCGTCGTCGGCTCGTCGATGGGCGGCTGGATCGCGCTCCTGCTGGCGCGGGAGATCGCCCGGCGGCAGGGGGCGAAGGCACCGCTGGCCGGGCTGGTGCTGATCGCACCGGCGCCGGATTTCACCGAAGAGCTGATGTGGAAGAATTTCGCGCCGGAGGTGCGCACGGAAATCGAGACGACCGGGCAGTGGCTGCGTCCGTCCGAGTATGGCGAGCCGTATCCGATCACGCGGGCCTTGATCGAGGACGGCCGCAGGCATCTCGTGCTCGGCAGTTCGATTGCAGTCGGCTGCCCGGTGCGCATCCTGCAGGGCGCGCAGGACCCCGACGTTCCGTGGCAGCATGCCTTTGCGCTGACCTCGCAACTGCCGAGCGACGACGTGGTGCTAACGCTGATCCAGGACGGCGATCATCGGCTGTCGCGGCCGCAGGACGTCGCTCGTCTGATCACCGCGATCGAAGAGTTTTGACGATCATCATCGTGCGATCCGCGCGTGAGCCGTTTGCTCACTGATTGATGAACGATCGATAAGGCCGATCATCGAAAGGTGATGGCGCGCGCACTGGTGTTGCCAAAATTTCCTGATGATCTCTGCGTCGTTCCGTAGCACCCGACGTGATCGCGTGTGCATCGCGCGGTCCGTGCGTGCGGACACAAACGACGCAAGCTCCATCACAAGGAAGATCGTCATGAAGACTCTCGTTCTCGCTACGGCTCTCGCGTTAACCGCTGCTGCCCCCGCGCTCGCCAGACCGGCTGACAGCGTGCATCATCTCCGCCGCAATCATGTGCAGGCGTTCATGACGCTGCCGAACCCGAATGGTGTCTATTTGAATGGGATGGAGGTTGCGCGCGATCCCGATCCCGCTATCCGGGTCGAATTGAGCAACGAATATTACGACAGCCGCGGCGGCTAAGGCATGCGCCGTGTTTGATGGTCTGCCCGCCGGTCAAAAGCCGGCGGGTTTTTTGTTGGAGCGGGCAGAGGTGGGTTCGTTATGGCTCCGGGCTCGCTCGCTTCACTCGCACCCCGGGATGATGGTCGCCTTACTTCGCCACCGCCTCGGCCTTGTCTTTCACTTCGGCCATGGTCGTCGACATGCGCTGGCCGAGCGCGGTCACGCTCGATGAACCGATCGGACCCTGCTCGTCATAGAGCCAGCACTCGGCGATCGCGACGCCGTCGGTGGCACCATGGTTGACCACCTCGTAACCGACCCAGTCGGTGACCGGCAGGCGATGTAGATAAACCGTGACGTCGCTGTTGATGTAGCGCAGGCCTTGGTCG
>JACXTT010011401.1_pt1 | contig 11897 bp, 11 predicted proteins | sample 9270951 | NCBI WGS metagenome assembly JACXTT01 (sample SAMN15532306, study PRJNA645909) | rock metagenome | isolation source: weathered quartz diorite | place: Puerto Rico | collected 2017-06-21 | reverse complement strand
CGTTTCCCTCGTTTCCAACCGGTGCTTAATCGGAGGACGAGACCCATGAAAATCGAAAAGAGTAGGAACACGCCAACATACTCCATACGATACCTCCCGCTGAACGCGCTCAGGACTGCGCTTCAGCTGGAATATTCCCGGACTCTCGTCCGGGCTCGTAAGAACCCAAACCCTTCTTGATGATCACGATCTTCCGGTTGGTCATGTACAAGAAGACCGTGATCCCAATGGCGACCGCTACTAGCGATGCCAGGACCATGGCAGTCACCACCACAAAGCCCACAAGCTGGAACCCGTCACCCAACAGTTCCATGCTTTCTCCTTCGCTTTGAAGGTCGGTCAGTACCCTTTTTGACGCAGGCATGAACGATAGGTAGCCTGGTATTTCGCATCGTGTTGCTTGGTGTCATTCAGGCCGTAGAGGGTCCCCGCCGTGGCACCCACCGGACCGCCTATCGCAACATCCTTGGCCATGTCCATCGTCTTGTCTCCGGTTCGCTGCTGGGCATAGGCTTGGCAAGCCTCCACTTCGATTTGGCTCGGCACCGAGGTCTTCCGCACCGGCGAGTTGGCACGCGACGTGGCCCTGGACTGCTTGTCGTCCTGGCGCTCAGCCCGGTACCCCATGACGAGCGTCGTGACCAACGCCGTCGCGCCCACCAACAGGAGACCGAACGTCGTCATCTTCCATGGCTTCCAGTCTGCCTCCGACATCGCTTGTTCCTCAGAAACTCCCTATTGGCCCTCAACCCAGAAGGATGATGGTAGGCCGCCAGCGATTTAGCGCGGCCCAATAACCACTGCAGGGCGTGGCTCAATTTTTCGGGGTCGAAATACCCTTCTTTTCGGGTGAGGCCTTGATGATCTTCTTAGCCATCCCGTGATCATCCAATTCGACCACGACCCGGTCTCCCTTCGACAGCCCCTTAACCACATCAGGGTCCGAGAACGCGAGGAGCATCCTCTCCCCTTGTTTGTCCTCTGACTGGATGGTGACGATGCGCTGCGACATATCAATGCCCTCGATCGTGCCGCTTAGCGTTTTCGCGCTAGCTGCGACCTCCTGACTGGCCGGAACCAAGTCGGCTTTGGTCGGTGCAACCATCGCTCCTAAGACCAGCAGCACACTGAGAATCGTGACACTGAATAGGTTTCCTTTCATGGCGTTGCCTCCTTAGCTGCCGTTCGCTGGCGGCTCACCAACTGAGCGGAACCCCGACAGGGCCTTGCCGGTTATCGGGCACATGCCTTTTGTATAAGCAAGGGAGGTGCCGACTGCTCCACAGATGCCGAAGACGTCTTTTTCACGAACTTTAAAAGGGTTGTACGACCGGCAATTTACTGGTAATACTGGGGATAAGAAGCCAGAATTGGAGGGAGCAGCCTTCAGTATTTTATATGGTACAGGCTGATTCGATTGATTTACATTGATTTTCAATGTATTGGATATGTATGGATTCTCCTGCAGTAGTGAAAACTGACCGTGCGGCCCGCAACGCCCAGCGCCTGACAGTTGCGGAGCCCTCAGGAAGGTCTTCGGTGAGGCTCTCAATCTTCTGGCGATTGGCGTTGAGTTCGCTGGCCATCATCATCGTGGTGGCAGGCGTCAACTTCTACGCCTTGAGCCAGCTCCGGCAGCTCACCGCCTTGAGCACGGAACTGGTCTCCTACCACTACCCGTCCATCGACACGGCCAAACGGCTCCTTGCCAATCTCTACGCCCAGTTGGGGAGTGAGAAGAAGTACTTGGCGGTCCGAGACCCGGCGTTCGTCAGGGACTTCGCTGAAGAGGTCGATCAGTTCCGCCAAATCCTGGCGACGCTGCAGGAGCAGGAATCCGCGCCCGACGGCCAGAAGCTGCTCAAGGAAGTTGATCGCCTGCACCAGGAATACCTGGATCTCTTCCGCGGGGAAGCGGATCGCCAGACCCGGCCGGACGCCGGGTATGAGGGCCGGCGTGACGCCTTCATCGCCCGGATGACCGATGCCTTTGACGCGTACGTCGTCCTGCACGAGGCCAGGGCGAACGCGCTCGTCATCGACTCCCGCGCGAGGTCGGCCCGGGCCGAGATCATCACCCAACAACTCGTCATCGCCGTCGTCCTCCTCGGATTGGGCCTGGCCGGGCTCGCGACCTATAGCATCCTGTATCCGCTGCGCCGGGTGCAGGAGCATATCCGGCAGATTGGCCAAGGGACGTTCGGACGGTCCGTGAACGTCGAAGCTCCCAGCGACCTACGTGAACTGGTCGACACAGTGAACTGGATGGGCAAGAAGCTCCAGGAACTGGACGATATGAAGGCCGAGTTCCTGGCCCACGTCTCCCACGAACTGCGCACCCCGCTGGCCTCCATCCGTGAGGGGACGCAACTGCTGCTGGACGAGATTCCCGGCCCCGTGAGCAAGGAGCAGCGCGAGACCCTGCGGATCATCAAGCACAGCAGCGAGCGGTTGATCCGCCTGATCTCCACGCTGCTCGATCTCTCGAAGATGGAAGCCGGGATGATGGACTATCAGATCGTCCCCACCGACCTCCTACGCCTGGCGGAGACTTCAGTGGACAAAGTTCGGCTCCTGGCCGAAGGCAACCGCATTCAGATCCTGACCGAGGCGCCGTCCGGACGGGTGTGGGTGCCGGCCGACGGCGCCCAGATCGAACAGGTCTTGGACAACCTGCTCTCCAACGCCCTCAAATTCAGCTCGGAAGGCGCGACTGTGAATCTCCGCCTGCACCTGGATGTCAAGGCGAGAGTGGCTCACGTGTCGGTGGCGGACACGGGTCCCGGCATTCCGCAAGAAGACTTGCCGCATATTTTTGAACGCTTCTACCAGGGACGTGCGTACACGAAAAACACCTTGGCCGGTAGCGGTCTGGGGCTCGCATTGGCCAAGAAAGTCGTCGAGGCGCATGGGGGACGGATCTGGGTCGAAAGCGACCTGGGTAAAGGGACGACGGTCCACTTCACCCTGCCCCTGGCCCGGAGAGGAGGTCCCGCATGAACCCGACCACGCGAGTCTCCGGTGGGCTCTTGCTGGTGTTGGTGCTCACCTTGCACGCCTGCGCTTTTCTGCGCAACGGTACCTACTCCTCTTCGCCTCTCTTCACGCCCAATAGTCGGCACGTCGCGCACTATCAAGCCCTCGCTCGCGAGCAGGACCAGTTGCTCGGCACCTGTGCGGAGACCCACACCTGCGATCGTGCGCATTACACACGCGCGCTGCTAGCCCTCTACGAGAACCAGGAAGTCGCCGCCAAACATTTCCAGGACGTCATCGACGTGGCTCCGAAAAGTCACCTGGCCTCCTCCAGTCACTTCTGGCTCCAGTTCCTGCAGAACCCACCGACCTTTCTCAACCTTACGCGCTCCTTCGCCGAAGCCACGGAACGCCTGGTCCGCGACCTACTGGAGTTGGAGACCTCGTCGGCGCAGGTCATGTCTCGTGAGGTCAAAGCGCGGGACAAGAAAGTGGAAGAGTTAACCACACAACTTGAAGCCCTGAAACGGATCGACCAGGAAATGAAGGAGATGACGCGGCCCGTGAAGCCGCCTCTCAAGCCGCCCCAGCCGGCCGACAAAGGCGCTCAACCCTGAGGGCACGATGGTACAAGAACGCATCCTAGTCGTGGACGATGACGAGGGCCTGCTGCGGCTCCTCACTATGCGGCTGTCGGCCATGGGCTTCGCCGTGACCACGTGCACGACCTGCGAGCAAGCCCTCGCCGTCGCCAAGCGCGAGGTCTTCGACCTAGCCCTCACCGACCTGCGCCTGCCGGATCGGGACGGGCTGTCGGTCCTGGATGAACTTCGGCTCATCCACCCGGATCTGCCAGTGCTGCTCCTCACCGCGCACGGCAGCATCCCCAGCGCCGTTGAGGCCATGCAGAAGGGCGCCTTCGGCTACCTCACGAAGCCGTTTGACGACAAAGAGCTCATGGCCACGCTTGAGAAGGCCCTTGCGCAGCAACGGATGAGCCGCGAGATCCAGCGGCTCAAGCTGCTGGTCAAAGAGCTATACGGCTTGGAGAACGTCGCCGCACGCAGTCCCAAGATGCAGGCCGTGCTGGAGCAGGTCGCCCGCGTCGCCGAGAGCGACGCCACGATCTGCATCTCCGGAGAGACCGGCACTGGCAAGGAAGTCATCGCCCGCGTCATCCACTGCAACAGCCAGCGGGCGCGGGGCCCCTTCATCGCGATCAACTGCGGAGCGATCCCGGAAAGCCTTTTTGAGAGCGAACTCTTCGGCCACGCCAAGGGGGCCTTCACCAGCGCCCAATCCGCGAAACGCGGGCTCTTCCAGACCGCTGATGGGGGGACGCTCTTCCTCGACGAGATCGGCGAGATGCCGCTGAACTTGCAGGTGAAGCTCCTGCGTGCCATTCAGGAGCGCGAAGTGCAGGCGGTGGGCGCCGAGCGCCCCACCAAGGTGAACGTCCGCATCATTACCTCGACGAACAAAGATCTCAGCGCGGCGGTCCGCGTCGGGACATTCCGCGAGGACCTCTTCTACAGGATTCAGGTCTTCCCGATCACGATCCCCCCGCTCCGCGAACGGCGGGACGACATCCCCCTGCTGGCCCAGCACTTCCTGCAACAAAGCGCCCGGCGGATGCACAAAGAGATCCGGGGGTTTCTTCCTGCAGCCATGCAGAAGCTGATGCTCTACTCCTGGCCCGGCAATGTCCGCGAACTGGAGAATACGATCGAAAAAGAGGTCGTCCTCTCCAACCAAGACATGATCACACCCGACCTACTCCCAACCAGCACCGACTCCACTGAAGGCCAGGTGAAACCGTTGACGGAAGCCAAGGAAGAGTTCGAGCGGAACTACCTGAAGGAGGTGTTGCAGCTCACCGGCGGCAACATTTCACGCGCCGCTCAGATCGCGGGCCGCTATCGCGCCGACTTCTACAAGCTGCTCAAGAAGCACGGGCTCCATCCTGGAGACGCCAAGGAGGAGAAAGACACAGACTCGGCTGAATCGGCGTAACGGAGCCAGCCTACCGCGTGAGCTTTTTATAGCGGATCCGGTGCGGACGATCCGCTTCCTTGCCGAGCCGCTTCCTCCGGTCGGCCTCGTACTCGCTATAATTGCCTTCGAACCATACGGCCTTGCTGTCTCCTTCGAACGCGAGGATGTGGGTCGCGATGCGGTCCAGAAACCAGCGGTCGTGGCTGCTCACCATGCAGCAGCCACCGAACTGCTCGAGCCCCTCCTCCAGCGCTCGCAAGGTGTTCACGTCCAGGTCGTTGGTCGGCTCATCCAGCAGCACTAGATTGGCCCCTTCCTTGAGCATGCGCGCCAAGTGCACGCGATTGCGCTCGCCGCCGGAGAGGTCCTTGACCGTCTTCTGCTGATCGGGACCAGAAAAATTGAAGCGCCCGACATAGGCCCGTGAATTGATTTCAAGCTTGCCGAGCGTGACAGCGTCCGTGCCGTCCGTGATCACCTCCCAGACGGACTTGTTGCCGTCCAGTGCACGGTCCTGGTCCACGTAGCCGATCTTGACCGTCTCGCCGATCCTGAGGGAACCAGCGTTCGGCTTCTCATTGCCGACGATCAACTTGAACAAGGTTGTCTTGCCCGCGCCGTTCGGCCCGATCACGCCGACGATTCCACCCCGCGGAAGATTGAAGCTCAGGTTCTCGAACAGCAGCTTGTCGCCGTAGGATTTGCTCAGGTTCTTCGCCTCCACCACGATGTCGCCGAGGCGAGGGCCGGGCGGGATGTAGATCTCCAGATCTTCCGCCAGTTTTTCCTGCTGATCGCCGAGCAGTTGCTCATAGCGCGTCAAGCGGGCTTTGCCCTTGGCGTGCCGACCCTTCGGCGACATGCGGATCCATTCCAGCTCGCGTTCCAACGTTTGGCGCCGCTTGGCGTCTGCCTTCTCCTCCTTTGCCAGCCGCGACTGTTTCTGCTCGAGCCACGACGAGTAGTTCCCTTCGAAGGGCATGCCGTGCCCCCGGTCCAGCTCCAGGATCCAGCCGGCCACGTTGTCCAGGAAGTAGCGGTCGTGGGTCACGGCGATGACCGTGCCCTTGTACTGCTGGAGATGCTGCTCCAGCCACTGGACCGACTCCGCATCGAGATGGTTGGTCGGCTCATCCAGCAACAGGATGTCGGGCTCCCGGATCAGCAGCCGGCACAGCGCGACGCGGCGTTTCTCCCCGCCTGATAGCACGCCCACCTTGGTGTCCGGTGGCGGGCAGCGGAGGGCGTCCATGGCGATCTCGAGCTGGTTCTCGAGCTCCCAGCCATTGACCGCCTCGATCTGTTCCTGAAGGCGGCTCTGCTTGTCCAGCAGCTTTTCCATCTCACCCGGCGAGAGCTCCCTGCCGAGCCGGTTGCTCACCGCCTCATACTCGCGCAATAGATTGATGACGTCCTGGCGGCCCTCCTCGACGATCTCCTTGACGGTCTTCCCCTTGTCGAGCTGAGGCTCCTGCTCCACGAGCCCGATGGTATAGCCTTTGGAAAATGTGATCTCGCCAAGGCAGTCCTTGTCCACACCCGCGATGATGCGCAGCAATGTGCTCTTCCCCGCGCCGTTCAACCCGAGGACGCCGATCTTGGCCCCGTAATAGAAAGACAGGTAGATATCCTTGAGCACCTGCTTCTTGGGCGGGTACACGCGTCCCACGCCGATAAGGGAAAAGATGATTTGCTTATCAGGCGGGCTCATACTTTATGGCACCCTCCTTTTCTCCCGTCCCGGCGCTTTCATTTTTTGACCTTTTGACGTTTCTTGGCGGATGCGCCGGCTGTGCGTAGCTCGCCTGCACCGATTCTCAAGGCTTCGACGTCCAGCTCATGCTCAATCTGATGGAGGACCGCATCGCTGATGATCCCTTCGTCGCGCAGGGCGATGACCGCCAGGCGTTCTGCAGAGAGTGTCTCGTGCCGGAGCCTTCGAAACGCCTCGGCGGCCTCCGCCGAACAGTCAGGATCGTCGGCCGCCGGGTGCGAGAAGCGGCGGACGCGCTGCGCGTAGTGCACGCGCAGCCGGTCCAGGTGTTCCGGGAGGGGCCACGCCTCGGCATCGAGCTCATCCAGACGCTTGAGCGCCGACGTCGCGGCATGCTCGCGCGCGTACGCCTCCTCCCGCTCCAGTATCCCATCGTCTGGGAGTTTGAGCAGTCGAATGAGCGGCGCAAGCGACAGGCCCTGCAGCACCAGAGTGGATAGGATCACGGCGAACGTCAACAAGATGATTTCTTCGCGGAAGGGGAAGGGGGCGCCCGAAGCCGTCGTGAGCGGGAGCGCCAGGGCGGCAGCCAGCGAGACGATGCCGCGAATTCCCGTCCACGCGACGAGGAAGATATGCGACCAGGGCGGCAGCGGGTCCCGCGCCCGCAGCGAGGGGCTCAGCAGGCGCGGAAGGACGGCGGCCACCGGCACCCACGCCAGACGCACGCCGATCGCGGTGGCGCTCACGACCGCGCCATGCCAGATCAGGATACCCAGTCCTTGAGAGAAAATCGCGTCCCGGAATCCCCCGAGCTGCAATCCGATCAGGATGAACAGGACACCATTCAGCAGGAACACGAGAAAGTCCCAGACCGCCCGTGCCTGGAGCCTAGTGGTCGGGGCAATGGTGCTGAAATGCTGCCTGAGGTAGAGTCCGCCCGCGACGCAGGCGAGCACGCCCGACGCATGGACGACTTCCGCGAGCACCCAGGCGACGTAGGGCGCAAGAAGGGTGACGCCGATATCGGTGGACGTGTCATTGGTGAAGCACAACGTCCACCGGACGGCTGCTCCCACGGCAATGCCGATGAGCACGCCGACCGCTCCCGCAAGAAGAAACTGCGCCAATGTCTCACTCAGGACAAATGTCCCGCTCACGGCTGCTGCGACAGCGGCACGGTAGAGGACGAGCGCGGTGGCATCGTTCACGAGACTCTCGCCTTCCAGGACGGTGACGACCCGATGCGGCAACCTGAGGCGACGCCCGATGGCGGTGGCCGCGACGGCGTCGGGAGGCGAAACGATCGCGCCGAGTGCGATGGCTCCGGCCCACCCCAACCCCGGAAGGAACGCGTGCGCGACCAGCGCGACGGCGGCGGTTGTTGCGAGCACGAGTCCGAAGGCGAGGAGCGTGATCGGTCGCAGGTTCGCCCGGAAATCGCGCCAGGAGGTAAAGTACGCCGCGGCCCAGAGGATCGGCGGGAGAAAGACGAGAAACACCAGATCGGGATCGAGACGGATCACAGGCAGGCCGGGCAGAGCCCCCAGGACAAGACCCCCTACGACAAGCAGGATCGGGTACGCGATGAGGACTCGGCGCGCAACGGTGGTGAGCGCCAGCACGGCCACCAGCAGCAGGATGACGACTTCCAGTTGTTGCAGGTTACGCATTAATCACCCGCCGCCGACTCTCCACGGCTTCGAAGGATTGGACAATCGGGTGAAAGCTCTTGTGGTAATGCTTGATGGTTCTCCTCTTTCAACCATGACCAGTGCGCAAGTGAAAATTGCCGTCCGCCACTTGCTGGCGTTCCAGCTTGCCCCGCTCCCACTTCGCGAGATTCGCTGCCGCTTCATAGGTGCTCTGCACAAAAGCCAGCAGCATCTGATCAGGTGACTTCGCGGTCCGGACCACGTCGTAGGGCAGCAGGAATTCTCTCATCAGTGGATGGTAGAACGCCTCAGCGGGCTGGACCGCATACTCTTTGAACCCTTCCGGCTCAGGATAGGCATAAGCGTAGAAGACAGGCATGTCCACGGGGCCGCCACCCGGCCAGAAACCACAACTGCTCACCTCGTGAGAGTAGGCTTCGACGGCTACAAAACGCGCCAGGTTCGGCGCGCCTGGGTGCGCAGGCGCTCGGCGACCGGAGAAACGGGTGAGCGCCAGGTCAAAGGCACCCCAGAAGAAATGTACCGGGCTCACCTTGCCGATGAACTGGGAGCGAAATTCCGTCAGCACGCGGCTTGTCTGCAGCAGAATGCGCCAGGCGCGCTGCGCATATTCGGGATCGTAGGCCGCATGCTTCTGATCCTGTTCGAAGGGTGTTCGGTCTTCCACCTCCACCGGCGTGGTCCAGATGGTCACAGGGATCCGAAGCGATTGCAGGACAGCCTGCGTTTCCCGATAAAAGTCGGCCACAGAGCGCGGGTAGAGACGGACTGTCTTGGAGCCGCCGTCACTGGATTTGATGAGCAGGTTGTGATCCATGAAATCGAAGTCTATCTCGAAGATGCGATCATCGTAAGGCATCGCTGATGTCGTCAGTCCGCGAGACGTGACGTAGAGAGTGACATTCCACCAGTGATTTAACAGCGGTGTTTGTGCGAGCCGGATCTTGCCGATGATTTGCGTCCACATGTGAAGCGTCGCATAGGTGTCTTTCCAATCTTGCAATGGCAACGCCGGCCATACTTCAATAGCCATACATGTGCCCCTTCTCTGAGCCTAAAAATATTGCTGAAGTGTTTCTCATGGTCTTGGCACTGAGGCCGACCGCGGGGGCGATTTTTTATTGGTCTTGTACTGCCCCACTTAATTGGGGACAGGTCGTGTCTGGTGTCCCCAACGGGAATTATACGGTTCCGGTGATTGATTTCAAAGGGGTTATTCGAGCTGCCTAGGCGTCCGACCAATACCGCCTGATTTTTTAGCACAGTCCCGAGCAGCGGTTTAGGAAACCGCCCTTCCGACCCAACTCCAGCTCACTCTAACTCATTCCACACTACTCCAGCCAAGGTTGAGGCGAACGCGGAACTTTGGCTGGAGTGCGGTGGGGTTGAGCACAAAATGTGCACACTCGCCTTGCGGCGAAATTCCCCGACACCAAGAGTATGAGGCCCTTCTTTCACCCTTAAGTCCGTCCTTGGACAATAGTGAACGGGGCTGTCGTTGAGCAGACTTTGGATGAGATTTATAACCTATTGATTTTCCGTGTTGTTCTTAAGTCGCTGTTCTGGCCCATTTTATGCCGATGATCATCTCTGATCGTGGTCTTGGACTTTCATGGCAAGCTGCGGGGTGCAGACCATGGAACTCAATGTTGGCTTAGTAGAGGGGCTCGCCTTGTTCGCTGTTGTCGGGTGGTTGGTTTACAAATTTTTCTCTCCTCCGTCCCGCCCAATTCAAAGGGGACCGGAGAAGACGTGTGAACCGTGGTGGAAGTCGCATCACTGACCTTCGCCCTGTTGTTGTACCAGTCTGAATATTAGTCACGACAGCCCGGAGTAAATTCCGGGGACTCACCGGTCTATTATGTCCAACCCGAGTTTGACGGCCAACATCAGTCGCCCGATATCCACCGGCTTGCCGATGATACCCACCAGTTCCAGATCCGACACTTCTGTCATCAACTTCTCGTCATGAATGCCGGCGAGAAGAATGAGGCCGCTCGTGATTCTCCTCTCCTCCAATTGGCGAAGCACCTCAATGCCGTGCATGCCCGGCATGAATATATCCAGGATGATGAGTGCGGGCGTCTCTTCGTCCACCAATGTCAACGCCTCCGTACTGCCGGAGGCGTGTCGGACCTGATGGCCTAACTTCGCAATGGCCTTCGCGAGCCCGTCGTGCATCATGGGGGTCGCCGTCACCACCAAAATGGAGGTTCCTTCGGGCTTGCGCGACAGTGCCGCCGCGGTCGTGGTCTTGTCGGGTCGCTGAAGAATCCGCTCCCTGGCGGGCATGATGGTGTTAAGCATCATCCGCTTGCTTAAGAAGCCCGTGACGCCCAGTTGCCTGGCCTCATGCTCTAACGCAGGCGTCCCCCAGGCCGTCAGGATCATCACATCGGCCTGGTGATCCAGCTTGCGAATGTGCTTGAGTACCTCGATCCCGCTCATCTCCGGCATGAGGAGGTCCAGGAGCGTGAACTGCGGATGCCGACCTTGGAACAGCGCAAGCCCCTCGCGGCCGCTCGCGGCCGTAAACACCTCGTAGCCCTCGTCCGATAAGACCGCCATCAGGAGATCGCGGATAATCTGCTCGTCATCCACGACCAACACCGTCGGCCTCTCCTCTTTCACTGTGCTGGTTTCCTGTGCCATTATTTTCCCCCTTCCTGCTGGACGCCGGAAAAGGCGATCCATCACGCAAACCGGCACGCAAACCGGTAAGGCACGGGAGCGTCTCTGCGCTCGACCACAGATGCGTCTGGGATGGGGATCAGATCCGGTAGATGGAAAGAAGCTGATGAAGCGGCCGGGTGGGAGAGTTATGGAACAGCCACGTATGGGGCTGAGCATACGTGCCGGTGTGGAGACCCCGGCAGACAACCATCGTCTCGCCGTTACCTGCGTGGGAGACACTGAGCCCATTGAGGCTGGTCATGTCTTCAGGTTCGAGAGCCTGCTCAAAGTCTTCTCCAGCAGCGTTCATTTCGTAGGATTGATCGATGACATCAAGGGCATAAGCGCCTCCGAAGAGGAGCCACGCCACAATAAAGAGCGAGACCTTGAGTATCCCTGCTAGCCTCATACGCATGTAGGTAGATTAACGATGTCAGTTCTCAATTACAATAGGTTGTGTCCAAAACCTTTCTTTTTGAACCCGCCAAAAGCCTACGCTGAATGGCCCGAAAAATCTATTCATAGCACTGAGAAGCGGAAGGAGGTTTTGAGAGTGGGCAACAACCGGGAGCCAGCCACACTCCCCGGTTGCGGGAATAAAGTGGTTGGTGTCCCCAACGGGATTTGCACGATTGCGATCATTGATTTCAAAGGCATTATTCGGGCCGCCTAGGCGATCCAGCCTAAAAACCCCTGTGCCCTGCCCTTCTTTTGCTGCCCCAGGCCTATGACACACGGTTTAGGAAACCGTTTCCACGACCCCACTCCAGCCTATTCCAACTCACTCAGGCCTACTCCAGCCCAGGTTTGCGAAGAACCCGAACTTTGGCTGGAGTAGGCTGGAATGAGCTGGAGTGAGGTGG
>JACXTT010011400.1_pt1 | contig 11897 bp, 9 predicted proteins | sample 9270951 | NCBI WGS metagenome assembly JACXTT01 (sample SAMN15532306, study PRJNA645909) | rock metagenome | isolation source: weathered quartz diorite | place: Puerto Rico | collected 2017-06-21 | reverse complement strand
CCTACCCGTAAGCACTCGCGCTCTCCGTCCTCTGGTCGGTCGGAGCTGATCGTCAAAGGGAAAACGAAAAAACGATCAGCTAAGGAGAGGACTGTCCTTGACAATCGCTCTCATGGAACGCGCGTCTAATTCGTGCGTTTTCGCACGTGCGCGGACAAGTCGAGAGCGAGGTAAGCAGTTCTCGAGGAGAGGCGAGCTGTCCTCGGTCTTGTCGGAAGCATTGTTGAGTTCGCCGTCGCGGTCCGCGCACACGCGCACACACACATTGGTGCTGCGGACTTGGGAGGATTTTGGGGCCGTAGAATCCACGCATCGTTTTTGTGCAGAGGTTTTGCGCGTGCTACCATGAACCTGACTAGTTAGATGACTAGCTGACGAGGGCCGACGAAAAGTGGCAAGGAAAAAAGAACCGAGGATGTGGCCGGTGCAGGACGCTAAAGCGCGTTTCAGCGAGTTGCTCGAAGCGAGTCTGACCAAAGGGCCGCAGATCGTCACCCGGCGGGGAGTGCAGATGGCGGTGCTCGTACGTGTTGACCAGTGGCGCAATTTGGAAGAAGCGACCCGACCTCGTCTGAAGGACTTGCTACTCGCCGAGTTTCCACGTGCTGACATTCCCGTGCCTGCGCGCCGAGCTCGGCGCCGGCGGGAACCGCCTGCGTTGGACTGAGCGCCGTGTACCTTCTCGACACGAATATCGTTTCCGAACTGCGCAAACCGCGACCGCACGGGGCGGTCGTGGCTTGGGTAGATCGAACGGCGGACGAAGATCTGCATCTCTCGGCCGTCACTCTTGGCGAGTTGCAGGCAGGCGTGGAGATCACGCGTGAACAGGACGCGGGCAAGGCCACCGAGATCGAGGCATGGATCGATCTTGTCGCTCAAACTTGGAACGTTCTTCCCGTTGATGCCCGCATCTTTCGGTCTTGGGCAAAGCTCCTCCACCGGCGCCGTGATCACTTGATCGAGGATGCGCTGATCGCTGCCACGGCGATCGTCCACCATTTGATCGTCGTCACGCGGAACACCCGTGACTTCGCCGTCTTTCCGGTCGAGACGCTGAATCCGTTCACAATGAAGTGAGCCTGACGGGGCGCCCCTTTTGCCGCGGCACACTCTGTTCTCGCAGTGCGATTGAAAGGTGTGTTGCTGCGAGCGGTAATCCTCGCCAAAGTGTCTAGCGCGCGTCTAGTTCGTGCGTTTTCGGCCACGTGCGGACAAGTCGAGACCGAGGTAAGCTGCTGGCGAAAGGAGATATCCGCGCATGTCCCGAGACAGACGCGGAGATCGCACTCAGGAGGTCGTCGGTTCGATCCCGATCAGCTCCACCAAAATTTGCCAGAGAATGTCGATCGCCGTCCCGGCCGCAATCCTCGCTGGATAGTGCCCGCGGCGGCCAGCCTTCTCCTCGAGTACGCGAATCACGCGAACCGCTTCGATTGACGTGTCAGCTTCGACGGGCCGTGTCGGGTGACATAGGTGAGTGCGGCTGCGCGCGCTCCAGCAAGCGGCAAGCAAGATGGATATCGTGTTTTCGCTTTTCGTATAAGGAAGCATGCTCATCGGCGTGTGCGTGCCCACGGCTCGCGAAGAGTCGATCGGGTCGTTTCTCGATGCATGGCGGCCATACTTCGATCGCGATGACGTGCTGTTGTTCGTTCACGAAGATGGTGCGTCAAAGTCTTTCAAGCCGGATGTACCCCGGGTTCGGCACACGGCGCAGGAGGACATTGCTCGCGAGATCGGCAAAGCGGCCTGGATCATCCCCCGAGGGTCTGGAGCATGCCGCTCCTTTCCGATGTATCTCGCTTGGAAAGAACGATGCGACTTCATCATTACGCTGGACGACGACTGCTACCCGGAATCTTCTGACGCCGATCGATTCATCGACGGGCACATCGAAAGCTTTCAGCGCGATCGCTGGTTTCGCACGATCGCAGGCGATCAGCCCCGAGGTGTTCCTTACGAACGGCTCGGCCTGTTGCCCGTCGCGCTCAATCACGGACTCTGGTCGGAAGTTCCGGATCTCGATGGCCCGACGTCGCTGGTGCGCCTTCGCGAACCGCGCACGCCCCTGCTTCCGCGCGCCCGCGAAGTCGTACCGCCCGGCATGGCATTCCCGTTGTGTGCGATGAATGTCTGCTATTGCCGCATCGTCATTCCCGCGGCGTACAACCTGCTCATGGGGCTCGAGTCGAATGGCCTCGATCGATTCGACGACATCTGGAGCGGCCTGATTCTGAAGCGGGTGATCGACTACATGGGGTGGTATGTCACGACCGGCGAGCCGTTCGTCAGGCACCGGCGACAGTCGAATCCATTCCTGAACCTGCGCCGAGAGGCGCTCGGTATCCAGATTCATGAACGGTTGTGGGATTACATCCTCGACACTCCGCTCGAGCCCGGCCTCGGAGTCACGGGCGCGTTCCGAAGGATCGCCGAAAGACTGCGCCAGTTTCCTGATCTGTCGTCAGGCGTCCCTTGTCCGCCCGGATACTTTCAGCGACTCGCCTATGCGATGCAGGTCTGGTCTGAGCTGTTCGAGTGCAGCGGCGAATAGCGGAGCAGCGCGCGCCAATGACCAGCGCTGCGCGGTCTTCAGTCCTTCCTCGGACAACTGATCTCGCAGTTGCGGATGCTCGAGGATCTGAGCAATCGAATCGGTCATCCTCTCGACATCACCGGCGCGAACGATGATCGCATCGCGCCCGTGCGATGCGTATTCAGGCACCGCCCCGACGTCAGTCGTCACCGATGGACAGCCGCATGCCATCGCTTCGAGCGGAGGAAGACTGAAGCCCTCATAGCGGCTGGGGTAGAGCAGCACGGTCGATGACGAATAGAGGCGCCGGAGTGTCGTGTCATCGGGATGAAACTCGAAGGGCATCCAGTCCGGCAGTCGCTCGGGTCTCACCGTTCCCACGACGCGAATCCTCACCCGTGGAATCCGGTCGCGGAGGCGGGTCAGCGCCGCGATGCCGTCGTCGCTCCCTTTGCGGGGATCGGGATGATACAGAAGGAGCACGGTGTCGGGCGCGACGTCACCATTGGAGTAGAACAGAGTGGTGTCGACGCCGTTCGGTACGACCGCATCGATCGGACATCCAAACGCCTCGACGCTTCGACGCACGAAGTGGGAGAACGCCAGGCGGCGAAAGGGAAGGCGATAGATGGCCCGGATGCGTTGCTCGGGGCCGCTGCCGCTCTCGTGGTGCATGACCACATGAACCTTCGTCCCGCATGAGGCGGGAAGCCGCGCGACGTCGTGCACCGTCGGCCAGGCGGTGGCAATGATCATGTCCGCGCGCGGAACGAATGGCGTTTGAATCAGTGGGATGCGGCGAAGTGTGCAGAGAACGTCCAACCAGGGCACGCGCTCTTCCGCGGCCGCAGTCTTCCGGAATTCAACCCATTGCTGGCGGCGTGTCCACTGGAAGCGATACGGCCATGTGGGGTACAGGACCGTGACCTCGTGTCCCGCACGATGCATCCAGTTCGCATAGTCGAGCATCACACGGATGCCACCGGTGAGATTGATGAACGGAAGCGCGATGGTGATCTTCACTCGATTCCCGGCAACGGCGGTTCCCTATCCAGCCGTTGCAGCAACTCGTCGGCGCGCCGCCGGCACTGAAGCCGGTAGGCAACTGCCCCCTCTGGTGTCATGTGCAGCGCGCGGCGCAGCGATCCCGCGATTTCCTCCGTCTGATAGGGATCGAACATCAGAGCGTCAGGTCCGACAACCTCCGGCATCGATGTCATGGACGATGCGAGCACGATTGCGGATGAGCACATCGCCTCGAACAGCGGAAGTCCGAATCCCTCGTAGAGACTCGGATAGATCACTGCCGACGCGTAGTGATAGAGCGAGGGGAGCCGCGGAAGCTCGACGAAACCGAGATGTCGCACGCGGGGAGAGCGAAGCTCGCGAAGAAACTCGGGGTCCCATCCTTCCAGGCCGGCGAGCACGAGCACGTGATCGTCGGTGGCTTGCTCGAATGCCGCGACGAGGCGGCGAAGGTTCTTGCGAGGCTCGATCGTTCCGACGCACAACACATACGGTTCGGGATACGCCGCTGCGCGATCGAACGAGGGTTTGCGATATTGCGGGTGGATGGGCATGGGAAAGATGGACACGCTTTCCGGATCGACCGGCACCCTTTCGATGATGTCGCGGCGGCTATGCTCCGAGATCGTGGCAATCGTATGGGCGTGTCGTCGAACGTAGTGAATATATTCGTCGAACTCCTGCACGTTCCCGGACGTGTGCCACTCCGGGTGCACTTTCGTCGTCAGGTCCTGGACGATGGCGATGCGATGCGAGTCCCGCCAGCGAAACGTCCCGCGCCAGAAGAGCACTTCGATCGTTCGGTTCGAGGGCGCTCGCCGGCGCGGTGGACGTCGTTCCTTCGCTCCATGAAATCGGATTTGCGAGACTACGTCGCCGATCCGCTGCCCGACGGCGGCCCGCCCCTTCTCGTCGGTGATGACGTGAAGGACACCGCGTGAAGCGAGGCGGCGAATGAGCTCCACTGCGAGATTGAGATAGCCGTTATGTGCCCCGCTGAGCGGGGTCCCATCGAACCAGATGTGGGTCGTCGCTCCGGTGCGCGCGCGCCGCAATCGGCGATGCACGCGATGGGCGAGATATCGCAGGGAGCTCACCGCGGACTCGAGCGCTTGCGGCACGACGCGATTGCGAGCGTAGTCGCGCATGCGTGTGGGATATCGAAGCATTCCAAGCGCCGCGAGCAGCGCCGCACCATATCGGCCCTGCCTGCGCAGATGTCCGAACGCGAGCCGATGCTGTCCGAGAACCATGTCGCCGACCGCCACGCGGATGGCGCGCGGATACGACGCCGTCTTCGTGAACGGATGAAGCAGCGCGTGGTGCTCGGCCAGTGTGATGTCCGCGTTCTTCTGGGTGAATTGCGATGAATGGATGCGATAGCCGGCGAGCGGCTCGGGAGTGCCGGCCAGCGCGTACCGTCGCGTGAGGCGCAACCAGAGGTCGTAGTCGCTGACGTATTGATAGCGGCCGTCGAACCCTCCCACCGCCCGGATCGCTTCGGCGCGCACCATCGCGGTCGAATAGGCGATGAAGTTGCCGCGGCGGAGCAACTCACGGTGACCGTGCCTCGAATCGATGGAGGCCAGATCGAATTGCTCCGACAGCCGGCCGATCGGCAGTCCCTCAGGATCGATCAAGACACAGTCCGAGAAGAGCAGCGCAGCGCCGGACGTCCGAGCCAGCTCCACCTGCCGCTCGAGCTTGTCGGGAGTCCAGAGGTCGTCGTGATCGAGAAACGCGATGAGATCGCCGCGGGAATGACGGAGCGCAACGGGTCGGGCCACGCGCAGCGTCTGCCGCGGTTGACGGATGATGGTCAGGCGTTGGTCGCGAAAGTGGCGCTGTACTTCATCCGCTGAACCGTCGGTCGAGCCATCGTCCACCAGAACGATCTCGAAATGCTGGTAGGTTTGGGCGAGGACGCTCTCGAGCGCAGCGCCGATGTACCTGCCGCCGTTGTGCATGCAGATCGCGACCGAGACATGATCCTTCAGAAGGCTCTCCAGTCATAGCGTGTCAGCCGTAAGCCGAGCAGCCTGGGATCCCTGACCACTCGCGCGCTTGCGCTCGCCGAGAGCTCCAACTTGACCTCCTGGTTTGCAGCGATCTGCCATTCCTTCTTCACCGCATGCGGTGTGCACGTGAATCGATCGATGAGCACACCATCGACGTGCACCTCGACGATCACCTGCGGTGCAATGGACTCGAGAGTCAAAGACAGCCGCCCTCGATCAGCAAGTGCGGGGAGCGTCGTCTCGCTGTGGCCGGCCATCCAGCGCCATGCATTTCGTCCGTCATCTTCCTGGTCGTACCAGCCCTTGCCGAAGGTCCAAAGATCCTCGCGCGGCAGACTGCTGACTTCGAAGTGTCGATGGCGCGCGATCTCCCACGCCCGGCCTCGGGGCCGTGCAAACAATCGCGCCGACGCGACCGGCGTGACTCCCTCCGTCACGTATGGCGTGGTCACACGCTTGTGAAGGAAGTAGTCGGCGAATGGCGCGAGCGAGAAGTCGACATTCGCTGCATGGAGCGATCGCATGGCGGCGACCGGCGGCGAGTCGCTGCGTCTCACTTCGGCGAGCGCGGGCCACGTCCACCATGCATACCTTCCCGCGATTGCGACGATGATTGCGATCTGCGCAACGCCAGTCAGGCGTGTCGTGAGAACGCGCGCGCCCTCGGCCGCCATCAACGCGTAGAGAAACAGATATGCGGTCGCGAACCGATGTGCCGAGTTCACGTCGAGCATGAAGAGCTCGAAGATCGCAAAAGGCGTGAAGGTCGCGCACGCCAGCACGATGCGCGGACCTTTACGGGCGCTGAGGAGACCGACGAGCGCGAGCAGGCAGATGAGAATCGAGAGCCGGCCTCCTGCCATCGGTCGTAGAAGAAACTCCGTCGCTGCGAAGGTGATTGGCGGTCGGGCGGGGTTTGCAATCGAATCGACTTCGTAAATGTAGCGACCCTGTTTCACGACCGAATCCCGATACGCTTCGAGTGACGACGACGCCAGTGCTGCGCCGAGATAGCTGGTCCCCGCGACCGCCGTGACGATGACGATCGCTCCGCCGATTCGCTTCCATTCCTTCCGTTGCCACCATGCGAACGCGAGAAATGGCGCGCATCCGAGCAAGAGGGACTGGGGCCGCACTCCGATCGCGATGCCAAGGAGAAGCGCGCCTGCCATCCATGATCCGCGAAGAAGCAAGAGCGCCGCGGCAAGACTCAATGCCAGCGCCGGAATGTCGCTGAAAGCAGTGCCGCCGTAGAACCAGACGGCTGGAAAAAAGACGAACAGGAGCGCTCCGAGAAAAGACGTTCCCTTTGAAAAACTCAGCTCGCGCGCGAGCAGGTACGCCAGAGGAAATAGCGAGCACGCCGCGATCAGCGAAATCCATTGCAGAGCATGAAAGTCTGAGCCGGCGATCGGGCGAAGCAGCTTTGCCAAGCCGATGAACAATGGGAATCCCGTCGGATGCGGCCTGTACGCCGGCACGTCGTAGTCGCGAACACCGAGGCAGAAGAGCGCCTCGTCCCAATCCCACATCGAGCGCGAGAGGGCGGCGATGCGCGTGATCGCGATTGCTGCGAAGGAAATGAACAATAAGCCGTATTCGCGCATCCTCGCATCTGGGCTGCGCCATGTTTCTCTGAAGTCAGGCGTGGAGATCAGGTTCATCGGGGAAAGTGAAGCGTCGCCAGGGATACGGGGCAGAGGGCCGCGAACGTCTACCGGTCTCGCGATTTCGTCCTCATCGACACCGTGTTGCGAGAAGCGACCGGCGTGAACCTCATCTTCGGTGTTGGATGCCGCTCGCGCAAAGAATCTAGCAGAGGCAATTTTGTCGTAGCAAGGAGAAGGCGATGGGCGAAGGGGCAATGGCCGTAAGGTACGCGCACCAGGTTCTGCGGCGATAGCGGCGATGGTCATTCCGCTCCGGCGTACCGGCTAATTCGTGCGCTTCGGCGGCACACGGGCGCGGCCCATGCGCAGATGAAAGTTGGGAGGCGATGATTCGGTCTTTAGAGCGCGCTGGGAGCTACACCGGCGCGGTGACCTCCGGTTGGGATGGCAACGCCCGCTGATTTGCGTGCCGTACCATCTGTTCGGCTGCCCTGCTGACAAAGCGGCTGACCAGCCACTGCATCAGCACGTCGTCGCCCACGCGCACCGAAAGCGGGTCGGACGGCCCGCCGGTTTCCGCGCGCCACAGCCCGTGGTTCGCGTACGGAAACACTTTGATGGTGTAGTCTCGGTTGCCCGACTTGGCCAGCGCGCGACCGATGATCTCCGCGCTCTCGTGCGCGGGGAGGAATCGATCGAGCTCTCCTTCGTACACAAGCGTGGGCACAGTCACTTTCACCCACGCCGTTACGGGATCGAAGTTCGCGCGGCGCTGATTGGCAATCCAGTCGAGAATGCGCGCGCGCGCCTCGGTCATCTCCATCAGGTCCCGGCGCGGCGCGAGGAATACGCCTGGAACCACTTCTCGTTTTTCGCGGCCATCAACGCCGCGCGCCCAGTCGTTCCACCCTTCGCCATTTCAGGAGGTCGTCGGTTCGATGCTCGTATCAGGCCCGGAATGTTTTCGCGCTCTCTTTCGTCTCAGTGGAGCGGATGCTGCTCGCGACCGCATCGAACATGAACCGTAAGCCGCTCGCGCTCGCGATCGTGCTGATGCTCGCGGTCCTTTCGCCTGCAGCGGCGATCATCGGTTTCTGCACCCGGATGCCGTGCTGCAAACACGCCGCGGCGCAGCCGCTGGCGTTCTCGACCGAAGCAAACGACTGCTGCACCACGATCGCCTGCTACGAATCCCCTTCCGCGAAGCTGGCCAAGCGTGTGACGACCAGCGACCTCGCCGTCACGATGCCGGCTATCGCGCCGGTCGCACTTGCGCCGCCGCCGCCGCACGCCGTTCGCCAGTACATCGACACCTCGCCGCCTGTCGAGACGCGGCACCGGCTGGCCATCCTTTCGACACTCCTCATTTGATCCTCACGCGCTCGTTCGCTGCCGAGCTCTGATCCTGTGAGGAAATCATGTTTCAACGATTCTTCGCCTGCATTGCAGGCGCATTTCTGATCGCCGGTAGCGCGTCGGCGGTCGACTGGAACGATCAGCATTCCGTGGTCGAGGCGGCGTTGAAGGCTTCGCCTTCGCTGCGCGAAATCGATGCACGACTGGACGCGGCACGTGCCCGCGAGCGCGCGGCCGGCGCGACGCCGAATCCGGTGTTGATGGCGGGCGTGCAGAACCAGCAGATCGACCTGTCGCGCGATCCGATGATGACGATGTACATGGTCGGTGCATCGCAGACGTTCGTGCGCGGGGAGCGACGTGACGCGCTCCGGCGCGCGGCGCAGCTCGACGCCCTTCGGCTGCAGCGCGAGCGGGAGTCGCGCGCAGCGGGGATTACGCGAGACGTGCTCGTGGCGTACGACGAAGCGGCGACGGCGCAGAATCAGCTCGCCGCAAACGAGGAGGTGGCGAAGCTCGCCTCCACGACCGGCGACGCGGCGCGTGCTCGCTATGAAGTGGGCACGGCCGCGCAGATCGACATCATCCGCGCGAAGGTCGAGGCGAACAACGTCCGCCATGAAGCGCTGATGCAGCGACGCAGGCGCGATGAAGCGATTGCTCGTCTGCGCGCGTTTCTGAGCCTCGCTTCCGGCGAAACGATACCCCCGTTCTCGATCGCACACGCGATGGAGCATCGCGCGCATGCGGGCGGCGTTTCACTCGCTGCAACCACACCGGCGATCGCAGCGCTGGAAGCGGACGTGGAGCGCGCCGAGCAGGACATCCGCCTGGCCAAGCTGATGGCGAAGCCCGACTTCAACGTCGAAGCGTCGTACGGCATGCGGCCGGAGCAGAAGGACATGTTCAGCGTCGTCGGCCGCATCGAACTCCCTATCCGAAAGAAGACCACGATCGAGCCTCGCATCGCAGAAGCGATCGCGCGCCGCGACGCGGCGCGAGCGCAGATCGATGCGTTGCGCCAGCAACTCGCCGCCGATTTCGGCGAAGCGGTCGCATGGCGCGACGAAGCCATCGAGCAGATCAACCTGCACGTCGAGCAGTTGGTGCCGGAAGCGAAGCTCGGCTTCGAATCGGCGCTCGCGTCGTATCAGGCAGGCAAGACGACTTTCGATGCGGTTCTCGGCGCGCTGCAGACCTACCGCGCGCTCAACGTGGACTACTTCGCACTTCAGCGACAGCTCCTGATCGCCGAGGCGGAGATCGACGCGCTGCAGCACGGGGCGACAGGAAGAAGCGCCGGGGCGGGGATGGGAGGTGCGCGATGAAACGCATGCTCCCGTGGATCGTTGCGGCGATCTTCGCCATCGCCTTCGTCGTGGTGCTCGTTGCAAAGCGCGGCGGTAGCTCTAATGAGCTCAACGGCGTTACGCAGGACGACTCCGGCCGCCGCGTCGTGACCTGGATCGATCCGATGTACTCGCAGGGTCCGCCGCACAACTACAAGTCGGATCATCCCGGCCGCGCGCCCGACTGCGGGATGAAGCTCGTACCGGTTTACGCGGACGAACAGACGACGAGCGCCTCTTCCTCATCGACGGTGAGCGGCTATTCGAACGTATCCGTTGCGCCGCAGCGACAGCAGCTCATCGGCGTGAAGCTGGCGACGGCGGAGCTGCGCGATCTGTCGCGCACGATTCGCACGACGGGACGCGTTGCCGTTGACGAGCGGCGCATCGCACAGGTGCGGACGAAGTTCGACGGCTTCGTCGATGCACTGTACGTGAATTTCACCGGACAGCCCGTGCGCCGCGGAGATCCGCTGCTCGCTGTCTACAGCCCCGATCTTCTGGCGACGCAGAACGAGCTCATTCTCGCCGAGCGCAATCGCTCCGACCTCGGCCGCACACTCGCCGACGCCGCCCGTGCGCGTCTCCGCCTGTGGGACATGAGCGCGGCGGACATCGATCGGGTCGCGCGGACGGGCAAGCCGATGCGCGATGTGATCCTCCGCTCGCCTGTATCCGGCGTGGTGACGACGAAGAACGCCGTTGCCGGCGGGCGCGTGATGCCAACGGACACGCTCTACGAAGTCGCTGACCTCTCGCACCTGTGGGTTCTGGCCGACGTCTACGATTCCGAGTTGCAGTCGGTGCGCGTCGGAACGCCCGCGCAAGTCATCGTCAGCGGCCAGACGCTCACCGGCAGCGTCACGTTCATTGGTCCCGTCGTTGCGGCGCAGACGCGGACGGCGAGCGCGCGTATCGAGCTCGATAACCGTGCCGGTCTGCTCAAGCCGGATATGTTCGCGGACGTGATCCTGAAGCAGCCGATCGGATCATCCGTCGCCGTGCCCGACAGTGCGGTCATGAACACCGGCACGCGCGCGGTCGTTTTCATCGCGCGCGGCAACGGCACGTTCGAGCCGCGGGAGGTGACGGCCGGCGCGAAGGCAGACGGCTTCTACGCGATCCGGTCAGGCGTGCAACCGGGCGAGCGCGTCGTCGTCGATGCGAGCTTCCTCGTCGATTCGGAGTCGCGTCTGAAGTCCGCGCTCTCGCAGATGAACGGGAGCACGCAATGATCGACCGCGTCATCCGCTGGTGCGCGACGAATCGCGGCATCGTGGTGGTCGTCGTCGCCGTGCTCGTGGCGATCGGGGTCTGGAGCATCCAGCACATCGCCATCGACGCGCTGCCCGATCTTTCCGACACACAAGTGATCATCTTCTCGAAGTGGGATCGCAGCCCCGACATCATCGAGGATCAGGTGACGTACCCCATCACGACGGCGCTACTCGGCGCGCCGCACGTGAAGGCGATCCGCGGCTTCTCCGACTTCGGCTACTCATACGTCTACGTCATCTTCGACGAAGGGACGGACATCTATTGGGCGCGCAGCCGCGTGCTCGAGTACCTATCGAAAGTGCAGCCGTCGCTGCCGCAGGGAGTTGAAACGTCGCTCGGCCCCGACGCAACGGGAGTCGGTTGGGTCTTTCAATACGCGCTCGTCGATACGACGGGGCAGCATTCGCTCGCCGATCTCCGCTCGCTCGAGGACTGGCACATCCGGTACGAGCTGCAATCGGTGTCCGGCGTCGCAGAGGTGGCCAGCATCGGCGGCTTCGTGCGGCAGTACCAGATCACCGTCGATCCCCAGAAGCTCGCCGGCTACGGCATTCCGCTCATGCAGGTTAGCGATGCCGTGCGCCGGTCGCACAACGAAGGCGGCCGCCAGCTCATCGTGTGGAGCGGCGCGAGGGACATGGTGCGCGCGCACGGCTACGTTGGCCGCAAATCCGAACTCCGAACGGACGCGATGAAGAGCGCGCACGCGCCGCCGCTCGCG
>JACXTT010011399.1_pt1 | contig 11898 bp, 12 predicted proteins | sample 9270951 | NCBI WGS metagenome assembly JACXTT01 (sample SAMN15532306, study PRJNA645909) | rock metagenome | isolation source: weathered quartz diorite | place: Puerto Rico | collected 2017-06-21 | reverse complement strand
ACCCACGCTATTGCTACAGCGGTGATGGTCCCAGTGATTGCTTCAGGCGGTGTGGGAACGTTGCAGCACATCTACAAGGGTCTCACCGTTGGCGGCGCCGATGCGGCATTAGCCGCGTCGATTTTCCACTATCGCGAGTACTCCGTTCGTGAGTGCAAGGAGTTTCTCGCAGCACGGGGAGTCAGGGTGCGTTTGTAAAACGTGAGACATACTCTTCGGGAATAGATCACCTTTGAACGGTTATGAGTACCACCTCGCTCATTTCCCAGATCCATGCGAGTCCGGTAATGGCAGTCTTCGTCATCACCGGCGGTGGCGCGCAGGCCTTGGCTGACTTACTTACCGTTCCAGGCGCATCGCGGACTGTACTGGAAGCGCTGGTACCGTACAACGAGCAGTCGCTGGCTGAGTTTCTTGGTGCCCTGCCGGTGCAGTCGGTGGCTGTTGAGACTGCCGCTGTTTTGGCACAAACGGCCTATCAGCGCGCGCGGCGACTGCGAAAAGATGGGACCGTGCCTGTGATCGGCCTGTCTTGTACGGCCACCCTTATGACCGACCGACCAAAGAAAGGCGCTCATAGGGCCCATGTTGGACTGTGCGGAGGAGAGCAAACCCGTGTATATTCTCTTACGTTACAGAAAGGCGCACGGGATCGTCAGGGTGAAGAGCGGCTGGTGAGTGACCTCCTCCTGCAGGTGCTCGCTGAGGCTTGTGGACTCAATATCACTACGGATTTGCCACTCCTAGAAAACGAGCGGGTCACGGTCCAGGATGTATAAACACCCTACCAGTTGCCGAGTCATCCGTGGGAGAGAAGGTGTTCATACGACTTCACAGAATCTTCACTTTACGAGATGCGAACTTACTTTGGAGTTAAGCTGCGTCACTCCTCAGCCATTTCCTCCTCTTTTTTCTCCCGCGTCTCTTGCTACAGTAAGAGACAGAGTGAGGTTTTGCGTGCAGACTATCGGGCAGACCATCAAACTGTGGAGACGGACAGTGTGGGTAGTCGGGCTCGTCCTTTGTGCTGGGTGTGGGTTAGAGTCGTTCTTCACAATGCATCCCCCGCGTGTCATTCCTGTTTGGGTCAATTATCTGCCCAAGCTCGTCAAAGGGGCTCGTCCTCTCTTTCCATCCTCCCGCCTGCTGGTACTACGTCCTATAGATAAACGTGTGGCATACCCCGTTAAGCTGGGCGGGGCCTTGCCGGCCTCCCAGGACAATACCGCCATTCTTGGTATCTGGGGCATCAACTCCAAAGAGGGAGTCATTCGGGTTAACTCCTCACAGTTAGGGGCGCAGCGCCGTATGAAGGCCGGAGTTCCGCAGAATCCCGATCTGCCGCGTGGCATTTTCACCCTGACGAACCTGGAGCCCCTCATCCAGGATGCACTGGAAGACCATTTTCACGAAGCCGGCTTTCCCGTGCAAAAGGTCAACTTTACCGCGCCCAGTGAACCGAGCGCTGTTCCTGAACCGGCGCATTATGCCGTTGGCTGTGCGATCGAGGAATTTTCTCTGGTCAGTCTGCTGCGCTACAACGAGGTGTGGATATTCTCCGCGATTCAGCCTCATCCTATTGACGTGCCGATTCGCGGTCCCACGCGGGCGAACGTCGCCCTGGCGCTAACTCTCTACCGCTGGCCTTCCGGTGAGGTCCTCTGGGAAGGCAAGGTTGCTGACTCTGTCGATGATCCGCCGCAAGGGGAAAGCGAGTTTCTTTATGGCACTCCGGGTGAGGTGATGAGTATGGCTTTCAGCCGGGCGGTCGGCAGTATCCTGATCACCCAGAGCCTGCAAGATGTGTTGCTGACGAGATAAGTGCTGAGGTATGAGTGCTGAGGACTGAGCAGAACAATTGGTTCATTTTTTCATTGATTCATTGTCCCATTTCTCCGGTGTCCCAGAAATCCAATGGTTCGATGATTCAATGGTTCAATGATTCAATCGAGCTTTCTCAGCCCTCAGTCCTCGTTGCTCATTACTCGTCCTATGCGGGTTTCACTCCGCCAAAAATCGCCAGGTTGAGGAATTTCCAGTAGCAGTCCACCGAGATAAACCCGGCCGCCTGCCACCAATCGAGTTGGGTACTGAGGAGGGCGATATGGCTGCGCTGGCCAGGAGACCGCAGGCGAGCATTGCGCTCGGCGCGGATCTCTTCAATCGAGCGAAGCACGCCGGTCTGGGCTTTCTCCTGTTCTTGAATTGCCCGGTCGGCAAGGTCGGAGAAATGCTCCTGAAAGAAAAGTGGGGCTTCGACCACATCGTCATTCAGGAACAGACCGCCGGGCACGAGCAGGTCAAACACTTCCCGACAGAGCTGCTGCTTGCGCTCGTCGGTGAGATGGTGCAAGGCAATAGCTGAGACTGTGGCATGAAAAGGACCGGACAGGCCCGCGTGCCAAGCTGGGTCGGCCAGATCCTTGAGTATGAGCTGCGCCTGCGCGCCATGCTTCGCCAACCTCGGTCGGGCATGTTGCATCATAGCCTCTGACCCATCGACGCAGGTCACGGTTGCCTGATAGTAGCGGTGGAGAACCGCCTCAGTGACCGCACCGTAACCAGCGCCCAAATCCAGCACGTGAATCGGTTCATCCCACTGCCAGGGAAACAGATCGATAAGGAAGTTCAGTTGCTCCTGCCGTTTGGGGATGATGAGATCACTTTTCTCGACAAAGTAATCCACCTTGTCCTGAGCACCCCAGCCGCACAAGGTATCGATGTTAGCCATTGGCACGCTCCGTTCTCGGTTCCGTCACAGTCTATCTTATCTCTGCTCGCCCGCTGCGACAACGCTTCACCTCTTGCCTACCGTGGGAGAAGCCTCTACAAAGCAGCAGGAGGGTTTGTCTCCCGAGATTCAGGTTGACTCCCGATGAAGAAGGAACGGAAAAGACGTGAGAATTGGTATCGTCTCTGACATCCATGCCGATCCCCAGGCGCTGCGGCGCGCCCTGGAGGATATGCCCTCCACTGATGTACTGTTGTGTCCCGGGGATGCGGTCAGTGAGTATCGTTTCTGTCCCGAGACTGTGAGGATCCTGCAGCAGGCTCGCGTTCTGTGTATTCAGGGGAATCACGAAGTGGTACTTTTCGGCGGACGCAACCCGGCGTATCTCAAAAAGTGTCAGGCGAGCTTTGCCGCCGAAGCATTAGACTTCCTGGCTACTGCCCCGGTTTCCCGCGAGCTGGAGTTTGATGGGACGACAATTCTGCTCGTCCATGCCAGCCCCTGGGAGCCCTACGACGAATATATTTATCCCGGCAGCGCGCGGCTGGCGCGCTTTGCGACTCTCTCCTACGACCTGGTGTGTTTCGGGCACACTCATGTCCCGTTGATCCATCAGGCCGGACAAGTCGCTGTGGTCAACCCCGGCTCGTGCTCGCAACCGCGCGATCAAGACCGCCGCGGGGCGTACGCAGTCTTCGATACGCGGACCCGGGAGGCGACGATCCATCGTTTCTCGCTTGATTGACGATTCCTATGCGAGCAGTGCGTCCACCTGCGCGCAGGGCAAAGCGAACGCCGCGGCAACGCCTGGATGCGTGACCTGACCGCGGAGCGTGTTAAGCCCACGTCGCAGCGCCGGGTTATCACGCAACGCTCGTAACTCCTCATCCGCCAGTTCGATCGCGTACGAGAGTGTGACGTTGGTCAGGGCAAAGGTGGAAGTATGCGGCACGATGGCGGGCATGTTGGTGACGCAGTAGTGTACGACTCCTTCGTCGCGGTAGATCGGATCGTGATGGGCGGTTGGTCGCGAGGTCTCCGCGCTCCCGCCCTGATCGATGGAGATGTCAACGAACGCAGCTCCAGGTTTCATCCCGCGGAAGAGCGCGCGGGACAACAGCTTCGGTGTCCGCGCGCCTGGCACCAACACGCTGCTGATCACCAGATCGGCGGCGGTGACCTCTTCTTCGATGTTCGCGCGGTTGGACATCACCGTGGTGACATGTCCGCCGAGAATATCGTGAACATAACGCAGACGCGACGGGTTGATGTCGAGAATGCTCACGCGGGCGCCGATGCCGACGGCGACTTGACAGGCGCTCGCGCCGGCGATGCCTGCGCCTAGAATGACGACATAAGCCGGTTTGACTCCCGAGGCGCCGCTCAGCAAGACGCCACGACCACCGTTCTGCGCTTGTAGACACCACGCGCCGACCTGGATCGCCAGCCGTCCGGCAACTTCGCTCATCGGTGCTAGCAGGGGCAGTGAGCCGTCGTCAAGTTGGATAGTCTCGTAGCCAAGAGCGGTGACTTGTTTTTCGAGCAGGATCCGCGTCAAGTGTTCCTCAGCCGCCAGATGCAGATAGGTAAACACGATCAGCCCAGGCCGTAGCAAGGGATATTCAGCCGGCAGGGGTTCCTTGACCTTAAGGATCATCTCCGCCTGTTCCCAGACCGCGCTAGCCGAAGGCAGAATGCGGGCGCCGGCCGCCTGATAAAGTTCATCAGGAATACTGCTGCCCGCGCCGGCTCCCTGCTCGATCACCACCTGATGGCCATGGGCGATAAGACCTGCGACCCCACTGGAAGTGATTGCCACTCGGGTTTCTTCCGCTTTGATCTCTTTGGGGATGCCAATAATCATAGGACCATTATATAGCAGGCTTTACAGCGGGGAAGCGATTCACGTATCTTGGCACTCAGTATGGGAACAATTCTTGACGGAAAAGCGGTGGCTCAGGCGGTGCGGCGCTCGGTCAAAGAGGGGGTTGAGCGTTTCCACGTCCAGCATGGACACGCGCCAGGCTTAGCAACAGTCCTCGTGGGGGACGATCCGGTGTCGCGGGTGTACGTCGGCACGAAAGAAAAAGCGTGCCGCGAGGTCGGCATGCAATCGTTCGGCTATCGTTTATCGGCGACTGCGCCGGCTGTTGAAGTGGTAGCGCTTATTGCTGAGTTGAACACGCGCACCGATGTGCACGGTATCCTGGTCCAACTCCCTCTTCCTGAACATCTCGCAGCGGAGCGACTCATCGAATCCCTAGCTCCGGAAAAAGATGTAGATGCGTTGCATCCGCTGAATCAAGGGCGGCTCCTCCTGGGAGAGAAAGGGCTACGGCCCTGTACCCCACTGGGAGTGATGCGGCTGCTTGAGGAGAGTGGGGTGCCGTTGGCAGGGAAGAAAGCAGTAGTGATCGGACGGAGCATGCTGGTAGGTAAACCAGTGGCGTTAATGTTATTAGAACGGCACGCCACGGTGACATGCTGCCATTCGCACACTGCCGACATCGCCTCTGAGGTGCGTGCGGCGGACATTGTGGTGGCCGCGATCGGTCAACCCGAGACCATCAAAGGCGCATGGATAAAAGAAGGGGCGGTTGTCATCGATGTCGGCATTTCCCGGCTCGCCGATGGCTCGCTCAGAGGAGACGTCGAGTTTACCGTGGCCCGAGCGCGCGCGGCGTTCATCACGCCGGTGCCTGGTGGAGTTGGTCCGATGACCGTAGCCATGCTACTGGCAAATACGTTGAAGGTGGCGGAGAAACAAAAGAGGAATGAGTAACGAGGACTAAGGACTGAGCAGGACAAAACGTACGACGAAGGAGTTTCTTGTTCAGTCCTCAGCATTCATACCTCAGCACTGTTTATGCCCAAACGCACTCCCCTCTATGACACGCATCGTACCTTGGGCGCGCGTATGATCGAGTTCGGCGGCTGGGAGATGCCCGTGCAGTACTCGGGTATCCTGGCCGAGCATCACGCCGTGCGCACCCGGGCGGGGCTGTTCGATCTGAGCCACATGGGAGAGCTCGAAATCGCTGGCCCCAAATCCCTGGAGGTATGTCAGGAACTATTAGTGACCAATGTCGCGCAGGTACGGCTCTGGCAGGCGCAGTATTCGGTCCTGTGTTATCCCACAGGCGGCATCGTGGACGATGTCATCGGATATCGTGTAGCCGAAGATCGCTATCTTTTCTGCGTGAACGCAGCCAACATCGAAAAAGACTGCGATTGGGTAGTCACACATAACCGCGGGCGGGCGGACGTCATCAACCGTAGCGATGAGTACGCGTTGATCGCGCTCCAAGGGCCACAGGCACTTGCCATCTTGCAACGACTGACCACCCTGGACCTGCCGCAGGTGCGCCGCTATTGGTCTGTGCCAGGAGAAGTGGCAAGCGTGTCCGCTCTCGTGGCGCGAACTGGATACACTGGTGAAGACGGGTTTGAATTGTTTGTACCGCCGCAGTCCGGCACGGCGGTCTGGACGGCCTGTCTGGACGCGGGGCGGAGCGAAGACATTCTGCCAGTCGGCCTCGGCGCTCGCGACACCCTGCGATTGGAAGCCGGATATCTTCTCTACGGCAACGATATCGACGCCCAAACAACGCCCTTGGAGGCTGGATTGCAACGCCTGGTGAGGTTCGACCAGGAAACGTTCCTCGGCCGCGAGGCGCTGCTCCAGCAGCAAGCGACCGGCATTTCTCAGCAACTAGTTGGCATCAAGATGGAAGCACCCGGCATTCCTCGTCACGGCTACGTGTTGTGGCACGAGGAAAACCCCGTCGGCCGTGTGACGAGCGGCACCCAATCTCCCACTCTGGGAGTGGGCGTCGCTTTAGGGTACGTCCCCCCAGCCTGCGCGACGACTGGCACCGAGCTTACCGTGGAGATCCGCGGTCGGCGTGTCCGCGCGCGGGTTGTGGAGCGGCCCTTTTTTCGCCGGGGGTGAACGGAGGAGCAACATGGAATTCCCGAAAGAGTTACGTTATTCGCACGAACACGAGTGGGTCGGAGTGGAAGAGAACATCGCCACGATCGGTGTCACCGATTATGCCCAGGAACAACTGGGAGATGTCGTGTACGTAGAACTGCCCGAGGTCGGCGCGCAGGTGACGAAGGATGAAGCGTTCGGAGTGGTAGAGTCGGTCAAGGCGGTCTCCGACGTCTACGCGCCGGTGAGCGGAACAGTGACCGAGATCAACGTGTCACTCCCTGATAGTCCGGAAACGGTCAATGAAGACCCCTATGGCGATGCCTGGATGATCCGGGTCGAGATGAGTGACCCGGACGAGCTGGAGGATTTGATGACCGCGGCACAGTACAAAGAGTTTGTGGCGGAAGAGCAGGGGGAGGAATAAAGGCAGCATGCGCTACATCCCCCACACCGACCACGACATCGCTGCCATGCTGGCAACTTTGGGTGTGGGTTTGGTGGACGACCTCTTTGCCCAGGTTCCCGAGGAACTGCGGGCTCGGGCGGCCATCGACCTCCCGCTTGGAAAAGCCGAGGCTGAAATCCGCGGACACCTGACCACTCTGGCCGCAGCAAATCGGGTCTCCTCTGACCTGCTCACCTTCTTGGGTGGCGGGGCTTACTCACATTTCGTGCCGGTGGTGGTCGATCAGCTCATCCAGCGCGCCGAGTTTGCCACTGCTTATACTCCCTATCAGCCCGAGGTGAGCCAGGGGACACTACAAGCGATCTTCGAGTTTCAGTCTCTGGTAGCAGCTCTGCTCGGTTTGGATGTCGCCAACGCCAGCATGTACGACGGCGCGTCTGCCACAGCCGAGGCCGTGCTCATGGCGAAGCGGATCGTGCCACAGCGCCCGACTGTTCTCCTAGCCCGCTCGCTGCACCCCCAGTACCGCCAGGTCGTGCGCACGTATCTCGACGGAGTGCCGGGAGTGCGTATCATGGAGTTACCTTGGGGAGTGGATGGGCGGATCGACACGGCGGTTCTAGGACAGTACCTTGATGACTCCGTGAGTTGTATCGTCGCTGGCTATCCGAACTTCTTTGGCGTGGTCGAAGACGTCGCCCGCATCAGTGACGCAGCGCATCGTAAAGGTGCACTAGCAGTGACAGCGACGATGGAAGCGAGCGCGCTCGGCCTCCTCAAATCTCCTGGCGAACTTGGTGCAGACATCGCTGTAGCCGAAGGGCAAAGCCTAGGGATCCCACTGAGCTACGGTGGCCCGGGAGTCGGGTTGTTCGCCTGTCGCAACCGTTTCCTGCGCAACATGCCGGGTCGGCTGGTAGGAGAGACGGTTGATCACGAGGGGCGACGCGGATTTGTCTTGACCCTGGCCACGCGCGAGCAACACATTCGGCGTGAGCGCGCGACCTCGAACATCTGTACGAACCACGGCCTGTGCGCGCTGGCGGCCACGGTGTTTCTCTGTGTCATGGGGAAGCAAGGGCTACGGGAGCTGGCCGAGCGCAACGTGAAGAAGAGCCATCACGCCCGTGACTTGCTGTTACAAATCTCGGGCTATCGGGAGCGATTCACCGCGCCTTTCTTCAATGAGTTTGTGATCGAGGTACCAAACGCGCGTGCAGTATGGCAACGGCTCAGAGAGCAGAACCTCGTGGCCGGCCTCGTGCTCGAGGAATGGTATCCGGAACTGAAAGATTGCCTGCTCCTGTGCGTGACCGAGATGCACACGCGTGCTGAGATCGAGCGGCTGGCGAAAGAATTGAGAATGAAGAGTGAAGAATGAAGAGTGAAGAATGAAGAATGGAAAAAGAGCCGTTCTTGACGAGCCACTGATCTGCGAACGCGGCTCGCCTGGACGGATCGGTTATTCGCTTCCGGTGCATGACCTGCCCGAGCGCGACCTAGACCAAGATCTCTCACGTGAACTCTGCCGCGAGGCGCTCGACGGTTTCCCAGAGGTGAGCGAAGGGGAAGTAGTACGCCACTTCACTCGGCTGTCGCAATGGAACCTGAGCGCCGCGACCACCCTCTATCCACTGGGCTCCTGTACGATGAAGTACAACCCTGTGGTGAACGAACTGGTAGCGCGCCTACCGGGATTCGCCCAGCTTCATCCTTTGATGCCTGACGACTATGCTCAAGGCGCCCTGGAACTGCTAGCTGATCTCGAACACTGTCTAGCCGAGATCAGTGGTATGGACGCGGTGAGCCTTCAGCCCGCGGCTGGTGCACAGGGTGAGCTCACCGGCATGAAGCTGATCCGCGCCTATCATCAAGATCGTGGCCATCCACGCAAGAAGGTACTGATCCCAGGCAGTGCCCACGGCACCAACCCGGCATCGGCGGCGCTGTGCGGGTATGAAGTGGTCGAAGTGCCGACCGGGCTTGACGGGATGCTGGAAGCGGCGACGGTGGAACAGTTCGTCGATGCTGAGGTCGCCGCGCTCATGGTGACAAACCCCAACACCTTGGGTTTGTTTGAGCGCGAGATCTTACAAATTATTGACGCATTGCACGCTCACGGCGCTCTGGTCTACATGGATGGCGCGAATTTGAATGCGCTCATGGGGGTGGCCAAACCCGGTCACATGGGCGCGGACGTGATCCAGTTCAATTTGCACAAGACGTTCTCCACTCCACACGGAGGTGGTGGCCCAGGCGCGGGTCCAGTTGGGGTGAAGAAGGTTCTGGAGCCTTATTTACCCGTACCTCGTCTTGTACGTGAGCAAGGGTGCTGGCGCTGGAGTGAAGCGTTCCCTCAGTCAATCGGTAAGGTCCGCGCTTTCTACGGCAACTTCGGTATTCTGGTGCGTGCCTATGCCTACATTCTGGCGATGGGTAGCGACGGTCTCACCCAGGCCACGCGCATGGCCGTGCTCAACGCCAATTATCTGCGTAAGCGTTTGGAACAGGCGTATGACCTGGCGTATTCCACGCCTTGCCTGCACGAATGCGTTTTTTCCGACGACTCGTTTCGTCACACCGGTGTAAAGACCCTCGACATCGCCAAGCGCTTGCTCGACTATGGATTTTACGCGCCGACGATCTACTTCCCACTAGTTGTGAGTGGCGCGCTGATGATCGAGCCGACCGAAACGGAAAGTAAGGAAACACTCGATGAGTTTGCTGATGCGCTGCTGGCGATTGCCCAAGAGATCGAGGACAGTCCCGCGGTCCTCAGGGATGCTCCGCTCACCACGCCCGTGAGCCGCCTGGACGAGACTCGTGCCGCCCGGCATCCGGTGCTGCGGTGGGGGAAAAAGTAGAGCGGGCACTGCCCACCTGACCGTCAGATATCAAGCCAAGAGCCAAGGAAGAGGCAGCGACTATGCAGGTCCTTAGGATCGGCAAGAAAAAGCAGGTTGAGCAGGCGGCGCAGGGTGCGAGCCGGGTTGAACTGCGCTGCCAAAATGATCCCCGCATGTTCTTTGCTCTCTGCGATCCATCTCTGATGCAGATCAGAGAAGTGACCGATGTTGTAGCTTAACAAGGTCCAATTGCGGTTCGCAGCGAAGGTCAATTGCTCCTCATCTGCCGCTTCCTGGTTATCGAACTCTTGCGTGCTGTACACCTCGTAGCCATGACGCTTGAGTGCGGCGACGAAATAGAAGTGCACGTCATGATCCAGGTACAGAATGGGTTTTGTCATGCCGCGAGAGTTGGAAAGAAGGGTCTTGGTCCATGCGCCGCTCCTGGAGCCGGATCTGCTCTATATCAGCGTCGATCTCTTCCTGGTGGTCGAAATAGTAGGCAAGGGCGCCGTACACCTGGGTGGGAGTAAGCTGAGGGAAATCATGGAGGATGTCTTCAGCCGTCAGCCCTCGATGGTAGTGGATCGCCACAGAACTGACCGGGAAGCGGGTGCCCTTAATCACCGGGCGCCCGCCGCATACACCCCGTTTGCGCTCGATGTAGGGATGAGCAGCTCTTTTCTTCCGTTCTTTCATGCTATGTGGCCTCCTGGGGATGTTCACTTCAGCCCCGCCTTGCGCAGGGCGGCAAGGGTACGCTCTGTTATCGCTTGATCTTTTTGGGAGGTTATCCGTCCGTACACTTCCACAGAGAAATTGGGACTGAGCCGCAGGACTTCTGCTGCCTCGGCTCGGGCCTCTTCCTCACGGCCCAGCTCGCTATAGGCAGCAGCCAGGTTGAGATGAGATCCCAGATTATTGGGACTGCGGGTGAGAGCTTTCTTCAGGTTCTCAACCGCCTCCTCATATTGCCCTGTTACGCGGTAGGCGTAGCCTAATATATACAGATACCAGGGCGGATACTGGGGGTTGAGGCGCATCGCCTTTTCCACTAATCCAACGGCTTCCGCCGGCCGCTGCGACAAACTCAGAATCATTGCCATCCCCGCGTAGCAATCAGCACAGTTGGGAGCAAGGAGGATAGCCCTTTCTCCCTCGGTGATGGCTTGATCATGTCGCTCTCTCCAGGGAGAGACCCACCCCAGTACCAGGTGAGCCAAGGGGAGGGAATCATCTAGAGCGATGGCTTTTTGCGCCAGGGTAAAAGCTTGCTCCAGAGTCTGAGGGGCCTGACTCCATTGGTTGCCCCAGTCCGCAAAGTACGTCAAACCCAGTGCCCCGTACGCTACCGCATACGTCGGGTCTAGCTCGATGGCTTTCTCGAACATCTGCCGCGCCTGGGTATTCGCCTCTTTCGTAGAGCGGTTAAAATACTCCCACCCGCGCAAGAGATAGTCATAAGCCTCTGGGCTGCTGGTGTATTGGCGCCATACGCGCTCTTGCTCGCCCTCAGTCAGCCTGATTGCCAGGTACGTCACGATCTTCCGCCTGATCTCTTCTTGCAGGGCGAAGATGTCTTTCAGCTCCCGGTCATAGCGCTCTGACCATACATGATGGTCCTTGGGCGCATCGACCAACTGCGCCGTGATCAGCACTCGGTTACCAATCTTGCGTACACTGCCCTCCAATACAAATTGCACTCCCAACTCCCGGCTCACCTCCTGCACCTTCACCGCTTTACCTTTGTAAGTGAAGACGGAGTTGCGAGCGATGACAAACAAACCCGAAAGCTTGGAGAGATCGGTGATGAGATCCTCGGTGATGCCGTCGCTGAAATACTCCTGCTCGGGGTCGCTACTGATGTTGACGAAGGGCAGCACGGCGATGGAAGGTTTGTCAGGCAAGGGTAGCGACGGAGGCTGCGCCTCCTGAGTGACGAGTGCTGAGTGCTGAGTAATGAGTGTCGGAAAAGAGG
>JACXTT010011398.1_pt1 | contig 11898 bp, 9 predicted proteins | sample 9270951 | NCBI WGS metagenome assembly JACXTT01 (sample SAMN15532306, study PRJNA645909) | rock metagenome | isolation source: weathered quartz diorite | place: Puerto Rico | collected 2017-06-21 | reverse complement strand
AGGGTTTCGTCGTAACGGCGCGCCTCGAAGCCCTCGTTGTTGAAATATTTCACGGTTTCATAATTGAGCAGGCTGTCGATGGCGCGCGTGTTGGCCTTGGAATCCATTTCGTTCATGTTGCGGCGGAAGATCATGCGCCATTCGGTGACCCAGAGCGTGAAAGCGATGTACACCAGCAACGTGACCAGCGTGACGATGCAGAACCAGGGGTCGTACTTGACCAGCAGGATCGCGGCCACGAATCCGATCTCGAGAATGGTGGGCAGGATATTGAACAGCATGAAGTTGAGCAGAAAGCGGATGCCCGCCGTGCCGCGCTCGATGTCGCGCGACATGCCGCCGGTCTGGCGTTCGAGATGGAAACGCAAAGCCAGATTGTGCAGGTGTTCGAAGACCCTGAGCGCCACGCGCCGGATCGAGCGTTGCGTGACCTTGGCGAACACGGCGTCGCGCAATTCACCGAAAGTCGAGTTGGCGAGCCGCAACGCGCCGTAGGCGACGAGCAGAAAAATCGGCAAGACGATCGTGGTGTGGGTCGGGCTGAGCGCGTCGACGATTTCTTTCAGGACCAGGGGTACGGAAACGGTCGCCACCTTGGCCAGGGCGAGGAAAGCCATCGCCAACGCTACGCGCCCGCGGAATTCCCACAGGTAGGGCAGCAGCGATTTAATCGCATTCCAGTCGCTCTGGCGGGCTGGGGGTTTTCCGTAATGTCGCATTCGCATGGTAAGGTGCGTCGAGCCGGCGCGAAATGAATTCTACCCGATCTGCGTCCTGTACCTGTAACATTTAAAGGAAGTAATACGAATCGAGGCCTTCATGAAAGGTTTTCACGTCAAGTCGGTGCTGGATTACGTTGCCTCCGGCGTGTACAAAAAGCAGCCGAGCCTGCAACGCTTCATCCGTGAACGCGCGGACCATCTTCGCGAGCAGGACGTTGTGGTAGATATCTGGAAGTAGACCGGAAGCGGCGCTCAGTGCCTGCCGAGCGAGGTAAAGACCAACAACAGTCCCAATCCGATGAAGCCGACAAAAAAGATCAGTGTCCAGTTGGGCATGCTGAGCCCCAGGAAAGACCAGGTGACTTGCCCGCACCCCCCGCTTCCAGCCAGCACCAATTTGAGAGTTTTGAGCAGCGGAAAAGTATCCAGCATGTCATTGAGACTGTAGCCGCAGCCGGGTTGCTGATCGAACGGCAGATTTTGGATCCAGACATGTCGGCCGGCAACACCGGCGCCCAAGGCGGCCGTCAACGCCGCGAACCCGCCGTAAATACGTCGTCCCAGCCTGCCCGGGTTGTGCAGCGCACCGGCCAGCAGTATCAGCCCGATACCGATCACGAACAGCCGCTGGAAAATACAGAGTGGACAGGGCTCAAGTTTCATGGCGTATTGAAAGTACAGTGCCGCTGCCATCAGGCCGGCACAGATCAGAAACCCACCCAGGAAAATCATCCGTTGTGACATGTTGTTGCCATCTGTTATTCAACGACGAGTATTTTATTGTTTACTGGTGTCAATTCCGCTGACGATGCCGTCAATTATCCATTGCTTCATCAGTCCGGCGGCATGCAGCGCCACATTCTGGGCATCGACCCATTCACAAAGTCCCTCGCATATGGCGGCAAAATTCTCGCCAGCGGCCGCGGCATCGAGTGCCCAGGCTGCGTCCACCGACAGGGAGCGAAAATAGGTCCTGAGGTCCTGACGCCAGATGAGCCAGGACCGCGGGTATTCGCCCGTCTGCGGTGCCGGGACGTCGGCGAGCGCCGTTTCTCCATGAGGCGCTTTTCCCGCCGAAGGTGTGGCGCTGGTTTCGCCACGGCAGGAGTGGATACTTTTTTCCGCATCAATGTGTTGGTTGACGGCCTTCCAGATGAGGGGCACGTTCCATCGCAGGTCCAGCCGGCGCATGGCGGGATGGAGTTGCAGACACATCGTAGGCCAGGCCTTCACCGGGACCTTCGCCATGTCCTCGATGCCCATGACGGTGTCGTTCTCAGCGTCGAAGATTTCGGACAAGGCCCATTCCAGGGAAGCCATGTCAGCGAGATAGGGCCTGTTTTTCCAGGGTTCCGTGGCGGCGAGATACTCCGGCAAGCGGTGGCCGAAATACCGGATGGAAAAATGCCGGGATGGATGGGTGGCGAGATAGGCTATCCCCGCGCTTTCAAATCCCTCGTCGCCGATCCAGGCGCGCAGGACAGGATAATTCGAAGTGAGGGCCTCCAGCAGACGCAGCCGGTAGGCATCGTAATAGATAGCCAGGCGCGTCTCGGCGCTGACTTTTGGGGTGCCGGCGACACGGTCCAGCATGCCTTTGCCGCCGTCGAGCAGGAACGACTGGAAATCGGATTGCAGGTTGGCGAGCGCGCTCATGCTCAGGCAGCCGTGACGGTACGCTGGCGCTGCCCTGCCGCGGCGAGGCGGCGGGCATGCTCCAGTTCCGCTAGCAGTTCGGGCAGCGGTGGAATATTGTCGTCGCGTTCGATCATGGTCGAGACGCGACCGAAACGGCGTAACGCCTGCGTATATAAATCCCATACCGGATCGACGACCGGCTCGTCATGAGTATCGATGATGTAATCGCCGTGATTGCGGTGACCGGCGAGGTGGAACTGCCAGACCCGTTCTACCGGAATGGATTGAAGGTAATCGCGCGGGTCGAATTCATGGTTGATGCTGCTGACGTAGATATTATTGATGTCCAGCAGGATCAGGCAATCGGCCCGTGCGGCGATCTCGCGCAAAAATTCCCACTCGCTCATTTCCGATTCCGGGTAGGTGACATAGCTAGAGACGTTCTCCAACAGGACGCGTCGGCCGAGAAAATCCTGAACTTCGCCGACACGTGCGACGACGTGTTGCAGGGCCTCCTCGGTGTAAGGCAGGGGCAGCAGATCGTGGGCATTGAGTCCGTGCGCGCCGGTCCAGCACAGATGGTCGGATATCCACTCGGGCTCGACGCGGTCGGCAAGCGAGCGTAGTTGTTTCAGGTATTCCCGGTCGAGAGCATCATGCGAACCGATTGAAAGCGATACCCCATGCATGACCATGGGGTATCGCTCGCGTATGCGGTCGAGGTAATGCAGCGGCTTGCCGCCCGGGACGAGATAGTTTTCTGAAATGATCTCGAACCAGTCGATGGCCGGCGAATCGTTGAGAATCGTTTCGTAGTGTGTGGGGCGAAGTCCCAGCCCGAAGCCGAGAAAGGGGCGGTCAGGAAGGGACGGGGTGGTCGTCATCGTTGTTTGGAAAAAAACACCGGACGCCTTTCGGCGCCCGGTGTATGCAGCTCTGAATTGCAGATGGTATTACTTCTTCTCCATCATTTTGGCCTTGGCGGCGTCACACTCGGCCTTGGTCATGGACACCCAGCCCTTGCCCTTGCAGCTGTTTTGACCCTTGCAGGCATTGGAAGCGGTCTGACAGGCGGACTTGCCCTTGCAGGAGTTGGCGCCGTCGCAATGAATCTTGGCTTCATCTGCCGCCGAGACGGTAGTAATGCCAGCGGTGATAAACAGTCCGGCAGCGGCCGTTGCAAGAGCAAGGCCAGTGATTTTCTTTGCATTCATCATGAATCGTCTCCGTTGATTTAAGGTTTATTAAATTCGACCGATTCCGCTGTAAGAGTCTCGGTAGAACGAATGATTGATACCAAGACCCCGACAGCAATCAACCGAATACTTACTTATGATACAGCTTCCCTGTGCAAGTTCCTGATATGTTCAGGGCGGGAATAATCTAACAGATGCCGCTGATACTTGCCTAGCCGTCGGTCAGGTAAATCAGCCCATTTATGCCGCGTGTTTAGCTTGTTTCAGGCGGAAACCGCCGGAAGGTCTGTTGGTTCTTCAGTTGCCGCGACGCGGGAAAGGGGCGTGACAGCTTGGTCAGTGAATGAGTTTTTTGTACTTGATGCGGTGCGGTTGCACCGCCTCCGTGCCCAAGCGGCGTTCCTTGTCCGCCATGTAATCGGCGTGGTTGCCCTCGAACCACACGACATTGCTGTCGCCTTCGAAGGCGAGAATATGAGTGGCGATGCGGTCGAGGAACCAGCGGTCGTGCGAGATGATCACCGCACAACCGGCGAAGTCGAGCAGCGCTTCCTCGAGCGCGCGCAGCGTATCCACGTCTAGGTCGTTTGTCGGCTCATCGAGCAGCAGCAGATTGCTTCCGCTCTTCAGGATTTTCGCCAGATGCACGCGATTGCGCTCGCCGCCGGACAGATCCTTGACGAGTTTCTGCTGGTCCGCGCCGCGGAAATTGAAGCGTCCGACATAGGCGCGCGATTGCACCTCGGTCTTGCCGACGATCATGATGTCGTGACCGCCGGAGATTTCCTCCCATACAGTTTTCTTTCCATCAAGCGTGTCGCGGCTCTGGTCCACGTAGGCAAGCTGCACGGTCTCGCCGACGCGCAGCTTGCCGCTGTCGGGTTTTTCCTGGCCGGTGATCATGCGAAACAGCGTGGTCTTGCCGGCGCCGTTCGGACCGATAATACCGACGATACCGCCGCGCGGCAGATTGAAGCTCAGATTGTCGATCAGCAGTTGGTCGCCGAATCCCTTGCCCAGATTTTCCGCCTGTACTACTACCTCGCCCAGACGCGGGCCGGGCGGAATGAAGATTTCCTTGGTCTCGTTGCGCTTCTGGAATTCCTGTGATGCTAGTTCCTCGTAGGCCGCGAGACGCGCTTTACTCTTGGCATGGCGTCCCTTGGGGTTGGTGCGTACCCACTCGAGTTCCTGTTTCAGGGTGCGTTGGCGCGCGGATTCCTGTTTCTCCTCGACCTCAAGACGCTTCTGCTTCTGATCCAGCCACGAGGAATAATTGCCCTTCCAGGGAATGCCTTCGCCGCGGTCGAGTTCGAGAATCCAGCCGGCGACGTTGTCGAGAAAATAGCGGTCGTGGGTTACGGCCACGACGGTGCCGGGGTAGTCGTGTAGAAAGCGCTCGAGCCAAGCAACGGACTCGGCGTCGAGATGGTTGGTGGGTTCGTCGAGCAGCAGCATGTCGGGCTGCGACAGCAGCAGTTGGCACAGCGCCACGCGCCGGCGTTCGCCGCCCGAGAGCTTGGTCACATCCGCTTCCCAGGGTGGCAGACGCAGGGCATCGGCCGCGATTTCAAGCTTGCGGTCGAGGTCCCAGGCGCCGGCGGCGTCGATTTTTTCCTGAAGTTTGGCCTGCTTTTCCATGAGTTTGTTCATTTCGTCATCGCTCATGGGCTCGCCGAATTTCATGCTGATTTCATTGAATTTATCGAGCAGAGCCTTGGTCTCGGCGACCGCCTCCTCGACATTACCGCGCACATCTTTTTCGGGATCGAGATGCGGTTCCTGCGGCAGAAAACCGATGTGGATTCCTGGCTGTGGGCGCGCCTCGCCGTCGTATTCCTTGTGTTCGCCGGCCATGATGCGCAGCAGCGTGGATTTTCCCGAGCCGTTCACGCCCAGCACGCCGATCTTGGCGCCGGGAAAGAAAGATAGCGATATATCCTTCAAAATCGTGCGATTCGGCGGCACGATTTTGCTGACGCGATGCATCGTGTAAATAAACTGACCGGACATGTAACTCCCTGGTGTGTGTCAAGGGCGGTTTATTATAGGGGGCGCGCGGACGGAGGCAACGGCAAACCACGCCCGGGAGCCGGGCAAAATATTAAACAACGGAGAAATCAGCGGCGGGAATTTGCCCAGGTGGGTGTGCTGGTATCGGAGGCGAGTGTGGTCTCGTCCGCGAAAGTGTAATCGGTGTGGGCGTCCGCCTGCTGAAAGTAGTTGCCTTGCACGTAATCGAACCCGAGGTTCCAGAGTACCCCGAGATCGTCTGCTTTCTCGACGAATTTGGCGATAGTCTGCTTGTTCATGGATTTGGCAAGATCAATGATGGCCTTGAGCGAGGTACGGGTGAGGACGTCGGTCGACAGGTTGCGGATAAGCGAGCCCGATATTTTGAGGAAATCGACCGGCATATCGCGCAGGCGGTTGAGCGTGCTCAAGTTGTTGCCGAAATTGTCGATCGCGAAACGGCATCCGATCCGGTGCACGGCCTGCATGAACATGGCGGCGTCGGAGGGGTTCGCCATGACGGCGGGTTCATCGGCCTCAAGCACCAGATGCTCCGGTTTGATGCGCGTCGTGGCAATCTGTTTCTGGAGCATCGACAACAGTTCAGGGTCCTTCAGCGACACCGGGCTTAAATTGACGAAGAAGCTGGCCTGTCGACCCTCGCGGTGCAGCGCGGCGAGCGATTGAATTGACTGGCGGATAACCCACCGATCGATCGACGCCAGCAATCCCAGTTGTTCGGCGACAGGCATGAATTCGCCGGCGTGGATCAGTTCGCCGTTGCGGCCGGGCAGTCGCAGCAGCACTTCAAAATACTCCGCCGGGTCACCATGAAGATTGACGGTGGGCTGGTAGGCGAGCTGGAAGCCGTCTTTCTCCAGCGCGGTTTTGAGTCGCACTTCCCAATCGTTTGCGCTGGTCACCGACATGGCCGGCGCGGGACGGCGGATTTCCGTAAGCACGGGTATCGGTGCCGGCGTCAGTGCCGGTACGTCTGCCACGGCGCGAACTTCGGTTGCTGGCGTCGGCTTTGGGGCCGTGACGGTTTCCGCTGCCGGAACAGGGATAGGAGCAGGCGCAGCCACGGACGCCGGTTTGGATGGCCGGTTGCCCTGACAGGTCTGGTAGGCCTTGTTTAGCACGGCTTGTGCACTTTCGCTGCTTTTGTCGATCATCACCACGCCGATCGTGCCATCGCAGCGGAAAGTTTTGCCGCCTTCGCTGAAGGTGGTCTCCTTGAGCGAGGTAAGCATGGAGGCAACGGCTTCCTTGATCTGGCCATCGCTCATGCCGTGCAACAGCGCGGTGAACTCATCGCCGCTGAAGCGGGCGAGAATTGTCGACTCGCCGAGCTTGTCCCGGAACATGCGGGCGATCTTGAGTAGCAGCCGGTCACCGGCGGCGTGACCGAGGGAATCGTTGATTTCCTTGAGCTCGTTGAGATCGAGATAGAGCAGGGCGCTCTGGCTGTCATCCTGCTTCACCTTCTCCAGTACCTTGGTCAGTTCCTGTGTGAAGTGATGGCGGTTGTACAGTCCGGTGAGCGGATCGTGTTGATTCAGGTATTGCAAGCGGTTCTCGACGGCCTTGCGTTTCGAAACGTCGATGACGACGAATTGCGTGCAGCTCTCGCCGTTGAGGACGATGGGCGAGATGGACAGCTCCGCGTGGAAATGCTGCCCGTCTTTTTTTGCCGCCAGGAATTCCTGTGGTTCGGGAGGATTCGGTAGATTAATTTTGCGCAGATAATCCTTGAAGCGCACATGGTCGGATTTATCGACCAGATTGAGCGCTGGCACGCCCTCGAGTTCGCTCAAATCCTGGTAGCCGAATATTTCGAGGTAGGCCTTGTTGGCATCGATATGCATGCCGTCCTGGCAGTAACAAATGGCCTCGCGCGAGCCTTCGATGATGGCGCGGTTTTTATTTTCCACTTCATTCAACGCCAATGACATTTTTTGATGCTTGCGTCGCTCTTCGGCCACGTGCAGCTCGCGTTCGACGGCGGGCGCCAGCCGTGCCGACTGGCTTTTCAACACCACGTCATGCGCACCGCTATGCATGATCTTGACGAGGTCCGGGTCGCGGATGTTACGAGTGACGACGAGGAAGGGAATATCGAGATGCGCGCGCTTGACCAGGTCCAGCGCCAGTTGCGCACCGAAATGCGGGAGCGTGTATTCTGAAAGCACCACGTCCCAGGTTCCCTTGTCGAGCGCCGCCTGCATGGAGGCGAGATCCTGCACGCGCTGATTCTTGAGCATGAAACCGGCCTTGCGCAGCGATGCCACGGCAAGTTCGGCGTCATCCGGTGAATCGTCGACAATCAGCAGGCGTAATATCTTTTTTTCCACAATTCCCTCTTTCTGAAGACTATTTTAGCAAAACGCCCGTGTAAACCCGTTTTGGGCCGCAAATTGCGGGAAATAGCGTGGAGGACCAGACTCTAGTATGGCAGCAAAAATCGTTCCAGATATCCCCTGATTTGGCCGGACGAATCAGACACCCCCGGTCCAGCGAAATACGCCACTCATCGTCCTGACTGACCATTCAATTGTCCTTTTGCAAACCCCGTATAGGCTTCCCTTCTGGTGGGGTTGCGCAAGCAATTGCCTGATATGGAGTGCTCGAACCCAAGGTTGGGGTCTGCCACCCGGGGAAAGCCGCAAGGATGCTGCCATTGCCCTGCATTGGGAATATCGAACGCTCGTTCCCTTGGGGAATAGCGCCGATATCGTGGAAAAGCGGGAAGCGACAAGGAGCATACCATGAGTGGTGCGCAACGTTTGGGAACGTTAAGGGAACTGAATCAACCTTACGGCGGGACACTGGTTAATCTGCTGGTCAGCCCCGACCGAGCCGCCGAGCTCAAGGCAGTTTCGCGCGATCTTGTTTCTCTCGATCTTTCTCCACGACATCTTGCCGACCTGGAAATGCTGGCGACGGGCGTGTTCTCGCCGCTTCAGTCTTTTATGGGTCAGGCAGATTACGAGGCCGTATGTGCGCACATGCGTCTCGCCGACGGCAGGCTCTGGCCGATTCCGGTGACACTCGATATTTCGCTGAAGTTTTCCGAAAATATCTTACCGGGCCAACTAATCGCTCTCCGTGATGGCGAGGGTACGCTCATGGCCGTGCTCACGGTGTCGGAAATCTGGCAACCAGACAAGGGTGCGGAATCGCAGTGTCTGTACGGCACCCGTTCGATCACTCACGCGGCGGCGAATCAGCTGCTGAACGCCAATGGCGATGCTTGCATCAGCGGCAAGCTCGAAGTGGTGGAACTGCCGATCCATCATGATTTCCCCCGCCTGCGTCAAACGCCGGCGGAAGTGCGCGCGCGACTGGTTCGCCAGAATGTCACACGCGTGGTGGGGTATCATCCGCGCCATCTCATGCACCGTGCGCATGTGGAATTCACCAAGCGCACTGCTTATCTGAAAGATGCCGTGCTGCTGATCCAGTCGCACGTCGGACGTCGAGGATTGAACGACGCTGACCACTTTTCGCGTGTGCGGGCACTGTATGCGGTACTCGATCGCTATTCGTCGCAGGCAGCGCAACTTAATCTATTGGAGCTGTCGCCACGCCATAGCGGTGCACGCAGCGCCATGTGGCATGCCATTCTCCATAAAAACTTCGGTTGTTCGCATTTTATCGTGGAACACGATTACGACGATCAGGGCGAGGGCGCTACCGGCGATCCTTTGTACGGTCAATATCATGGACTCGACTCCGTGACGTGGCATGCACAGGAGATTGGCATCGAAGTGGTGCCATTCCGTAACCTGGTGCTGGAAGAAGATCAGCCGGAGAAACTGCTTTCGCCTCGCGGCGCCAGTCGACGCATGAAGGGCAAGATCCGAGTGGCCTCGCATGAGCAAAATGCCGAGATCGCGCACTGGTTTTCCTACCCGGCGGTGCTGGAAGAATGGCACAAAACGCTGCGCCAGGGCTTCACGTTGTTTTTCACCGGTCTGTCGGGCGCGGGCAAATCCACACTGGCCCAGGTGCTGTATGCGCGGCTCAAGGAACAGGAGGCGCGCCCCGTCACGCTGCTCGACGGCGACATCGTGCGCAAGAACATTTCTTCGGAGCTCGGCTTTTCGCGCGAGCATCGTGACATGAACGTGTTGCGCCAGGGTTATGTGGCGAGCCTGATCACGCGCCACGGCGGCATCGCGATCTGTGCGCCCATTGCGCCCTACGCCAACACGCGCGCCCAGGTGCGTGCCATGGTCGAGGAAGACGGCGATTTCATCGAGGTTTACGTGGCCACACCGCTCGGTACCTGTGAATCGCGCGACCGCAAGGGGTTATATGCCCGGGCGCGCGCGGGCCTCATCAAGCAATTTACCGGCGTGTCCGATCCTTATGAAACACCGATCAACCCCGAGATCGTGGTGGACACGTCCTTGCAATCAGCCAACGAGGCGGCGGACAAGATACTGGCGTATCTCACGGCGCAGGGATACATGACGCGCGTGGACAAGGCTGGTGCGAGTCAGGCCAAGACGACGCGTGATCCCGCCACACTTTGGACGTCAACCTCCGGAAATGTGTTACCCCTGACCCAATCCCGTGGCGAGGCGGGACCGGTTCTCGGTACCGGAAAACCATTTCATAAATAACTCCAGGATCGGGTGCGACTACTTCGCTGCTTGAGGTATTTTAGCTGACTATCCCGGCCGCGCGCCGGAAGGCCACGAGATGATCAGTCTATACGCGGATACCGAACAACGAAGTTTATTTTTTTGAAGGACGGGCGAGCAGGAATTCCAGCAGCGCCTTCTGTGCATGCAACCGGTTTTCAGCTTCGTCCCACACGACGCTCTGCGGTCCGTCGATAACCTCGGCGGAAACTTCGGCACCGCGATAGGCAGGCAGGCAGTGCATGAAGACGGCATTTTTTTTGGCCAGTTTCATGAGCGTATTGTCCACCATAAACCCGGAAAAGGCCTTGGCGCGTTCGGCCTTCTCATGTTCCTGCCCCATGCTGGCCCAGGTATCGGTCACGACAATATCCGCCCCCTTTGCCGCCTGCACCGGGTCATGAGACATCGTGACGTGATCGCGACAGGCGGAAACCCACTGCGGTTTCGGCTCGTAACCTTCCGGTGTGGCGATATCGAGCTCAAATTTGAACTGGTGCGAAGCATCGATCCATGAATGGCAAACATTGTTTCCATCGCCGATCCACGCGGCTTTCTTGCCGGCAATGTTTCCACGTTTTTCAAGGTAGGTCTGGATGTCGGCCAGTAATTGGCAGGGATGATTCAGATCGGTCAGCGCATTGATCACGGGTACCCGCGAGTGCGCCGCAAAACGCTCGACCATGGCATGTGAGTTGGCGCGAATGACAATGATGTCCACCATGCGTGACATGACGCGCGCGGTGTCCTCCACCGGTTCGCCGCGGTCAAGATGCGTGTCGCGCGGTGAGAGAAACAGGCTGGTGCCGCCAAGCTGCGCCATGCCGGCCTCGAAAGATACACGCGTGCGGGTGGAGGATTTCTCGAAGATCATCGCCATGGTCTTGCCGGCCAGTAGTGTGTGCCGTTTACCGCGCTGCTGCATGGCCTTCAGTTCCATAGCGCGCTTCATCAGCCGCTTGAGTTCTGCGGCGGTCAGGTCCAGCAATGACAGGAAATGACGCGGTTTCACTTTTTGCCTTCCAAAAAAGCGCGCACCACCTTGTCGAGTGTGTCGACCAGCAAATCGGCCTCACTGTCGGTGAATATGAGTGGCGGTAGCAGGCGTATGACGTTTTCCGCCGTGACGTTAATCAGAATCCCGCTTTCCAGCGCGCGTTGCAAGAGCTCCTTGCATGGCCGATCGAGCTCGACCGCGAGCATGAGCCCACGCCCGCGGATTTCCTTGACGCCGGGGACTTTGCCCAGTTTATTCCTGAAATTGGCAAGCAGCCGTTCGCCAAGCTTGGCGGCGCGATCGGTGAACTTGCCCTTCTCCAGCTCATCGATGACCGCCAGCGCCACGCGGCAGACCAGCGGATTGCCACTGAATGTGGAGCCGTGGCTGCCGGGCTTGAAAACATGCGCCGCTTTTCCGTGCGCGAGACAGGCGCCTATTGGGACACCGTTGCCCAGCCCCTTGGCCAGTGTCATGACGTCCGGTACCATGCCTTCGTGCTGGCAGGCAAACCATTTGCCGGTGCGGCACATGCCGGTCTGGATTTCATCCACGATTAGCAGCCAGCCACGTTCGTCACAGATTTTGCGCAGGCTTTTTAAATAGCCTGCGTTTGGAATAGACACGCCACCCTCGCCGGTAATAGGTTCGATCAGTACAGCGACGACATCCTTGTTGCG
>JACXTT010011397.1_pt1 | contig 11899 bp, 11 predicted proteins | sample 9270951 | NCBI WGS metagenome assembly JACXTT01 (sample SAMN15532306, study PRJNA645909) | rock metagenome | isolation source: weathered quartz diorite | place: Puerto Rico | collected 2017-06-21 | reverse complement strand
TCGCACACTTCGGATATCCCGGCGACATTCCCGTAGTTGGCCCCTGGTAGTGCAATTCCCGAGGGCTCTATAATGAAAGGCTATTCGAGGCCTTTTCATGAACCGTACCCTGATTTGCACTCTTCTGTGGTCTGCCTCGCTACTCGGGCAGCAGACCATCGTAGCTCCATCGCCCGATCGCAGAGCGAATGAGGGCGAAGGTCCATTCAACCGCCTCGTGATCCGCGCGATCACCATGATCGATGGCACCGGCGCGCCGCCTCGCGGTCCCGTGGATATCGCGATCGAAGGCAACAAGATCATGGACGTTCGTAGCGTCGGCTACCCTTCCGTGCCGATCAAGCCTCAGAACAGGCCGGAAAAGGGCATCAAAGAAATCGACGGCACGGGCATGTACATCATGCCGGGCTTCATCGACCTCCACGTCCACACTGGCGGCGAGCCCAAGGCGCCCGAAGCAGAATACGTGCACAAACTCTGGATGGCGCATGGCGTTACCACCGTGCGCGGCGTTCCCGCGGGCTCGATGAACTGGGTGACGCGCGAAAAAGAACGCTCGGCCCAAAACAAAATCGTCTCGCCGCGCTACTTCAACTACCAGCGGCCATTCACTGGCGAAGGTTGGAAGCCGAGCCGGATCCCCACGCCGGAAAGCGCCCGCGAATGGGTCCGCTGGGCAAAAGGCAAAGGCATCGATGGGCTGAAGCTCACCTCGCTCGATCCGGAAATCATGAGCGCGCTGATCGACGAAGCCAAGAAGAACAACCTCGGCACTACCGCTCATCTCGATCAGATGGGCGTCGTCCGCATGAACGCGCGTGACGCCGTGCGTCTGGGTCTCGGCACCGTCACCCACTTCTACGGCCTGCTCGAATCGTTGCTCAAGGACACCACGATCCAGCCCTATCCCGTCGACCAGAACTACAACGACGAGCAACATCGCTTTGGCCAGGCGGCGCACCTGTGGAACAAGATCCACCCGCGCGGCAGCAAGGAATGGAACGATCTGCTCGACGAGTTCCGGCAGCACGACGTCACGCTTGATCCCACGTTCACGATTTACGCCGCCTCGCGCGACGTGATGCGCGCCCGCACGGGCGAGTGGCACGACCGGTACACGCTACCCACACTGTGGGATTTCTATCAGCCCAGCCGCGAAGCCCACGGCTCCTATTGGTTCAACTGGACCACGAGCGACGAAGTCGAATGGAAGAATTTCTATCGCGTCTGGATGAGCCTCATCAACGATTACAAGAACAAAGGCGGCCGTGTCACCACCGGTTCCGATTCCGGCTTCATCTACAAGACATACGGTTTCGCCTACATCGAGGAACTCGAGCTCCTGCAGGAAGCGGGTTTCCATCCGCTGGAGGTCATCCGCGCCGCGACCATGCACGGAGCGGAAACGCTGTTCAAGCCGCTAGGCAAGCCGATCGAGTTCGGCATCATACGGCCCGGGCTCCTCGCCGATCTGGTCATCACCGACCAAAACCCCATCGCGAACTTCAAAGTCCTGTATGGCACAGGCCATCTGAAGTTGAACGACAGAACCAACATGCCGGAACGCGTCGGCGGCGTCAAATACACGATCAAAGACGGCATCATCTACGACGCCAAACAGATGCTGGCCGACGTCGCCGCGATGGTGGAACGGGCCAAGGCGAAGCAGTCCCGTTCGGCGAACTGACGGTATCCTGAAAGTTGCAGAGCGAACCGGAAAGTAGGATTGCATGGCCGCATTAATTGACGCGATCAGCGTCAAGCGCAGAACGCTGTTTGAACACGAGAACACCCCCTTTTGCTGCCTCGAGGCGGAGGTGAACACACCGACCGCCCGCGGCGGGCAAACACTGGTCCGTCTCAAGGTTCGTAATCTGCTCACCCGCGCCGTCTTCGAGAAGACCTTCAAGGCAAGCGATAAGTTCAAAGAGCCCGATTTGCAGGTGGTTCCCGCTTCCTATCTCTACAGCGACGGCGATGGCTCCCATTTTCTCGATCAGGACAGTTTTGAAACCCTGACGCTTTCTGAAGAGGTGATGGGCAACGCGCTCGACCTGTTGCTCGAAGGCACGGTCATTGAGCTGCAAAAATACAATGGCAATCCCATTGGATTGGAACTGCCGACGTTTGTCGATCTCGTGGTGAAGGACTGTGAGCCCGGCGTCCGCGGCGACTCCTCGAGCGGCAGCGTCACCAAGATCGCCAAGCTCGAGACGGGACTCGAAATCCGTGTTCCGCTCTATATCAAGCAAGGCGAAAAGGTGAAGGTTTCCACCGAAAACCGGGAGTTCGCAGGACGGGCCTAAGCGTCATGGAACTCGTTCCGGCGACGCGAGAACAGCAACCTCTCCTTGCGAATCTGCTCGAGCTCTACGCGCACGATTTCAGCGAGTTCCACCACCTGGACCTTGGCCCCGACGGCCGCTTCGGCTATCCGCGGCTTCCCCTTTATTGGACCGAACCCGGCCGGCATCCATTTCTAATCCAGATGCATGGCAAACCGGCGGGCTTGGCCCTGGTGAAGCAGGGCTCCGAGATTTCCGGCGACGGCGCCGTATGGGATATGGCGGAGTTCTTCATCGTCCGCGCCTATCGGAGGCATGGCCTCGGAAAGCGGGCCGCGCACGAAGTCTTTCGACGCTTCCCAGGGCCCTGGGAAGTCCGCGTCATGCAGTCGAATCGTACGGCCCTCGAATTCTGGCCGCGCGCCATCGCCGCCTGGACCGGTGAAAAGACGATCCAGCCCCTTACCTGCGAAAAGAACGGCAAGCTCTGGTCTGTGTTTGCGTTCCACTCTGATAGACTCGGTTAGCCCAAACGCCGCTACTTTGGCGGCCCGACCCAGGGAGGACCGGCCAATTCCATGTGGAACGATACAGACCTGCAGCACGACGTCGAAAAAGAGATCGGCTGGGAACTCCGCGCCGGATTGACGCAAGTCAGCGTGACCGTCAAATCCGGCGCCGTCGAACTTGCAGGGCATGTCGAGAGCTACTGGGAAAAGTGCGCCGCGGAACGCGCGGCCTGGCGCGTTGCGCATGTCCATCAGGTGGCGAACGCCATTCGCGTGGAGGTCCCGTTCGCGATGCAGCGCGGTGACGACGACATCGCACTCGCAGCCATGACGATTCTCGAATGGAACGGTCTCGCGCCCGATACGGTCGAGGTGCAAGTTGCAGACGCCCGCGTGATTCTGTCCGGAAGCGTCGAGCGGTATCAGCAACGGCAGGAAGCCGAGCGCGCGCTATCCGTATTGAACGGCATCACGGGCATCCGCAACGACATCGTCCTGCAAACGCCAACCGCCCTTGCGGAAAACAAAGCGCCCATCGAAGCAGCCATCAAACGCAACTCCCTCGTCGATAGCAGCCACGTCAAGGTGCACGTAGCCCACGGAATCGCAACCCTCCGCGGCGCGGTGCGCTCGCGCGCCGAATACGAAGAAGCCATGCACGCCGCCTGGACCTCACCTGGAGTCGTCAAGGTGGAAGACCATATCACCATCGGCTTTACGAAGGGCGAGTAAAACGCTCCCTGTTGTATTGCCACATGAGTTGTGTTAGCTTCTGTGGTAATGCCACAGGACAAGCTCGATCTCATTCAAGGCTCTCTCGACATCATGGTTTTGCAGACGCTTTCGAGCATGGGCTCGCTGCATGGCTACGGGATCGCCCGGCGGATCGAACAGATCAGCGATGGAACCTTGCTGCTCAACCAGGGCACCATCTACGCCTCTCTTATCCGGCTGCAACAACGCGACTGGATCTCAGCCGCATGGGGAACGTCAGAAAACAACCGCCGCGCCAAGTTCTACACCATCACGCGTAGTGGAAAACGGCAACTCGCCATACAGGCCGGCAATTGGGATCGCCTCTCGGCGGTCATCAGCCGGTTCTTCAACCTAGCAGCCAAAGGAGCTGGACAGTAACCCCATGAACGCCATTCGCACTCTTTGGGGCCGCCTATTGGCGACCTTTCAAAAATCCTCGCGGGATCGGGATCTCGCCGAGGAACTCGCAGCCCACACCGCTTTTCTGGTTGAAGAGAATCTGCGGCGAGGCATGACCGAGGAACAGGCCCTCCGCGCCGCCCGCGTCACTGTGGGCAACTTCGAATCGAACAAGGAACTGCATCGCGACGCCCGCGGTTTGCCTCTGCTCGATCATTTGATTCAGGATCTCGGCTACACTTTTCGCACGCTGCGGCGCGACCCCGCGTTCACGGCCTTCGCCATTCTCATTGTGGGCCTCGGCATTGGCGCCGCCGTAACCGTGTTCAGCGTCGTCAACGCCTTGCTGCTTCGGCCGCTGCCGTTTCGCAACCCCAGCGAACTCGTCTGGATCGCAAACACTGCTTCTGAAGGACTGTCCCAACAGACCACGCAAGTCGGACATTTGACCGACCTGCAAGCGCAGAGCCGTTCCTTCGCCGCAATCGGCGGTTACTTTGCGTTCTATGGCGACGGCGACCTGAAGCTGACGGGCGATGGAGAAGCTGAACGGCTCACGGCTGTGCCGGTGTCGCAGAATTTCTTCTCGTTACTGGGAGTGCAGCCGCAGCTCGGGCGCGGCTTCAATGACGAGGAATCGAAATTCAGGGGCGCGCGAGCCGTGTTGCTCAGCTACGCATTCTGGCAGCGGCGCTTTGGCGGCGACCTCAATATCGTAGGCCGCAAGCTGATTCTCGACGGCAAACCCACTCCCGTGATCGGGGTCATGCCCGAGTCGTTCGACTTCGGCGCGATCTTCCACCCTGGACGGCGATTCGACCTCTTCACGGTTGTGCCGTTGACCCAGGAAATCAACCGCATGGGCAACACGATGGCGATGATTGGCCGGCTCAACCCAGGCGTGACCCTGTCCTCTGCCCAGGCGGAAACCACCATCCTCGCCAAGCAGTTCGTGGAGGCGCACCCGCGCGACCGCAACACCTTCGGAGGTTTCCTGACACCGCTTGCGGAACACGTCAGCGGCTCCGTCAGGCCTGCCCTGGTTGTGGTCGTGTGCGCGGTTGGGGCCGTCATGCTGATCGTTTGTGCAAACCTTTCGAATCTCCTGCTTGGCCGCACCGCCAGCCGGCAGAAAGAGATCGCCATCCGCACGGCGCTTGGCGCGGGCCGCGGCCGTCTCATTCGCCAGATGCTCACCGAAAGCGTCACACTCTCCTTCTGCGGCGCCACGCTTGGACTTCTGCTCGCCTGGCTCGGCACGCGCAGCATCGCGCACCTCGAATCCCTCAAAATCCCGCTCCTGCAGGATGTCCGGCTCGACGTCACGGCTCTGGCGTTCGCTATCTGCGCCGCCACCCTCTGCGGACTTGCCTTCGGGCTTCTCCCGGCCTTCCACATTCCCGGATTCGTTCCGCAGGATGCGCTGAAAGATGGCGGGCGCGGCAGCACACAAGGAGGGGGATATGCCTGGGCGCGCAAAGGCCTGGTGGCGGCGGAAGTCGCTTTTGCCTGCATGCTGCTGATCGGTTCCGGGCTGCTCATTCGGAGCCTGATGCAGGTGCTCGACGTGAATCTCGGCTTCCGCCCTGAGCGTGCCGCTACCATACGGATCGATCCCGATTCACGGTACAAGACTCAGGCCGAGCGGAACGCCTATTTTTCGGAGGCTCTCCGTCTGGTGCGCGACCTGCCCGGCGTCACTGGCGCCGGCATTACCGACAGCCTGCCGCTCGGCAGAAACCGCAGTTGGGGGACTGGGGCGGAGGGCGTGCAATACGACCCCAGCAACTACCCCGAGGCGTACCCTCGCATCGTGAGCGACGGCTACTTTCAGGCGATGGGGGTCCAGCTTCGAGCCGGACGGGACTTCACACCACGCGACACGCCGGATAGCGAACGCGTCATCATCCTCAACGAAAGCTTCGCCCGGGCCCTCTGGCCGGGTCAGGATCCGCTGGGCAAGCGCGTCCTGAACAATGGTCCGGTGCGCGTAGTGGGCGTCGTGGCCGACGTACGGCATCTGGCCCTCGAAAAGGCCTCCGGCAACGAGATGTACATTCCAATCCGGCAAACGCAGGACTACGGTAACGCCGACCTCGTGGTGCGCTCGACTCTTTCCACGCGCGATCTCGCCAGCCGGGTTCGCGAGGCGCTCTCGCCGCTCGAGCCCAATCTGCCCGGCAAAGAATTCCGGACGCTCGACACGCTCGTGGACCACGCCATTTCGCCGAGGCGAGTCGTGGTGCTGCTCCTCACCGGATTCGCGGGCTTCGCACTGCTTCTGGCCTCTCTCGGCATCTACGCCGTGATTTCGTATTCGGTGAGCCAGCGGTCGCAGGAACTGGGAATCCGCCTCGCGCTCGGCGCCTCGGCCGGAACACTCCAGCGCGGCATCCTGAGCGAAACGCTCGTGCTCTCGAGCTTCGGTCTGTTGGCCGGCATTACGGGAGGCTGGGTTGCCTCGCACTGGCTTCGCGCGCTGTTGTTTGGCATCACGGAAAACGATCCGGTCACCTTTGCCGCATCGATCGCGGTTATCGGGTGCATTGCGGTTGTAGCCGCCTACATTCCCGCACGCCGCATCTCACAAATCGATCCGTCGATCGCTTTGCGCGCCGATTGACCACATCCCGTACAACACGAACTGTGATTACGGTTCGGCGAGCGCCTATACTACTTTTTCACGAACAGCGATTTCGGAATCATGGCATGGGCGCCCTTGGTGCCGTCCACTAGCTGTGTCAACCGCAAATCGATCGCGACGCTCATCAGCATGTACGCATCCTCGCGGCTCAGGCCCTTGGCGCCGGTGAGAAAGCCGACCGTCTCCTCCGCGGCAATGCGGATGGCCTGGTTGATCTCCGGGTCGAGGCCCATCGCAATGAAGTGCGTTTTCGTTTCGCCCCGCGGCCACTTCAAACTGCCCATGTCCTTGCGAACCGTGAACCGGAACGTTCCAGTGAGCGACGTCTCGAGCCCCGTCTGATCGGCTTCCCCATCAGCCTGCGCCGCATGGCCGTCACCTACCTGAAACAGCGCACCTTTGGCGTGAATAGGGATGTAAAGCCTGGTTCCGGCGCAGAGCTCCTTATTGTCGAGGTTGCCCGCATGAATGCCGGGAGGCGAGCTGCTGATGCGGCCGGCGGACGGCGGCGGCGCGACGCCCATGCTGCCGAAGAAGGGGCGCAGCGGAACCTCCACGCCGGGCGCGAACTTCGCAACATTGCGCTTGCGGTCGAGCGGAATGATGCGGCGTTTGCGGTCAGCTGGATGATCCGCGAAAACGTCCGCGAGCACGCCGTTCGAACCCATGCCGTTGTAGGCGTAGTCGAGGTTCATGCGCACGTCGCGGATCTCGACCTCGAGCACGTCACCGGGCTCCGCGCCTTCGATGTAAATGGGCCCGGTGAGAAAGTGTCCGCGGGCTTTGGGGTCGCGAGCCGTGATCTCGTAACGCGCCGGTTCGATTTTGACCTTGGGGACGCCTGCCGCTTCAAACATGGAAGGCGATCCGACGCCCAGCGTATCGATGACCACGATGTCGCCTGAGGCGATCTTCAACGCAGGCGGTGTGGAGGCATCGTAGTAGCCGACAATTACGCTATCCGGCGTGGCCTTGAGGGTATGCGTCTTCTCAGGAACTCGCCTGCGCAACGGAGCCGGACGTAGTGGCGGAGCCGAGTCTCTGGTCCATTGGTGGGCCGTCCGGCCCTGCGCAGGCTTCTGAGAGAAGGCGCAACCGACCGATACAAGCAAGAGAAGAAGAAATCCGCGAGGCAGCATTCGACGATGCTAGCAGGCGCCCAGCAACTGCGACCACGTGCGATTGAGGAATCCGTCCGTCATCCCCGCCAGATAATCGCAAATCACCCGGTGCGCTGGTTCTTTGTTCTCGCGATAGGCCTCGGGCAAATGTTCCGGATGCTCGAGAAAGAGGCGGAATAAATCGGAGATCCGGCTCATCGCAGCTTGGCGATCCTCGGCCAGCGCGGGCGATTGGTAGACGTGCTGTTTGAGGAACAGCTTCAGCGCTACATCCGTTGCGTGGGCCGTGGCCGCGAAACGGCACACCCGTTCCGGCGCCCGGCGAACCTCGTCGACGGTCTCCATGCCTTCGCAGGCTTCAATCGTACCGGCGATGAGCCCCGTCACCAGATGATGGATCAATTGCCGGACTACCTCATGCATGCGGTTGCGTTCCGGCGCTTTCGGAAACTGCTCGAGCGCCGACATCCACAACCCGTCGAACACCGGGATCATATTCCGCAGTTGGTCAATGGGGGTCAGGCCCGCCGAATACGCGTCGTCCAGATCCGCGGTGTTGTAGGCGATCTCGTCGCACAAGTCGATCAACTGCGCTTCGAGCGTAGGTTTCATGCCGGGCAGGTATTCGTCGAAGGCTTTCACTTCGCCGGGCGCGAAGTCGCGGGAGTGTTTGATGATGCCTTCGCGAACCTCGAACGTCAGGTTCAGGCCCGGAAAGCGCGCGTAACGCGATTCGAACTGTTCGACGATGCGGAGCCCGTGCTGGTTGTGATCGAACCGGTCGCCGAACCGCTGCATCTGGCGGTCGAGTTCCTCTTCGCCTGCGTGGGCGAAAGGCGGATGCCCAATATCATGCACCAGCGCCAGGGTTTCGGCGAGATCGTCATTGATGCCTAAGGCCACGGCCACGGATCGCGAAATTTGCGCGACCTCGAGACTGTGGGTCAGACGGTTACGGAAGTGGTCGGATGTCCCCGAGGCGAAGACCTGCGTCTTGTCCACCATGCGGCGGAAAGCGCGGGAATGGATCACGCGGTCCCGGTCACGTTGAAACTCGTCCCGGTAAGGGTCCGGAGGCTCCGGGTAGCGCCTTCCCCTGCTTTGCGCGACGGGAAACCGCAACCGGGCCAGATTCATTTCAGTTCGGACAACAGGGTGAGGGCAGTCTGCGAAACGGCCGAACGCGAGGTGCGAAGCGGTTCCAGCAGCTTGCGCGCCTCGGCCGGATTCGTCTTTGCGATCAGACGGGCCTTCTCGATGGTCGCGTGTTCTTTGGATACGAAATCCGTAGGCTTGTCGACGAGGGTCTGCAGAAGCTTGGCGCCTTCATCGGTCTTACCCATGCCGCCGTACATCTGCGCGAGAGCCAGCTTGGCGAGGCTAGCGTAGTTCGGGCTGGCCTGGTCAATGGCGGCTTTCAGATACTTCTCCGCTTCGGAGGTATTACCGGCTTCCGCCCAGTGGGTACCCAGGTAGTAGTTGGCGATGGCGCCTTCATCGGTGCCTTTGTACTCTTCGGCGAACTTGGGGAACTCGGCGCGAATCGCCGCGGCCTTTTCCGCATCGGTCTTGTACACCTTGGCGGCGAATGGGGGGGCTTCGCCGGGTGTTACGGTCGCACCGTAGATGTGTAACAACGTCTGCAATTTTTCCTGACGGACGCTGTGTTGGTAAGAACGGTACCAGAGGAAGCCGCCGATGAGAACGATCGCCGCGAGGCCAATCGCCACATACTTGTAGATCTCGGACTTGTGTCCTGTGATGTACTCTACGGATTCGAAAGCACGTTCGCGAAACGCGTCGTGCTTCACCATTTCTTTTACGTCCTTGTGCGTCAACTTGTCGGTCTGTGCCACGGTAATCGAGAGTTCCTTCGGGCAGAATACTTCCTGGGCGCCCTAAAGCAGGGTGGGAAACTTCAGTTTACCATGAGCGAACAAGGACGGAAGCGCTCCGGACGCCACTTTCCTCTTTCCGTGCTGTCATCGATCTGATATGCTGGAAAACAACTTTTGGTAGACTGCTCTACCAAAAATGGAAGCCGTAGCATAACGGTTGTCAGAAAAAGTCCGATCTAGGTGTCTATAGTGCAGTAGGGTAAGATCTCATTTCCTGTTCTGAGGGGCGGATCGAATGTTCGCGAGATATCCTGTTTTCGCGGTTGTTCTAGCAGTTGGCCCGGCAGTCATAGTCCAGGGCCAGATTCCGATGGCGTCGAGTTCACCACGTCTGGTGGGCACCGATATGGCTGTGCTCGAGTCCGGAGAGAATCGCAAAGATCTCCCCTGCACCGTGACTCCAACCAAGCCGATTCTCGGCTTCGATTTCAAGTTTCACTCCGGTTACGAGATCACGATGCCCATGCGCGAACTGGCGGGGTCGGAAAACATGCTGTCCATCCTATTCCGGGTGGCGCCAGCGGATCATCGTGACGACCAAATGTACTTCACCCAACGCATCCGGGTTCCCATGGTGAATGACGATGCCAAAGGCGACGCCTTTCTGCAGGGCTTCTTCGATGTCGGCGAGGGAAGCTATCACATCGACCTGTTGATGCGGGACCGGGCGGAGCGGGTTTGTTCGTTCTCCTGGGAGAGCGAAGCGGCCTTGCCCGCGAAGGAAAAACAGATTCAAATGGTGCTCGCGAGCGGCGCCGTTGCCGGCGCAGAAGGGGACCAGTTCAAAGAGGAGGCCGAGATTCAACGGGCCGGCGAACCGGTCAACATCAAGGTCCTCATCAACTTTGCGCCGCAGAACCCCCATGCGCGCGCCATGCGTCCCATCGACACCACCGCGCTCGTTTCGATTTTGCGCCAGATCGACAAGCATCCCAATATCGGCAAGCTATCGCTCGTCGCGTTCAGCATGCAGGAACAGAAGGTCATTTACCGGCAGGAAGGCGCGCCGCAGATCGATTTCCCCGGCCTCGGCAAGGCCGTCAACGCCGTGAGCCTCGGCACAGTGACCCTCGATCAGTTGTCCCGGAAGAACTCCGAAACCCAGTTTCTGGTGGACCTCATCAAGACCGAACTCGGCAACTCCGCCAAGCCCGATGCCGTGGTCTTCGCCGGGCCCAAGGTCATGCTGGACTCGAACCCGAGCAAGGAAGCCCTGCTGGAACCAGCCGCTGAGATCGACTTTCCAGTCTTCTACATGAACTACAACCTGAACCCGCAACAGATCCCCTGGACGGATGCAATCGGCCGGGCGGTGAAGTTCTTCAAGGGAACAGAATTTACAATATCCCGCCCTCGCGACCTGTGGAATTCCGTCACCGAAATGATCGCGCGTGTCGTAAAATCGAAGCAGAGCAAGAGCATGGCTGCGTCCTCGGCAGGCGGCGGAGGCCGGTAAAACCGGGCGCCAATCCATCGAAACCTGCAGACCGCGGACAAAGTCTATAGAATGTAGAGGGGTCATGTACGATGCGTAGTCTGTTTGGGATCGGCATTCTGGTTGCAGGATGTGCGTTTGCGCAGTTTCCGTCTTCGTCGCCGGGGGGCAAGCGGGACATCTATACCAAAAAGCTCGCGCCGTTCGTAGCCTCCCCTCAGCGCATCGTGGACCGGATGCTCGAGATTGCTTCCATCAAGCCCACCGACACAGTCTATGACTTGGGTTGCGGAGACGGCCGCATCCTTCTGCAGGCCGCGCAAAAGTACAATGCCAAAGCCGTTGGAATCGAGATCGACGACAAGCTCGTCCAGATGACCAACGACCGCATCGTAAGCATGGGCTTGCAAAACCGTGTCAAGGTGCAGCAGGGAAACCTGCTCGATGCGGACCTATCCGGCGCCGACGTCGTTACGATTTACCTGTTGACCCAAAGCAATGAAGTGCTGCGGCCGAAACTCGAGAAAATGCTGAAGCCTGGAACGCGCGTGGTGTCGTACGACTACGCGGTGCCTGGCTGGAAGCCGAAAAAGGTTGACCGCACCGCCGAATCCGCATCCGGCGGCCACCTCATTTATCTCTACGAGATGCCCCCTGAAAAGCAGTGATTCACGCAGTTGCAGCCGTATCCCTTCTGCTTGCGCTGCATCCGGACCTGGACCCGGCCAAGCTGGAGGCTCTGCATCAACAGCGCGTCGAATGGATGAAGGTTCGCCGCGTGGATCCTCCGCATGGGGTCTATCAGGACTTTCGCATGGCGCCCGCCCCGGCGGGCGTTTTGCCATTTCGCGT
>JACXTT010011396.1_pt1 | contig 11899 bp, 13 predicted proteins | sample 9270951 | NCBI WGS metagenome assembly JACXTT01 (sample SAMN15532306, study PRJNA645909) | rock metagenome | isolation source: weathered quartz diorite | place: Puerto Rico | collected 2017-06-21 | reverse complement strand
ATCCCGGTGCCGGTGGCCTACCACTCGTTCGGCGGCTGGAAGCGAAGCGCCTTCGGCGACGCCAACCAGCACGGCATGGAAGGCGTGCGCTTCTACACCAAGGTCAAGACCATCACCGCGCGCTGGCCCGAAGGCGCCGTCGAGGATAGCGCCTTCGTCATTCCGACCATGCGATGAGCTAGCCGATGGACGCGCCCGACCGTCGAGACGTGCTGCGCGCCGGTCTGTTCGCGCCGCTGGCGCTGGGCCTGCCGGGCGCGACCATCGCGCAACAAGCCTATGCCGAGGTCGGGCCGTTCGAGACCGCCAGCGTCGATCAGACCGTGGTCGATGCGGATCGTGGCCGCCAGATCGCCACGCGGGCCTACTATCCGGTCAAGCCTGGGCGCTATCCGACGATCGTCTTCAGCCACGGTTTCGGCGGCTCGCTGCTGACCTTCGCCAACACCGGCAACATCTGGGCGAGTAACGGCTATGTGGTGATCCATCCGACCCACTCGGACTCGCTGGGCCGGCCCGATCCCGCAGTGCCGGCCGCCGAGGCGGCGGTGATGCGGCGCTACCGCGAGCAGCGCGGCGCGGTCGATCCGGCCACCCGCGACGCATTCGTGAAGGTGCTGGACGACCCGTTCTTCATCGCCAGCCGGTTGCGCGACGTCGGCGCCCTGATGGCCAATCTGAAGACCGGCAAGGGTGGGCTGGATCCGGCGGTGCTGGCGCGCGCCGACAACGCCAAGGTCGGGATGAGCGGCCACTCGTTCGGGGCCTACACTACCCTGGTGATCGCCGGCTCGAAGCTCAGCCCGCCCAGCGAGGCGTCGATCCCCACCGGCTTCGCCGGCTTCCTGTCGATGAGCGGCCAGGGTCCCGGGCGGATGTGGCTGCACGAGGACAGCTTCGGCGCCATCACCAAGCCGTTCATGGCGACCACCGGCACGCGCGATTTCGGCGCGGCCGGGGAGACGCCGGCCTGGCGGCTCAAGCCCTATGACCTCGCGCCGCCGGGACGCAAATACGCCGTGGTCGTCGACGGCTTCCGGCATTCGGATTTCGATCCGGCGGTGGGCGACGCGGAGTTCGGCGCGCGCGGCGCGGCGCTGCGCAAGCTGCAGCTCGAATTCTGGGCGGGCGTCCTGCGGGGTGACGGCGGCGCGTTCGACGCCCTGGCCAGTCAGGCCAGGACGTCGACTGAGCGCGATCCCGTCTGGCTTCGCCGCGGCTAGAGCCGGCGGCTGATCTGATCCTTGGCGGCGGTGCGGGTCTTGGCGCCCTGAGCGTCGGTGGGGCCAGCCTTGGCGTGGCGCGCCGGTTCGTCCAGTTCGGCTTCAAGCTCGTCCAGCAGCGGCGGGTCGATCCCAGGCTCGCGCTGAGCCTCAAGCTCGCGCTGTCCGACGCCCAGTCCCTGCTGAAGCTCGCGGGTCACCTCGGCGGGTGTCGGGTCGGCGCTGCGGGTATCGTCGGCCATGGGAGTCTCCTTCTTGCAGGAGGCTAATCAACCCATGGCGGCCGCCGCCGTTCCTTGCGTCCCGCCCGCATGGCCGTTAGGCGGGGCGCATGGCCTCAGCGCTGCAAGCCGCCTACGACGCCCGCATCGCGGCGGGCGAGATCCGGCCCGACCCGGCGCAGGCCGAGGGTTTGCGCGCCCTGCTGCGCCTGGAGGCCGACCTGGCCGCAGCCCCGGCGAACGGCGGGCTCAAGGGCCTGTTCCGCAAGCCGCAGGGCCAGCGCGGCGTCTACCTCTGGGGGCCGGTCGGGCGCGGCAAGTCGATGCTGATGGACCTGTTCTTCGCGGCGGTCCGCGTGGAGAAGAAGCGCCGCACGCACTTCCATGTCTTCATGGGCGAGATCCACCGGTTGATCGGCGAATGGCGGACCGGGAACGCCGCCGCCCGCAAGGCGCGCTTCGGTCAGCACAAGGGGGACGATCCGATCGCGCCGGTCGCCGACGTGGTCGCGGCCGAGGGCCTGCTGCTCTGCTTCGACGAATTCCAGGTCACCGACATCGCCGACGCCATGATCCTGGGCCGCCTGTTCGAGGCGCTGTTCGCCCGCGGTGTGACCCTGGTCGCCACGTCCAACCGCCAGCCGGACGGGCTCTACAAGGACGGCATCAATCGCCAGCTGTTCCTGCCGTTCATCGACCTGCTGAAGGACCGCCTGGAGATCGTCGCGGTGGCCGGCGGCCACGACTATCGGCTCGACCGGCTGCGCGCGGCCGGGACCTGGTTCTCGCCCATCGATCCCGACAACCGCCGCACCTTCGAGGCCCTGTGGCGCGACCTGCTGGGGGCTGAGGAGGAGACCGGCGCGACGCTGGAGGTGCTGGGCCGCAAGATCACGCTGCCGCACGCCTCCGGCGGCCTGGTGCGGGCGAGCTTCGCCAGCCTCTGTTCCGTGGCTCTGGGTCCCAACGACTACGTCGCCCTGGCCGGCGCCTTCCACACGGTGTTTCTGGAGGATGTGCCCAAGCTGACACCCAGCCGGCGCGAAGAAGCGCGGCGCTTCGTGATCCTGATCGACGCCCTCTACGAGGCGAAGGCCAAGCTGATCATGCTGGCCGAGGCCCAGCCGGCGCAGCTCTATCCGGCCGGCGACGGGGCCTTCGAGTTCGAGCGCACGGCGTCCAGGCTGGAAGAGATGCGGTCGGCCGACTGGCTGGAGGAGCGCTAGGTCCTGAGGCTGTCGACCAGCGCCCGGGCGTAGGGCCGCAGGTCGCCCTCGGCGCGGACCACGATGGTCAGGTCGCGCTGGGCCCAGTCGTCGGTCAGGTCGACGACGGCCAGGGCCATGGTCTTGGCGGCCCGCGCCGCGGTGGTTGCTGGCACGATGCCCACGCCCACCCCGCACTCGACCATCCGGCAAACGGCGTCGAAGCTGCGGAGCTGGACCCGCAGGCGCAGCGGCCGGCCCTCGCGGGCCGCCTTGCTCGCCAGGAACCGCTGCAGGGACGCCGCCCGGTCGAGGCCGACGAGGTCGAAGTCGAGCACCTGGGCGAAGCTCGCGCGGCTCTGGGCGGCCAGCGGATGGCCAAGCGGCGCGACCACGACGAAGCGGTCGGAGCGGAAGGGGTAGGTGGCCAGGGCGCCGACGTCGACGGTGCCGGCCACGATGCCCACGTCGGCGACGCCCTCGGCGATCAGGCCGACGATCTCGTCGGAGAGGCGCTCCTCCAGATCGACGCTGACCTGCGGGTGGTCGGCGAGGAAGGCGGACAGCGCCTCGGGCAGGAATTCGGTCAGCGCGTTGGTGTTGGCCAGCAGGCGCACCTCGCCCGAGGCGCCGCCGGCGAAGGCGCCCAGGTCCTCGTTGAGCCGGGCGCTCTCGGCCAGGATAGTGCGGGCGTGCTTCAGCAGGGTCAGGCCGGCGGGGGTCGGCGTCACCCCCTGCCGCGAGCGGGTGAGCAGCTCGGCGCCCAGGCTGCGCTCCATGCCGCGGATGCGGGTGGAGGCGGCGGCCAGCGCCAGGGCGGAGCGTTCCGCGCCGGCGGTGATGGAGCCTGCGTCCACCACCTCGCAGAACAGCCGCAGGTCCGTCAGATCGAAGCGCATCCTTCGCCTTTCGCGAAGGAAGACTACAGCAATCGCGGATTGCGCGGGAGTGAAACTTGCCGGAAACTTCGGCATACGCGAAGGATATGTCGACCCCACCGCACGGTTGTCGCGGGCTTCGTTGACACACCCCCCGCGGCGCTTAAAAGCGGACGCAGCTTGGGACAGGGATCGGGCGCGAAGACCAGATGACAGACACCTCCCAGAAAGCCCGCGCGCCGCTGCGCGAAGCGCCGAAGTCGCCGCACCTTGGGGTCTGGCGCTGGCACATCACCATGTGGACCTCGATCCTGCACCGGGCCACCGGCGTGGCGCTTTACGGCGGCGCGCTGATCCTCGCGGGCTGGGCCCTGGCGCTCGCCTTCGGGCCGGACGCCTACGCCATGTACAAGGGCCTGCTGGGCTCGCTGCTCGGCAAGGTGGTGATGTTCGGCCTGACGCTGTCGGCCTTCTACCACCTGGCCAACGGCGTGCGGCACCTGGTCTGGGATTCGGGCCGCGCCCTGGACATCAGGTCGGCCAACGCCAGCGCCATTGTGGTGTTCGCCTTCGCGGTGGCGGCCACGGTCTCGGTCTGGGGTATCGCCGCCATGACGGGGGCCATCTGATGGACAACTACCGCACGCCCCTGTCGCGCGCCCGCGGCCTGGGTTCCGCCAAGCACGGCGCCAGCCACTGGATCTCCGAGCGGGTCACCTCGATCGCGCTGGTCCCGCTGACGCTGTGGGCGATCTACGGCGTCCTGCGGATCGCCGCCAACGACTACGGCTTCGCCGTCCACTGGGTCTCCAACCCGATCAACGCGACGTTGACCGTGCTCACCATCGCCATCGGCTTCTGGCATATGCACGCCGGTCTGCGGGTGGTGGTCGAGGACTACATCCACAAGGCGCTGACCAAGTCGGCGCTGCTGCTTCTGAACCTGTTCGTCTGCGGCCTCGCCGGTGCGCTGGCGATCTTCTCGATCCTCAAGGTCGCGCTAAGCGGCGGAGCCATCTGAACCCATGGCGACCTACGATTTCATCGATCACAAGTACGACGTCGTCGTGGTGGGCGCGGGCGGCTCCGGCCTTCGCGCCGCGCTGGGCTGCGCCGCGGCGGGCCTCAAGACGGCCTGCATCTCCAAGGTCTTCCCGACCCGCTCCCACACCGTGGCGGCGCAGGGCGGCATCTCGGCCAGCCTCGGCAACATGGGCGAGGATGACTGGCGCTGGCACATGTACGACACCGTCAAGGGGTCGGACTGGCTGGGCGACCAGGACGCCATCGAATACCTGGTCCGCAACGCGCCGGCCGCGGTCTACGAGCTGGAGCACTGGGGCGTGCCGTTCTCGCGCACCCCGGACGGCAAGATCTATCAGCGCGCCTTCGGCGGCATGACGCGCAACTTCGGCGAGGCCCCGATCCAGCGCACCTGCGCGGCGGCCGACCGCACCGGCCACGCCATGCTGCACACCATGTACGGCCAGGCGCTGGCCAAGAAGACCGAGTTCTTCATCGAGTACTTCGCCCTCGACCTGATCATGGACGAAGGCAATTGCCGGGGCGTCACGGCGTGGAAGCTGGACGACGGCACGCTGCACCGCTTCCAGGCCCAGCTCGTGATCCTGGCGACCGGCGGCTATGGCCGGGCCTACTTCTCCTGCACGTCCGCCCACACCTGCACCGGCGACGGCGGCGGCATGGCGCTGCGCGCCGGCCTGCCTTTGCAGGACATGGAGTTCGTGCAGTTCCACCCCACCGGGATCTACGGCGCCGGCTGCCTGATCACCGAGGGCGCGCGCGGCGAAGGCGGCTACCTCACCAACTCCGAGGGCGAGCGGTTCATGGAGCGCTATGCGCCCACCGTGAAGGACCTGGCGCCCCGCGACATGGTCTCGCGCGCCATGACCATCGAGATCCGCGAAGGCCGCGGCGTCGGTCCCAAGAAGGACCACATCAACCTGCACCTCGACCACCTGGACCCGAAGGTGCTGCACGAGCGGCTGCCGGGCATCTCGGAAAGCGCGCGAATCTTCGCCGGCGTCGACGTGACCAAGGAGCCGATCCCGGTGCTGCCGACCGTGCACTACAACATGGGCGGCGTGCCGACGAACTTCTACTCGGAGGTGGTCACCAAGGTCGGCAAGAACGCCGAGAAGGTGGTGCCGGGCCTGATGGCGGTGGGCGAGGCGGCCTGCGTCAGCGTGCATGGCGCGAACCGCCTGGGTTCCAACTCGCTGATCGACCTGGTGGTGTTCGGCCGCTCAGCCGCGCTGCGCGCCGCCGACACCATCAAGGCCGGCGACACCCAGCCGGAACTGAAGCCGGCGATGACCGACGCGCACCTGGCGCGCTTCGACCGGCTGCGCACCGCGGGCGGCAAGACCTCGACGGCGGCGCTGCGTCTGGAGATGCAGCAGGCCATGCAGGAGGACGCCGCGGTGTTCCGCACCGGCAAGTCGCTGACCTCCGGCGTGAAGCGCCTGGATGCGGTGGCCAAGAAGCGCAAGGACCTGGCGGTCACCGACCGCGGCATGGTCTGGAACACCGACCTGATGGAGACGCTGGAGCTCGACAACCTGATCGGCCAGGCGGTGGTCACGGTGGCCGGCGCGGTGAACCGCCAGGAGAGCCGCGGCGCCCACGCCCGCGAGGACTTCGCCGACCGCAACGACAAGACCTGGATGAAGCACACGCTGACCTGGTTCGACGACGCGACCGGCAAGGTGAAGATCGACTACCGCCCGGTGCACGACTTCACCATGACCAACGACATCGCGCCGATCCCGCCCAAGGCGCGGGTGTACTGAGGCGCCCATGACCTCAGCCATGGATGCGCGCGACACGGACGCCGACTGGCGCGAGCTGGGGAAGAGCCAGCCCTACTGGGGCGTGCTCAGCCACCCCGACTTCCTGACCGAGAACATCACCCCGGAAGGGATCGAGACCTTCTACCAGTCGGGGCGCGAGTACATCGCCCAGATGGTTGAGACGCTGACCAAGCTCACCGGCCAGGCGCCGTCGGGCCCGGCGCTGGACTTCGGCTGCGGGGTCGGCCGCCTGGCCGAGGCCATGGCGGATCATGTGCCCACCACCGGTCTCGACATCTCGCCCGGCATGCTGGAGCTGGCGCGAAAGCGCGGCGGCAAGGCGACCTATACCGGCGAACTTCCCGACGGCCCGTTCGGCTGGATCAACAGCTTCATCGTCTTCCAGCACATCCCGCCGGAGCGCGGGCTGGAGATCCTCAAGGACCTGCTGGCGCGGCTGGCGCCGGGCGGGATGATCAGCATCCAGCTCACCGCCTGGCGCGACGCGCGCCACGAGCGGCCGGTGGTCACCGGCTGGCGGCGGCTCTACGCCGATCGCCGCTACAACAACTGGGTCAAGAACCTGCCGGTCGGCCAGATCTGGATGTACGACTACGACCTGTCGAAGGTCATCCGCCTCGCCAACCTGGCCGGGATCGAGGAGATGCAGCTCGTCTCCACCGACCACGACGGCCACCACGGCGTCATCATCTTCGGGCGCAAGACCGCCCAGCCAAGCCTCGCTTAGGGACCGCTTTCCATGGTCGAACTCGTCCTGCCGAAGAACTCCCGGGTCCAGACGGGCCGCCATCACCCGGCGCCCGAAGGCGCGACACGGGTGAAGACCTTCAAGGTCTATCGCTACGACCCGGAAGGGACGTCGAACCCGACCTGGGACACCTATGACGTCGACGTGGACGCCTGCGGGCCGATGGTCCTGGACGTGCTGATCCACATCAAGAACACCATGGACCCGACGCTGGCCTTCCGCCGGTCCTGCCGCGAGGGCGTCTGCGGCTCCTGCGCCATGAACATCGGCGGGCGCAACACGCTCGCCTGCACCCACGGCTGGGACGAAGTCCCCGGCAACCAGGTGCAGATCAGCCCGCTGCCCAGCCAGCCGGTGCTCAAGGACCTGATCCCGGACCTGACGCTGTTCTACGCGCAGTACGCCTCCATCGAGCCCTGGCTGCACACCGAGACGCCGGAGCCGCAGAAGGAATGGATCCAGTCACCGGAGGACCGCGAGAAGCTGGACGGCCTCTACGAGTGCATCCTCTGCGCCTGCTGCACCACGTCCTGCCCCAGCTACTGGTGGAACGGCGAGAAGTACCTGGGCCCGGCCGCCCTGCTGCACGCCTACCGCTGGCTGATCGATAGCCGCGACGAGGCGACCGGCGACCGGCTCGACGACCTGGAAGATCCCTTCAAGCTCTATCGCTGCCACACGATCATGAACTGCGCTCAGGTCTGCCCCAAGGGGCTGAACCCGGCCAAGGCCATCGCCGAGGTGAAGAAGATGATGGCGGAGCGGCTGGTCTAGCGCGGCGCGCTACCCCTCAACCGTCATCCTTCGGTCGCCCGCCAGGGCGATCCGGGGGACCCAAGCGGCGGTGCAGGAATGGCGAGTCAGCTTGGGTCCCCCGGATCAGCCTTCGGCTGCCCGGAGGATGACGACATTTGAGATGGCTAGAGTTCTTGGGGGTGGGATGAGCGGCAGGATTTGGAGAAACGGGATTGCGGCCTTGTCGCTGGCGCTCACCACGCCCGCGGCCACGCTGGTCGCCGCGCCCGCCCAGGCGCAGACCGCCGCCCAGGCCAGCGAGGCGCAGCGCTTCACCGCCTTCATCGACGACGAGTTCGAGCAGGAGCTGAAGATGCGGCCCCAGCGCGCCACCGCGCTCGGCCGCAAGCAGGACAACGACAAGCTCGACGACATCTCAGAGGCCGGCCAGCTGAAGCTGCTGGAATGGCGGCGCGGCAGCGTGGCGCGCATGAAGGCGGGGTTCGACCGCGCGAAGCTGCCGCCGAACGTCCAGGCCAGCTACGACATGTGGGCGCTGGAGCTCGACCGGGCGGAGACCACCTTCAAGTACCGCGCCTACCAGCCGCCGTTCTATTCGTTCCTCTACTCGGTCCACTCCGAGCTGCCGAACTTCCTGATCAACACCCAGGCGGTGACCGACGCCGCCGACATGAAGGGTTACAACGCCCGCCTGCGCGCCCTGCCGGGCGTGCTCGACGTGGCGATCGCCGAGAGCCGCAAGTCCACCGCCCAGGGCATCCACGCGCCGAAGTTCGAGATGGAGCGGGTGATCGAGGGCAGCAAGGTGATGACGGCCGGCCAGCCGTTCTCGAGCGATGGGCCGGACTCGCCGCTCTGGGCCGACGCCAAGGCCAAGGTCGGCAAGCTGAAAGCCGCCGGCAAGCTCACCGACGCCGAGGCCGACGCCTTGCTCGCCGACGCCCGCGCCGGCGTGCTGGGGATCAAGCCGGCCTACGAGCGGGTGATCGCCTGGGCGACCAGCGAGCTGCCCAAGGCGCCCTCGGGCCGCACGGGCGCTGTGTCGCTGCCCAACGGCCTGGCCTGGTATGCCGAGGCGCTGAAGCTCAACACCACCACCGACCTGACGCCGGACCAGGTGCATGCGCTGGGCCTGAAGGAGGTCGACCGGATCCAGAAGGAGCAGGATGCGCTCGCCCAGAAGGCCGGGTTCAAGGACCGCCAGGCCTACTACGACGAGCGCGCGCGCCTCTTCCCGCCGACGCCCTGGACCGACGCGATCCGCGCCGACTACCTGAAGAAATACAACGAGGCGGTGGCCCGCAATCGCAGCCTGCTGGGCGGCTATTTCAACAACCTGCCGGTCTACAAGGCCGAGGTGGTCCGCGAACCGTCGTTCAGCGAAGTGGCCGGCGGCGCCGCGCATGCGTCGGGGCCCAGCGCCGACGGCGCGCGGCCGGGGCGGGTCTACATCCACATGCTGGGCGTCACCGACGACCCCGCCAACATCACCGACCTGATGTGCCACGAGGGCATTCCCGGCCACGTGATGCAGGGCGACATCCAGGTGCGCCAGAAGGGCAATCCCAAGTTCCGCTCGGCCTACCGCTACGTGGCCTACGGCGAGGGCTGGGCGCTCTACACCGAGGCGCTGTGCAAGGAGATGGGCGCCTATACCGACGTGGCGTCGGACTTCTTCCGCCTCGACGCCGAACTGTTCCGCGCCGCGCGCCTGGTCACCGACACCGGCATCCACGCCAAGGGTTGGACCGAGGATCAGGCCGTCGACTACATGATCAAGACCGGCCGCCGGCCGCCGAACCAGGCGCGTTCGGAAGTGCGCCGCTACATCACGCTGCCGGGCCAGGCCACGGGCTACAAGATCGGCATGCTCAAGATCATGGAGCTGCGCCACAAGGCCGAGAAGGAGCTCGGACCCAAGTTCGACCTCAAGGCCTATGACGACCTGGTGGTGGGCGAGGGTTCGGTGCCGCTCACGGTGCTGGAGCACAGCGTCGACGACTGGATCGCGCGGGTGAAGGTGGGATGAGCACCCCCTGGAAGCTGTCCCCGGCCGAGGTCGCGGCGCAGTTTCCGGCCGACCCGGCGGCCATGCGCTTCGCCTACGGCCTGCGCCACGGGACCATGAAGCTCGGCCTCTACGCCCAGACCGACGAGGACAAGCAGCAGCCGCACGCCCAGGACGAGATCTACATCGTCGCCAGCGGGACGGCGGATTTCGTCAAGGCCGGCGAGCGGGTGCGCTGCGTGGCGCACGACGCGCTGTTCGTCGAGGCCGGCGTCGTCCACCGCTTCGAGAACATGTCGCCGGATTTCTCGACCTGGGTGATCTTCTGGGGTCCTGATGGCGGCGAGGCGGCCGCGTCGTAAGTTGACGCTGCCGTCACTTTTAGGCATCGAGGTTCCATGAGCGCAGCCGCACATGTGGTGATCCTGGGCGCGGGCCATGCGGGCGGCACGGCCGCGGCCCTGCTGCGCCAGTATGGCTTCGAGGGGCCGATCACCCTGGTGGGCGACGAGCCGATCCCGCCGTACCAGCGCCCGCCGCTGTCCAAGGCCTGGCTGAAGGGTGAGGCGGATGCCGACTCCCTGGCGCTGAAGCCGCTGGAATTCTACGCCGAGCACAACATCGACTTCCGGCCCTCGACCACGGCCAGGACCCTGAACCGCGGCGCGAAGACCGTCGCCCTCTCGGACGGGACGGAGGTCAGCTACGACGCCCTGATCCTCGCCACCGGCGCGCGCGCCATTGCGCTGCCGATCCCAGGCGCCGACCTGACGGGCGTGATGTTCCTGCGCACCGCCGCCGACGCCGAGCAGCTGAAGGCCACCGTCGGCCCAGGCAAGACCCTGGCGGTGGTGGGCGGCGGCTATATCGGGCTGGAGGTGGCTGCGTCCGGCCGGGCGCTAGGCGCCGAGGTCGTGGTGCTGGAGCGCGAGACCCGGCTGCTGGCCCGGGTGGCGTGCGAGACGCTCTCGACCTTCTTCAAGGCCTATCACGAACAGCACGGCGTGACCTTCGAGCTGGGCGCCAGCGTCACCGGCTTCGTCGGCGAGAACGGCCATGTCACCGGCGTGACCCTGGCGGACGGGCGCACCATCGCCTGCGACGCGGCGGTGGTGGGCGTCGGCGCCGCGCCCAACGACGAGATCGCCCGCGACGCCGGTCTGGAGACCGCCCGCGGGGTGGTGGTGGACATCGAGGCGCGCACCTCCGACCCGGCGATCTACGCCATCGGCGATGTGGCTCATCGTCCCATGCCGATCTACGCGCGGATGTTCCGCATGGAGAGCGTGCCCAACGCGCTCGAGGGGGCCAAGCAGGCCGCCAGCGCCATCGTCGGGCGCCCGCCGCCGGCCGGCGAGGTGCCGTGGCAATGGTCCGACCAGTACGATCTGAAGCTGCAGATCGCCGGCTACGCCTTCGACGTCGACGAAATCCTCGTCCGGGGTGACCCGGCGTCAGGCAAGTTCGCGGTCTTTCATCTGAAGGGCGACCAGGTGCAATCGGTCGAGGCGATCAACTCGCCGCCGGAGTTCATGATGGGCAAGCAGCTCATCGGCAACCGCAAGCCGGTCTCCAAGCTGAGGCTTGCAGACCCATCCATTTCCATGAAAGAGGTCGCCGCCTAAGTTCGGCGCCAAGGGTTCCCGAGGGGTTTATGGCCAAGATCACCTACATCGAGCACGACGGAACCGAGCACGTCATCGACGTGAAGAACGGGCTCTCCGTCATGGAAGGCGCGGTGAAGAACAACATTCCGGGCATCGACGCCGACTGCGGCGGCGCCTGCGCCTGCGCCACCTGCCACGTCTATGTGGACGAGGCCTGGACGTCGAAGACCGGCGAGAAGTCGGCCATGGAGGAGTCGATGCTCGACTTCGCCGAGAACGTTCACGACAACAGCCGCCTGTCCTGCCAGATCAAGGTCAGCGACGCGGTGGACGGCCTGGTCGTCCGGATGCCGGAAAGCCAGCACTAGCTGCGCCGCACTCCCGACACCCTTCGCGGTTTGGGTTGCGGGCAAATGACA
>JACXTT010011395.1_pt1 | contig 11899 bp, 9 predicted proteins | sample 9270951 | NCBI WGS metagenome assembly JACXTT01 (sample SAMN15532306, study PRJNA645909) | rock metagenome | isolation source: weathered quartz diorite | place: Puerto Rico | collected 2017-06-21 | reverse complement strand
TGGCAGCTGCCCTTCGACGCGCTGTTGCCGGTCCCATGCTGGTGGCTGGAGATGAAGTAGTTGCAGGTGTGACCTGCCGGATTGGTATGGAGGAGTGAGGCGGCCTTCACCCACCACTGCCTAAAATAGCAAGGCCCGGGAAATGCGGTCCTCATGTCCGCTCGTCATGATGCCGGTGTTGTTGTTGTAGTAAAAGGTACTGCCGTCGGGTGCGACGAAATAGGTGAAATGATTATGGACACCGTAGGTTGCGTTGGCCACACAGTCGGAGGTCATAGTGTAAGTGCCCGTGCCCGTGTAGGTGTAGGTGTAGGTGTAGGTGTACGTGACGCCAGCCTCGTCCCACAGTTGAAAATACTTAATATGGCCTTGTCCATCGTACGTTTCCCTGCCACTCGTAGTAAGCGCGATAGCACCATCGGGCCCGGGCCGGCGAATGCAAACGTGCCGTGGAGCGTCGCGAGCGAACAGGTGATAGGCGTGTCATCGGCGAGGGCCGGCAGCGCGCTGACCGCCAAAATCGACACGCATGCCGCCAATCTGAATGACTTTCTCATGAGTTTTCACTCCCCTGTTCGTGAAGGCGATGTGGTCGTCGTCGCCGTGGCCGAGTTGCAGCTGTTGCTGAGGGACGTAGGGATTGTTCCACTGCGGCGGCGGCGACGCCAGCGGATGGGGATTTATACTCCCGGAAACCGCCCGTAGAGACGGCTGGCAAACCGTACAAACTTCATTTACACGCCGCTCAAGCTTTCTTTCGACGTCGTATCAGGCGCACATCTGGTAGATCAATAGGTAGCACGCCCCCGCTACCAGGTTGTGACGTCACCCCCCCCGCAGCCGCAAGCAACACGCTGGCATCCATTTCCCGCTACGCTGTCCTTCGGATTTCCCCGCCATTGGCGCTACTAGCGCTCACTGGAGAGCAACGCGTTCATAAGTCCAGCGGCAGATGACCATTGCGACGCGCACGAGCGACTTGATCGCCTCGCCGACGCTCTGCGTGCTACGACGTTCGCTTGGGTCTGGCGAGTTGTTCATCAATTCGGCATCGCGATCGAGGATGGCCGGCGCGAGGTGACGATCTACACGATCAGACCTCGCAAGAAGGCTCGTCGCTGTTTCGCAGAGAACGGCCTCATACCGCGCCGCGGTTCGGCAATCGACTTTCTCAGACGACGTACTCATGGCCGAGATTGGGTAGTAAGTGTTGATACGACGCGGAAGAATTGTTCCAGTGTGAGGTGGGCTGCACCAGAGGGCAGCGCTTACACCCCCCCAACATCTGCCTATGGGGGCAGCTGGATAACGGCGGGAACGGCGATGATGATGACGTCGAACACATCCTCCCCTTGGGTACCACCATGGATCGGGATCTTCGTGCCGTCACGAACGACCTACTACACATCGTTCCATCGCTGGTCGAGCTTCGCCAGTTTGTCGACACTTACACTCCCCTCCGAGGGCCACAGTTGCTGGGTCGACCCCGCGTATGCCCGCGCCCGCGTGCGTGCCAGTGGTGAGCGCCGAGATGACGGCACGGCACTATGCGTAGCCTCGCGCGTATCTGTGCACCGCGCCTTCGGTGGGGAGCGCTGTCAACAGAACGTCGGCAGACCCGGGGTGCGGTCGTTGCAGGTCGCGGGCACAGCGTTATTCGCAATTCGAGCAGCTCACCAAACCACTTGGCATTCTCGACCGGCCCGCGCGTCATGGCCACGCTGGCTGCGTTACGACACACACCAACGTCCGAAGCGGCCGCTAGAAATGACCGTTCAGGGTAAGACCAAACGTACGCGGCGCGCCTACGTAGGCGCTATAGGTTCCAGTCTGCAAGGGAACCGCAAACGCAACGGTGTAGTAGCGCTGATCGGCGCAATTCATACACCAGGCGTCGAGGCTCCAGCTGCGTCCGATCGATGCGATTCCCAGGCCGGCATTCAGCAGTGTCACGGAGCTTTGATCGATGTCAATTTGCTGAGCGGTGCTTTGCAAGTACACACGGCTCGTGAATTGAACCGCGGCTCGGCCGGTCAGAGCAACTTGAGAGTTCAGTGGATGAAAGAGGCTAGCACACAGGTTTGCTGCCCACTGCGGCGCCGCCACAAGACGATGGCCGGACAGCGGCGGCCCCAGTGAAGCTAATGGGTCTATAGCCGCACGGGGCAGCCAGGTTGCAGCCGCTTGTAGTGCCATCTCCGGCGTGAAGCGATATGTGTTCTCCATTTCGACGCCGTAGACCCTGGCACTCGGGGCGCTGAGCACCTTGAACTGCAGTCCCAGGAACTCGGCAACCTGCAAGTCGGTGATTTTCTCGTAGAACGCCGCCACGTTGGTCCTTGCCCGCTTGTCGAGATAGTCGGCCTTGAATCCGGCCTCCAGACCGTCGATCTTTTCAGCTTTGTAGGTCGGGTCCAGCTCAACCGCGCCGGGAACGAGCGCAGGATTGTCGGCGACCAATCCCGCTGCGTTCGTATCCAGATTAACGCCCCCGGCCTTGAAACCGCGGCTGTAGGTGAGGTATCCCATCTCGTCAGTACCGAACGCATATTGAACACCGACGGTGCCACTGACCGCACGATCCGTGTGCTTCGCGTTGTACGGCGGGCCTGGCTGTACGCCGATGGCCTTAAAGACTGCATTCAGTGCCGAATCGAAATAAGGATTCTCGAAGGCGCCGTGCTTTATCTCTTCCGAGTAGCGAAGCCCCGTCAGAGTGCTTAACTTGTCAGTGACGTGGAATGTGAAGTGCATGAACGCTGCGTACGACTTGCCGTCCGCGGGATACCGCTCCAACGACCACAGGCCTCGCGCCGCCTCGACGCTCCCAGGCCGTAAGGGCGCAAACAAGATATTCCAGTAGGCTTGCGCCTGTTGGCCCCAGAACAAATCCCGTGCCGCCAACAGGCTCTCATGTGCGAAGTACACCCCGGCCACGTAGTCAGCAGACTCGAACAGCCGGATATCGCGAATCCTGCCGTTGAAGTCGAACTCCTGCGAGAATTGGCGGGTCTTGAACGTCTCGTTGCCATTAAGTATGTCTGCGCCGGAAAAATCAAAATCGGCCCCGAGTTGCGATTCCGACCAGACCCGATAGGCCGTGGTGGCATGTAGTGAACCGTTGGGCGAAATCGTCCAGTCGCTCAGGAGCACCGCGCCGCGGTCACTGATCTGCTGGCGGGTATTCTGGCTCAGAACTCCCTGATAATCGGTGGGCTTGGCGGATGCCGGCTTGAGTCCATTCGCGGCGCTGAGCGCATTGACTAGCGGCCTCACAGGACCTGGGATGAGAACCACGGTACCGTAACAGCAGTTGTCGTGTTCGATAGATATGTCGCCGATGAGGCGGAAGGTCAGATCGGACTTCGGCTCAAAGACCAGTTGTGCCTTGAACGCGCGCGGACGATGGCTGTTGTAGCGGTCGCCGCTGTTCGGGTTTTCAACATACCCATCACTGTCACTGACCAGGCCCGCCACCCGCAATGCAAGCGTCTGCGACACTGGAATGTTGCTCGCCGCACGCGCGAGCAGTGTGCCATAGTCGCCGACGGTCAGCTCATAGGATCCCTCGTGGCGGTCGAGTTGGGGTTTCACGCTGGTCAGCAGGAGCGCTCCGGCCGTCGTGTTCTTGCCAAACAGTGTTCCCTGTGGACCCCGTAGAACCTGGAGGCTGTCAAAATCCAAGAAATTTGAAAGTAGCTGGCCTGCACGGCTCAGATACACTCCATCGACGAAAACACCAACGGAGCCCTCGAAGGCGCGGTTGTTCCCGATGGTACCGATACCGCGAATCCGGATGGTGGAACTCGCCTGCGCATTGTTTGCGCTGTGGAAAGTGACGCTGGGGGTCACCGCGGCAATGGTCGAGATGTTGTCAATGTGCTTGGCCGCGAGCTCGTCGCCGGACATCACCGTGACTGCGACGGGTGTCGCCTGCAAGCTCTCCGAACGCCGCTGCGCCGTGACAATGATTTCCGCAATCCTGCCGTTGTCCGACGCGGCTGTTGCAGGGGCTGCGGCCGCATTCCCGGCGACTTGGCCCCACGCCGGCGGCGACACCAGGCGGGCTGACGAAAGCGCTGCGACCACGCCGAGGACCCACGGCGACGGGCCGAAGTTTGAGGTTTCTTGTCGGCGCGCTCTACCACCTGACCACTCCTTGAACACGTCTCCCCCTTATTGTGGCGCAGCCTCCAGTCACGGTGCGCATGGATCTGGCCGCGAGGCCGGCGCGAGCACTTGGTCGATCGAACCATCCCCAGCCTGGTCTGTCCAAAGGCCTGGATACTGCTCGGCGGTGTCCCACGTCCAAAGCAGCCAGCCCCTGAGGTGATAGGGGCAACCGCCGATCTGCCAAGCCTTGAGCGCCGCCGCCGCGTCGCCGATGAGCGCGTACGAGCTCTGGAACGCGCCGAACTCGCCCATCACGACCGGCTGCGCCCGCTGAAAACCCGCGAGGCCGTAGTTCTGCATCAGCTGGTCAATACTGAGATCGCCTGGAATCGTGTAGCCATGGATGTCGACGAAGTCAGCGGTCGAGGCGGCGATCGCCGGGTAGACGCTGATCACGCGCGGATCGCCGACCCGCGTCACATTCGGCGATTGGGGCCAGAAGAAGCCGACCGTGACAAGAGAGGTCGGATCAATCTCGCGGATCGCGCCGCCGACCTGATCAGTAAAGTAAACAAGACCCTCGTCCATCATGCGCTGCCGTGCGCCCGCATCGCTCATATCGTACGTCGAGCCGTTAGCTGCAGTGACCAATCCGCTCGTGGCGCTCAGCGGCGCCTTGCTCGCGTTGTAGAAGTACTCGTTCCGCAGTTCGTAGGCGAGGATGACCTCGAGCGCAGCGCCTCTCGTGACCAGCGCTTGCACGAAGTCGTGTTGGAACTGGCGGCTCGCGAGAACACCGCCCGCGCAGAGATTGATGAGATTGACGTCGTCGAACAGCGGGTATTGCGGGCAAACGGGGTCGTACCCCCCCTTCGCTGGGACCGAGTCCCCAGTGAAGATCACGTAGATGGCGTGATGCCTCGCACGCTCCAGAAAGTCGACGACGTTCGCGACGTACGCGCTCGAGAGGCCCCCGGCCGGATCGCCGATGGACCCCACGCAACAGCCGTTCAGGAACACGCGCACCGTGTTGAATCCGCGTGTCTGCATTAGAGCGAGGGCGGTCTCCGTGCGGGTCGCATCGTAGAGTCCCACGTTGAAGGTCGAGTGATACACATATGAGTTGCCATTGAAGTCCGTGAGCGTCGCCAGCCGGATGTAATTGTTGCCGCGCGCGGTGAAAGCACCGCCACTGACGCGGTCGTACAGCTCGGCGAGGCCGTCGACCCCGGTGCGTACGCCAATCCGATGCGGGGCAAGCACCGTCAATGACGCCGAGGCTGTTTTCGGAGGATTGGCTTGTAGCACCGCTGTGACGGTGACCGCAGTGGCCGCGGATGGCGCCGCATACTGGCCAGAGTTTGAAATCGTACCGACCACCGAGTTGCCCGCGGCGACGCCGTTCACTTGCCATGTCACTGCAGTGATCGCAGAGTTACTGACCGTTGCGACAAACTGCTGCGTGCCAGCGGCAGCCACGGTCGCCGAGGCCGGCTGGATCTTGACAAGAGGGGCAGGGACTATCGTGACGGTAGCAACCGCAAGCTTGGAGGGGTCTGTCTGCGCCGCTGCCTCTACCGAAACCTGCGCGGGGCTCGGCGGGCTAACCGGAGCCGAGTATAAGCCGGTCCCCGTGATGGTACCGCTGGCCGCATTCCCACCCGGCGTGCCGTTTACTGCCCAGACCACTGACGTGTTTGAGCTCCCCGACACCGTCGCAGTGAATTGCTGGGCCGTCCCCGTTTCCACGCTCACGGAGCTCGGCGTCACGGTGATAGCAATGGGCGGGGGTCCGGCGTTGGTTCCACCACCCCCGCACCCCCCGAGGCAGAGCGAAATCGCCGCGACCACAACGGAAAGCTCATGCATTTTCGCCCTTGCGTCCCCCACAAAACGTGCGCGCGATCGCATGGGGCGCTATTCGGCAATCGTCCGGGTCGTCAAATTTGGATCGGACGAGATCGCGCCCTGCCGGAAAGGCAGTGGAATCCATTGCTTTTCCGAATAGCGGACTGTCTGGTCGGCGTAGTGGGGCGAGACCGGATCGCTTGATTCCGAATACGTCAGCAGAGCTTGCGCGACCGGGCCCGTGTTATCGAATGTCACGGTCTGAATGAAGCTGGTCCCGTGAACGACTTCGGCATAGCCAGCCGTCGATAGCCCAGCGCTGGTGATGACGTTGAATACACCCTCGCCCTGGGCACCACCATGGATCGGGATCTTTTTGCTGTTGCGAACGACGTACTGCGCATCGCCCCATGGCCGCTCGAGCGGGATGCCGCTGGCGGTGAGCGCCTTCACGGCACTGCCGAGCGCCTGGCGAACTCTCAGCAGCACGGTCGGATTGCTGACGTTTAGCTTATTCGGCGTGTTGACCGGGTCATTGATATCGAATGGCACGGCGTACAGATTGGGAATGTTCACCGCACGGCTCCAGAATTCTCGGAATATATGTGCGCCGATGCTGTCCAGATTGACCGTGCGGTCCCACCTCGAGAGCACGTTGCAGGCTTGCGTAAGATCAACCACGCTACCGTCCGGTAAGGTAACCGAGGAACCGCAAGCACCGACCAGCGCACTGACCACAAGTTCGCCGCCGTAATTGCGGTCGTTAAACGTCGTTGTCTGCAATTTTGCGAGGCTGAACAGGTTGCCGCTTAGCCCGTCCGAGCCGCTTAGGCGGTCCTGCACCAGTTTCAGCCCCAAGCGTGTCCGCAGGCTCCGCACCGTGCCTTCGCGGCCGATGATGGGGGAAAAGCCAGTCAACGGCTGGTTGGGGTTGGCGAGCCAGTAGCTGTCGTTGGAATTGGTGACGTAATCCTGGCGGATCAAACTGGGCATGTTGTTGATTGAGAAGATACCTGCCTGCGGCGCTGCCGGGTCGATTCCCCATTCGCAGGCAGAGGTGGAACCATCCAGGACGGGCAAGCCGACGGCGTTATAGATGAACTGTCCCACTGGGCTGTTCACGCATTGCGCAATTTTCGCCGCGCTCACATTCGGCACGACGGAGACATCGCCGTAGAAGGCATTGCCGTAGCGATCAGCGGCGATAGTGTTCACCCACGGCAGGCCAAGGACTTCGCCCAGTGCGCGCTGGATTTCAAAGACGCTTTCGGCGCGGTTCAGTCGCAGAAATTGTTCGAGAAAGCGGCCATTGTCGGCGTTCGCGTCGCGCATAGCGTAGGCCGTCCTCGCGCCCCACACGAATCCCAGGGCCGGGTTCACCAGCATCGGTCCGAAATGGGTGCGGTAGAACACGTGGGATCGCGGGACGATCGTACCATCCGCCTGGCGCGCCTCGACGGTCACAATGTGCCTGGTCATATGGCGTGTCTGGCCATCGTAAAAATATGCGCTAGGGTCGCCCGGCGCGAGCTTGAGCGCATAGGGCGTGAACCGGAATGCAGTTGAAACCGTATGGCTCCAGGCCACGTCCTTGTTGAAACCGATGTTGACTACTGGCACACCGAACAACGACGCACCCATTACGTCGAACTCCCCGGGGATGGTCAGATGCACCTCGTAGAAGCGCTCGGTGCCTTGCCAAGCGAAGTGCGGATTGCCGAGCAGCATGCCGCTGCCGGATTCGGTCGCTTGAAGGCCCAGCGCCACGGCGTTGCTTCCGATTGCCACCGTTTCTGGTCGCGGGAGTGATGCGACGTCTATCGCTGGTGCAGGTGCCACGGCGGTTTCTGACAAGGGCGCAACCGGCGGTTGCGCAGCAACTATGGCTACCAGTTGGTTCTCGCTACTGGCGCGCAGTGTAAGCGCGTAGTACACGCGCATGAGGTCGATTTCATCAATCGCGCGCACCCATGCCGCGTTCCGGCACTGTGCGGGCAGATTGCCGGCACCCGTCTCCCGGAGGTAGCGGTTGTACCCCGCTGCATAGCCCTTGATGATCGCCTGAATTTCGGTCGGGGAGTTGCTAAGTAGCGTGCGCAATTTGGATTCGTCTTCGATGTATTTGTAAAAGAAATCGCCGTTGAGGTTGCCAGTTTCTCCGAAGTAGAACGAGCGCTGAGCGTTGACCGTGACGATCCGGTCGGCAAGCACGCAGAAGTTATCCTGCGCGAAGGCGTACCCGTAACCGTAGCCCAAGCCGCCAAAATCATGAGCCTTAACATGCGGGATGCCAAACGAAGTGCGCTGTACGATGGCATGGTATCGATGCTGGCGGGGCGCGGCACTGGCACCTAACGACGCCAGCATCGCAGCGCAAACTGCAGTGGTGATAACTGCGGGCCAAGCCTTGGGTCTTGATCTACGCATTCGTTTCTCCTGGGCCGGGGGGTACCCGGAACATCTAGCACGGTAGCGGCACCGCACAACGGGACATTGGCGCTCCCATGCGCGGTGTCGGCTCTGACTGTTCCATGGCGTGGCGGGCGCCGCCAGAAGGTCGCGGTTACACCCCCCTAAGAACTGCCTATGGGACTGCCGGCCGTGCGTGCGTAACCCGTGTAACGAATGCGGTTGAGCGGCCGACGCGCGGCGCGCGAGCAAGCGCCAAACCGCAGAGCGGGCATATGATCACGCAGTTACGCGATCCTTCGGCCGGGGCGCGCGGTGGAGAATCAGCAACGCCAATGTCCCGAAACGTTCCACCTGCTCACTGCGGTGGTGACCGCTGACGCACCAGTTGCAGAAGTGCTCGCAGTTGTTGCTCAGCAGATCGAAGGCGCGCTCGCCGAGTCGCGAGCGGGCACGCTGCACAATCTGCTGCGCCGAATACCGCGCGTGCGGGTGATCGACGATGTGCAGCGGATGCCCGAACGCAAACTCGATTACATCCACTTCCTCGACGGGGCCGGCGTGCCATGAGCGCGAGAAGCCGGCGTAGTGAATCACGTTCCCGGCGCCGACATAGATGCCGTGATGAGTGTATCTATCACGCGGGGTGGACAAATGCGCGCCGCTCGGAGGTTCCTCCGCGAGTCCCGATGGCCAGCAGCTCCGTGCGACAGATCTCCCCGAGGCGTTCACTGTGATCGCCCTGAAAGAAGGAAAGCGTTGCTCCGCAGAGCTGCTCGTGCTCATGGGGCCAATGTTTCACGGCGCAACTCGCCTCGCCATGAGGCGACGGTTACACTCCCCCAAGCGAACCTTATGGGGGTAGACGGCCATGCCGCGTGGCGCCTATGAAGTCATGGACCTCAAGGCCCTGAAGTGTTTCTTCGCCGTAGCCAGGCGCGGCAGCCTCACGCAGGCGGGAATCGAACTTGACATTTCGGAGGCGGCAGTCTCCCAACGGGTTAAATCGTTGGAGACTTATCTGGGCGCCAAGTTATACGAAGCCCCCGGCGGCAAGCTGCGACTCACCGCGGCGGGTGAGCGGACGGCACAGCTCGCGGTCTCCCTATTCAGCGAGATCGAGGCGCTAGAGCAGGCTGTGCGCGGAGCGCAGGAAACCGAAGAGATTGTGCTCGCTTCGCACGACTCGGTACTTCGCCACCTGCTGCCGGAAAGAGTGGAACCCTTTCATAGGTCCCATCCGTTGGCGCGCCTGAGATTGATCGCCCGACCTATCGCGGAAACTCTCCGCCTGGTTCGTTTCAACGAGTGTGATCTCGGCGTGATTGCGAACGCGCAGATCCCCGCAGAGTTGAGCTTCCACCCGATCGCCACCTACTCCGCGTACGTGCTGCTGCCCAAGGGGCATGCCCTCGCCCGTCGCGCCCGGGAGGGGTTTCAAGCGATGTTGAACGATGCCAGAACGGGACGTTACCCGCTCGTCATTCTGGAGGTGCAGCGCGAGGATCCGCGACTTCGGGAAGCCTTCGAACGTCACAATGTCCCATTCGTTGTCGCTTGCGAAGTCAGTACCATCGATACACTCAAGCACTACGTCGCTCGTGGTATGGGAATTGCGGTGGTCAGCGGATTCTCAGTAACCCAGGAGGATCGCACGCGCCTGGAAGTTATTGCGATCCCCGACGAAATGGGAGGTGGCACCACGTATGGTGTTGTGATGCGGCGGGATAAACATCGCAGTGCGCTGCTCAAGAGCCTGCTCACCATCCTGGCAGGCACACCTAAGGGGTGATGCGCACTCGCTCCCGTCCCGTCAGGAATCCGTACTGCTCGGCTCATGCAGTCGCCGGGAAAGCCTGCCGACCAGCACGCCAGCCGCCACCGTAGCGAGGAGGTGCTTCAGGGTGTGCCCGCTCATCCAGCCCAGGGTGGCAAGCAGTTCGTGATCCCAGACCTCGGCCAGCTTCGCCAGCACGTAAAGCAGCACGGCGACGCCAAACCAGATGCGGTCCCGGCGCGGGGCGTGGTAGATCGCCTGCCACAGTGGAACCAATACCAACGGCAGCGCTTGCAGCGCCAGATAGGGGCGTAGATCGCCGGGGTGTTGCGGACTATCGGTGTAGTGCCACCAGCCAACGCTGAGGATGGCCAGCACGGTAAGAATTGCGGCATACCGCGATGCATGTGTACCGCCCCGCGTTTCCGCTCTGACGCCGGCCAACACGCCGGCAGCGGCCAAGCCAATAGGCAGCCGATCGCACACCAGCCGCTCATTGTCCGGCGCGAGATGGTAATAGCCAGATCCGACTGCCGTCAGCAAGAGTCCGATCAGGAATAGCTCATAGCCGCGCCAGCCGTGGCGGAGCGCCGCGTGATCGCGCTTCGGACGAAGGCGGATCCATCCCCACATCGCGACCATCGCAAAGCCAATATTGGACAAGACGTCGCCGGCGTGGGGGATGCCGAATAGTACGGACTGGTCGGCGAAGTCGTTGTAACGCGCCGGCTGGGAGATGGGTCCATGCAGGAGCAGCAGTATGGCCCCCGCGACGGTCAAGATCGTCGGCAGGTGCTGCCACCCGAAGTGGCTCGAATGCGCGATTGTTCGCAATCAAAATGTCCGCGGGAAACTGGCTGACGGGGCGGTGTTCCGATGAGCGCCCTAAGCACCGGCCGAAGAACCCGCATTGAAAACCCGCCCCATCGGCAGGCGGCGCCGGGATAATCCTAAAGTCGTGCGCAGTATGGCGTCGATGGCAGACTCCGGTGTAGGCTGCGACTACTAGCAACGTACTAAGAATCAACTACTGGGCGTTGCCGGGGGGGCCATTTGCGGATAGCGAGACTGCAGCTCGCGGCGGTCTCATCCCACGCAGGCACCGTGTAAGCAATCCTAAGGGGGGGCTCAGCGCCGCCTGCTAGCGAAGGGCCGAGCCACGTTCAAGAATCGTGCCGCGACGATGTCTGATTAACCCAGGGCGTGTCGTGACGGGTTACAACTATGACGATGCTCTGACTGTATTTGCAGGTTTCGTCTACGATCCGGCTACCGGGGTTTTCACCGACGCGACTCCGCCTGGATCCGGTACAGGTTTTTCGGTAACACAGGGGATGAACGCCGCGGGGCGCATCTCCGGCGATGGGCGGCTGCCCGGCCTGGGGCGGTACGCCTTCATCTGGCAGCAGGGTACGCTGGTCCACGGCAATCGCGCGCTGGCGCCGTTCCTCGCCCGGTTCACGATCGCCGGAGCCACAGCTGCGCGAGGCATCAACGACGCGGGGGTGATCGTCGGCTTCACGGGCTCGGTGGGGTTCGTAGGGAGTGACTCTCGCGGCTTCCAGCTGCTCGTCCCGCCAGGTGGCGATGCTGTGGGAGCCGCGGTCGCCTGCGAGGGTATTAACCCTAATCCGAGTGCGCCGTGAAACGAGCGCTGTTCTCAGTGGGAGACAGACCCACCCGGCAACTGCCTCTCCGGCCGGTAGTAATCGGAGCGGTCGTGGAGGTAACGAAACGATCGAAGCCTTCGAT
>JACXTT010011394.1_pt1 | contig 11899 bp, 9 predicted proteins | sample 9270951 | NCBI WGS metagenome assembly JACXTT01 (sample SAMN15532306, study PRJNA645909) | rock metagenome | isolation source: weathered quartz diorite | place: Puerto Rico | collected 2017-06-21 | reverse complement strand
GCGTCGATGCTGGTGATGCTCAGGCTGCTTGCCCCGGTATTGGTCAGGGCTATGGTCCGAGGAGAACTGGTGTTGTTCACTCCTTCAATTCCGAAGTCCAGCTTGGCCGGGACGAGTTTGACGCTGCCGGATGTGAGCGTGATCGTGGCCAGCGCGGAAACCGCAGCGCTCTCGACCGAGGTCGCCTGCAGCGAGACGGTCGGGCTGGAAGGAACTGCCGCAGGCGCCGTGTAAGTCGTGGGCGCCCCACTGGCAGTCGTAGTGGGTGCTGTGGTTCCACAGCTGGAACCGCACGCTGCACCGCTCTGCGCGACCGTCCACGTAACTCCCTTGTTCGCGGGATCATGAGCCACGGCGGCAGCGAAGTCCTGCGTTATGTTGAGGGGCAGGAGAGCGCTCGAAGGTGAAACCGTCACCGTCACCGCGTGCACGTTAATGAACGCCGAATTGGTCGCGCCGCCGTTGAACACCGATGTCGCAGTGAGGGTCACACCCAGGTCGCTGTCTGGGGGTGTGGCAGGCGCGGTGTACGTGGTCACCACGCCGTTCTTGGTTGTGGTCGGCGAAACCGTGCCGCAGGGTGCGGGAGAACATGAAACCGTCCAGTTGACCCCTAAGTCGGAGGTCTCATTGCTCACGCTGGCGGAAAGTTGTGCCGTGCCGCCAGCATCCAGATCGGTAGCGCTTTGCATATCGATGGACACCGTCGTACCCGGAACCGTGAACGGCACGCCACCAACCACCGACGGATTGGCGACAGAAGTCGCGGTAACCAGCACACTCAGATCGCCAGCAGGAATTGCGGCCGGGGCCGTGTACGTCGTGGGAGCGCCACTGGCAGTGGCCGTAGGCGAGATCGAGCCACAGTCCGTTCCCGAACACTGCACCGCCCACGTCACTCCTTGATTTGACGGGTCATTGGTCACGGTAGCCGTGAACTGCACCGTTGTGCCCGCATTCACCGTGTTTGGAACAGGAGTGATCAGCACGATGGGTGTGGTTCCCGGCACTGTAACCGTTGCCGAAGACTGGGCCGAGGCCGAGGCGAGCGATGTGGCGGTGATGGTCACCGCCAGGTCCGTGGCAGGGCCACTTGCCGGGGCCGTGTAGGTTGTGGGCGATCCGCTGGCTGTAGTCGCCGGCGAAACCGTTCCACAGGGCGCAGCAGGGCAAGCGACCGTCCAGGTCACTCCTCTGCCTGCGGGGTCATCGGCGACGGTGGCCGTAAACTGGAAAGTGGTTCCGGCGGGCACTGTGGCGGAGGTCGGCGTAACCGATACCATCACGGGCAGGGTGATCTTGGTCCCGCCACCGCCGCAACCAGCGATAGCTGTCAGCAAAACCAGTACGAGCAACGCGCGAAGATTCGCAAGTCGGTACATAATACCTCCTCGCGGGACGTGGAAGCCGGGGGTGCTTCGCTCGGCCGACCCGCACTAACACGCGCACTTTGCTTGACTTGCTTTTGGTGACCTGGGCCTAAGATGGGGGGACCGCAAGCCTCAGTCACTGCCGCCGTTCACAGCGCGACAAAACACTGCGGTATGAAGTTTCGCTATTGTCGTGCTTGCGCTCCTGGAAGTCAACGCGTGCTGACTCGGCGCGTTTTCGGTGCTGTTTGCGGTGGCAGACCCTTCCTGGCAAGCAGGCGAAACCTCCGACCGCGAAGTCCGCCAAAGCAGATCCGGCCGGCAGTCCTGAACCGGTACCTTTGCGTAGTCGTAAGGCTTCCCCGTGCGTTCGAGACTCCGATCACTGCCGTATAATAATCAGTTAAGCTTACCAATCGCAGGGCAAGAAGCCTCCAGACATACGAAAGGACGGGAATGGCCAGCACGGATGTAGCGCTCCACGACGCCAGCGGTCGCGCGGAGCAGAAACGCATTGCTAACGACATGAGCATTCAGGTCGGGACCGTCAATGGCTCCGGCTCGCAGAGTTCCAACACGGTTCTGTTGCGCAGCATTTTTCAGATGGGAGTTCCGGTTTCAGGCAAGAATCTTTTTCCTTCCAACATCGCCGGCCTGCCCACCTGGTACACCATTCGAGCCAATAAGGACGGCTACATCGCCCGCAAGAAGGAAATCGACTTCCTGGTGGCCATGAACGTGGAAACCGCCCAGGAGGATGTGATGTCGCTCGGGCCCGGGGCCGCCGTTCTCTACGACGAGCCGCTGAATCTCGGCGCGCTTCGCTCCGACCTGGTTTTCTACGCCGTCCCCTTCGACAAGCTGGTGGCCCCGGTTTGTCCCGAGGCCAAGCTGCGCAAGCTGGTCAAGAACATGATCTACGTAGGGGTGGTCGCCAGGCTGCTGGAAATCGACATGGCGGAAGTAGAAAAGGCCATTCGCAAGCAGTTCGCCAAGAAGGTGAAGGCCGCCAACCTCAATCTTGCCGCCGTGCAGGCGGGTTATGACTATGCTGCCAGCAGCCTGACCAAAAAAGATCCGTACTTCATTCAGCGCATGGACAAAACCCGGGGCAAGATCATCATCGACGGCAACTCCGCCGCGGCCTTGGGTTGCATGTTCGCGGGCGTGACCTTCATCAGTTGGTATCCCATTACTCCCTCATCCTCGCTCCCTGAAGCCGCCATCGAGTACATGAAGCGTTACCGCATCGGCCCCGACGGCAAGGCGACCTTTGCCATCGTGCAGGCCGAGGATGAGCTCGCCGCCATCGGCATGGTGATCGGCGCTGGCTGGGCCGGCGCCCGCGCTATGACTGCCACTGCCGGTCCGGGCATCTCGCTGATGGCAGAGTTTTCGGGCCTGGCCTACTATACGGAGGTTCCCGGCGTGATCTGGGACATTCAACGCGTCGGTCCCTCTACCGGCTTGCCCACCCGGACTTCGCAAGGCGACATTCTCTCCGCCGCCTTCCTCTCCCACGGCGACACCAAGCACATTCTGCTGATCCCGTGCTCGGCGGAAGAGTGCTTCGGAATGGCCCAGGACGCGTTCGACCTCGCGGAGCAGTTCCAGACCCTGGTCTTCGTCATGTCCGACCTCGATCTCGGCATGAACAACTGGATGGCCGATCCGTTTCCCTATCCCGACAAACCCCTCAAGCGGGGCAAGGTGCTCGGAAGGGAGGATCTTGACCGGCTGGGCGGCTTCTCCCGCTACAAGGATGTGGACAACGACGGCATCGCCTATCGCACGCTGCCCGGCACAGATCATCCTGCCGCTGCCTGGTTCGCCCGCGGCAGCGGCCACAATGAGAAAGGTCAGTACAGCGAGCGTCCCGACGATTATGAAAGAAACATGGAGCGCCTGAACCGCAAGTTCGAAACTGCCCGCTCCTTCGTGCCCCGACCCGAAGTTTCAACCGGCAAGTCCAGGATTGGCATCATCGGCTATGGCACCTCCCATTGGGCGCTGGTCGAAAGCCGCGATCAGCTGCGCAAGGAATACAGCATTGAGACCGACTATCTCCGTCTGCGCGCCTATCCCTTCACCCGCGAGGTGCACGATTTCGTGAAGCAGCACGATCGCGTGTACGTGGTGGAGCAGAATCGCGACGCACAGATGCTCAGCTTGCTCAAGCTTGACCTGGAGCCGGCGCTGCTCACCCGCTTGCGCAGCATCGCTCATATCCACGGCCTGCCGCTGGATGCGCGCTCGGTCACCGACGAAGTCATGTCCATGGAGGGCAAGTAAATGGCCGCTTCAGCCCCGCCACCGCCCAAGACCAACCGCATCGGCCTCGCCGTCCTGGACTATCGCGGCGGAAAAACAACCCTGTGCGCGGGCTGCGGTCACAACGCCATCTCCGAGCGCATCATCGACGCCATGTATGAAATGGGCATCAAGCCCGAGCGCGTAGCCAAGCTCAGCGGCATCGGCTGTTCCTCGAAAAGTCCGGCCTATTTCATGAGCCGCTCTCACAGCTTCAACGCCGTCCACGGACGCATGCCCTCAGTGGCCACCGGCGCCGTTCTGGCCAACCGCAATTTGATGGCGCTGGGCGTCAGCGGTGACGGCGACTCCGCCTCCATCGGGATCGGACAGTTTGTCCACCTGATGCGCCGCAATCTGCCCATGATCTACATTATCGAGGACAATGGGGTGTACGGCCTGACCAAGGGCCAGTTCTCCGCCACCGCCGACATGGGCTCGAGATTGAAGACAGGCGTCATCAACGATCTCCCTCCCATCGACACCTGCGCGATGGCCATCACTCTGGGGGCTACCTTCGTCGGCCGCTCCTTTTCGGGCGACAAGAGACAGCTGCACGCCATGCTCAAGGCGGCCATCGCCCATAACGGCACCGGGATGCTCGACGTGGTCTCGCCCTGCGTGACCTTTAACGACCACGAAGGCTCCACCAAGTCCTACAAATACATGAAGGATCATGACGAGCCCCTGCAGGAAGTGAGCTTTGTCCCTGCGTTCGAAGACATCACCGTGGATTACGACGCGGGCACGACGGTGGAAGTAACCATGCACGACGGCTCGCGCCTCCGCTTACGCAAGTTGGAAGAGGACTACGATCCCACCAATCGCATCGCCGCTATCAGCCGGCTGAATGAAGCCCACGAGAAGGGCGAGGTCCTCACTGGAGTCTTCTACGTGAACACCAAGGCCCCCAACTTCGTTGACCTGCTGAACATGACGGAGCAGCCCCTGGCCTCGTTGCCCGAGTCGGCTGTGCGCCCGGGCAGGGAAGTGCTCGAACAGGTCATGGAAGAGCTGCGCTAGCTGGGGCGGGGTGAAGTGGGGCTACGAAGCCAGCGTCGGCTGGAATAAGTTCCCATTGGGATCGCGCTCCGTTTTCCAGGAGGGATTGAATGTGTATGCCGAAAGCAGTTCTGGCCTTGATCCTGCTGTCCCTGGTCACACTACCCGCAGTCGCGGGGGAGCAGCAGAGGCTAACCGTCACCGGTACTCTCGATCGCGCTGTCGCTATCGGAGGCGAGTCCACCGGTTGGAACATCCGCTTCGATACTCCCATGACCATTGAGGGAAAAGAGGCTAGCTCCATCGAGGCGAGCGGCGATGCCGCAAGGCTCGGGAAGCTTGCCGGCAAGCATGTCCGCGCCCGGGGCCGCCTCTCGCACAAACACGGCGTGGAGCGCGGAGACTGGCCGGTTCTCGAGGTCTACAGGATCAGGGCCGTGAAGTCGGCCGAAGCCGCGGCGGCGAAATGAGTCCGCGGGAATTGGCTCACCCTCGCCACACTACCGGCTCAGGAATGGCCCGACCATCTTCAGCACGCGGATGAAGGCGTTGAGGCGAGCTCTCATGAAGTTGCCTTCGACCGCGATCCTCTGGCCAAAAACCATGGTTTTGTCCTGCCTCTCGCTGTGGATGGGCCAGGCCGCGTGGGCTTTGGACGCCGGCCGGTTCGTGCGCGCGAATTCCGACACGTAGGAGCTCACCGCCAGTGCATAGGAGTGATCCTGCTCGCTCAGGCCCCTGCCGCTGTCGGATGACAGACCTAAGGTGTCGAGGAAATACTCGATTTCGCCTCCGTGCGGCACACCCTTAGGAAATTTCGGCCGCTCATTCCCTGCTGTGTAGTCGAAGTAGTAGCGCCAGGTGGGGGCAAGCTGCGAATGACGGTCGGCGATCCAACGGACGGGCATGGTAAACACCAGGTCACGAGCAGCCTGGCGGCCCAGCTCGTCATTGCCCCTGACGCCCGGATAAAGCAGTTTCACCAGGACCCCGGCTCCTCCCAACTGCCGGACCAGCTTCCCTGCGTCAACCCCAAATGCCGCGACGACACTGGCGTCATCGCTGGTATTGCCGAGAATCAGGGGCCGGGGCGCCTCCTGCCCGGCTGCAAAAGTGTCCTGCACGGATTGCGGCAGTACCGTGTCCCCGCTTATGGGAACCGGCCCGGTAAAGAAATCCGGCCCTTTGAGCTCTGCGAACCGTTCTGCCGGCAGCGCCCGCAGCTCCTGTGCGCTCGCGCTGGCTCCCTTAAGGCCCAGAGCATCGGCCACCTTGACGGCGACCCCCTCGGCCTTCGCCCGCGTCGAGTCAGGGAGCGCGTATGAACTCATCGCGATGCCCTTATGAAACAGTCCGCGCGCCAGGGGAGACGCAAACAGCGCCATCACGCTCTTGCCACCCGCGGACTGCCCCATGATGGTCACGTTTCCGGGGTCGCCGCCGAAACGCGCGATGTTCTGCTGCACCCACTTGAGGGCAAGAATCTGGTCGAGCAGACCGAAGTTCACCGGTCCGCCGGGGTTCTCCTTTTCCAGCGCGGGATGGGCAAAAAAGCCCAGCTGCGCCAGCCGATAGTTGAGTGTGACCACCACCAGTCCCTGGCCCGCCAGTGGCACGCCGCTGTAGACGGAAAGACTTCCCGAGCCAAAGATGTAGGCTCCGCCATGGATCCACACTGCCACCGGGCGCCTGGCGGCGGTATCGAGCGTGGGAGTCCAGACGTTGAGATAAAGGCAGTCCTCGCTTAACGGGCCGGGATAGCCGCCATTCGCCTCGGACAGGCCAGGCGTCTGCATGCACGCATTACCGTAGCTTTCCGCGCTGCGCACGCCTGTCCACGGAGCCGGCGGTTGGGGTTCCCGCCAGCGCAGCTCCCCAACCGGAGGCTGGGCGTAGGGAATGCCCTTGAACACATAAAGCTGCCTCTCGCGCACGCCTTGCACTTCACCCGGCTGAATCCGTACCACGGGCGGATTCTGCGCCGCCATGGGAAAGAGGAGGACGCAGCTTAGCAGGGCAGCAGCCAACGCTCCATTCTTGTTCATGTTCACCTCCGCGTGACGCCACGGAAACCCAAAGGGAGCTTACCTGATCCCGTGGTTGCTTCGCCTTCCCCTCAGTGTTCTCCGGGTACTCGGTAACCTCCGTGGTGGAAACCCCGCGTCTGCAGCATACTCACTAGTACAGGTAATCTCTGTTGTTCGTGCTCGAGATTGGCCAAATCCCGGCTTATATCAGCACAAGTGCTTGGTTATAATCGAAGCAGGATAACCCTACACAATGAATTTGTATGCTTTGCTGGCAGTTTTCGTCGGCGGCGAAATTATTGATCTTGTGGGCCAAACCGGCCCGGTCGCCAAATTCGTCTTACTGATCCTGCTCCTCTTCAGCTTGATCTCCTGGGCCATCATTCTCTCCAAGTGGAGTCTGCTGCGGCGGGCGCGGGTGCAGAGCGGCCGCTTTGTGCGCGCTTTCCGCAAGGCCCAGCGCCTGCAGGACGTTGCCGCCGTCTCCGACCAATTCCGCCCCAGTCCGCTGGTGGGCGTGTTTGAAGGCGGCTTTGAGGAGTTTCGCCGCCAGGGCGGCGTCCATAACGGCCTGGTGCGCAGTCCGCTGGCCATCCAGCGCGCCATGCAGATCGCCAATTCCGAGGAATTGACCCGCTTCGAGCGTAATCTGCCCTGGCTGGCCATCACCGGCGCGGTGACGCCTTTCGTCGGCCTGTTCGGAACGGTGTGGGGCATCATCGACGCCTTTCACGGCCTGGGGACCGCCGGCGCCGCCACCCTGCGCGCGGTCGCCCCGGGAATCTCCGAAGCCCTGATCACCACCGCCGCCGGCCTGGCTGCCGCCATCCCTGCCGTCATCGCCTACAATCTGATCGGGGGATCGATTCGCGAGTTCGCTTCCCGCGGTGACGATTTTGCCCTGGAGATGCTCAACGCCGTCGAGCGCCAGCAACCCCAGCAGGCCTATCGCACTGCCGAAGCGCCCGGGGTGACGCGGTAATGGCTTTCACAGCCGCCAACGGACGTACGCAAACGTCGCTCTCTGAGATCAACATCACCCCGCTGGTCGACGTCGTGCTGGTGCTGCTGATCATCTTCATGGTGACGGCGCCGGTGCTGCAGTCCGGTATCGAGGTCAATGTGCCCCGGACCCGCACCGTCAAGGAAATCACCGAAGAGCGCCTGGTCATCAGCATCAACAAGCAGCAGCGGGTTTTTCTCGGCAACGACCCCGTCAACATCAACGAGATCGGCGCCCGCCTGCGACAGAGGATTCGTGATCCGCAGCATCAGTCCATCTTTGTGCGTGCCGACGAGGATGTGCCCTTCGGCGCCTTCGCCACGGTCATGGACGCGGTGAAATCTTCCGGCATTGTCAATGTAAGCGTCGTCACCCAGCCGCTGGATTCGCATGGGCAACGCTGAAATCTACTTCGAACACGACCGCTGGGGCCGCAACCTCACCTGGTCGCTCGCTCTGCACCTTGGCGTGGCTGCCTCCATTGTGCTCTACGCCGTGGTGGCTCCGGGCAGCCGCGGGGAAGGCTGGGGCGCCGGTGGCGGCGGGGAAGCCATGGGCGTCACCCTGGTGAGCACCGTGCCCCTGCCCGCCAATCCCCAGCAGACCCAGAATGTTCTGGCCAACGAGTCCAAGGGGCTGACGCAGTCCCAGCCCAAGCCGGTGGAGAAAGAGCCGGACGCCATCGCCATTCCTGACAGGAATACGAAGACCAAACCCAAGCCCAAGACCACCGCCACCGAAAAGAAGCCCACGCCGGAGCCCGAGGAGGTTGCCGACAACGTTGTGCCCTTCGGACAGGGTGGCCCAGTCAGCGGGCCTTATGGGACCTTCAGCGCCAGCAATGCCAAGGGTGGGTTTGGCTTCACAGGCGGGGGCGGCGATTTCGGTACTCGCTATGCGTGGTACGTGCACGTGGTGCAGCAGAAAGTCTCGGAAAACTGGCTGAAATACGAGGTTGACCCCCGCATCAGCACCGCTCAGCGCGTCTATGTCACCTTCGACGTGATGCGCGATGGGCGCCCTGGCAACGTCCAGATCGAGCAGTCGAGCGGCGTGCCCTCCCTTGACCAGTCGGCCACGCGCGCCATTCAGCGCATTGACACTTTTGGTCCCTTGCCGGGTGATTACACGGGGAATAAAGTTTCGGTTGAGTTTTGGTTCGATTACAAAAGGTGATGGGAGCATCGATTCGAAGTCTTGAGCTTGTCATTCCGAGGATCTTCACATCCGAGGAATCTGTCTCTGTTAGCAGTCAAAAACCAAGGACCCTTTGTTAATGAAGAGCACTGTTAAAATATTTCTTCTGCTGTGCACTCTCTCGACCGCAGGCTTCGCCCAGGACTGGATTCGCACCGGAACCGGCCTGGGAGTGGAAAAAGTCCGCCTGGCCGTCCCGGATTTCAACCCTTCCACCCAGGACGCCAAAAATGCCGATCTGCTCAAGGTGTTCAACGAGACGCTGTGGAACGATCTAGACAACGCTGGCATCTTCGACATGGTTTCGAAGAGTTTCTATCCTCTCGGGAATGTAAGCACGCCGGCCGACGTCAAGTTTGAATCCTGGAGCGCGCCTCCGCCCAACGCCGCCATGCTGGCTTTTGGCAACCTGGGTGTCGCCGGCAATGGCATAACCGTTCAGGGCTGGCTCTACGACGTCAAGAACGTCACCTCGCCGCAGGTGTTGGGCAAGCAATATCAGGACGCCGCCACCGCCGACGCCGCCCGCCTGACCGCCCACAAATTCGCCGACGAGATCATCTTCCGGCTCGGGGGCGGTATCGCCGGCATCGCCGAGAGCAAAGTTTATTTCGTCAGCGCCCGCAGCGGACACAAGGAAATCTGGGCCATGGACTACGACGGCGCCAACCAGCACGCCGTCACCCATCTCGGGTCGATCTCTCTTTCCCCTCGGGTTTCGCCGGACGGGTCCCGCATCGCCTTCAGTTCGCTCACCAAGACGGGATGGGAAATCCTGATGTATTCCATGGACCTGGACCGCCTGGTCTCCTTTCCGCGCTTTAGCGGCACCAATGTTTCTCCGGCGTGGTCGCCCGACGGTAACAAACTCTGCTTCTCGTCCTCCCGTAGCGGAGATTCCGAGATTTACGTCGCCGACGCTTCGGGCGCCAATCTGAAACGTATCACCAACAACCGCGGCGTCGATGTTTCCCCCGCGTGGAACCGGAAGACGGGAGCGCAGATCGCCTGGGTCAGTGGCCGCACCGGACTGCCGCAGGTCTACACCATGGAAGGCGACGGCACCAATGTGCAGCGCATGACCGACCAGGGATACGCCGTCTCTCCCGCCTGGTCGCCCAACGGCCAGTTTCTGGTCGTCAGCTGGATGCGCAAGTACGGCCCGGGCGCGCCCGGCGCCCAGGACATCTACATCATGGACATTGCCAGCCGGCAATGGGTGCAGCTTACTCACGATGGCGGCCGCAACGACTTTCCCTACTGGTCGCCCGATGGCCGACACATCATTTTTCAGTCCAGCCGCTCGGGCAGCCTCCAGATCTGGACCATGCTGGCGGATGGAACGAATCAGAAGCAACTCACGTTTGCAGGCAGCAATAGCCAACCCAACTGGAGCTGGAAGTGAGCGGATTCATGGCACGCAGGTTTTGCAATTTCATTCCGGATGAGGCGAGATCATCCTCCTCTCCGGATCTGAGCGGGCGCACCGCGAGATGCGCACTAAAGAGTTAGGGAGGAGAAGGTGAAGCAACCAAAACTGAGATGGATATCGCTTGTGTTGGCACTGGGCGCTGTCATGATGCTGGGCGCCTGCAAAAAGAAAGTAGCGCCCCCACCCCCGCCGCCACCCCCGCCGCCGGCCGCGCCTACGGCTTCGCTGACGGCCAACCCCAATACCATCGACAAGGGCCAGTCCACCACGCTGACCTGGCAAACCGGCAACGCGACCGATGTCAGCCTCGACGGCGTCGGCGCCGTGCAGCCCAATGGGTCGCAGTCGGTCACCCCCAGTGACTCGACCACGTACACCCTCACCGCGAAGGGGCCTGGCGGCACGCAGCAGGCGACCGCGCGTGTGACCGTGAATGCGCCTCCACCGCCGCCACCCCCGCCCTCAGCCACGGAAGAAGAGCTGTTCTCACAGACTGTGAAGGACATCTACTTCGACTATGACAAGAGTGACGTCCGCTCCGACCAGATGTCGGCTCTGCAGGGCGATATCGACTTCCTCAAGCAGCATCCCAATATCAGCTTTACGATTGAAGGCCACTGCGATGAGCGCGGCTCCACCGAATATAACCTGGCTCTGGGCGACGGCCGGGCCAGCACCGTGCGCAACGCCCTGGTGCAGGCCGGCGTCGGCACCGATCACGTCAAGACGATCAGCTACGGGAAGGAAAAGCCGTTCTGCACCGAGTCCAACGAACAGTGCTGGCAGCAGAACCGGCGCGGTCACTTCGTCTACCAGAAGTAGCGCCGAGGTCGGCGACGAGGAGGTGTGCCCCGTCCAAGCCTTGCCTGCTCTCGCCGAGGCAGGGCGGGGAAATCGCCACTGGTCGCCGACCGCACGGTGCGCATCTTAAACTTGTGTGATCTTGGGGAATGCCTATGAAAATCCACCGCTTTACCATCGTCTTCGCGCTCGCCGCCGGCCTCTGCGCCGTGGCTGCGCCTGCCTGGGGCGTGAACAAGGAAATGGTCCAGTTACAGACTCAGGTGCAGGACCTGCAGGACCGGGTTGCGCAGATGCAGCAATCCTTTAACGAGCGCATGGGCGTGCTCCAGCACCTGGTCGAGCAAAGCACCGACCGCGCCAACAAGGTAGCCGCCTCGGTCACCGAGCTGCAGACCACCCTGCAGAAGCAGCAGACCGACAGCGGCGCGCACGCTGACCAGCTCTCCGGCCAGATTCAGTCCTTGAACGACACCCTGGACGAGCTCAAGGCGCGCCTGGCCAAGGTGAGCAAACAACTGGAAGACATGCAGGCGGCGCAGCAGACCCTCGCCGCCAGCCAGGCCCAGCAGCAACAGCAGGCTTCGGCGCCCCCGCCCGACGTGCTCTACAACAACGCTCTGCGCGACTACCAGGCGGGCAAGAACGATCTGGCGGCGCAGGAATTCGGGGACTACATCAAGTACTATCCCAACACCGATCTCGCGGGGAACTCGAACTTCTATCTCGCGGACATCCAGTTCCGGCAGGGAAACTA
>JACXTT010011393.1_pt1 | contig 11899 bp, 11 predicted proteins | sample 9270951 | NCBI WGS metagenome assembly JACXTT01 (sample SAMN15532306, study PRJNA645909) | rock metagenome | isolation source: weathered quartz diorite | place: Puerto Rico | collected 2017-06-21 | reverse complement strand
GCGGCCGCGAGCTCGAGCCGCGATTGCCGGCGGAGTGACTGGAGTGCTCAACATGGATGTCCGTACGCGGGCATGGCGAGCCGTCCATGTAGCCTTTCGCGCCGCCGATCCGCACCCAGTCGTCGCCTGGGTTCTTCGCGCCACTCTCCGCGACGGCTTTCCAGCTGCTCAGCGGCAAGTAGAGCAATACTCGGATGGTTTGCCGATTGGCGCGCTCCAGCCGGCGGTAGCTGGCGAGATCGGCGAAGGACGCGGACATGTGCCCGGTCGCCGTCACGCCGAGGGAGGCGGCATGCGCGAGCGCGCGCGCGAGGGCCGAATCGCGCTGTTCGGGGGACGGAGCGGGCGCGGCGCGCCACACGAGATCCATCGCACGGTCTTTGAAGACTCCTCCGCTTGTGATCTCGCCGCCCTGTGGTGCCGGCGTGCTCGGCGTCACTCCCGCCGCGCGCATCGCGGCGGCGTTGGCCAGCGCCTCGTGGCCGTCCAGGCGGTTCACGAAGACGGGGTTGTTCGGCGTGACGGAGTCAATCCATTCGTGCCGCGGGAGGGGCGCCCCGCGCCACAGCGTGTGATCCCAATCGCCGCCTGTGATCCACTCGCCTGGCTTGAGATGGGCCGCGTAGTCCTTGAGCCGGCGCACGAACTCCTGCGGTGTAGACGCGTCGCGCAGGTCGATCGACGCCAGCTGGAAGCCGCCGTCGATGAAGTGCGTGTGTCCGTCGGCGAATCCCGGCATCACGAGGCCGCCGGCGGCGTGCAGCACTTCGGTCTTGGAGCCCACGTAGCGCGCGATTTGGGAGGAATCACCGACCGCGAGGATCTTGCCGTCCGCGATCGCCACTGCGCCGGGCTGGCCCCGGCCCATCGAGAGGCCTGTCCAAACAGGACCGCCCTGAATGACGATGGCGGCCTTTTGTCCGCATGCGGCGAGCGGCACGAGGGTAACCAGACCGGCGAGCAGCAGACGACGCACGGCGACCTCCTAACGGAGCTTGGTGATTCGACGAATGGTGTCGAGAGCGGCGATCGGATTCGTTGTCGCCTCGGTCGGCGGCTTGGGCTTCGTGGGAGCGCTCAGCCCGTCGCGGATGTCGAGCAGGACTTCGAGCAGCAGTTGCTCGCGCTGATAGGCGGCGTCGAGATCGACCATGCGGCGCTCATCTTTCGCGGCCTTGGCGCGCTCGTACGCTTCGCGGTACACCGACTCGAGATTGTCGAGTATCTGCTGTCGATGACGTGGACTCACAGCCGCCAAAGATATAGGTTCGGGGCATGTCTCTCAAAGGCAAACACGTCCTCTTCTTTGCAGCGCCCCTGTACGAAGACCTCGAGCTGTGGTATCCCAAGATCCGTCTCGAAGAAGAAGGAGCCAGCACCACCGTCGCGGGGATGGGCGAGAAAACCTATCCCGGCAAGCGCGGTTACCCGGTCACGGTCGACACGAACGTCGATCAAGTTGAATCGCCCGACTTCGACGCCCTCGTGATTCCAGGCGGGTTTGCCCCGGATCAGCTGCGGCGCTCCGACAAAGTCCTGCGACTGACCCGTGAGATCTATCAGGCGGGGAAGCCAGTCGCGTTCATCTGTCACGCCGGCTGGGTACCCATCTCCGCAAAGATTCTCAAGGGGAAGCGCGCGACAAGCGTCCGCGCGATCAAGGACGATATGGAGAACGCCGGGGTCGTATGGGAAGACAGCGCGGTGGTCGTGGACGGCAATCTCATCTCATCCCGCACACCGGCCGACTTGCCGCAGTTCTGCAAAGCGCTGATCGCCGCGCTACGACAAGGGCCTCAGGACTAAGCCACTCGGCACTTTGGGAACGAAGTACGTGGATTTCGGCGGCATCACATCGCCGGCGTCCGCTACCGCGAACACCTGTTCGACTTTCGTAGGATTGAGCAGCACGGCGACTGCGGCCCCACCATGTTGGACCATCCCGAGTGCTTCGCTCGCGTCGGCCACGTAGCGCACGATCGGCGTCGAGGTCCCCGCGCCCAGAACTTCCTTCACGACCATGGACTCGATCCGGGCGACGTCCAGATCGCGCACCGCCGTGCTCTGCGCGAGGCTCGGCAGACGATCAGGCAGCGCGCCCGGCTTGAGCGACAGCGCCAGGATGCGTGAGCGGTCGGCGACGAGACACGCCGTGCGGTCGCGGCCGAATGCCGCGAGCGCAGCCACCGGATCGCGGCCCGCCGCGAGAGGCTGCACGTCGAACCATTCGCGCCACCGCGGCAGCAGGCGCTCCGGCTCGCGTCCCGTTCCGAAGATCACCCGATGCGTCGGCAGTACCGCGAGTCCCGGATCGTGAGCCGACACGATCAGCGCGAGCACGCGATCGGCCGCCGGATTTTCGACAGCATACGCGCTCGCGGTTTCGTAGCGGTGATGGCCGTCGGCGATATACAAAGGGGAGGCGGGAAGGGGGAAGGGGGACGGGTTGCGGACGAGCCAGAGACGAATGCCAACACCGTTCAACTCTGCCATGGCGTCCGGCGCCCCCTGCGAGACCTGAGCCGCGGCATCCGCCAACGTGCGATCGGGATCGGGCGCGAGCAAAAAGATCGATTCGATGTTGGTGGCAGTGGCGCGCATGAGCGCCAGACGATCGGCCTTTGGCCCGGCGTGCGTACGCTCGTGCGGCCGAATGCGTCGCGGCTCGTAACCTTCCGCCGCGACCGCGGCAAAAACGCCGCGCCGGGTGAGCCGCTCTCCCGTGGGCAGTGTGAAGTCCTGGGCTAGCACGTACAGCACCGGTTGCGGGTCGCGGCGCAGCACGCCGCTCCGACGCCAGGTGGCCAGTCGTTCGGCGGCGACGCGGTAGCGCGCTTCTGCGGGCTGGCCGGGCGGCGCTTCCGGCAACATGACGTGCACGATATTCTCTGCGGCGAGCGCCGCGTACCGCGCCCGATCGGTCTGATCGATGACGTCATAGGGCGGGGCGATCAGCGAGCTGAGGCGGTCGACGGCGGCGTACCGCTCACCCTGAACGGGCGCGACGAGGTCAGACATGAGCTTTCGTGAGGCGCAGCAAGCAGTCGATCAATGGGTCGGCCAGTTCGAGCAGGGCTATTTCACGCCGCTCGCGAACGTGGCGCGTCTGGCCGAAGAAGTCGGCGAACTGGCACGCGAAGTCAATCACCAATTCGGCCCGAAACCGAAGAAACCGGATGAGCCGTCCGGATCGATTTCGATGGAGCTGGCGGACATCCTCCTCGTCGTGATCTGCATCGCCAACTCGCAGCATATCGATCTCGACGACGCCTTCGCGCAGATGATGGCCAAGGTCACCTCCCGCGACGCCGGCCGCTGGACCAGGAAGGCTCGCTGACTTCTTCGTAGATCCGTTCGTAGGACACCAGGCGGTCGGGATCGATCGCTCCGGCCGGCGCACCACGCACGGCACAGCCGGGCTCGGCAAGGTGACGGCAGTTGTCGAAGCGGCATTGATCGAGATACGGACGGAACTCCGGAAAGCAGGCGCCCAGCTCGTTGGAATCGATGCCCCAGGCGCCGATTTCGCGGAGGCCCGGTGTGTCGACGACGTAGCCGACACCAGCGACCGGCACGAGCTCGGCGGCGGTGGTGGTATGCTTCCCGGTGCGCCATTTCTCGCTGATCGCGCCGACACGCAGCTCGAGGCCGGGCTCGAGGGCATTGAGCAGGCTCGATTTGCCCGCACCCGATGCGCCGGTGAAGACCGAGTGGCGGCCGCGCAACAGATCGCGCAGAGCGGGGAGGCCCTCGTCGGCCTTGACCGACGTCGCCAGCAGCTGATAGCCGGCGGTCTTGAAGCGCCGCGTCAGCGGCTCCTCGATCGCGCGATCGAGCTCGATCTTGTTGAGGACCACCGCGGCCGGCAGGCCGTTCGCTTCCGCAATCACCAGAAAACGGTCGATCATCCTCGGGCTCGGATCCGGATCACGGGCGGAAGTCACGACGATCACCTGGTCCACGTTGGCCGCGACGGGCTGGGAGCGGCGCGGACCCGCTCCGCTGCTGCCCTGCGCGGCCCGTCGCGCCAGCACCGACCGCCGTGGACGGATCTCGGAGATCGTGGATCCCTCGAGGACGACCACGTCGCCCGGGACGACACGATCCGAGTCCCTGTACTTCAGTTTCCCGCGGAGTGAGGCAATGATCTCACCGGCGTCGGTGTGAACGCGGTAGCCCCCCGCAGTGCGCGCCAACACGACGCCACTGGTGGCGGTCACGCGCTGCCCCTCGCAACACACCGGTCGAGATGCTCCTTCACCTGCGCCAGCGTCAACGCGAGGACCGGCGCGAGCGCTTCGTCAGGCGTCGAGCCGAACGCGAGGTAGTCGGTTTCCAGGTGGCCAACCGGTTTCTCCCCTTCACCCCACCGCACGAACAGCAGCGCCGCGCCGTAGCGGCCGGACTCCGCGGTGTCGTCGGCGAAGGTGGCGACGGAGTACGCCTGTCCGTCGGCCGCGCCGAACGCTGGCGGACGCCCGTGCACCTGCTGATAACCGCCTAACGTCGTGTCGTCCATTCCTTGAGAATGTTGGCCGTGATGAACGCGATGTTGGCCGGGCGTTCGGCAAGGCGGCGCATCAAGTACGGATACCAGTGCGTCCCGAACGGGATGTACACGCGCATGTTGTAGCCTTCGCGCCGCAATTTGGATTGCAAATCGCGCCGGACGCCGTACAGCATCTGGAACTCGAATCGCTCGGGCGAAATCCCCTTCTGTTTCGTGAACGCCTTCGCATGGTCGAGGATCTTCACATCGTGGGTCGCGATGCCGGGGTAGTTGCCGCGTTCGAGCAACCGCTCCATGCAGGCGATGTAGTTGGCATCCACGTCGCTCTTTTTCGGGAAGGCGACGTCTTCGGGCTCCTTGTACGCGCCTTTGCACAACCGTACGCGCGCGCGCAGCGCGATCATGGCGTCCACGTCGGCCGCGGTACGCCGCAGGTAGGACTGCAGCACGACGCCCACCGCGTTCCCGAAATCCGGATAGAAGACGTCGGTGAACAGCTGGAGCGTCTTGGCGGTGTAGCTCGACTGCTCCATGTCGATGCGCACGAATGAATCGTACTGCTTCGCCTTGCCGATGATCACGCGCATGTTACTCACGCACAGCCGCTCATCGATGTCGAGCCCCATCTGCGTAAGCTTGACGGAGACGTTGGCACTGGCCTTGGCGCGGCGGATCCGCTCGAGCAGGTCGAGATAACTGCAGCAGGCACGCTGCGCTTCGTCTGGATGCAGTACCGACTCGCCGAGGAGGTCGAGGGAGGCGGGCAGGTTATGCGCGCTCAGGTCGCGCACCGTCGCCATCGCCTCGTCGATCGTTTCGCCGGCGACGAACCGCGAAGCCAGCTTGCGCGCGAGCCGATTCTTCCGGACGAACCTGAAGATGCGCGGTTGCTCGCTCAGCCAGAGAAAAACGGCGCGCAGCATCAGGCGTAGAACTTGGTCCCGGCGCGGGCATGCTCCTGGAGGACTCCAGACGGCTCGAACCGGGCTCCGTAGCGCTCGGCGAGCCGTTCCAGATCGGCGACGACGCGCTCGGCGCCCAGGTCGTCCGCGTAGCGCAGCGGCCCGCCGCGGAACGGCGGAAAGCCGAATCCGAAGATCGCGCCGATGTCGCCATCGCGAGGACTGCGGACGACCGACTCTCCGAGTGTCCGCGCAGCTTCATTCACTATCGGGAGCACGAGCCGCTGCAGAATCTCCGCGGGACGAGGGCCACCGTTGGGATGGACGCCCAGCAGGCCGTACACGCTCTCGTCCACACCGCGCTTCTTACCGTCCTGATAGATGTAGAAGCCTCGGCCTGACTTGCGGCCCAGCCGGCCTTCTTTCACGAGCGCAGCGATCCCCGGACCGGGCGCCGGCGGGATGTGGTCCCCGTACGCCTCCTGCATGACCCCCGCGACTTTGAGCGCGACGTCGAGGCCAACTTCGTCGAGCAGCGTCACCGGTCCCACCGGGAAGCCGAAACGCACCGCCATGCTGTCGATGTCCTCGATCGACGCCCCCTCCCCGAGGAGATGGCCGACTTCGTTGGGGTAGGGCGCGAGGATGCGATTGACCCAGAAGCCGGGGCTGTCCTTCACGACGATCACTGTCTTGCCCATGCGCCGGCCGAACGCAACGGCCGTACTGACGGCCTGCGGCTCCGTGCGGGCTCCTGGAATGACCTCGAGCAGCGGCATTTTCGCGACCGGCGAAAAGAAGTGCATTCCGATCACGCGCTCGGGCGCGAGCGCCGCCTCGGCGATGCGCGTGATCGGAATCGTCGAGGTGTTGGACGCGAACACACCTGTCGCGGGAAGCACCGCCTCGACTTCGCGGAGCACTTGCTGCTTGACGCCCAGCTCCTCAAAGACCGCCTCGATCGTCAGCTCCGCGCGGCCGAAGCCGGCGTACGTGTCGCCGCCGGAAAGGAGTGCGACGAGCCGCGCGTATTCGAATTTCGTGCTCCGGCGCCGCTTGAGCCGGTCGTCGAGGATGGCGCGCGCCGCGAGAATACCTTGCGCGACGCGGGTAATGTCGGCGTCCTTCATCCGCACGTCGACCTCCGCCTGCGCGACGGCTGTGCCTGCGATACCGGAGCCCATGAAACCGGAGCCGATGATGCCGAGCCGCTGGACGCGCACGGGGGGCGGCGCGTTCGGAACGCCCGGATCCTTCTTGAGTTGATTGGTCGCGAAGAAGATCTGCACGAGCTTGCGAGAGACGTCCGTGACCGCCAGCTGGCCGAACAGCTGCGCTTCGCGTTTGAGTCCCTCGGTGATGCCGTGCCGCATGCCGTACTCGACGGCTTCGAGGGCCGCCAGCGGCGCCGGATAGTTGCCGCCCGTGCGCTCGAGCACCTGCGTGCGCGCCATCCGGTATACGAGCCGCCGCCCCAGCGGATTGCCGTCGAGCAGAAATCCCAGGAATCCGCCCGCACGCCTCCGCTTGGGACGCCAGCCGCGCGCCAGGCGCCGCGCCGCGGCGAGTGTGACGTCGGCGAGGATTGGCGGCGGGACGAGCTCGTCAACGATACCGAGGCGGAATGCTTTGGCGGCGCGCTCGGTCTTACCCGCGAGAATGATGTCGAGCGCGGCGCGTAGACCGATCAGCCGCGGCAATCGTTGACACCCCCCCGCCGCGGGGAGGATGCCGAGCTGGACCTCGGGTAAGCCGATCTGTGTCTTGGGGTGGTCCGTCGCGACCCGGTAATGGCCGGCTAGGGCGAACTCGAGTCCGCCGCCGAGACACGCACCGTGGATGCCGACGGCGATGGGCTTGGGAAAGCGCGCTACGCGGTCGAGCATTTCCTGGCCGTCGGCCGCCAGCCGTTCGGCCTCGGCAGCCGAACCGAGGCGGACAAATTCCTCAATATCGGCGCCGGCGATGAAGTTGTCGGGCTTGCCGGAGTAGAACGCGACGGCGCGGACGCTTGGATCGTCAGCCAATGCCGCGAAGCAGACGACGAACTCGTCTTTGACGGCCCGCGAGATGACGTTGACCGGCTGGCCCTTGAGGTCGAGCACGACGGTCGCGATGCCGTCGGTGACGTCCCAGGTCACGGCGGGGGCGGAGCGAGTCGGTGGGGGAGCGATGGTCGACATTAGCGACGCTCCAGGACCATGGCGAATCCCATGCCGCCCTGCGCGCACACGGAGATAAGCCCAAACTGGACATCGCGACGACGCATCTCGTTGGAGAGCGTGATGACGATCCGGCCGCCGGTCGCGCCGAAGGGGTGGCCGATCGCGATCGAGCCGCCCATGACGTTGATGATGTCCTCGTTGATCTCCCACCCCTTGGCGGCGAAGCCTTGAAGATTCGACAGCACCTGAGCCGCGAATGCTTCGTGAAGCTCGATCAGGCCGAGGTCCTTCCACTGGATGCCCGCCCGCTCCAGCGCCATAGGCACGGCAAAGATCGGCGCCTGCAGCAGCTGCCAGCCCGGATCGACCGCCGCAACCGCGTATGAACGGATGTAGGTGAGTGGCTCGTAGCCGAGTGCCCTGGCCTTGTCGTCGCTCATCAGGAGCACCGCAGAGGCGCCGTCAGTCAGAGGCGAGGAGTTCGCGGCAGTCACGCTCCCGTAGCGGCGATCGAAGACGGGCTTCAGCTTCGCCATCTGCTCGAGGGACGTGTCGGTTCTGATGCCGTTGTCCTGTCGGACGATCTCCCCGCCAGGACGCGCGGGCAACCAGGGCACGATCTCGGCGGTGAGGCGGCCGTCGGCGGTCCCCTTGGCGGCGAGTGTGTGGCTCCGCAGCGCCCAGCGGTCCTGCGTCTCCCGCGAAATGTGATTCTCCTTGGCCATCTTTTCCGCCGACTGACCCATCGATTCACCGGTGGATGGCTCGGCGATCGCCGGCGAGACCGGCACGAGATCGCGTGGCCGGATCTTGGCGAACGTCTTGATACGTGCGCCGAGCGACTTGGCTTTACTGGCCTCCACGAGGATGTCTGCCAGCCGGCGCGAGGCGAGGATCGGAATATCGGACAGCGCCTCGGCACCCCCGGCGATGATCACGTTGGAGTGCCCGAGCACGATCTGGTCCTGCGCGGCGGTGATCGCCTGATTGGCAGAGGCGCAGGCGCGATTCAGCGAGTAAGCGGGGATTTCCTTGGGGAGCTGCGGCAGCAAGCTCACCTCGCGACCGACATTCGGGACGAGTGCCGAAGGCACGACTTGGCCGAAGATGACCTCGTCGACTTCGGTGCCATCCAAATTGGTACGTTCGAGGAGCTCGCGGGCGGCATAGCGCGCAAGATCCACGGCCCGCGCGTCCTTCAGCGACGTGCCGGCTTTGGTGAACGGCGTCCGGACGCCCGCGACCACCGCGACGCGCCGTGCGTTGAGACCGGGCATTAGATTCTTCCCTCTTCCTGGGAGTCGAAACCTACCACCAGCCCCAAGTGGAGGGGAGTTGGAGCAAACGCGGGCCGCAGCCTGGGCGTCGATGGTCGAGTCGCCCGTGGACGTACTGATCATCGGTGGCGGCATTACGGGGGCGGGGATCGCGCGCGACGCGGCGATGCGTGGATTTCGCACGGCGCTCGTCGACAAGTCCGACTTCGGCGCGGGCACATCCTCGCATTCGTCGCGCCTCATCCACGGCGGCATCCGCTATCTCGAGCAGCGCGCGTTCCATCTGGTCTTCGAAGCCAGCCACGAACGGCGCGTGCTGCTCCGAATTGCGCCGCATCTGGTGCGGCCGCTCGCGTTCCTTTTTCCTGTCTATCGCGGCGGCAGGATTCCGGCGTGGAAGCTACGCGCCGGGATGTGGCTGTACGATCTGCTATCCGTCTTCCGCAACGTCCACTGGCATCGCTGGCTCCGCGCCAGGAAGGTGCGACGCATCGAACCGGGGCTGCGCGACCGCGGCCTGATCGGCGCCGCGCTGTACTACGACGCCCAGACCGACGACGCGCGCCTGGTCATTGCGACGGTGCGCAGCGCCATCCGCGCCGGCGCGCTCGCGGCCAGCTACGTCGAGATTACGTCGTTGCTCAAGCCGGACGGTCGCGTGCGCGGCGCAGTGGTGCGCGACGTACTGACCGGCCAGACCGCAACCATCCGCGCCAATGTCGTGGTGAACGCGACCGGCCCCTGGTCCGACCAGGTCCGGCGGCTCGACGATCCCAAGACAGCGCCGATTCTGCGGCCCACCAAAGGCGTGCACGTCACCGTGCCGCGCAGGCGCCTGGCCAACGAGCACGCGGTGACGCTGCTCTCGCAGATCGATGGCCGGGTGATGTTCGTGCTGCCGTGGGACGATCTCTCCTACATCGGGACGACTGACACCGACGCCGATGCTTCTCCCGATCAGCTCCGCGTAACGGCGGCGGACGTGACGTACCTGTTGCGCTCTGCCAACGCCGCGTTTCCTGATGCGCATCTGGGCTCGAACGACGTCGTGTCGGCCTGGGTAGGGTTGCGGCCTTTGCTCCGCGAAGACCACGCGAATCCGTCGCAGGTCTCGCGCGAGCATCGGGTGCTCGAAAGCGCGCAGGGCCTCATCTCGATTGCCGGCGGGAAGCTCACGACGTATCGCGTGATGGCGCGGGATGTCGTGGATCGCGTCGCCCAACGTCTGCACGAGCTCGACGGCCGCACCGTCCCGCCGCGCGCCCCGACTGAGAGTCAGGCGCTGCCTGGCGGAGAGGCCGCCGAGCTCGAGGTGCTCGTCGAAGCGGCGCGGGCGCGCGGCGCTTCGGAGGCGACAGCCCGCCACCTGGTCGCGTACTACGGCAGCGAGGCCGCCGCCGTGCTCAATCTCGTGGACCGCGATCGCCCGCTCGGCGAGCCGATCGTTCCGGGCCGTCCCGAGATTTGGGCCGAAATCACGTACGCGGTGGAGCGGGAGCTCGCCGTCAGGGTGCAGGACGTACTCGTGCGGCGACTGCATCTATTCTATGAGGTGCCTGATCACGCTCGGGCGTTCGTTCCCAAAATTGCCGCGCGAATGAAGCAGCTCCTCGACTGGGACCAGACGCGGGAAGCCGAGGAACTGCGCGACTACTCTCAAGTCGTCGAACGCGGTCGTATCAAGGCCTGAAAGGCTTGACCTTCACGTGCGGCCGCACGTGCACGTGGATATCACCGTCGTCGTCGCCATCGATCTGCCGCAGGGCCCACGTCGCCGCATGACGAACCGATCCTGCTTCGTCTCGCTCCGCCGTAGTAAGCCCGTCGCGGGCCCGGGGGCTTTCGATTTCGCCCAGCGCCCAGGCCGCGGTCGCGCGTACATCCTCGTCGCTGTCTTTCAACGCCGCTACCAGCGGCTCAACCGCCTCGTCACCTTCGATCTCACCCAGGGCCCACGCACTCAGCTCCCGCACGTCCGGGTCGCTGTCCTTGAGCGCGATCGTGAGGGCGGGGACGGCGCCGCGGTCGTCGATCTCTCCGAGTGCCCAGATGGCCGTCTTCCGCACCGCCGCGACAGGATCCCGCAGGAGCGCTTCGAGCGGAGCGATTGCCTCACCCTTCCCGATCTCGCCCAGCGCCCAGGCCGCCTGCTGCCGTACACGGGCGTCGCGGTCCTTCGTGGCGCTGCTCAGGACTGGTACTGCGGAGACGGCTCCGATCTCTCCGAGCGCCCACACGGCGACGAGCCGGACGTCGATCACCTGATCATTGAGCGCCGCGCTCAACGCGGGCACCGCGCGCGGATCGTCGATTTCACCGAGCGCCCAGGCCGCGGTGCGTCGCACCTCGGGCGCGCGGTCGCCGAGCGCGCGGGACAGCGGGTCGATCGAGACCTTCTCCTCGATTTCGCCCAGTGCCCATGCCGCGGTCATGCGCACCGCGGGACTGTCATCACGGCCGAGCGCGTCGCTCAGGGGAGTGATTCCACGCGTGTCCTGCACCTCGCCGAGTCCGAGCGCGCCCGTCTCGCGCAGATCAGCGCGGGCATCGCGCAGCAGCCCGACAAAGAGGTCGTACATCCCGGAGCCGCCGTGATTCCCCAGGACACGAGCCGCGATGTTACGCACGCAACGATTGTCGTCCCGAATCACGGCGCGGAATGCGCGTAGCACAGCCGGATCGATGTCACGGGTGTTTCCGTGCACATCAATGTGCACTCTGCCCCCGCCCCCGCCCCCGCCGGGCATCGGCATGGGCGTCGGCATCGGCTGAGGCATCGGCATGCCGGGATCGGCAAAGGCGTGCCGCCAGAACCCGCCGTAATTGGTGAGCGCTTCACCGGCCAGCGCGCACACCGCTGAATCGCTGGTTTTGAGTTGACTGAGGAGCCTCGTGACGGTTGCCGAATCGAGGGCGGGGCGGTTTTGAACGACGAGCAGCAAGGAAGCAAGGAGCGGCGCAATCATATCAATCCTGGGTGGAGGATACGCCCGTTTGGATAGGACCACAGCAGGAAAGGTTGCCGCCTTCGGAAATGCCGGTATT
>JACXTT010011392.1_pt1 | contig 11899 bp, 8 predicted proteins | sample 9270951 | NCBI WGS metagenome assembly JACXTT01 (sample SAMN15532306, study PRJNA645909) | rock metagenome | isolation source: weathered quartz diorite | place: Puerto Rico | collected 2017-06-21 | reverse complement strand
TCAAAGTCCTCTGTTTCGAGGTACCCGACTAACAGACCGTCTGGACGCAAAAACAGCGAGTAGTTGTTCCATCCAGTTTCGCGCAAAGCTGCAAGCATCTCCGGCCACACGCTGCGGTGCCGGGCCCTGTATTCATCCAGCATTTCCGGTATTACTTGCAGAACGAAACAAATGCGTTCCATGGTTAACCCCAAGAACTGCTGCTCCCAAGGGGGCAAGCAATTCCTTTGCGTGACAGCCTTACCGCAAATAAGCCTCGCTGAGCCCACCATCAACGGGAATGACATGCCCGGTCGTCTTTGCACTCTGGTCACCCGCCAGCCAGACGATCGCGCTGGCACAGTCCTGAGGAAGAATCGGACGCCGCGTGAGCGTGCGTTGCGCATAGAAGTCGGCTAGTTTCGAGCGAAGTTCTTCGGTCGATTCACTTTCCGCGAAGGCGATTTTGTATTTCTGGAGCGATTGGATTACGCGGTCGCGCGGAAACATCGTTGAGCCGGCAACCACGGTTGCGGGAGCAATCCCATTAACTCGAACGAGCGGGCCAACTTTGATCGCGAGCTCCCTGATCAGATGATTCAACGCCGCTTTGCTCGAGTCGTAAGCCTCGCTGCCTTTCTTAGGAACCACAGCATTGGCGGAACTGGTTAGCACGATGGAGGCTGTCAAATTCTGGTCGGCGAAGACCCAGGCTGCTTCGCGGGCCAGCAGATAATTTCCGGTTACGTTGACTTGAAAAGTCTTTGCCCAGAGTGCATCAGAAAGCTCACCGTCTGACCCGGCCACGGGATAGATGGCGGCGGTATTCACAATTCCGTCGATGCCGCCGAATTGCAGGACCGCGAACTTGACTGCCTCCGCGAGACTTTGAGATGAACCGAGATCAACCTGCGTGTGCGCTGTAAATTCAGGTGACCCTAGCCCACAGGCTTCCATCGCAACATTCCTGGCGCCCTCTCGGTCGAAATCTGCAACGACGACATGTGCACCCTTTTTTGCAAGCAGAAGAACCGTTTCCCGGCCGATGCCGCTGGCGCCGCCAACGACAAGAAAAATCTTCCGGCTGAACTCGGCTTCCGCCGGCATGCGTTGCAGTTTTGCCTCTTCCAATGCCCAGTATTCGATGCGGAAGGCTTCTGACCGCGGCAGGGCGACATAATTGTGAAACTCGGCGAACTGCCTGGATTGCTCCGCTGTGCGAGCCTGAGGCAACGGATTGGCCGCTTTACCGTCTTCAAGCGCATTTGCCCCCGCCATCACATGGATGGAGTTGACGAAAAATTCGGTTGCGATGCGCGCTTCCTTTTTGTTTCTGCCGAAGCCAAACAATCCTAAGCCAGGGATGATCACCACTGATGGATTGGAGTCACGGAGTGGCGGAGAGCCCGGCTTTGCGTGAGCGTCGTAGTACTGTTTGTACGAAGCGCGATACTCGACAACCTTTGTTAGAATGCGCTCTTTGAGCGATGCGACTGCTTCTTTGGCGGGATCCCAGTTTAAGAACATCGGGCAAACGCGTGTTCTCAGGAAATGATCGGGGCAACTTGTGCCGAGCGTCGCCAACTCTCCCGACCACTTGGAACCTGCAAAGGTCAAGGCGTCCGGTTCGTCAGAGTAGTGAGCGATCACGCGTCGGTTGGAAGAGAGAGCTCCGCGCAGCGTTGGCAGGATCTGAGCGACGATTGCCTGGCGATTTTCCGCCGCTGAACAGTCAAGTCCGCCAAACAGAACATCCTTCTTTGCCTGATGTCGCTCGATAAATTCCCCCATCTGGTCAATGGTGTAAATTGAGTTTAGGTAGCACTCGCGTTGCGTCGTTCCCCAAGTGAATAGCCCGTGTCCGCCGAGAACAATGCCGTCGGTACCGGGATTTTCTCGAACTGCTCTTTCGATGAGCAGCGCGAGTTCAAATCCGGGACGTTGCCAAGGGACCCAGACGATCTTTCGTCCGAAGATGCGGTTGAATTCTTCGAGTTTGCTCTTGCCGTTGGCGCTTGCAGCCAGAGCGATCGCCCAGTCGGGGTGTAAATGATCAACATGAGGGAACGGCAAAAAGGCATGTAAGGGCGTATCAATGGATGCCGCAACACGGTTCTCGCCAAACGCCGCTAATGGATAATATCCGACCATTTCATCTTCGTGTTGTTCGCCGCGGTAAATGCCCTTGAGTTCCTCCAAACGGTCCAGATAGAGCAGGGCAAAGCCCGCTTCGGTGATCGAGCCAAGATCCCCGCCGCTTCCCTTGACGGCCAACGCTCGCATTCTCTTGCCGTTGAATGGGTCGGGAAGCTCCATCTTTGAACTCGTGTTTCCACCGCCGAAATTGGTGATGCGCAGGTCCGTGCCCAACAAGTTCGACCGATACCGCAAGATCGAGAGATGGTTGGAGGCGAGCTTCTTCGCGTGTTCCTCGTTCCACAAATCTTTCAGCCGACTGGTGGCCTTGACTTCAGGCATAGGTCACCTCGCTGTACTGCTGGAAGCGCTTAGCCTGTTCATCCCACTGGCCGGGATCCATGGGGTTGAACACCTCCGTTGGAAATGACCGATCCACGATAGCGCGAATCTCCTTGAGTGAGCTGGCGGCTCCGGTAGCCAGAATCTGCACCGCCACGTTGCCTAAACCCGTTGCTTCCGCGGGACCAGCCAAAACCCTCAGGCCAGTTGCGTCGGCGGCGAACTGGTTCAGGAGACGATTTTTCGACCCGCCGCCGATGACTCGAATTTGTTCGATGCGCTTTCCGCAAAGATGTTCGAGGCTGCGCAGAACCGCGCGATACTTCAGTGCCAGGCTCTCCAGCACACAGCGCACGTAAGCGCCTGGCCGCGATGGTACGAGTTGATTTGTCTTGCGGCAGAAATCGTCGATAGCAGCGGGCATGTTTGCAGCGCGCAAAAAACATTCATCGTCGGGATCCACCAAATGCGCGAAGGCCGGTTCACCTTCTGCCAGTTTGACAAGCTCGCGATAATCGGCGCTCGTTCCCTGCGTTTGCCACGAATCCCTGCAACCTTTTAGCATCCAGAGTCCCATCACGTTTTTCAGAAGGCGCGTGGTTCCATCCACCCCGCCCTCGTTGGTGAAGTTCAGCTTGAGGGCCTGAGGAGTCACGACCGGCGCGTCAAGCTCCGTACCGATCAGCGACCATGTGCCGGAACTGAGGAATGCCGTGCCATCGCGCGCCGTGATCGCGGCAACAGCCGAACCGGTGTCATGACACGCAGGGGCAATAACCGGTGTTCGCGCCAAAGCCGAATTCTGGGCCACAGATGGGCGTAAAGTTCCAACAATCGTGCCGGGCTCGACGAGAGCAGCCGGAAGTTCAGGACGCAGTCCTATCCTTTCCATGAGATTAGTGGCCCAGCAGCGCTGAAAAGGGTTGACGAGCTGCGTTGTGGTCGCGTTCGTGAATTCGCAAACGACATTTCCGGTTAGCCAGTAATTGAAAAGGTCGGGGATCGTAACCAGTTGTTTGGCTGCCGCGACCAGGCCGGGCGTCTCTCGCTGAGCAGCGAAGAGCTGGTAGATGGTGTTGATGGGCATGAATTGGATGCCCGTCGCAGCATAAATCTCCTCCTTGGAAACTCTTCGAAATACTTCTTCCATTATGCCCAGCGTGCGGCAGTCGCGGTAGTGATAGGGATTCTGAAGTAGCTCTCCGCGCTCTCCGAGTAAGGCGTAATCCACGCCCCACGCGTCTACGCCCATCCCGGTTAGTTCTACGTGCTCAATGCGCGCCAGAGCCTTGCGCACCTCGAGCCACAGTCGAGCCACGTCCCAATGAAGAGAGCCCCCGTATTCGACGGGCTCATTTTGGAAGCGATGCGCTTCTTCAGTTGTAAGAATCCCCGATTGCAGATAGGCAAGAACTGCACGCCCGCTTTCGGCGCCGAAATCGAAAGCCAGGTAAGCCTTTGAATGCGCGAGATTAGGCATAAGAAGAAACGCTATGAGTGTTCTTCGCCGCCCGCTCCTTCGTGATGCGGTCGAGGTAGGCGTTTTGCCGGAACGCCTCCATCGGATCTCTAGGTAAGCCCTTCGAGTTTCTCCACTCTTGAATTACGGGGCGGACGTCGGTCGCGAAAGCGTCCTGCAACAGCGCCTCTGCCTGAACCAGGTCACAGTTCTTCTGGGCCACGGCGAGCTTCTTCGAGTCAACCAGGGCTGCCTTGGCGAAGAGCTGCTGAGCCATAGTTACTGTCTGAATCATGGCTTCAATTTTGCCTTTGAGGTTATGACTTTGATCCACCATATAAGCAATGTCGGCTCGCTGTCCTGTCTCCCATTCAAAGAAATGGATCTCGTGGAAGATACGGAAGACTTGATACGGGTCGATCGACCCCATTGTCAAATCGTCATCGGCGTACCGGCGGTCGTTGAAGTGAAAACCGCCGAGCATGCCTTCAGAGAGCAGCCAGTCGACGACTTGCTCAATATTCTGCGCGGCATAGTGATGTCCAGTATCAACCAGGACTTTCGCTTGTGGGCCGGCCGCCCGCGAGAGGAGTAGAGCCATTCCCCAGTCAGCGATGTCCGTGTGATAAAAGGCGGGCTCAAAAGGCTTGTACTCGACAAGCATTCGCTGGTCGGGCGAAAGCTCTCTGTGCGACTCCTTTAGCGCCTGTGCAAACCATTTCTTGCGCTGGCGGATGTTTGCCGTGCCGGGATAATTCGAACCGTCTGCGAACCAGAGGGAGATATCCCTGCTGTGGAGGCGCTTTGCGATTTCTATGCTGTCTTTTGTGTGCTGCAATGCGCGGTCGCGGATGGAGTCATCAGGGTTTCCGAACGATCCATACTTGTATTCCTGATCCTGGAAAAGATTAGGATTGATGGATCCCGGCGCAACTCCATAGCGTGTGGCGAAACGCTTGATTTCATCAGTGCTCTGTACTCCCTCAGGACAATCCCACAACACGTGCAGAGCTATGGTTGGACAGACTCCCGTGAGTAGGTGTACTTGACCAGCATCGCTGAACTTCTCCTCGGTTGTGGTGGCCGCGGCCGGCTGAATAAATTTTCCGAAGCGAGTTCCTGTATTAGCGAAGCCCCAGGAGGGAAGCTCAATACGAAATGTTTCAAGAGCGGCAACAACCTTTTCACTTGTGGATGAGTCCATGCGAACCTCTATCGGGAGTCGGAAGATTACAATTGTTTACTGGCTATGGTCACGATTTTCCTTACAAATTTTACCCCGTTTTGAGCACAAAATCGTGCTTGGGAGGCTAGGCGCTTGCGTCGCGACCAAAGCATGAGCAGCCAGGGTATTTGTGAAACCTTCAGTCTTCCGCCTCCTGCGTCACGATGTGAACATCCACCGCCGGGGACTCGCGCAAGAAGCGGTGCACCGCGGAGAGATAGAGGTATTTCCTCCAATCGTGCACGGGCGCTCGCCCAAAGATCACCTGCGTGATGTGTTTCGAACGGACGAACTCGGCTACGGTATCAGCGACACTTCTTCCTTTCAGCTGAATCACTTTCGCTCCCAGGCTTTCCGCGAATCTTAAGTTGGCGGCCAAGGCGCTCTGATTCGACTCCTTCGGGCCAAACTCCCGATCCACGTGCACGACATAAAGCTCCGCGTCCATGCGCCGCGCCATTCTCGCGCCCCGCGCAATTAAATACTGCCCCGCCGGGTTCGCGGAAACGCACACCGCCATGCGCTCCCGCACTCCCCAGTTTTTCCGGATGTCCTGCGCCTCCATGTATGATTCGAGGCTGCGATCCACTTGTTCCGCCACCTGACGCAGCGCCAGTTCCCGCAGCGCGATTAGATTGCCGCGGCGAAAAAAATTCTTCAGCGAACGCTCGACTTTTTCCGTGCTGTAGACGTCGCCGCGCTTCATGCGGTTGTGTAGTGCTTCGGGCGTCAGGTCCACCATCACCGTTTCGGACGCCGTCAGCGGCACCCAGTCCGGCACGGTTTCGCGCACCGTGATTCCCGTAATCGAGCGCACCACCGGAGCCAGGCTCTCAATGTGCTGAATGTTCAAAGTCGAAATCACATCAATCTTCGCCGCCAGAATCTCCTGCACGTCTTCGTAGCGCTTGCGATGTTTGCTTCCGGGAATGTTGGTATGCGCCAGCTCATCCACCAGCACGACTTCGGGCCGCCGCTCCAGAATCGCGTCCACGTCCATTTCTTCAAAAACGGTGCCTTTGTATTCAATTTTCTTCCGCGGAACAGCTTCCAAATGTTGCGCGAGCTCTGCAATCCCCTGGCGCCCGTGCGTTTCCACGACGCCAATCACCACGTTTTCGCCGCGGCTGCGCCTTCGCAATGCTTCGCTGAGCATGCTGAATGTTTTTCCGACGCCTGGCGCGTATCCCAAGAAAAGCTTGAAGCTTCCGCGCGTCTTCTGCAGGGGCGAAGCCACTTCCAGCCATTCTTCGGGCTTTTTCGGCAAGTCTATCTCTCCATGGAATCGCCCGCCTGGGCTAGAATGTACCCATGCAGAGATTCCTCGGCGGCCGCATCGCGGGAGCGGCAGTGTCCCTCGCGGCCGTGGCCCTCATCACTCTTTTCTATTCGCGCGTTCTTCACGTAAACCAAACGACAGTCGCGCTGTCTTTTCTCCTCGCCATTCTAGCAGTATCGGCATTGTGGGGAATGATGGTTTCGGCGATTATGTCCGTCGTGGCTACCGTAGCCTTCAATTACTTTTTCCTGCCGCCCTGGGGAACCCTGACCATCGCCGACCCACAAAACTGGGTGGCCCTCTTTGCATTTCTCGTGACCTCGATTACTGGTAGCCAGTTTTCCACGCGCATTCGCAAGGAAGCTCTCGAAGCGCACCAGCGCAGAAGGGAAGTGGAGCGCCTCTATCGCTTCAGCCGCCAATTATTGGGGGAAGGCAACGTCATCCAGTTGATGAACGCGATCCCCGACTACATCGTCGAGAGCTTTGAAGCCGGCGCCGCGGAACTTTTTCTCCCCCAAAAGGACAAGTTCTATCGCTCGGGATTCGGCGCCTCCCACCTCGACGAAGAAAAGATGAAGACGACATTCTTGCGCGACGAAATGACTCTTGATCCCGAGCACGCCGAATATTTCACTCCGGTGCGTATGGGCGTGCGTCCCATTGCCAGCCTGGGAATTTCCGGCGCGCCGCTTTCCAAGCAATCCGTCGAGGCGATCGGAAGCATGGTGGCCATCGCCATCGAACGCGCCCGCGCCGTCGAGCAACTCGGCCAAACCGAAGCGGAAAGACAAGGTGAGCGCCTGAAATCCGCCCTGCTCGATTCCATCACTCACGACTTTCGCACGCCGTTAACTTCCATGAAGGCAGCCGTGACCGGTCTGCTGACTTCCAGCAGTTCGAGTTCTCCGCAATCCCATGAGCTTCTGACCATCATCAACGAAGAGTGCGATCGCCTGAATCATCTTGTCGAAGAGGCCGGCGAAATGGCCAAACTGGAGGCCGGGGAAGTCACGCTCGACCTGGCTCCCACGCCCATCGACGAAATCATTGATGCCGCGCTCGCGCACTGTAAAAGCGCCTTGGGCGGGCGCCATGTTGCCGTCCGCGTAAGCGATGTTCTTCCCCCCGTTCGCGCAGACCTCGAGCGTGCCAAGGAAGCGCTCATTCAGCTAATCGACAACGCCAACATTTATTCGCCAAGAGACAAGCCCATTACGATTACCGCTGAGCTTACCGGCGACACGGTAACGACCAGCGTCGCGGACAGCGGCCCGGGCATTGATGACTTCGAACAGACCATGATTTTTGACAAATTTTACCGGGGAAAAGATCAACGTTATCTCGTTCGAGGCACTGGCATGGGCCTGCCCATCGCGAAAGCCATCATCGCCGCGCAACAAGGAAATATCAGCGTTACAAGCCAGTTGGGCCATGGCTCCGTGTTTTCTTTCACTCTGCCCGTTGACCAACCGCAGCCCGCGAGTTATGCCAAGAAGGACGGTCGGTGAACGCTGCCAACATTCTTGTCGTTGACGACGAGCCGCAGATTCGCCGCGTCCTGCGCTCCACCCTTTCCACTCAAGGCTATGTAATTACCGAAGCCAAAACCGGCGAAGAAGCCCTCGAATCTCTGCGCAAAGAGCGGCCCGACCTCGTGCTCCTCGACATGAACATGCCCGGAATCGGCGGCGTGGAAACTTGCCGCGAAATTCGCCGTGCTTCCGATGCGCCGATCATCATGCTCACGGTGCGCAACGCCGAGCGCGACAAAGTTGCCGCACTCGACGCCGGAGCCGACGATTACGTCGTCAAGCCCTTCGGCATCGAAGAACTTCTCGCGCGAATCCGCGCGGCCCTGCGTCGCTATGCGCCCGGTGACGCTCTTCCACCGTTTGTATCCAAGGATTTGGCGATCGATTTCGAGGCCCGTCAGGTCACCGTCCGCGACCACGACGTTCACCTCACTCCCAAAGAGTTCGAGGTGCTGAAACATCTGGTTGCCAACCAAGGCAAGCCGTTAACGCATCGCCGGCTTTTGCAGGCGGTGTGGGGACCTGATTACGGCGAGGAAACGGAAAGTTTGCGCGTGGTGATTAATCAATTGCGGAAGAAGTTAGAAGCTGATCCTGCGCGTCCAAAGTACATTGTCACGGAGCCGTGGGTCGGATACCGCTTCCAACCGCCTCGCGTGAGTGCAGCGAAGTCCTGCGCGCGAAAAGGATGACGCGTGGCCTATTTCTGAGGATGGCTGGCGTCTAAATCCAGATTCAGTTCCAAAACTCGCACGCGCGGCTCGCCAAGAAATCCAAACTGCCTGCCCAAAGTATGCTTCTCCACCAACGCGCGAACTTCTGTTTCACTCATTCTGCGTTCTTTTGCGGCGCGTGGCACTTGAAACTCCGCTGCCGCCGGCGAAATCTCCGGATCCAGGCCTGATCCGGATGCCGCGACTAGATCGATGGGCACGGGCTGCGATGGGTTCTCCGCTTGATTTTTTTGGACGTCCGCTTTCACTCGTTCGAGCAGCGCCTTGTTTGTGGGCCCAAGAAAAGATCCTGCGCTGGCCGTTGAGTCGTATCCAGCCCCCGCAGCCGATGGCCGCGAATGAAAATAGCCCGCCCCGGTAAAGTTCTGGCCGATAAGCCGCGATCCGAGGAGCTTGCCATTCTTTTCGATGAGTTGTCCGTTCGCCTTATCCGGGAAGAGCATTTGCGACAATCCCGTAATCACCAGCGGGTAAATCACTCCGAAAAGAACCGTCGTCACCAGCGTGAACCAAACTGCAATCACCAAATTCTTCTTCATGAACAATTCCTCAAGCCAGCCGCAGGTAGGGAAGAAGCATGTCAATCAACTTGATTCCCAAAAATGGCGCGATAATCCCGCCGACGCCGTAAATCAAAAGGTTGCGCTGCAGCAGCGTCGCCGCGCCCACAGGCCGGTAACGGACGCCACGAAGCGCCAGCGGGATCAGTGCAATAATGATGAGCGCGTTGAAAATCACCGCGGACAAAATGGCGGATTCCGGCGTACGCAATCGCATGATGTTGAGAACATTGAGAACTGGAAAAGCTCCCGCAAACATTGCGGGAATGATCGCGAAGTACTTGGCCACGTCGTTCGCCACGGAGAATGTCGTCAGCGCGCCGCGTGTAATCAGAAGCTGTTTGCCGATCTCGACAATTTCAATCAGCTTGGTCGGATTGGAATCTAGGTCCACCATGTTGCATGCTTCTTTTGCGGCCTGCGTGCCCGTGTTCATGGCGACTCCCACGTCCGCCTGAGCCAGCGCGGGGGCATCGTTCGTCCCGTCGCCTGTCATCGCCACGAGCTTCCCCTTAGCCTGTTCGCGTTTAATGAGCGCCATCTTGTCTTCAGGCTTTGCTTCGGCCAGAAAATCGTCCACTCCCGCTTGACGCGCAATGGCGGCGGCAGTAAGCGGATTGTCGCCCGTGATCATCATCGTGCGGATGCCCATCGCGCGAAGATGCTCGAAGCGCTCGCGCATTCCGCCCTTCACCACGTCGGTGAGGGCGATGGCTCCGAGCACGCGCCGGTTTTCCGCCACCAACAGCGGCGTCCCGCCAGAATTGGAGATCTCTTCGATGCGTGCCTTGAGCGGAGACGGAATCCCATCCCCGCTTGGACTGATGAACCTCGCCACGGCATCGGGAGCGCCTTTGCGAATCTCCCGGCCGCCAATGTCCACTCCAGACATCCTCGTCTGTGCCGAAAACGGAATGAAGTTGGTATCGCGCGTGGAAACGTCTCGTCCGCGCAGTTTGTAGCGTTCTTTCGCCAGTACGACGATCGAGCGCCCCTCGGGAGTTTCGTCTGCCAGTGAAGAAAGCTGCGCGGCGTTGGCCAGATAGTTTTCTTCAACTCCCGGCGCGGGATAGAACGCCGTCGCTGCGCGATTCCCGAGCGTTATGGTCCCGGTCTTGTCCAGCAAAAGCACGTCCACGTCGCCGGATGCCTCAACCGCTCGACCCGACATGGCGATGACATTTCGCTGAATCAACCGGTCCATGCCCGCAATCCCAATCGCCGAAAGCAAGCCGCCAATGGTCGTCGGAATCAGGCAAACCAGCAAGGACACCAGCACAAAGACGTTCTGAGGCGCCCCCGAATACACGGCAAACGGTTGCAGCGTCACAACCGCCAGCAAAAAGGTAATCGTCAGCCCGGACAATAGAATGTTCAGCGCAATCTCGTTAGGCGTTTTCTGCCGCGCAGCCCCCTCCACGAGCTTGATCATGCGGTCGAGGAAAGTCTCCCCGGGGTTGGAAGTAATCCGCACTTTGATTTCGTCGGAGAGGACTCGTGTCCCTCCGGTCACGGCCGACCGGTCTCCTCCCGACTCGCGAATCACCGGCGCCGATTCGCCGGTAATCGCTGACTCATCCACCGATGCCACGCCCTCAATCACTTCGCCGTCGCCCGGAATAAACTCTCCAGCCGCAACCACCACAATGTCCCCAGTGCGCAGCTTCGAGCTAATCACCGTCTCGACGCTGCCGTCACTGCGCACCCTGTGCGCCTGCGTCTCCGCCCGGGCTTTGCGCAGCGTGTCGGCCTGCGCTTTGCCCCGTCCTTCTGCCATAGCTTCCGCGAAATTGGCAAATAAAACCGTGAACCACAGCCAAAGCGTGATTTGTAGCCCAAAACCAAAGGGGCCTGCGTGATGCGCCGCGTTCCAGACCAACTGTACGGTGGTCACCACCGCGCCAACTTCCACCACAAACATGACGGGATTCTTCGCCATCGTTCGCGGTTTCAGCTTGCGGAACGAATCCACAATGGCGCGAGACAAGATCGCGCTGTCCGCCAGGGACTTCTTCCGGATTTGCGTGATTTCAGAGATGGGCTCCATGGCTTCCTCAAAAAACCTTGCCTGCATGCATCAGCAAATGTTCGAGAATCGGCCCGAGGCTCAAAGCCGGGAAAAACGTCAAGGCACCAACGATCAAAACCGTCGAAACCAGCAACCCGCTGAATAAGCCGCCAGTCACCGGAAAAGTCCCTGCCGATTCGGGAACTGTTTTTTTCCTCGCAAGATTTCCCGCAATCGCCATGATCGGAATAATCATGAAGAAGCGGCCCAGAAGTTGCGCCGTGGCTGTCGTTGTGTTGTACCAAAGCGTGTTTCCATTCAATCCCGCAAAGGCCGAGCCGTTATTTCCCGCCGAGGAAACGTATGCATACAAAATCTGGGTCAATCCGTGCGGCCCGGGATTGGAAATCCCCCCTGTCCCGTAGGGCTTTACCACCGAAATCGCCGCAAAAACGAGGATCGTAAACGTCAGGATCAGCACCGCCAGCATCGCCATCTTCACGTCGTACGATTCGATTTTTTTCCCCAGATATTCCGGTGTGCGTCCCACCATCAGTCCCGCAATAAATACCGCCAGCACCACAAAAACGAACATGCCGTAAAGCCCCGCTCCCACGCCTCCAAAAACCACTTCACCCAGCA
>JACXTT010011391.1_pt1 | contig 11899 bp, 13 predicted proteins | sample 9270951 | NCBI WGS metagenome assembly JACXTT01 (sample SAMN15532306, study PRJNA645909) | rock metagenome | isolation source: weathered quartz diorite | place: Puerto Rico | collected 2017-06-21 | reverse complement strand
TGTGGCGATCTGGATGCGCTTGGGATTCTTCAGCAGGCGGCTGGCGAGCTTGGCGATATTGCCCTCAAGCGTCGCGGAAAACAGCAGCGTCTGGCGGGTGGCCGGCGTGGCCGCCGCGATCTTTTCGACGGCGTGGATGAAGCCCATGTCGAGCATGCGGTCGGCTTCGTCGAGCACCAGCACTTCCAGGCGCGAGTAGTCGATGCGTCCGCGCTCCATGTGATCGAGCAAACGTCCGGGTGTCGCCACCAGGATGTCGAGCGGTTGCGACAGCAGCCGCATTTGCGGCGGGTACGGCATGCCGCCGACGACGCTGCCGATGCGGAACCGCAGGTGCTTGCCGTACTTGATGGCCGCCGCGGTCACCTGGTTGGCGAGTTCACGCGTCGGCGTCAGCACCAGCACGCGCGGGCCGCGGGATTGTTTGGTCGACGGCGTGCCCAGCCGGTGCAGCGAGGGCAGCACGAATGCCGCGGTCTTTCCGGTGCCGGTCTGGGCCGAAGCCATGAGGTCATGGCCTTCGAGCGCCTGCGGGATCGCCTGCGCCTGGACCGGCGTGGGCGTGGTGTAGCCGCTCTCGGTGATCGCCTTGAGGATGGACGGATGTAAAGCCAGTTTTTCAAAAGTCACGGTGTTTCCTTGTATTGAGATGAATGGCGCATACAGCGCAACGCAGCCGTTTACCCGCTTAAGGCAACGGCGGCAGCAAAACTGCTGGCGCGAACACATCGTCGCCAACCGGAATGCTGAAATCTCAGGGAAACTGAAACCAGGAAGGTGGGTCAGAGAGCGATGAACTTATGGCTGGATCGGGCAATACAGCCACCTGGATCGTTCAGCCGGCGCGAACCATACAGGAATAGCCGGTGAAAAGCCAGTGTTATACCGCGACGCGCGTGACGTGCTTATTCCTCTTTGACCAGCGGCACCCACAGCAGATGCAGCGCGATCATCAGCGCCAGGCCGATGATGCTGAGTCCATAGACGTCCCGGTCGGATTCGAAGAACAGCGCCGCCACCATGACCAGCGCTCCCGGCAGCGCGGCCTTCATCCACGACGGATAGGTGATTTTGACGGTTTTTCCGCAGGATTGGCAGGCGACCGGTACGCCCGGGCCCAATATTGATTTTTTAAGCGCGGAGATCGCCGGTTTACCGCAATGCGGACACTGGAACATGTTCCCACCCACGATTCGTTCGTTCACAAAAACATCGGCGCCAGCGAGGCATGCGTCCGGCACAACAGCCAGGAACCGCCCACCCTCGAGACGCGTGGATACGATATCCAGCCTCCTGGAAAAAGGCAAACCCGGCCGATAATGGTTTGCAGGCCAATGATGGCGGCTGAATTTGATGCCGGTATAAAAAATACATGCGCCACGAATACCATCTGGTTTCGCATACAAAATCGCACCGGATTATTTTGATGGCGATCAATGAATACCGTATGGTGTTTGTATAATTTGCAAAACAGCAATACTCTGCCTTCCGGGAAGGGGGTGGGGAATGTTGCAGGAGACATAGCCGATGATCATGCAAAAATATTCTTTGCAGGCGTTTCCAATGTTCTGCGTCATGCTGTTGTTTGTTCCATGCGTGACGAGCGCGGCGGCGGAAAGCGAGACCCGTATCATCCTCGGCGCGGAATACACCTCCGGCGATTACGGAACTTCCTCCAAGACGAAAATATTGTATTTCCCCGTGACACTGCGGTACGAAACCGATGTCAATGCGGCTTCGGTCACCGTCTCCTATCTCAGCGTCGAAGGCCAGGGTGACGTCGTGGTCGGTGGCGGCGGCATGGGAATGGGCGCGCAACCCGTGAAGCGGACCTCGACGCGGACCGGCACGCGCACGAACTCCGGCTTCGGTGACGTCATCCTGACGGGATCGCACAAGCTCTCCGGAACGGCTTCCTCGCGGATCGATCTCACGGGCAAGATCAAGATCGGCACGGCGGATGAAACGGACAATCTGGGCACCGGCGAGAACGATTATTCCGTCCAGCTCGATTTCGAGAAGGACGCCGCCGGCAACACCGTTTACGGTTCAGCGGGATATAAAATTCCCGGCGATCCACCGGGCACGGATTACAAGAATGTCTTCTACGGTTCCCTCGGCTTCTCGCACAAGCTGGACGCGGTCCGCGCCGTGGGAATGACCTTCGACGCCCAGCAGACGGTGCTCTCCGGCAGTTCCGGTCAGTCGGAGTTGACCTTCTATCTGAGCAACAAGCTCGACAAGAAAACCAGGCTGACGGGATATGTATTGAAGGGGCTGTCGAACGGCAGCCCGGACTGGGGTTTGGGCGTGACCCTGGCGATTGCCCAGTAGTACCGGCCGGCGGGTTATTTTCTTTTTTCTTCCTCGCGTCGCCGTTCACGCGCGATCAGCCGCGCGAGATCGGCGATCTGTTCCGAGAACAGGTCGATGAGATCATCCACCGACAGGATCCCCACCAGTTCGTTGCCGCCATCGACCACGGGCAGGCGCCGAATGCCCCTGGCGCGCATGACCTTGACGGTCTCGAAAAGACTGTCGTTTTCCCGCGCCGTGACGAGATGGTTGCTCATGATGTCGCCGACCGTCACGTCGTCCATGCTGACGCCTTCGGCGATGACTTCGAGCACGATGTCGCGATCGGTGACAATGCCGATAGGAACGCGCTTCCCGGTTTTTTCCTGCACGACCACCAGATCGCCCACGTGATATTCCCGCATCAGGCGTGCCGCGTCCGGGATGGATGCGTCTTTGTGAATGAAGACAACATCACGGTTGCAGATTTCGCCGACGGTCATGACACCCTCCTTGCTTAAAAGCATTCTATAACCACGAACCGTCTTCTTCTTGATCCAGGTCAATGCCTCTCGTGTAGACCTCTGTATAGTGACGTGCGTTATTGCCCCAGCAGGGCAAACCGCCGTCCGGTGTCTCCGCACGGCCACCACTTCTCCCTGGTGGTCTGGTATTGGACGGCGGTATTTTTTTGCCTGCAATCTCCCCGGAATCCACGTTACGTAACCGCGTCGTTTTGAGGATGCCTCCGCAAGAGGTAAAGTTAGACTTATTCTCGACGGGACATTCCCATGCTCGATCTGTTCGTTGACTCGCTGATCATCATGCTGGTGGTGGTCGATCCGGTCGGTATCGCGCCGATCTTCGCGGCGCTGACGCAGGGCGAATCGCCGGCAGTCAAACGTCGCACCGCGATCCGCGGCACGTTCATCGCCGGCGCGATACTGGTGGTGTTCGTGCTCGCCGGCGATACCCTGCTCGCGGCGCTGGGGATCGGCATGCCGGCGTTTCAGATCGCCGGCGGCCTGCTGTTGTTCCTGCTGGCCGTGGACATGGTTTTCGCGCGCCCTTCGGGACTGCGCGCCCCGACCGCGCGCGAGCAGAAAGAGGCGGAGATGAAGAAGGATATCTCGGTTTTTCCGCTGGCGATCCCGCTGATTGCCGGTCCCGGAGCGTTGACCTCGGTGCTGCTGATGGTGGGCGAGCAGGGCGACGACCCGATGGTCCTCGGCACCGTGCTGGCGGTGATTTTCGTGGTGCTGGTCCTGACTCTTGCGTCGCTGCTGTTTTCGGTGCGCATCATGGCGCTCATGGGCGAGACCGGTGCCAACGTGGTGAGCCGCGTGCTGGGCGTGGTGCTCGCGGCGCTGGCGGTTCAGTTCGTCCTGAACGGCTGGCAGCAGGGATTCGTGCTCATGGACGACACGGCGCCGCAGATGCTCACGATCTGAGCGCCGCGATACTTACGCCGCCACGTTGACCGGGAGGTATTGGACCGGGTTGATGCCATAGGCGCCGGATTCCAGCACGCGCTCGATCTCGCACGGCTGCCCGTCGCCGGTTTTGTAATTCATCAGGTCCACGGTCGTCGATCCCGGCACCGGGTAGTAGTCGGCCTGCAGTACCAGCGCCACGCGCGGTTTCAGGCGACGCACGCGGTTCATGGTGACGACCACGCCGATCTCGCCGGTGTTGAGTTCCACCACGCTTCCGATCGGATAGATTCCCATGCACTGGATGAACTGTTCCACCAGACCGGGATGGAAGTCGCGGTTGCGCCATTCGTACATTTTTTTCAGGGCCGCGTGCGCCGACATCCCGGCATGATAAGCGCGGTCGCTGGAGATGGCATCGTAACAATCCACGATGCCGCCAATCATGCCGAAAAGCCCGATCTGGTCTCCCTTCAGTCCGTGTATGTAGCCGGCGCCGCTGTAACGCTCGTGATGGCAGCGCGCCACTTCGATCGCGGTGCGCGGGATGCCGTCGGTGTTGTCCAGAATTTCCACGCCGCGCGGCACGTGGCTTTTCATCAGGGCGTATTCGTAGTCATTGAGCGGGCCGGGCTTGTTGAGTATCTCGTTCGGCACCTTCATCTTGCCGATGTCATGCAGCAGCGCCCCGAGGCCGAGGGTGTTGAGTTCCTGTTTCTCCAGGCCCAGGTGCCGTCCGAAGGACAGCGCCAGGATGCACACACGCATGCTGTGCTGCGCGGTGTACTCGTCCTTCCTTTTCAGCTGCGTGAAGCAGGTCAGGGCGTCCGGGTTGCGGATGACGCTTTCAACCATTTCACCGACGATTTTTCTGGCGCCCGCCGTGTTGAGATTTTTCCCCAGTCGCGCGTCTTCCAGCAGGGTGTACACGAGGGTTTTCGTCTCGCGGTGAATTTCGCGTACGATCGCGACCTCCTCCTCGAGATTCGTCTGGTCATGGTACACGGGTTTGAGCAGCGGATGGCTTTCGATCTTGATCAGCAGATCGTGCTCGACTTTTTTATGGTTCAGCGTTTCCTGGGCGAGCGCCTTGTCCACCGGTTTCCGCGGCGGCGGGATCTGGTAGGTTTCGGAGGTTTCGATGTAGACGTGCTGGCAGTAACGCTGCAGCTCGCGGATTTCGTCGTCGCTGCGGATTTCGAAGCCCTGAAACAGGAAGGGCGTTTCGCGCCACGGACGGTCCAGTTCGCAGACGACCATCCCCACCTTGAGCTGCTGGACGTCGAGTTTTCTTTTCATAGTTTTTAACCCGCCGGCTTCCCGCCGTTTTGCTGTTCTGCGCAATATCTGCATGACAGCTTATATGACGTTATTGTAGGACAGAATAATCCGACCCCCAAGGAAATGCCAATATCCGGAGGTCCGTTTTTCGCCGGCGGCGGACAGAAACCCGGCAAGATGTCACAATGAGCCCCCCGACACCGGCTGGAGGAATTCAGGCATGAGCGAACACACATACAAAATCGTGGAACTGGCGGGTTCGTCGACCCAGGGGTCCGACGAGGCGATCCGGAACGCCATTGCGCGCGCCGCCAAAACCCTGCGCAATTTGGACTGGTTCGAGGTCATCGAGACCCGCGGCCACCTCGTGAACGGCAAGATCGCGCACTGGCAGGTCAAGCTGAAGCTTGGCTTCCGGATGGAGGACTAGTGCCGGTGTCACGGGACCCGGCGGCTTTTCCCGGCCATGCGGCGACTTTATACCGCGTCTAACCTGCCCGAGGCCCATCTGCTCCTGCACCGGCTGACGGCGTCCGGGATCGAGGCCTGCGTGCTCAACGAGCATGCCCAGGGTGGGCTCGGCGAGATTCCGTTCACCCACGCCTGGCCCGAAATCTGGATCATGGAGGAGGCCGACGAGCCGCGGGCGCGACGCATCGTGACCGAGTTCGAAAAGACGCCGGCATCCACGGAAGCGACGCGATGCGCTGCTTGCGGCGAGATGAATCCGCCGGCGTTTGAAATCTGCTGGCGCTGCGGACAGACGCTTCGCTGACTCACTACTGAAGACCGTGGTTCTGGTCTGCCGCCGTTCTTGTCGTGTCGCCACCAGCCCGGCAGGCGTGCCGGCGCATGAGGCTCATCGACGGCCGGAAGATGAAATAATTAATAATGTTCAGGTTTCCTGACGAAAAGGAACAGCCGGGATTAAAGACCTTGGAAAATAAAAATCCTGTCGATCCTTTTTTTAACCTCGCGAATCCAGTCTGATGTTTTTCGAATAATCACAGCCGGGTGCTGAGTTCGGCCTCGGCCTGAACCTTGGCACGCAGCAGATGTTCGGCGATCGCCGCCCATGCCGCCCTTTTCTCCGAGATCATGTCCGATAACCGGCGCGAGAAACGGCCGTAGACCTCGGCGGGATTGTCGGCTGCCAGCACCGCGGCGTGTTCGAGGAACGGAATCAGTCCCTCGATCATCATGAGTTTTTCACGCTTGGTGCGGATGTCCTTGTCCTCATCCTTGGCCTCGAAGTAGGCCTCGGAGTTGTCGAACATGGTCTCCATGGCCTTGCCGAGCCGGTCGCAGTCGAGCCGGAACATGCCGTAGGAATTCTGGTAGAGCCGGAACAGCTCCAGCACGATGTCCTTGAGCTGCAACAGGCGCGGATGCTGGCGCAGCGCCTGGGAGAACATCACGAAAACGTCGTCGTAGTCCGCCTTGGGCCTGGGAGTCTTGCCCCCGGGGACGACCGAATACGACGTTACCGTGGGGCTGGTGGAATCGTCGGTCTTTTCGCGCATCGCGGGATTCTTGGCCATCTGGCACATGGCGCGAATGTCCTCGAGCTGCGCCAGGATTTCTTCCTCCTTGTTGCGTGCGTCGCGTTGCGCGAACTGGAGGTTGCTTTCGGACTCGCTGTAGTCGAAGGAACTCACGACGTTCTGACGGATCCGGGTCTCGACGTCGCTGCGTGTCTGCGAGCCGAGTACGCCGGCGAGGCGCTGCTTCAGGCGTTCACGCGCCTCCATGGCGATGCGGTAGATGCTGGCGTAGCGCGCCTCGGTTTCCTTGAGTTCCACGTACTGGCGCATGTTGTTGTCGAAGGCGTCGATTTTCTGCAGCAGCGTCTGCGAGAACGACAGGAACGGCCCGGCGAAGGCGGCGTTTTCCTCGGCGCTCGGCGTGATCGTGGCCAGCGCCTGTTTGTAGGCGGCAACCTTGCCGTCCACGGTCTGCACGCCGCGGGTGATGCCGGCGAGAACGCTCGAGATGCTGGCGAAGGACTGGTGAATCTGCTTCGTGGTCTTGAGAATTTCGATCAGCTTGCGCAGCATGGTTTCCTCGCCGCTGGTGCGCAGGAACAGGGCCTGTAGGCTCTTTTTGGCGTCGTCCAGCAGCTCCGGGCGCAGCAGCGCGTGGTCCTCGATGAAGTACAGCGCGGTCATCGAGACAAGCGCTTCGCGGTGCTGGGGATCGGTGGACTTCTCGTTGAGCATCTTCTCGTACCGGTGCAATTCCGGGGTCTGCCGGGCGGCGGGACCAGGCCGGATTGCATTGCCCGGGAGCTTCCTCATCATTAATATAGTCAATTCGAGGCGGCCTGTCGTCCGGGCGCCGCCGCGGGCGGGACGGGGATTGAACTTGTGTGGCGCCGGCCCCATCTAATCGCCTCGGATACGTCCAAGTTTTCAACGGGGGAATTCTCAAGTCCATGAAACGCATCTTGCTGTTCGTCGCGACCAATATCGCCGTCCTGTTCGTCCTCAGCATTTCGGCCAGCATCCTGCTCCGGGTGCTGGGCATTCAGGAAATACCGGGCGGACTCAATCTGCAGGCGCTGCTGATTTTCGCCGCCGTGATCGGTTTCGGCGGTTCGTTCATTTCGCTCGCCATGTCCAAGTGGATGGCCAAGATGGCCACCGGTGCGCAGGTGATCGAGCAGCCGCGCAACAGCACCGAGCAATGGCTGATCGAAACCGTCCGGCATCACGCCAAGCTGGCCGGCATCGGCATGCCGGAAGTGGCGGTTTACGACGCCCCGGACGTCAACGCCTTCGCCACCGGCATGAGCCGCGATTCGGCACTGGTCGCGGTCAGCACCGGGTTGCTGAACGCCATGAACCGGGACGAGGCCGAAGCGGTGCTGGGCCACGAGATCACGCACGTGTCGAACGGCGACATGGTGACGCTGGCGCTGATCCAGGGTGTGGTGAACACCTTCGTCATCGTATTGTCGCGGGTGGTCGGTTATTTCGTGGACCGCGTGCTCCTCAAGAACGATCGCGATTCCGTGGGCATCGGCTTCTTCGTCAGCAGCATGATCGCGCAGATCGTGCTCGGTATTCTCGCGAGCATGATCGTCATGTGGTTCAGCCGCCAGCGCGAATTCCGCGCCGACGCCGGCGGCGCGAAACTCGCGGGTCGCGACAAGATGATCGCCGCGCTCGAACGTCTCAAGGCCATGCACGAGCCGGCGCAGCTGCCCGACCAGATGGCCGCCTTCGGCATCTCCGGCCGGCGCGACGGCGGTTTCATGCGCCTGTTCATGTCGCATCCGCCCCTGGACGAGCGCATTGCCGCGCTGAAACAGGCGAACTGATTCTTCGAAGTCCACAAGCCCTCCGCGCGCAAGCGCGGAGGGCTTTTTTTGTCAGCCGGCTTTTTTATCAACCACGAGCGATGCCGTGGGAGTTCGGGAATCCGGCCCCTTCCGGTCGGTAACCACGGTTTTTTCGAGGTTACCGGGAATTCACGGGGAGCAGGCAACTAATTCCCCGCGCCACGGTCGGAGAGTGTGTTCCTATAATGAATATCAGGGCATTCACGGGAGAAACACATGTTCTTCATCCGCCAGCCGCCGGATATCGCTACGAGCGAAATTACGCCGCCGGAAATTTACCGTCAGCGCCGCCGTTTCCTGCGCGACGCAGGAGTCCTGGCCGCGGCTGGTATCGCCGGATCGCTGCTGCCCGCGGCGGCGGACGCCGGCCAGAAATTTTCCAATCTGCGCAAGGGCCCGTTCTCGCTCGATGAGAAGCCGACGTCCTACAAGGACGTCACGAGCTACAATAATTTTTACGAATTCGGTTCCGGCAAAAGCGATCCCTCAGAGCACGCCGGGAATTTCCGGACCTTTCCCTGGAGCGTGGCGATCGAAGGCGAGGTGAAAAAACCCGCCGTGTATCAGCTCGAGGATCTGCTCAAGCATCATCCCCTGGAGGAACGCGTCTACCGCCTGCGTTGCGTCGAGGCGTGGTCGATGGTGGTTCCCTGGGTGGGGTTCCCGCTGCGCGACCTGATCCGGCGCGTCGAACCGACCTCGCGCGCGAAGTACGTCGAATTCACCACGCTGCTCGATCCCGCGCAGATGCCCGGCCAGCGTCCGGGGCTGCTGGGCGCGGGTCTCGACTGGCCGTACGTCGAGGGGTTGCGTCTCGACGAGGCCATGCACCCGCTCGCACTGCTGGCCGTGGGGCTCTATGGCGAGGTGCTGCCGAACCAGAACGGCGCGCCGATCCGGCTCGTGGTTCCGTGGAAATACGGTTTCAAGAGCATCAAGTCGATCGTGAAAATCCGTTTCGTCGAGAAACAGCCGCTCACGACCTGGGTCCGCGCCAATGCGCGCGAGTACGGGTTTTATTCCAACGTCAATCCGGCCGTGGACCACCCGCGCTGGAGCCAGGCGAGCGAACGGCGCATCGGCGAAGACTCGCTGTTTTCCCCCAAGCGCAAGACGCTGCCGTTCAACGGTTATGCCGACCAGGTGGCGTCGCTGTACACGGGCATGGATCTGAAGAAATATTTTTAGGTCGGTAACGGCACGATGCAGAATCGCGACATCCATCGCCTCGCCAAACCGGCGCTTTTCGTTTTGGCGCTGGTTCCGCTCGCGATCCTGGTTTACCGCGGGCTGCACAACGATCTTGGCGCCAACCCGGTCGAGACTCTCAACCGCCATACCGGCGACTGGGTGTTACGTTTTCTGCTGCTGACGCTGGCCGTCACGCCCTTGCGCCGCCTGACCGGCTGGAACGTGCTGCTGCGTTACCGGCGCATGCTGGGACTGTTCGCGTTTTTCTACGGCTGTCTGCATTTCCTGTCCTATGCCTGGCTCGATCAGTATTTCGTGCTGGCGGACATTATCAAGGACGTCGCCAAGCGGCCGTACATCACCGTGGGTTTTGCCTGTTTCCTGATGCTGGTACCGCTGGCCGCCACTTCCACGCACGCCATGATCCGGCGCCTGGGCGCGCGGCGCTGGCAGGCCTTGCACCGCCTGGTTTATCTCATCGGCGCGGGCGGCATCGTGCATTTTCTGTGGCTGGTGAAATCCGACCTGCGCGAGCCGCTGATTTACGGCGCGATCCTGGCGCTGCTGCTGGGATTCAGGCTGTGGCACCGGGCCCGGCGGGAGCCGGGCGTTGTCGCCGCGACCGCCCGGCAGGCGCTCCCGTAACCGGTCCAAGGCGTTTGCTCATCCTGAGCGCGTCGGTCCCGTCTTCATAAAATTTCCCGATTTTGTCCGTCACGACGTAACCGGCTTTTCGATACAGCCGGATGGCCGGCAGGTTGTCCGGCCGCACTTCCAGTTGCAGTTCGCGGCATCCGTGATCGACGGATGCCGCTTCGGCGGCCGCCAGCAGCATCCGGGCGATGCCGCGGCGCAGATAATCCGGATGCACCACGAGCGAGTAGAGACGTGCTATGGACGATCCGCGCCGATAGAGCACCACGGCGTCGCCGGCAAGCACGTTGTCCAGTTCGCACACCGGCACGGACGCATGGCCGTGTTGCAGCAGATGCCGGAAACTCGCACGGCTCAGTCGGTCTGTGGGAAAACGCCGCTCGAGCTGCACCAGCCCGTCAAGGTGGTCAATCCCGGCACGGCGTATCCGCGCGGTCGTTGACGCCCCTTCAGCCGGGTACATGCGTTCCCGCGTGTCGCAGACTGACTTTTTCGCCGAACAGCGCCGGACGGTAGCTCATTTTCACGCGCCGCAGGTTTTCCAGCCCCAGGTCGTCGCCGACGTTGATGAAAGTGCAGTCGGTGAATTGCTTGGCGAATTCGCGAAACAGGTACTGCGCCGAACCGGGTATGGCGAAATTGGTTTTTTCCACGAGCACGTTGGCGACGTCCGGGTTGATGCGCTCGCCGAACGTGAAGCCCTCCAACCGGTCGTTGATGAACAGGCACAAGCCTTCCAGTCCGAGCCGGTCGTAGTGAGTCAGCGCCCGCTCGATCGCGCGGCGCTCCTGCTCAACGGTGTAGAAAAAATCGGCGATGGCGTCGCCGGACATGTATTGGAGGCGGTTGCGCAGCCAGGTATCGATCAGTCCGCGGATGCCGTCCCAGTGCTGCGGGCCGAGACGCTCGAGGCGGTGATCCGGATGGACGCGGCGGAACTGGTTGATCTCGCCGCGTTTGGTTTTATAGGCATTGCCCCTGAGCCGGACCAGGTCTTCCGTGCGGTAAATGTAGTCCGGAAGACTGCGCTCGATGAGCCAGCGGTCGCCGGATATACCGAACAGGTTCGTGAAATCCCGGTACACATATTCGACCGCACTGAGAAAGGGCGTCGGGTTGTATCCGTCCATGATACGAAAGCAGGCATCGAGTGCCGCCGCCTGATGCGCCGGCCTGCCAAGCGGCGGCAGCAGCATGGTCAGGCAATGGCCGTTCAGGCTGAAGAGGCAGAAGCAGTCCTCGATGATCTGATAGAAGCCGCTTTTCTGCGACAGCCAGATGATATTGTTGGCAAAGGTGTAATCGGAGAGCGGTGCCGGGATGTGCTGCACGTAACGGTCGAACAGGGGCTTGGCGTCGATCGTGAAGGGATAGAGCCGGTGATTTTCAACCGCGAGATAATGTCGCGGGAGCAGTTCGTTGCTGTGCAGCGTCAGGACAGGCGCCGGCGCGCGGTGGCCGTCAGGATGTTTTTCCGTCAGGCCTGGCGGAGGTTCTTCGTTCTGGTTGAGCACTTTTTCTCCTCATTTGAATCGCCGGCATCTGAAGCGACACGGCGGAAGGTTGGAATACCGGGATCCGCGTATGCGGATGCGGCTCCCCCTGTTGATCCCATGAATGCAGTGAAAAACGGAACAAACCGTTTCTCCATCGACATCATCGATGGAAGCAGGTTTGATGCGGGATTGGCTTTCAGAAACAA